>Ga0116202_10000847_pt1 | contig 17570 bp, 13 predicted proteins | sample LakKivw325mmetaG_FD_94479 | JGI IMG/M metagenome (GOLD analysis project Ga0116202, IMG submission 94479) | Anoxic lake water microbial communities from Lake Kivu, Rwanda to study Microbial Dark Matter (Phase II) - Lake Kivu water 325m metaG | ecosystem: Environmental > Aquatic > Freshwater >...
CCTTATTACAGAGTCTTACATAAATGCTGTCAGGGAATATAATTTATCACCTGTAATAGACCCTGAAGTGTCTGATGTGAAATTTGGTGACACAATAAGTTTCAGTGTCTATGTTGAGGTAAAACCTGAAGTTAATATCAAAAAGTATAAAGATCTGGTGGTCAAGCAGATTGAACCTGAGCCTGTAACAGAACAGATGGTTGATGAAGTGCTGGCTGACTGGGAAAAAAGAAAAGAATTTGCCAGTTCTATCATAGATCCCGAAAAAAGGGCGGCGTGGAGAAAAAAGATAAGAGCACAGCTTGAACAGATCAGTTCTGCGCGTGCCAGGCGGCAGGAAGAGGAACAGCTCTGGAAGCAATTGCTTCAACAGTGCAATATAGAAATACCCGAAAAACAGATGCTCCAGAGAGCAAGGTACCTGACAGAACAGCAGCTGAGTTACCTGGATACACAGAACAAAACAAAAGAAGAAATAAGTAAAATTGCCACAGAGATATTTGAAAAAATGAAGCCGGTTGCTGAAGAACAGTTAAAAAAATATTTCATTCTGGAGAAAATTGCAGAAATAGAAAAAGTTGAAGTAACCGACGAAGAAATCGAGCAGGCTATCAGAAAAATATCTCTTACAAGCGGCGAAAGCCATGAGCAGGTAAAAAAACATCTTACGGAAAGTGGAAAGATTCATGAAATAAAGGATGATCTGAAAATTGAAAAGACGTTTGAATTGATAAAAAACTGGGCGCAGAATATCAAAAAGATTATTATTCCAGGAGAAGAGAAAAATGAGCAAAGAAAAAAACAGCAATAGTTTCAATCAACTGATCCCATATGTAATTGAGGCCACAGAAAGGGGCGAAAGAGCATATGACATTTATTCAAGACTTCTTGAAGACCGGATTGTTTTCATAGGATTTCCGATAACCGACACTGTTGCAAATACTGTCATAGCTCAGCTGCTTTTTCTTCAAAACAAAGACAGCAATAAAGATATAAGTCTGTTTTTGAACACTCCTGGAGGTTCAATAACAGCCGGGCTTGCCATATATGACACAATTCAGTTTGTTAAATGCGATGTTGCAACCTATTGCATAGGCCAGGCAGCCAGTATGGGTGCGGTACTTCTGGCAGGTGGCAGAAAAAATAAGAGATTTTTGCTTCCGAATTCAAGGATATTAATCCATCAACCCTTCGGTGAAGTCGGTGGGACCACAATTGATGTCAGCATACATACAAAGGAAATGATAAGACTCAGAAATATTATTAATCAGATACTTTCAAAGCACACAGGACAGAAACTGGAAAAGATTGAAAAAGATACAGAAAGAGATTATTTTATGGATGCTCAGGAAGCCGTCGATTACGGGCTTGCGGATAAAATTATCTACCCAAATAGCAAGGGTTAAAAATGAAAGAAAACAAAATTCAGAATAGAAAAAAGACTATCAGACCATTTGTGCCATTGAAAGACATCGTTGTCTTTCCCAATATGGTGGTACCTCTTCTTGTGGGAAGGCAGAAATCAATTAACGCTGTTGAAGAAACGATGAGCACCGATAATATGTTGATTCTTGCTTTTCAGAAAGACCCTGCAACAGAAGAACCCGGCATAAATGACCTCTATTCAACAGCTGTTATGGCAAAACTTGCGCAGAGTATAAGAGAACCTAATGGCACCATAAAAATACTGGTTGAAAGCCTGGAAAGGGTTAAAATCTTAAAGGTCTTCACCGACAGAAAATATTTTGCATGCTCGTTTGAAAGTATAAAGGTGGAAAGCAAAAAGGACAGGGAAACAGAAGCTCTTTCGCGATTTCTCCTTGAACTTGCAGAAAAATATATTAATCTCAATACATCAATCCCAAAAGAGTTTTATGGAACCCTGATAACTATTGACAATCCATCAAAACTGGCAGATTCTGTTGCAGGATACCTGCCACTGAAATTTAAGGATAAGGTCACAATTCTTGAAACCATCGATGAAAAAGAAAGATTAAGAAAGCTCGTTGATATCGTGAACAGTGAACTGGGTGTGCTTGAAATACAGAAGGATATCCAGAACAAGGTCCTCAAAAAACTTGAACAGACCCAAAAAGAATACCTGCTTCACGAACAGCTCAAAACAATACAGCAGGAACTCGGAAAAGAAACAGGAAGTCCTGAACTGGCTCAATTGAGAGAAAAAATTCTTGCTGCGAAAATGTCAAAGGAAGCAGAAGCAAAAGCACTTGAAGAACTGGGAAGGTTGAGTAAAACGATGCCCATGTCTCCTGAAGCAACTGTGATACGCACCTATCTTGATTGGTTGATTGCATTGCCATGGAGTAATCAAACTGTTGATAATCTTGATATTGAACATGCAAAAAGGGTACTTGATGAAGACCATTTTGGACTGGAAAAGGTTAAAGAAAGAATAATTGAATATCTTGCGGTGAGAAAGAAGACTGAATCGTTAAAAGGTCCGATTCTATGCTTTGTTGGTCCGCCAGGTTGTGGCAAGACATCTCTGGGTAAATCCATTGCCAGAAGCATGGAGAGAAAATTTGTAAGAATCTCTCTTGGCGGGGTAAGAGATGAAGCAGAAATAAGGGGACACAGAAGAACATACATTGGTGCATTACCCGGAAGGATTATCCAGTCGATGCGAAAAGCGGGTGTCAATAACCCGGTGTTTCTGCTTGATGAGATAGATAAACTCGGCGTTGATTTCAGAGGAGACCCGGCAAGCGCTCTTCTTGAAGTTCTGGATCCTGAACAGAATCATATGTTTTCTGATCATTATCTTGAAGTGGAGTTTGATCTTTCAAAGGTGCTCTTTATTACGACAGCAAATACGGAATTCACAATACCCCCTCCTCTCCTTGACAGAATGGAGGTTATTAATCTACCGGGATACACAAGCTGGGAAAAGCTGCAGATAGCGAAACATTTTCTTCTGCCAAGATTACTTCCTCAACATGGGTTGAAATCAGAAGAAATAACAATTTCTGACAACGCTATAATGAAAATTATAAAAGGATATACGAGAGAAGCGGGTGTTAGAAACCTTGAAAGGCAGATCGCAAGCATCTGCAGAAAGGTGACCAAAAAGATCGTTGAGTCAAAAGAGTCAAGAGTGCCTTATAGAATAGGATTGAAAAATCTATACGAATACCTTGGGTCTGAAAAATATACATCTTTCACAAGGGCAAAGGAACCCGGGGTTGGCATTGCCACGGGTATGGCATGGACAGAATACGGAGGAGACATACTTTTCACTGAGGTTGCCCTGATGAAAGGAAAAGGGAAACTCATTCTTACCGGACAGCTTGGTTCGGTTATGAAAGAATCCGCAAAAGCAGCGATGAGCTTTATAAGAGCCAATGCAGAAAAATTTGGAATACCTGAGGATTTTGCGGAAAAATATGATATACATATTCATGTACCGGAAGGTGCAATTCCAAAAGATGGGCCTTCAGCAGGAGTCACAATAGTAACTGCTCTGGTTTCAGCACTGACCGGCAAGAAAACACGCTGCGATGTTGCAATGACCGGTGAAATAACACTCCAGGGGAAGGTGTTGAAAATCGGGGGGCTCAAAAGCAAGATTCTCGCCGCTCACAGAGCAGAAATAACCACAGTCGTCATCCCGAGAGAAAATGAAAAAGACCCTGAAGAGGTTCCGGAGACCGTAAGAAAGGAATTGAAATTTGTGCTGGTTGACAGCATAATGGATGTCCTTAACATCGCTTTACTTGAACCCCCCAAAACAATCAAGGACAATGAGATGTTATCCATTCAAACAGGAGCCAAGATATGATGAAAAAAAGGCTTTTTACGCCAGGCCCAATCTCTGTGCCAGAAGATGTCCTTCTTGAAATGGCAAAACCGATCATTCATCACAGAACCCCTGAATTTCTTGAAATAGCGCAGAAAGTTGTTGAAAACCTTAAATACTTTTTCCAGACAAAAAATGATGTTTTCATTATTGCGGGTTCAGGAACTTCTGCAATGGAAGCAGCTGTTGTAAATGTGCTATCTCCTGGAGAAAAAGGACTTGTTATTTCTGGCGGCAAATTTGGAGAACGGTTTGTTGAAATTGTAAAGGCATCTGGTTGTACACCTGTTGTCATAGAACCCGGCTGGGGAAATCCTGTTGATTTAAAACAGGTGGAACAAACACTGAATCAGATTCCTGACATCAAAGCAGTATATGCCACGCTGGTAGAAACATCCACTGGCACCTCATATGATATAAAAAGTCTCGGAAATCTTGTCTCAAATTATCCTGAGACTGTTTTCATAGTTGACGGAATCAGCGGTCTGGGCGCAGTTGAATGTCAAACAGACACATGGAATATTGACATGGTCGTATCCGGCTCACAAAAAGCATTAAGCCTTCCGCCCGGCCTTTCCTTCATATCAGTGAGTGAAAAAGCCTGGAAAAAAGTCAACAATTCAGCTATGCCAAAATATTATCTTGATCTGAAAAAATACAAAAAATCAATGGAAAAATTTGACTTCCCGTTTACAATGGCTGTAAGTCTTGTATGCGGATTGAACAGGTCTCTGGAAAACATAAAAAAACAGGGGCTTGAAAATTTGTGGGCTATGCACAGAAAAAGAGCAATTGCTGTAAGAAAAGCAGTATCCGCAATGGGACTTCAGATATTTTCAAAGGCACCATCAGACGCTGTCACTGCGATATCTTTACCCGAAGGTATTGATGGTGAAAAATTCTGTTCGGATATGCGAAAAGAGTTTGGTATGTCAATTGCTGGTGGACAGGACAAACTGAAAGGAAAAATAATAAGGATATCGCACTTTGGATATCAGGATGAATTTGACACGATTGCTGTTATAGCTGGTATTGAAGTGATGTTGAACAGGTATAATTATAAGCTGGAAATGGGTTCAGGGGTAAAAGAAGCGATGCGGATACTTTTTGCAGGCTGACAGAAAAAAACATGTCAGATCCCAGCAGAAGTCTGGCACTTGACACAATATATAGAAAAAAACCAGAGGGATTCCCTCTTTTTTTACCCATCTTATGGATATTCCACTCCTTGAAGAACTTGCACAGAGCCCCTCTGGTTCTTATGAAAAAAATCCTGAACAGATATATCTGAAATATATCTGGAATACTGGTATTAACTGCCTTGATCAGTTCATTCCTGAAAATCCATTGATAATGACGCAGAAGGGTTTTTCCTCACAAACAAAAAGAACTCCCACAACAGGGCTGAAACATATTGTTCTTGACGGTATAACAATTGATTCACCAGAAGCAGTCGCTCATCATATAGAAAAATTTTTTATCCCTTCGATTAAAAAAGCCATTCAGGATTTTGATGAGGAAAAGACCGTAAGACTGATCATTGACCAGGAAAGGTCAATCCAGGAAAAACTTGGAGAAACAGTTTTGAAATCAGGTTATTCTTACATAAAATTTCCAACCCTGAGTTATTCTTATTATGGCTACGAAAATTATTTTATGGCATATCTTCTTTATCCGGATATTATTGAAAAACTTTTCTCTGCCCAGGCTGATTATGCAGAACTTCACAATAAAGCTGCTGCAAGAGCGATAATCGAGGGGAAACTCCCTTTACTTTATCGGCTTGACCATGATATGGCAGATTCAAGAGGACTTCTTGTCAGTATGAAATCCCTTGAAAAAATGTGGGTTCCACATTTTTCCCGCTCAATCAAGCCAGTGCTGAAAACCGGTATGAATCTTATCTGGCACTGTGATGGAAACCTGATGGAACTTATACCGTACCTCATTGACTGTGGAATTGTTGGATTTCAGGGATTTCAGTATGAGGCAGGAATGGATTATGTTAAAATCTGCAAAATGAAAACAAAAAGTGGTAAATCACTCATAATCGTCGCGGGTGTATCAGTAACAGATGTTCTTCCGCATGGAACACCGCAAAAGGTAAAAGAACACATGAAATTTCTCGTTGAAAACGGTCCTGAAACAGGGCTTTTTCTTGCTGCTTCCAGCTCAATCACACCAGGAACCAGCAGAGAAAATGTTTTAACATTTATTGAGGGTTTGAAATTTTATCGCGAACATGGAAGGAATTTATGAAAAAACAATGGATGTTTAATGATTTTTCGACTGTCCTGAAAAAAAATGAAATAAGTTATGGTGATTCAAGAAAAAGAAAATGGCAGGTACTTGAATACACAACAGAGAAGTTTTCAGGAAGGCTTATTCTTGCGCAACCAACAAGTAATGCGCCCGATGTGAAGATCAAAATTCCACTTGTGGGTGTTTATGACATTTACCTTGGACTTTTTCAGAATTTCTGTGACAGAATAAAAGTAAAACTCAGTTCTGATATTGTTTTTGAAAGATTAAAACACTCTTTCAAGGTCATCGGCAAACAGGCTTTTGAGGAAGTATACTGGAAAACTGATACTTTTGATGGTAAGAAAGAGATAATCATCAGACAGGAACCGGGCATCAGAGCAGCTGTGGGGTATATTCTGTTAAAGAGATCCAGGAAAAAAGAATACAAAAAGGAATATCTCATTCATCTGACAGATGATGGATTTCCTTCCAACTATGGAATCCCCCAGAATATATATGATGCCTGCTGGAATATTATTGCCTGCAGCAGACTGAAACCTGATTATGTTTCAAGAGGTATTAATCCAACAAGCATGGCGGATTATCCCACGAGGCATAAATCTTTAAGAAGAAATCCGGAAAAACTTTTGAAAACAGAATTTCCGGCAGAAATTTACAGACAGTGTTATGAAACGCTTGCAAAATTTTTCAAAAAAAATCAGAACATTCCAAAAAAATATTTTGAGATTGCAAACAGTTCAAAAATTTTGCCTCTTGCCTATTGCAGGATGGCAATGTATCATGCAAACCCGCCCTGGGATTGTTTCAGGTCTGATTTTTATGATAAGCATCCTGAATTCCGATGCGTGGACTCAGATGGTATTTCAGTTAATAGAATGAGCTTTGCCTATCCTGAAGTAAGACAGGAGTTCATAAAATTGTTCACCGAAGGAATTGAAATGGGTGCAAAAGGCGTTTCCAATTGTTTTGTGCGGGGTTTCCCTTTTGTGTGTTATGAAAAACCTGTCAGGAAAAGATTCAAACAACTGTATGATGAAGATATTACGAAACTGCCTGAAACAGACGAACGTGTTGAAGCAGTCCGTGCAGAATTTGTAACTGAATACATGAGGGAATTAAAAAACGCTCTTATAAAAAAAGGAGGAGAAAATACGATAAATCTTGCGATAGTTCATGCAAATGAAGAGGTCTGCTCATACTATGGGCTGGATATAAAAACATGGATAAAGGAGAACCTCATAGATATACTGTGTCCTTACACCTGGGGTTTTGAGGGAAAACCTGTTGATATTGATATGGATTACTTTGTAAACCTTGTAAAAGGAACAAATGTAAAACTTATGCCATTTCTTGGTTCAACATATAACGACAGGGAACCTGCGAATTTTCTTAAAAGAGCTCTTTCAATGACTGAATATCCTATTGATGGATTTTCATTCTGGGATGGTGTGGATCACAGAGTTGATCCATTGTTTCATATGATCATTGAACATCTGGTGAGCAGGGATGCAATAAAGAGTGCTATTGAAAAACTGAAAAACTGGCCAAAATGTAATATCTTAAAAACATTGCAGGGAACAAAAATTAACAAGCATAATTATGGACTCTCAATGTGATGAAAAAGATAAATGTTGGTATCGTCGGTTCTGCCGGTCGCGGAAGGTCTTTCAAGATTGCGTGTGAAACAAGCGGTATATTAAAAATTCATGCTGTTTGCGACATCAATGAGGAAAAACTTGAAGAATCAAGGATAGCTCTTGGTGCAGAGGAAAAATACCTTGATTACCATGAAATGCTTGAAAAGTCAGATATCCAGGCTGTCATAATAGGCACACCGATGCAGTTCCATGCTGAACAATCAATTGCAGCCCTTGAAAAAGGAATTCATGTTTTAAGTGAGGTTCCTGCTGCTGTTTCAATCGATGAATGTAAAAAACTCGTCCATGCCGCGAGAAAATCAAAAGCAATCTACATGATGGCTGAAAATTATACATATATAAAACCCAATGTGATTGTTAAAGAACTTGTCAGAAGAGGTCTTTTCGGTCAGCTGTATTATGCAGAAGGTGAGTATATCCATGAACTCAAACAGCTCAATGAAATAACAAAATGGAGAAGAAAATGGCAGACAGGTATCAATGGAATAACATATGGAACCCACAGCCTTGGACCAATACTTCAGTGGATGTATCCTGACAGAGTGGAAAAGGTATGCTGCGCTGGAAGCGGTCATCATTACAGAGACCCGAGGGGCAACTTATATGAAAATGAAGATTCATGCGTTATGCTCTGTAAAATGAAAAGTGGCGCACTTGTCAAAATAAGGGTGGATATGCTTTCAGACAGACCCCATGCCATGAAAAATTATCAGCTTCAGGGAACAGATGGATGTTACGAATCAGCAAGGGCACATGGAGAAAGAAACAGAATATGGCTGAAAAGTATATGCAAAGGGATGGAATGGATGGATATTGAACAACTTGAAGAAGAATTTTTGCCCCAGGAATGGAAACAACAAGCAGAGATAGCAATGAAAACAGGACATGGTGGCGGTGATTTTTTTGAGGTGATGGATTTTGCAGATGCCATAAATGGAGAAAGAAAGTGCCCGATCGGAATAGATGAGGCAATGGATATGACACTTCCTGGACTTATCAGTCAGCAATCAATTATCAACAATGGTGCCTGGATTGAGGTCCCTGATCCCAGAAACTGGAGGTAAAATGAATGATCTGGAAAGATTTAAAGCCATTGTAAATTTTGAAAAGCCAGACTATATTCCAATCTTTGGATTCCCCGGTGCACCCGGTGTATCTTCTGGTGCAATGAAAAAAACCCACGATCGGCTTGTCGAAACTGGTATGCCAGAAAATATCGGCGGTTGTTTTCAACCAGGCAAAGATCCTGACATTGCCTCATGGCAGAAATACTGGGGCACAACAGGACCGATTGGCATTGATTTTTTCCCAGGAGAGCCGGCAAAGGGTGTTAAATCTGAAAAACGGATTGTGGGAGAATATGAGATTATTGAAGATGAAACCGGAGCAACCACAAGACAGGTCATTGACAATGATATAACCTATTCAATGCCTGAATTTATCAGATACCCTGTAAGGGATAGAAAATCCTGGGAATTTTTCAAAGATAGGTTTACTCCTGGTAAAAGATGGAGTTTTGATAGGATAGATAAAGAATGCCTGAGGTTTGACAGCAGGACAAAACCCCTTGCGATTGGCGCCGGTTCAACATGGGGAGGATGTTTGCGCTCAGTGCTTGGACCAGAACTGGCATGCACAATTCTTTATGATGAACCTGGTTTTGCTGAAGAAATCCTTCAGTGGCACTACTGGAAGATAAGACATTATATATTTCCGATCATAGAAAGATTGAAGCCAGAAATTGTTTATTGTGGAGAGGATATATGTTATAAATCAGGTATGCTGATAAGCCCGGAAATGTTCAGGAAGTTTTGCAGTCCTTATTATAAGGAACTATACAGCCTCTGTAAAGATTGTAATGTTGATCTTCTTGCAATAGATACGGATGGGAATATTATGGAATTTACTGATATTGTTAATGAAACAGGAGTAAACGGTCTTTTTCCCTGTGAGGTTAAGGCAGGTAATGACCTGTTTTTATTAAGAAAAAAATATCCACATTTTATCTTTTTTGGATGGCTTGAAAAGGAAGTTCTGAACCAGGGTAATGACCATTTAATTAAAAAAGAGATTATGAAAAAAGTACCGGTTTTGATTGAAAAAGGTGGGTACTTTCCAAATGCTGACCATGGAATACAGCCAGAAGTAACATTTGAAAACCTCTGTAAATTTTTGACATTACTCCATAGTGTATGCAATAATCCAGAAGGGGAATTCCCGAGAATTGAGTGTGAATAATTATCTAAAAAGGAGGTTGTTTTGCCAGGCGGGAAAAAGATCCGGGTTGGTGTGGTTGGAGTGGGAAGAGGAATGAGTTTTGCCTCTGGTGCACAGTTTGCAAACATGGAACTTGTGGCTATATGCGATATCCGGGGAGAAAAGCTTAAAGAAGCAGGAAAAAGATTAAATGTTCCCACATATACTGAGTATGATAGGTTTCTTGCGCATGATATGGACGCAGTAGTTCTTGCAAACTATTTTCATCAGCATGCGCCTTTTGCAATCAAGGCATTAAAAGCAGGAAAGCATGTTTTGAGTGAAACAGCCTGCAACAGTACTCTTGCTGAAGGTGTTGAATTATGCAGGACTGTTGAGAAAACCGAAAAGATATACATGCTTGCCGAAAATTATCCTTACACTGTTTTCAATATGGAAATGCGAAGACTGTACAAAAATGGTGAGATAGGCGAGGTAACATACGCTGAAGCTGAGTATAACCATCCAATGTCCCCGGAATCACGATGTATGCTGGCTCCAGGTTTAAATCACTGGAGAAACTGGATGCCGCCCACTTATTATTGCACACATGCACTTGCACCTCTTGTTTATATTACTGAGAAAATGCCTGTAAAGATCAATGCTCTTTCCATAGCAAGACCATCCATAAATAAAAGGACAGCAAGAAGATCAGACCCTGGTTTTGTGATACTGTGCAGGATGGATAACGGAGCAGTTTTCAGGTTGTTCGGACTTGTTCTACCAGGACATTCTAACTGGTACAGAATCCATGGAGAAAAAGGTGCAATGGAGATTACGCGAGGACCGGGTTATTTTGGACCAGGGCAGATACGCATCTGGCATGAGGCATGGACAAGAGAAAAAAATCAACCGCTTGAAAAAACATATGTTCCTGAATGGCAGGAGATGGGGACACTGGCAACAAAAGCGGGTCACGGTGGCGGAGATTTCTGGGTAAACTGGTACTTTGCAGAAGCAATAAGAACCGGTAAACAACCTTTTTTGAATGTTTACAGAGGCGTTGCGATGAGCAGTGTTGGAATTTTAGCCTGGAAAAGTGCCCTTGAAGACGGTAAACCATATGATGTGCCTGATTTCAGCAAGGAAACTGAAAGGAAAAAATATGAAAATGATAATGCCTCACCATTCCCTGATGCAAACACAAATGAAAAACTACCACCAAGCATTCTTGGTTTTGTTAAGCCAGAGTATACAGATATTGCATTTTCAAGAAAAATCTGGAAAAAGATGAAACAGAAAAAGGTTTAGTTTAACAGGGAGGAACAATGATTGTGTGGGTAATTTTGATATTGATAATGGGTTTGTTATTACTTTTTTTCCCCGAAAAGATTGCTGAAAATCAGGAATGGATAAAGCAGATTGGATTGGTAATCACACTGATATGCATGGGTATCAGCGTTAGAATGCACGCTCTGAGGAGACGTGGATCAAGGGAAAAAACAGAATCAAGGATAAAAGAACTTGAAAATGAGATTGAATCTTTAAGAAGCAAGCTTGCCCAGGTTTCTAAAGAGGAAGAACAGAAAACTCCGTAATTTTGATTTTCAAGAATTAATAATTATGCTTGTATCCATAGTAATACCTGTTTTTAATGAAGATAAGACAATTTATGATGTCATCGCGCGGGTAATGGGTGAAGATTTAGAAAACCACCAGAAACAGATTATTGTTGTTGATGATGGTTCAACAGATAATACCTGGCACCTGCTGAAAGAAGTCCAAATTAAGTGGTGCGATATTATTTTAATAAAACACCAAAAAAACATGGGCAAGGCGGCAGCATTGAAAACAAGCTTTTCTTATGTAAAAGGTGATGTGGTGATTATTCAGGATGCAGACCTTGAATATGCTCCTTCTGATTACAAAAAATTGATAGCTCCTATTATCAAAGATGAAGCAGACATCGTTTTTGGCACAAGGTTTCATTCTGGAAGACCTGAAGGAATGCCGTTTATCAGATATCTCAGCAATAGATTTCTCACCTTTCTCTGCAGGGCTCTTTATAATGTTAAAATTTCTGACATGGAAACAGGCTATAAGGTTTTTTCAAGAAAGGTTCTGGAGAAAATGAATATCATTTCTGATGGTTTTGATTTTGAACCTGAATTTACGATTCTGGCTGCAAGGGAAAAATTCAGAATAAAGGAGGTATGTATAAGTTATAAACCAAGAAACTTTGCGCAGGGAAAGAAGATAAGATTCAGGGATGGCATCAGTACTCTGATAACTATCTTAAAGATGAAATTCAGGAGATAAACAATGAAATCATTGCAGTTTTATTTATGGATTTTCTTTTTATTGCCAGTTTTTAATCTGTATGCGGCAGAATTCCCTCTCAGGGATATGTCGGCTGATGCATATCTTGATATTTCAGGGACATGGCTATTCAAAATGGATCCAGCTGATGCAGGTGTAAGAGAAAAATGGTATGAGAAGGATTTTGACCGTTCATCATGGGAAAAAATTACTGTTCCGGGTGTATGGAATCAAAAACCGCCAAATGTTTCATATCCGGTTGCAGAAGGTATAGGATGGTACAGTAAAATTGTAAAAATTCCACCAGCATGGAATCAGGAGGTACTTGTTGTTTTTCTTGGTTCAATGTATACAACAGATGTATGGATTGATGGCAGATATGCCGGTATACACAGAGGTGGATATACACCTTTCTGCTTTGAAATCACCAGACTGGTAAAAGCCGGAACCAGTATCTGCATTGTTGCAAGGGTTGACAACCGAAGGGGTAAAACAATACCATCCACAGGAATGGGCTGGCATCCCTTCGGAGGAATATACAGAGAAGTATATCTGGTTTCCAGAAAATCAGTGCATTTTGAATCAATATCAACATCAACCGTTTTAAGCGAGAAAGCCGCATTATTCAAACTGGATACACTTGTTGTGAACAATTCAAGTCTCACATTTACAGGAGAAGTATCTTTTCAGTTAAAAGACAAACAGAAAATTGCTGGCACCCAGAAGATTTCTGTCCGGTTAAAACCAGGAGAAAGAAAAAAAATAAGTCTGTCCACAAAAATCAATAATGCCAGGCTATGGTGCCCTGAAAATCCATATCTTTATACAGCCAATCTTTCACTTGCAAATGGTTGCAGGGTTGAATTCCCAGTGGGGTTGAGACAGTTTGAAGCAAAAAATGGAAAGATTTTTCTCAATGGAAAAAGAATCTGGCTTCAGGGGTTTGGTAATCACGAAGAATATCCGGGTTATGGACCATGTATGAATGAAAAATTGCTCGAAAAGGACCTGCTGATGATGAAAAATGTTTTCAGGATAAATACACTCAGAACCGGCCATTATCCTTTTCATCCGATTCTGTTTGACCTTTGTGACAGACTTGGAATAATTGTACACACAGAAATTCCTGCCTGGCAGGTTAACAAAAATTTTATTCAGTCAGATGAAGCCTGGGATCTATGGTTAAAAAACCAGCTTGAGGAGATGGTGCAGACATATAGAAATCATGCCTGCGTCGCTTTCTGGGGTCTATCAAATGAGTTATACAGTGTACCTGAATATCACAGAAAAGCAGCTGAATTTGTAAAAAGCCTTGATCCTGATAGATTTATCACCATTGTTTGCGCTTCGACAGCAGACCTTGAATCCAATAAAATTGCCGACATCGTTGCAAGGAACTTTCATTATGGCTGGTATCATTCAAAAAGTGTATATGCGTTAAGAGACAATCTGCCAGTCGTATTAAAAGCTTCTGAGGGAAAACCCATATGGGTGGCAGAGATAGGCGCACTGGCCAATCCGGGCAATTATTCGGGTGGATACGGGGACATGTCAAGAGGAACAGAAACATATCAGGACAAGGTCGTCAGATATGGTGTTCAATATTGTTCAACTGAATCAGACCAGATTTGCGGTGTGAGTGTGTGGACTCTCTCTGATTTCCATGGTAGAAATCAGTTTATTCCCCATGGTGTCCTTGATGAATTCAGAAAACCAAAAATACTCGGATACACAATCTGTAATCTTTTCAATGGCAATCCACGAATATACATCTGCGAGCGAGACACCATGATAAAACAGGGTGAACCTTTTCAGGCTTTTATAAGATGCTTCAATCCAGATGAGAAGAGATACGAAAATCTTTCTGCAAAATGGTGCATCATAAAAAATCAAAAAAAACTGGATTCAGGAAATTTCAGATTCAGTATCGATCAGGAAAGGCAGAAAGAAATAGGAAAAATAGAATTTTTACCGTCTGATGAATCAGGCCTGTACACACTCTGGATAGAACTTTTTGACTCAAGTGGAAACTGGCTGTACACAAACAGCTGTTTTTTTGATGTCCGGGAGGTTTCAAAACCAGGGGTTCTAAAAATTACCACAGTCGGAAATTATAGAAATCCTGTGATGTTTTATCAGAATATCAGAATACCCTTTTATCAGAACACCGGCATAGTTCTGCCATTTGAACAGGGGAATTACAACTTTGAATTCAGGGCAGATGGATACACTGCAATATACAAAGAAGTCAGAATTGATTCAGGTAAAATTACTGAAATAAATCTGGATTTTAAAAAGTGAGATTGAAATATCTGAGATTGGAAACATGCATCTGGCTTGTTATAGCCCTTCTTTACCTTTATTTTTGTCTTTTCCATGCTTTTGATGATGATGAACTGCAACACTGTCATAATGCCTATCTGATCTGGAAAGGTCTTGTCCCTTATAGAGATTTTTTTGAACATCACCTTCCACTTTACCATATTCTTGTCTCTCCTTTTTTTATCCTCGGAGAAAAACCATCAACCATTTTCGCGTTCAGATTTATAAGTCTGGTCAGCTGCGCCTCTGTATTTTTACTTGTTTACCGGTACATTGAAGAACACTATACAGAAAAGATTGCACTATTTTCTATCATGTTGCTCGCATCTGTTCCCATGTATCTTTTCAAGATGATAGAAGCGCGGCCTGAAAGTATTGCAATTTTGTTCTTTGCGGGCGCCTTAATCCATATTCTTTCTCAAAAACAGGATAAAAATCAGCTGTTTTTTGCAGGGGTTCTGAGCGGATTGATGGTTTGTTTTTCACTCAAATATATTTTTGCCTGGGCTGGACTCTGTGCATCGATATTTGTATTGAGAAAGAAAAAAGGTTGTCTAAATTTTACAGCTGGTTTTTTAACTGGAATCATTCCGCTGGTTTTATATGTCTTATCGAAAGGCATACTCAACGAATTTATCAGTTCCACATTTGTGATGAATATAAAATGGAAATACAGATTTTCACCTTCAGGATACCTTTATGAAACCTTTATGACCGCCGGACTTCTCATTGCCTTCGCAATCTCAGCAATAATTCACGATTTTTCTTCCATGGAATCAAGGAAACAGGCTTTAGCGATGCTCTTGCTTGTTGCAGGATGTTTTCTCACAATCATTCTGGTTCCGGTTCCTTACAGACAATCTTATCTTCCGCTGCTTGTGACATGCACCATCTGTGCTTCTTCTTTCATAATGAATTTCTTTCAAATGTTTCAGAACAGAAATATTAAATTTACTGTTGCCACAGTGGTTTTTCTCTGCGCAACAGCCAATTCCATAACAGTCTTAAAAAACGAAATTTCCCAGACAAACCTGGAAGATATAAAAAAGATGAAAAAGGTTGACATAATATCTCCAGACACAAGTTTTTTTGATGGCAGAAGTCTGATGTTTTATCGAATGCATACCGGGTACTATGGATTTATGCACCATGAACTTCTTGCAATGCTTGATCCTGACCGGTACAGCGAGCATGTAATTGAAGCGATAAAAAAGAACAATTTTCCTGTTGTGATCTATGATTACAGAGTAAAACAGATGCCATGGGAAATTCAGGATTTTATTCAAGCCAACTATTGTCTTGCCGAAGAACCTGATATTTATATTGCAGGGAAAAAGATTGATAGAGGCAAGTTTTATAAAGGAAAAGCCTATTTTGAAATAAATGTTTCAGGCTGGTACAGGATTTTGTTTTCGGGTAATATCCTTTCAATAGACAGCAAACCTGTTAAATCGGGTGAAATTCGTTTTTTTGAAAAAGGAACCCATGTTGCTGAAAGCACAGAATTCATAGATAATCTGAAAGTGAAACTTGAAAAAAGAAGATAGATATGAAAAACAAACCTTCATGGATATTTTTGATTTTAACAGGCCTTTTCATCTTTGTATCAACTTATGGATTCATCCATCATATAAGATGCATATGCTTCCCATACCCATTGGAATACAGAGAAGGAGTTGTTGCATACTGGATAAATTGTCTTATTGATGGTAAAAAACTTTATCCTGAAATCGGACAGAATCCACCTTATCTTCATAATCCTTATACTCCACTCTATTACATCATCACTGCACTTGCCCATAAGATATTTCCGGAGACACATACATTTTTTGCCGGTCGTTTAATCAGTTTTATCTGTTTACTTATCATCTGTTTTTTTATATTCAAAATTGTCAGGCTTCGCGCTTCAACCACAGCAGGTTTGATATCAGCAGGGTTTTTCTTCTGTTCTCCTATTCTTATGAGCTATGGTTCTCTTGGAATAGTTGATTTACTTGCTCTTTGCTGTGGAATTGCCGGCTTGTACACAGCAACCGGGAAAACAAAAACAGGGTTTCTTTTCTCCGGAATTTTCTGCGCCCTTGCATTTTTGACAAAACCCGTTTTTATTCTTCCCGGCATCTGTGTGATTCTTGCATTAATGATCTCAAAGGAAAAAAGGAAAAATTATTTTTTCATCGGTCTTGCAGTCCCTGTTGTATTTTCATTTTCTATTCTCTTTTTTGAATATGGTAAAAACATCTTCACCCATCTGCTAGCACTCAATCTTCTTCCTTTGAGCATCCTTCATTTTTTCAATGTGTTTTCGATGGTAGGAATCAGGCATTGCCTGCTTTTTGGCCTTCTTGCGGCTTTTATTGGGTTAATGAAGGATAAAAAGGATTCCCTTTACTGGTATTGTATACTTTCACCTCTCACAATCCTGTTTTTATCAAAAACGGGTTCAGAGGCAAATTATTTTATTGAAATCATCGCTCTTTCATCAATAGCAACCGGGATTCTTTTGGAAAAAACTGAAATCTCTGCGAAAAAGATTTTTCTGCTCGGATGTATATCCCAGATGTTTCTGTTTCTTCCATTCAAACCAGCATCTGTGTTCACAAAAACATACGGACAGGAGATACCTGCTGCCATTGGTTCTGAACCATCTGAGGCATTAAAGGAAGCAGGAAATATAATAACAGGAGAATTGCTCTCCTGTACTGATCCTGTTCTTTCTGAAGATATCGGCTGGCTTGTTATTTCTGATAAAGAGGTCCTGATTGAACCCTACCAGTTTTCACAGCTTGCAAAGTGTGGAAGATGGGATGATAGTTATGTCGTTGGAATGATAAATGAAAAACAATTCAATATGATTTTGATCAGTGCCGAAAGTTTTGAAAAGGATAGCGAAAAATTCACGGAAAGTATGCTTGAATCAATCAGGAAAAACTACTCAATCAGAAGGGTTGTTGGTAATATCTATCTGCTTGAACCAGTATTGTGGAATTTCC
>Ga0116202_10000848_pt1 | contig 17547 bp, 16 predicted proteins | sample LakKivw325mmetaG_FD_94479 | JGI IMG/M metagenome (GOLD analysis project Ga0116202, IMG submission 94479) | Anoxic lake water microbial communities from Lake Kivu, Rwanda to study Microbial Dark Matter (Phase II) - Lake Kivu water 325m metaG | ecosystem: Environmental > Aquatic > Freshwater >...
CTCCACTGTTTTATCTTTTCATGGTTTCCGGAAAGAAGCACATTCGGAACTTTCAATCCCCTGAAATTTTCAGGTCTTGTATAACATGGCCAGTCAAGCAAACAGTCAAAAAATGAATCATATTTTTGTGCCTCTTCAGACAATACCCCAGGCAATAACCTGGTTATACAATCAACCATTACCATTGCCGGCAGTTCCCCGCCGGTCAATACATAATCACCTATGGAAATTTCAAGATCAATAATACTTCTGACCCTCTCATCAACACCCTCATAATGACCACATATAATGATCAGACCTTTTTCTCTTGAAAGCGCCTTTACGCTTTCCTGAGTAAAAAGTTCTCCCTGAGGGCCTGTCAGAATTGTCAAAGAGCCAACATTATGTTTCTTAATATGTTCTACCGCAAGGAAAATTGGTTCACACGCAAGAACCATTCCTTTGCCGCCGCCATAAGGCGCATCATCAACCTTTTTATGCTTATCCTTTGAAAAATCTCTCAGGTTCCAAAGATGAAGTTCAATCGCACCTTTATCCTGAGCCCTCTTAATGATACTTGAATGAAGCGGGCTAAAAATTTCAGGGAAAATCGTTATGATATCAATCCGCATTAACCTGATTCAGAATACCCTTTTTCTTTATAAAACTTCTTACTGTTGGAGAAGTCTGAGCTCCAACTTTCAACCAGTGTAAAACCCTGTCATTTTTAACCTCAAAAACAGGTGGTTCCCTGAGCGGATCGTAATATCCAAGAATCTCTATTACATCACCTCTTCCATCCTTCTCATCGCTCACAACAATCACGCTGTAAAAAGGCCTGTTTCTTTTTCCCCTTCTCACAAGACGAATCCTTGTTGCCATTATAATTCTCCTTATATGTAAATTATTTTGCCTGTTTCCAGGCTTCTATGCATAGCAACAGCAATTTTTGTGACCTCAAGACCATCCTCTCCGAATGCGCCTGTTGTGTTTTTCTTCAGATCCTGTATGCTTCCGCCTTTTTTAAGATAAAGTATATTATACACAAAATCCGCAATGCTTTCAATCCCGTATCCTCTGTAAACAGTTTTTCCTGATATATCCTTTGATTCAAGAATGAAACCGACATTGTATGTTTCCATACCTTTTTCTCTGCTGCATAATCTTGTTCCCCTGTCCTGGGTATCACACTCAATAATTCCATCTGTTCCAACAAACCTTATGGATTGATTGACAATTGATTCAAAACTTTCAGGCAGTATCCAGCTAAAATCAAAACTGACAGAAACATTATTTTCAAAAACAACCTTTGCTGATATTGAATCGTAAGTATCAATTCCCATCTGTTTCAATTTAATTTTGTGACCTGTGGCATATACACATTTTCCGTTTGAATTAAGGCACCACCTAACCAGGTCTATGAAATGAACCCCAAGAAACCAAACAGGAGAAGAGTTTTTAGCCCATGACGAAAACCAAACAGAAGGAACCTCAATCCTGTCTTCCATATGAACATAACCATATTCAATTGTTCCAAATTTGCCATTTCTGATGTCTTTGCAGAGCTGCTGATGATAAGGGTCATACCTTTTGTGAAAATCAACCTGGACAACCACATCGTTTTTTTTTGCAACTTCAAGGATTTCAAGACAGCCTTCAATGGTTATGTCCATCGGTTTTTCCACAAGAATATGTTTGCCGCATCTGGCTGCATGAACACATGGTTCTCTGTGAAGATGATCAGGAGTGGCTATAGCGACAGCATCAATGTCCTCTTTTTCAAGCATTTCTATGCAGTCTCTGTATCCTTTTACCGCATATCTTTCACATTGCTCTTTCAATATTTCTTCATTTATATCGCAGATGGAAACAAGTTTCGCAATACCCTGCTGTTCAAGTTGCTTGAAAGCATGGATAATATTTGTTCCGTATCTGCCTGTGCCGATTATACCAAGATTCACCATTTCATTTTCAAAAAATCAGTTTTTAACAGGAGCATGCTTCTGCTATTGCTTCTTCTATTACAGAACAACCTTCAATAATAGCATCTTTTTTGACAACAAGCGGTGGCGCTATCTTCAACGAGGCTCCACCAAAACCAACAGGTGCAAAAAGAAGCAGTCCTTTTTCAACGCATTTTTTAACTATTTCAAAAGTAAGATCTCCATCCGGTTCAGTTGTCCCTGGTTTCACAATACCAATAGCCCATACAAGACCTTTCCCGCAGACAAATCCAGCAACAGGATATTTTTCTTTTATCCTTTTTAACTCTTTCTCAAAAACCTTCCCCATTCTCTCCGCCTTCTCCGGGAGTTTTTTATCAACAATATATTCAATGTTTGCTAATGCAGATGCAGCGCAAACAGGATTTCCGGTGTGGGTGCTTGTCATTGTACCTGGATCATACAGATCCATTATCTCAGGTTTTCCGACAACCGCAGAAATAGGAAGCCCGCTTGAAATACCCTTGCCCAGTGTGAACAGGTCAGGAACAACTCCATAATGCTGGAATCCCCAGAGTTTCCCTGTTCTTCCAAAACCTGCCTGAATTTCATCAAATATCAAAAGCGCATTGTGCTGATTGCAGAATTCCCTGAGTTTCTGCGCATATTCCACAGGCATAAAAGCAGCACTGCCTCCCTGATATGTTTCAGAAATAACAGCGCAGATATTATCAAAGTTTATTCCCTTCTCTTTAAGTGTATTGATAAAAACATCAAAGCTTCTGTCCTGCTGGCGCGGATCTCCTGGAAATGGAACCTGAACCATATCAGGGTCAAGGTTTCCTATCCATTCTTTCAAAGCAGGAATTCCGCCTGCCATCTGGGCTCCAAGGGTTCTTCCATGGAATCCGTGTTCAAAAGAAACAATGACCTTTTTTGAAGGACTGATTTTTTTACCGGCTGTCCTTGAAAGTTTTATTGCGCATTCAACTGTTTCTGCACCTGTGGTGAGGATAAAAACTTTTTTGAGAGGTTCTGGAGCAAGCTGACCAATTTTTTCAGCAAGATTTGCCCTGATTTCGCTTGGAAAACAGTAATTGTGGAGAAAAGGTCTTGAAACCATTTCTTTTATTGCCCTGCATATTTTTGGATTTCCATGTCCGGCATTTGTTACAAGAACACCTGAAGAGAAATCAAGCCACATATTTCCATATGCATCAAAAACATTTACTCCTTTTGCTCTGTGCCAGACAACAAGAGGTTGACCGCTCATTGAACGCGGTTCCCATTGTCTGAGTTTTTCCAGAACCGGAATTGATTCAGGTACTGGAATCTTTGTTGCTATTTTTCTGTATTTTGTGCTTACAGGCTTCACATCCACCGGATCAAGAGCATATGCCTTACCCATTTTTCCTCCCGGAATTGAAAAGAAAAAGTTCAGATTGACTTGAAAACCTTTTCAACAGTTTCCACTATCGTCTGTATACCGGCAAGTCTTCCTGCCGCAATTGTTCCATCCGCAAGTTTTCCTGTTTCTGGCTCAATGAAAATATACCCGAGTTCTTTGAGTTTCTTAACATTGTTCTGCACAATCGGGTTTTCCCACATCCTGAAATTCATTGCTGGCGCAAAAATCACTTTGCCTGAAAAAGCCATGATTGTTGATGAAAGCAAATCATCCGCAATACCTGAAGCGACCTTACCGATGATGTTTGCTGTTGCCGGCGCCACAAGCAACACCTTTCCAAATTCACTCAGGGAAATGTGCGAGATTTCCCATTGAGTATTTCTTTCAAACATATCAGTATAAACCTGATTTTTCGATATTGTCTCAAAAGTCAAAGGTGTAACAAACTTTGTTGCTGCCTCTGTCATAATAACCTTAACAGTCCATCCAGTGTCCTGAAGTTTCCTTATCAAGGAAGGAACCTTATAGGCAGCAATAGAACCGGTTATTCCAACAACAATATTTTTTTCCATATTAGACCCTTAAAATAATGGCTTTATTTATTATCCCTGCAACAACAGGATATGTCAAGGAAAGTATGTTGTTCAAGATTTTTTCTGTTCGTGATTGATGGCAAAAGTTTATTTGGCAAAATACGAAAGAAGATCAGGGATACAGGAAAAAGCAGGCCACCAGGCCTTAAACTTTCTTCTCCAGGAATTTCTTATCAGGAAAATGCGAAAGAGATTCCCCTGATTTCTTCATTTTCAATTTCACCGATTTGCCTGTCTGGATTTGGAGAAACCGCGCAGTAGAAGTGATAAAGTCTTCCATCCTTCCAGATTATCCCTGGTTTATGAGCATGGATTGAGTCAATGCTTCCTTTTGGACCAACATCAATGAGAATTTCATCAGTTTTTTCCCAGTGAAGCAGATCGCGGGAAACCGCTGCGGTTTCCCTTGCGTGCCAGTTATCACCCTTTCCGCCAACAGCCGCATAGAACATAATCCAGATATTACCGTGTTTTAGAACACACGGGTCGCCAAGTAAGGTATCGTCATATGAGCCAGGTTTTCCCACTGAAACCACAGGATTACCTTCATAGCGTTCCCATTTTCTCAGATCGCTGGATACAGCAAGTCCTATCTGTTCAATCCATGGCCATTTTGTTTGATTCTTAGCATTGTAATACATGTAGTATGTTCCTTTGTGCTCAACAAGACATGATTTATAAAGACCTCCGCTTTCCCATGCGGCGCCATCATCCGGCCGCAGGAATGGTTCCTCAGGTTCCCAGTGCCTGAAATCATCACTCCAGCATAAGCCAATCACTCCAGAACCGGATTCATATCCGGGATGCGGATACGAATGATACATACCAAGAAATCCACCATCAATTTTTTTCAGATAGCCAGGGCTGCAGAGATCATTATCCCTCAGAATCCATATCATGGCCACATTGAATTCTGTTGTTGAACCTTTTGGTCCTCTGTCAATGATGAGCCCTTCTTTTTTCCAGTGCACAAGGTCTTCTGAAGAAGCAAGACCTGTTCTGTATCCGATTCCATCCCAGCCGATGTGAGTCATGTAAAATATTCCTGAATTTTCAAAAACAAATGGGCAATCAACAGCGTGACTGTCGTACATTCCTTTCCTCCCAGAAGGCGCAAGGACAAGCTTTCCAAACTTGTTTGGCGTCTTTATTGCTTCAACAACCTTCCTGAATTCCTGATTCATAGAGCGCTCCCTGAAACATGCATGTTTGTGGGAAAATCTTTATTCCAGTGCAAAATGAATCCCGCAACCCTTTGTTTCTCCTATAGACCCGTATACTATTATCTGTTATGCTGTGGTATTGTTGACTTTTGTCTTAAAAAGTTTTTCTCTGAATTTTAAGGCAACATTAACAAGAAGTATCAGAACAGGTACTTCAAGCAGTGGTCCAATGACTGTTGCAAAAGCCTGATTTGAGCCAATGCCAAAAATGGCAACTGCAACAGCAATTGCAAGTTCAAAATCATTGCTGGCTGCTGTAAATGAGATTGCTGTGGCTGCTGGATAACCTGCGCCGATTTTGCGTACTATAAAAAATGTTGCAAACCACATAATCAAAAAGTACAGAACAAGTGGTACTGCCACCCTTAAAACATCAAGAGGAAGTTTTACAATGTATTCTCCCTTTATTGAGAACATCACAACGATTGTAAAAAGAAGTGCCACAAGCGTTATCGGGCTTATCCCTGGAATAAAAATATCTTGGTACCATCTTCTGCTTTTTAATTTCAAAAGAGAAAACCTTGTTATTATGCCTGCCAGAAATGGAATTCCAAGATAAATGAATACTGTTTTCGCAGCATCTGCCATTGAAATACTGATATTAAGGTCTTTCACAAATCCCAGTTTGCCGAGGAAAAATACAATAAAAACATAGATATATGCTGCATAGAAAAGCACCTGAAATATTGCATTGAAAGCCACCAGTCCCACTGCAAGTTCCCTGTCGCCTTCAGCAAGATCGTTCCACACAATTACCATCGCAATACAGCGGGCAAGTCCGACAAGAATCACCCCTATCATGTATTCCGGATAATGCCTGAGAAATAAAATTGCAAGGATAAACATAACAAGAGGGCCGATAATCCAGTTTTGAATAAGGGAGATCGTAAGCAACCTTTTATTCTGAAAGATTTTTCCTATTTCCTCATATTTCACCTTCGCAAGGGGTGGATACATCATCAGTATCAGACCCGCTGCAATCGGGATATTTGTTGTTCCTTTCTGAAAAAGGTTCCAGAATTCAGAAATACCCGGGAAAAAATAACCGGCAAGAACACCCGCTGCCATTGCAAGAAAAATCCATAATGTCAGAAATCTATCAAGAAGAGAAAGCTCTTTTTTATCCATTTTTTTACCTTCTGTCCACGCAACTTTGTTTTCAATAGTTTTTCAACTTTTTTTCTGTCTTTTTTTTGATTTTCTGTCATTTTCCATTGTAAAGATTTTTTCCATCATCTTTGAGATTCTGAATCTGTTGTTACTGGCAGGTGGCTTAAAAGAGTATCTATTTTTGCCATTCCAGTTTCAAAGATATAACAAAATTGCTATGTATTTTAGGCCTTATCCATCTGCTGTGAAATTTTTGAAACCACCTGAGCTGACGCAGCATCTATATGTATGAAAAAACAAAAAGGAGGTGGTAAATATGGCAAAACTGGTTAAATGGGAACCCTTCAGGGAGCTGGATGATATAAGAACAGGCTTTGACAGGTTGCTTGAAAGATTCAAAACAGACTTTTATGGCGAAAGACTGTGGACACCTGCTGTTGACATCACTGATACCGGAGACAATATTGTGATAAAGGCAGAGGTTCCTGGTTTTGACAAGAAAAATATAAACATCTCTCTAACCGGTGACACCATAACCATCTCCGGAAAAACACAGGAAGAGAAGGAGGAGAAAAAGGCGCATTATCTGTACAGAGAAAGGGTCTCTGGAAGTTTCACAAGATCCTTTACTCTTCCTGCACCGGTTGACCGCAACAAGGTAAAAGCAACCTGCAAGGACGGAATTCTTGAGATAGTGCTCCCGAAGGCAGAGGAAGCAAAGGCAAAGGAAATCAAGATAGATGTTGAGTAAATTTCAATAAGAAAGGGTGGCTGGATATCCAGCCACCCTTTCTTATTCAAGGGATTTCAAAAAATCATCCGGGATTCTGGCTGCGTGGATATGGCATATCCCATAAGGATCAGCATTAAAAATCACATTTTTATTGTCTGCTGTTATGTATGGGTGAGGGTGTGAAGAAGCAGCGCCACCGCCCTGCGCGCCACAATTTAAAACAAGGGTTCTGTATTTTCCTGTTCTTATATTGCCAACGACAATTTCAATAGGTCCCGGTATTCCATTTTTGTACGAGTCGCATACAAAATATGTTCCGCATTTTGAAATGTTGACATGATTAAAAAGATGTTCAGGCGCATTGAAAACAGCAGGTTTTTCATCTTCCGGTCCTATTGAAATAAAATTCCCCTGAGGATGCCTTTCATCATGAATCTGCCTGTACCTTGCAGATGGTTCATCTTCTGACATCGCCGGCCATCTGACAGTCAAACCAATTTTGCCCGTATCAGCAATCCAGCCGGAATGACCGGTTGAACCAGCAGTATATGGCGGGCCAACCTTCAGCTGCCTTAAATTGCCTCCCTCACAGTCAATGATAAAATGTGTGGTGCAGTCTTCAGTTTCTCTGGAACCAGTACGCAATCCATCTGAACCGAGTTTCTGGTACCTGTTATGCTGAACAAGAATATCTTTTCCGGTAACAGGATTAAACTGAACATGAGAAAGAATATCACTGTGTGTGAATATGACCTTCCATGTTTTTTCTTTGAGGTCAACCCTTATTATTTCGCTATCGATCCCGGCAATTCTCCTTGTGCAAACAAGATATCTGTGATCAGGAGAGACCGTATCAAAACACGCATCCTCAGGAAGTTCCCAGTTTGTTATCATAATTTCTTTTTCAAGGGTTGAAATATCAAACCTCGCCAGCTCTTTTTCATGGGTCAGGTAATAAATTATGCCGGACCAGGCAGATGTTCCCACAAGCAAACCTGAAACATTGTTCTCAACAGGCATTACCTTGAGTTTTTCAATGTCAGCCACACATAACTGATATGGTGGAATTCTTGGATCAGGTCCAGAGGAACGGATATAAGCCACTCTTTTCCCGTCAGGCGATGTATATGGCTGTTCGCAATAGATGTTAATGTTGTGCATCACTGAACAGGTTAGCCTGGTTATTAAAGCACCGCTACAGGGGTCGTGGTGAAGATCACATGCTTCACTCTGCCATTTTCTCATAAATTTACTCCAGGTTGATGGAAATTTTTATTCAAAGACAAAACACATTATAATTAGTCTGGCAAAAACAGTCAATCAGGAGAAAAAAATGGAAAAATTTATCTCAATCAAAAGCGGTTCTTATCGCCTTGCTGCGATTATTCATATTCCTGATGAAAAAAAAGTGAAAAAATTTCCTGGTGTAATTCTGTGCCATGGTTTTTCAGGAAATAAAGCAGAAAGCCACTTTATTTTTACCCGGCTTGCCAGGATTTTATGCAGAAGTGGTATCGTCTGTTTGAGATTTGATTTTATGGGCTCCGGCGATAGTTCCGGTTATTTTGAAAATATGACACTTGAAACTGAAATTATGGATGCAGCCAGTACGTACAGATATCTTGTACGACAGCCGTTTATTGAAAGTGGAAGAATCGGAATACTCGGATTATCCATGGGAGCCATCCCGGCAACAATCATTGCTTCAAAATTCAGGTTGAATTCAGTCTGCCTGTGGTCGCCTGTTGCTTTTCCCTGTGAAATAAGAAGAAAAATCCTTACAAAAAAAATTAAAAAAACGCTTGACAGAACAGGTTCTGCATATCTATCCGGCTATGGCCTGAAAATCAGCAAAAAATTTATTGATTCTCTGGATAGTATCGACCCTTTATCTGCGGCAAAAAATTACAATGGATATACGCTGGTTATTCATTCAAAGGACGATTCGGTTATAGATGTATCACATGCAATTTCTTATTACAGAGCATTTCATAATCAGGCACAAACCAAAAAGCTGATAATCCTCGAAAAGGGCGGTCACACATTTGTTCTGGAAGAAGCGGAAAACAAAGTTCTCAGGGAAACAAAAGAATTTTTTACCAATACTCTTTTTACTTAATGAATCTTGCTATCACAAATTTGTAAATAACAAACAAAATCACAAGAAAAACTATCAACCTGATGAGTTTGCTTATGCCGGTCCATCTTGAAGCCCTGTAGGAAGCACTTTTTTCCTCAAGCTGTTTCATCCTTTCAGCATGAATCTTTCCTGTTTTAGCGCATTCATCACTGCAGAAAATTCCTTCATCTGTAACCTTTCTGCACTGAGAACACAGAGGCCTTCCGCACTGTTTGCATCTTGTTACAGCAGGCCTTCCGGTGTGGAAAAAGCAATCAGCCATATCAACCCCCTGTATAGCGTACTGTTGTAATTTTAGCCCTTTATCCCGATATGGTCAATCTTTCTTTTATCACCTTCTACCTTCAATTTGCTCTTTGACCTCAGTTGCAGACGCAGTTAAAATGTATCTTGATGAAAATTGCACATGTTATCACCCGTATGATTATCGGTGGGGCACAGGAAAATACTTTCTCAACCGTTGTTGGTTTACAGAATAAAGGCCATGATGTTGTTTTAATATCAGGACCTTCCACAGGTCCAGAGGGAAGTATGGAAGACTTAATAAAATTCCACAATGTCAATTTTATTCAGGTAAAAGAACTTATAAGGAATATAAGCGTATGGCATGATGTGATAGCATTTTTCAAACTTGGAATGATATTTAGAAAAAATCAATTTGATATCATCCACACCCACAGCGCAAAGGCGGGTTTCCTTGGAAGAATCGCTGCAAAAATTTTCTCAAAAAAATCAAAGGTTATTCACACAATTCACGGACCCAGTTTTTATCCCTATCAACCGGCTCTGGCAAAATTCATTTATCTTATCAGTGAAAAAATTGCCGCTCATTTCACTGATTATTTTATCTCTGTAAGCAGTATTATTCTTGAAAGGTACCTGCGATACAGCATAGGGAAAAAAGAAAAAAGTTCAGTTATAAGAAGCGGTTTTCAGATTGAACATTATCAGCAGGCGACAAAATTGAGAGAAGAAATTAGAAAAAAACTTGGTGTAAATGAAAATGAAATTCTCATAGGAATGATCGGAAGGCTCTTCCCGCTGAAAGGACAGGAATATCTTTTGAGGGTTTTCAGCAGGATCGCACCTGATTATCCATTTATAAAACTTGTCTTTGTTGGAGATGGGTTATTGCGTGATGATTTTGAAAGATTCGTAAGAATAAATAATTTACAGAACAGGGTTTATTTTACGGGTCTGGTCAATCCACAGGATATTCCATATTATGCCGGTGCAATGGATATAGGTGTGCACACAAGCCTTCGCGAAGGCCTACCAAGAGCAGCAGTCCAGATTCTTGCTGCAGGAAAACCTGTCATTGGATTTGATGTTGATGGAACAAGAGAAATAATCACTGATGGCACCAATGGTTTTCTTGTTCCAGCAAAAGATGAAAAAAGACTTCAAGAAAAGCTGAGATTTCTCATTGAACATCCTGATATCGCAAAAAAAATGGGTGAAGCCGGCAGGAAAATTGTGCTGAAAGAGTTTTCAGTTGAAAAAATGGTTGAAGAAATTGAAAAAGTGTATTTAAATATAGTATCCGAAAATTTCGCAATAATAACAGAAAGGAATGAATGAAAGACGAATTGGTAGTAATGCCTATCTTTGAAAATTTAGGCATAATTTCAGAATTCCTTCAGGAAAGAATCAAACGGGAACACCTCGCATCAAGAAAAGTGTGGGAACTTTTACTTGTGGCTGACGAAATATGCACCCATATTATCCAATTTAGAAAATACGATAGTTCCATGGGTAAGATGAAAATAACGTGGAATGGATGTCCTGATAAGGTTATGATTACCATAGAAACACCAGGAGTTCCCTTTAACCCACTGGATTTAAACAGCAAAGACATAGCAAAGGAAGAAGAAGAAGAAGCTCTTGGTGGTATGGGAATACACCTTGTAAAACAGATGATAGATGAGTTTGTTTATAACAGAACAGGCAATATCAATGTTATTAAACTTATAAAATTCAGAAGGTCCAGAAGAAACAGAAATTCAAAGTGAGTCAAATATCAAAATTTTCTTGATTTCAGAATTTTCAGAATTTCACCTGCAAGATAGAGAGAACCGCAGATAATTCCTGGCTGTTTGCTGTTTATCCCGATGAGCTTTTCAAAAGCATCTCGTGGTTTTTCTATTATTTCAACAGGAATTTCCGGTGAAAGTTCTTTCATCCATGAAGCAAGCATTTGGGGTGGCACGCTTCTCGGATTGTCAGGTTTTGTAAAGATAAATCTCTCTCCAAGATTTGCAATTATCTTTAACATCTGTTCCCATTTCTTGTCCTTTAAGATCCCAACAAGAAAAATGAATTTTGAATCAGAAAAGTACTCCTTCAAAGCCTTTTTTAGAGATTTTATGCCATCCGGATTATGCCCGCCATCTATAATCACCAGAGGGTTTTCCATAACAGGTTGAAATCTTGCAGGCCACACAGAGGAACCCATCCCTTCAATGATTGCTCTGTCGGTTATATTAAATCCCAGTTTTCTCAATAACAATAGCGATTCAATCGCCACCGCAGCATTGTGGACCTGATGTTTTCCAAAAAGCCTTATGGAAACATCCTTCAAATTTTCAATTCCATTAAAATTCAATCTCTGCTGATATGGAAAATCAGAGGAAACAAACTTTGCTGAGAAATCCTTTCCATAAAAATAAGTCCTGGCATTTTTCTGTTTGCAAACCCTTCTGATAACCTTCAATGCACCTTGCAACTGTTTCCCTGAGACAACAACTGAATTTTGCTTTATTATACCCGCTTTTTCAGAAGCTATTTCCTCAATACTGTTTCCAAGATATTCCGTATGATCAAACGAAACAGGCATTATAACTTCCAGAATGGGTTTGAGAACATTTGTGGCGTCAAACCTGCCACCCATCCCAACCTCACACACACATATATCTATTTTCTCTCTTCTGAAATATTCAAAAGCAACAGCTGTGAGAGCCTCAAAATATGTCGGCTGCATCTCAATGGAGAATTTCGAACAAAGATTTTTTACATCCGTGCAAATATGGTCAAATATTTTTGAAGGAATATCCTTTCCATTTATCTTTATTCTTTCTTCCACCCTTATCAGATGCGGACTTGTGTATAAACCTACCTTATATCCCGCTTTTTTCAGGCAATTTGAAATGAAACAGGCAACAGAACCCTTTCCGTTTGTTCCAGCTATAAGAATTGATTGATATTTTTTATGGGGGTCGCCAAGTTTTGAAAGAATAAATCTTATCTTGTCAAGTCCAAGCTTTATCCCGAAATCAGTAAGCTGTTCTAAATATCTGTGACCTGAACCACTCATTGAGAACTGGTTAATACGGTAAGAATCTTTGTGATGGTCTGTTTAAGAAGACTGCGGGGAACCACCGCATCAAGCATTCCATGCTGGTAAAGAAACTCTGACCTTTGAAAGCCCGGTGGAAGTTTCTGTTTGATGGTCTGTTCAATAACCCTTGGACCCGCAAAACCAATGAGAGCCTTTGGTTCTGCAAGAAGTATGTCTCCAAGAAACGCAAAACTGGCAGCCACTCCACCCATCGTCGGGTCTGTAAGAATGGAAATATAGGGTGTTTTTGCTTTTTTCAGTTTGCCAACAACCTGCGATGTTTTAACCATCTGCATCAGGGAAATAAGACCTTCATACATTCTTGCTCCTCCACCACCGCCGCAGATTGAAACAATCGGTTTTTTTTCAGCCATTGCAAGTTCACACGCCCTTACAAATTTTTCTCCAACGACAGAACCCATGCTTCCCATAATAAAGTTGCTGTCAAGGATGGAAAGAACGCATGGTGTCCTGCCAATCATTGCCCTGCCATAAACCAGAGCCTCATTGAGACCTGTTTTTTCAATTTCTTCCTGAAGTTTTTCAACATAGGTCTTTGGCCCTTTGAATTCAAGAGGGTCAACAGAAATAAGGTCGCTGTCAATCTCCTCAAATGTACCCGGTTCAGCAAGAAGGTTTATCCATTCCTTTGTTGTGAGGCGAAAATGATATCCACAATGAGGGCAGACTTTAAAACTTTCTTTCAGTTTTCCTTCATAGACCAGTTTATTGCATTCAGGACATTTCTGCCAGAGATCTTTTTTAATATCCGGCGTTTCTTTTGGCTTGATCGGAATATATTTTTTTCTGTGTCTGAATATCATTATTGTATAAGCCCGTATTGTTTAAGAGTGGTTTCAAGTTTTTTCAGGGTTTCTTCAGATGGTGGTGTCAGTGGCATCCTCAGTTCCAGCTGTATTTTTTTCATCAAATAAAGACAGCCTTTTACAGGTATCGGATTTGTTTCAACAAACAGCGTCTTAAAGATATTAAAAAGTTTAATATGCATCTTCTGCGCCTGCTGCCAGTTGCCTGAAAGAGCATCATGGACCATACGACTGACCTCTGCTGGCATTATATTTGCAGCAACAGAAATCACTCCTTTTCCTCCAACAGCCATTATACCAAGTGTCATTGAATCATCTCCCGATAGCACCACAAAATCTTCAGGACACAGAGAAATAATTTTACTCACCTGGTCAAGGCTTCCGCTCGCTTCTTTAATACCAACAATATTTTTAATCTCTGCAAGTTTTGCAACTGTTTCAGGAAGTATTGAAATTCCTGTTCTTGAAGGAACATTGTAAAGAATGATTGGAATATCAACCTCATCAGCTATCGTTTTAAAATGTATGTAAAGACCTTCCTGCGTGGGCTTATTGTAGTAAGGGGTAATGAGAAGAGCACCATCACAGCCTGCCTTTTTTGCAAATTTTGTTAAATCAAGTGCTTCTGCTGTGGAGTTTGAGCCAGTACCTGCAATAACAGGAATGCGTTTGTTGACCACTTCAAGTGTATATTCGATTATTTCTTTGTGCTCATCATGGGTAAGAGTGGCAGATTCCCCTGTAGTTCCAACAGGAACTATCCCATCAGTACCATTTTCAATTTGAAACTCAATAAGTTTTTTGAAACTTTCTTTATCAAACTTACCGTTTTTAAAGGGTGTGACAATCGCAACGATTGAACCTTTGAACATAATACCCTCCTATCCCCATTATAATACATCAGCAACAAGGTATAAGTCAAACAGATTAGCAAACAAAAATGGCCGGGAAAAACCCGGCCATAATGTTTTAACCACACCTATCCGGATTTCACCAGACTATTGCTCCTCTTGAGTTTGGAGGTGTGTCGCAACCATAGTAGACCATAATATACTTATAGGTTCCTCTTGATTTCCACTCTGTATGCCCATCCATGTAAAGAACGTTGCTTCCTACTATTTTCAAGTGGAGTCGGAAATGATAATATGATTAACGCTTTCTGATCTTCTTTCAAACAGGAAAGCTATACCATGCAGTGAATATCTTTGATTTTACAGACCAGATATTAATACTGGGTAAGCCATAGAGGAATTGGGTCTGTTTTGCATTCATTTTTCCGAAAATTGCAGATTATCTTTCTCTGCAACTTCTTCCGGAACTATAACATCAGATGGTCTTACAAACAGAATGTTTGGAATATTGAAGAAATAAAATGTGCCAGAGAGGAAATCCACACATGTCCAGACCTTCCCATCCATTCCTTCTGGAACCGGTATTTTTTGATATGAACCATCTGCTTTAATTGACCGTGGATGATGGTATATGGGTTTATCCTGCCCCACCCAGGTCCCATCCGGCTGGCATATCCCAACAGGCCAGGTTCTGAGCGCATAAAAACAGATCTCTTTTGTTCCTTTCGGAACGTAAAAATAAAGGTAATTATGGTTATAAACCCTGAACGCTTCTCCCTTATCAAGAATAAAGGCTGTCTTTGTCTTTTCTGATGGTACAAGTCTGCATCCGGCAGCAAAATCATCATATTTCAAAATATAAACACCCGCACGGGGTACCTCCAGTGAAAGTTTGTTTTCACCATAGGGAAGTTGACCTTCATTTATAATTTTTCCTTCGCAATCAGTAAGCGTGTATTTGCCATCCGGAAAATTTTTGTAGATTGTGCCATGTGTTACTATCAGTTCCAGGGGTTCTCCCTGCAAACTCGCCACAGCTATATGAAATCCTCCCTGACTCATAAATAAAGGTGAACTTTGCTTAACCTGCTTATCTTCCCATACAGGTGCAACAAGTTTTTTGCCGAAAATTATTTGCTGAAAACTCAAAGGTTCACCATACTCTTTCTTTGCAATCTCAAGCCATCTATTTGTTTCTTCCTTTGTTATCGGTTCTTTAATTCTATAGGGGATCTCATCCTGTCGTCTCTCACTGTGCATCTTCCACCACCACCACGACGGCTCGTCAAACTCCTGAGCAAGTTGCCTTGTTGTCTGGTCAGCAAAGAAGCTCCAGAATGTCATATAGGTATTGCGCATCCTGTAATTCCATTTAAGCATCTCAAGAGCCCATTTCTTCCTCTCTTCTTTCGTCAGTTCCTTCTGATCATATGTTTTTGTACGAAGATAAAGAAAAACATGATACTGCTTTAGTTGTTCTATCCTTTCTAGAATCTCAGGATTCCCTTTTGCCAGTCTTTCTGCTTCCTCAAGGTCATCTATGCACTGCCGATAAAATGTCGGTCCTACAAGGGGTTTGTTCCCAAGATCAATCCTCTCATAGTATCTCTTCATCACATCTTTTGCCGGTCCGAATGCCTTCTGGTAAAAATCCTTCTTTAATGCCTCAACATCTGTCTTTGAATTCCACAATACCCGTGACGCAAGATAAAATCCCAATCCCTGTGAACCCCAGCTGTTTCCACTTTCCGCGCTGAGGCTACATATCCCACTGTTTACATAATAGGGCAACTTTTCAGCCACATACTGAATATTTCCGGTTCTGCCTGAGGGCAACCTGTCCCTTATCCAATCATACACCGCCCAGTAATCATAAAGACCAAAGTATCTGCATTTTTTTGGCCATATCTTCAAAAGTTCATCAAAACCATACTTTGTGTTCAGCAGCAGCGCTGTGGTCAACTCAACATAAACATTTGGCTCAAGCTGAAATGGCGGCGGATCACAGTGCCAGTTGTAAGCATAAATTCCAACCATCTTTCCCGGATGAGTCTCCTGGAGGGCTTTTGCCACTTCATTTGCAAGATAAAATGCCATATCTCCTGGATTTTCCCACCTTTTTGTGCATTCAGGACATCTGCAATATCCACCACCATCATCAGGTCCTATTCCTAACATATCTGCCTGTGGATTTTTATCAAAATATTCTCTTGCATACCTTATTGCCAGATTAACTACTTCTGGATTTGAAACACAGAGTTGATTACCTTTTCTTTTTCCATCCACCATTGCAAGGTATTCAGGATGTCCATTAAACTCTGCCTTGAAATATCTTATTATTTCAGGCCAGCAGTGACCAACTGATGTTTTAAGGGATTTCCCAACCCTGTTATGCCTCCACCAGTCTCTTAAAAGTTTACCAGCATCAGGGTCATCTTTTTCAAAACCAGTTGAAAGAGGATATCCAAGATATCTTGAAAGAACCTCTGGTCTGTCTGTTTCATTCACATTGAATGTGAGTCTGGATACTTTTGGAACAACTGTCCATACAGGGCCCTGAAAGAAAAACCTGCAGCCAATTATCTCAAGAAATCTGACTGCAGCATAGGATGCACCCACAGGTGTTGCACCAAGAAGTTTTATACTTCTGTTTTCAGTCCTTATAGCATATGCTTCTTTTCCATCAAAAATATCGTAGATTTTTAAGCCTTTTTCAGCGGAAGAGGTTGGAAATTCTTCAATTGTTCCGATAAAAATTCCTGTTTTTTCATCTGTCGTCTTTATTTCAAATTTAGCACCTGTCATCTTTTCAAGATAAAAGGCAAGTTCACGAGCTGCCTCTTTAATAATCTTATCCGTATTCTCTTTGATTACAATTGGAATTTTTGAGATTCCCTTTTCTGCTATTACAACTGTTTCTTTGCTTCTGTATTGATTGCGGGTTTCATCTGTTATAAGGGCAGAAAAACTGTATGATGCAGCAAAAAACAAAAACATTATAAGGAAAATTTTTCTTTTCAACTCAGCCATCCTGTCATCTTTGCAAGAAGCCTGCCGTACTCAATAAAATTCTGCCAGGAAATGTCAGGCGGAACTCCGTGGTCACAGCTTGGGATATAACCTCCTTCTTCAAGCAGAAAAGGAACAAAGTCCATCGCTTCTTCTAGGGCTTTTCCTCCTTTTGTTATGGCTCTTTTGTCAATGCCTCCTCTGTACGCCATATTCTTTCCAAATTTTTTCCTGTATTTAACGAGGTCATTTCCTGCCGCAATCTCAATCGGACAGCAAACATTTACCCCTGATTCAATCCAGACAGGTATCAGTTCAGCGATATACCCATCTGAATCAATATCAATAAGTGTGCAACCCGCCTTTCTTGCTCTTTCACTCCATGCCTTCCAGC
>Ga0116202_10000850_pt1 | contig 17535 bp, 13 predicted proteins | sample LakKivw325mmetaG_FD_94479 | JGI IMG/M metagenome (GOLD analysis project Ga0116202, IMG submission 94479) | Anoxic lake water microbial communities from Lake Kivu, Rwanda to study Microbial Dark Matter (Phase II) - Lake Kivu water 325m metaG | ecosystem: Environmental > Aquatic > Freshwater >...
GATCGCGAAGTGCGTCGCCGCCGCCAAGAAGTCCGGCATCCAAGTCCACGTCTGGAAGGTGAACTGGAACCTCGGACACCACGCGCCGGCGGAGTTCGTGGAGAAAATGCGGAGGGCGGGACGGCTCCAGATGAGCGCGCGCGGCAAAGAGGAGAAATGGTTGTGCCCGTCGCATCCCGACAATCAGAGGTTGGAGGTGGATGCGATGTTGGAGGTCGCGCGCAAGTACGACGTGGCGGGGATTCATTTCGATTACATCCGCTATCCGGGTGGCAACTACTGTTTCTGCGACGGTTGCCGGCAACGGTTCCAACGGTCGGTGGGCGTGCCGTTGCCGAACTGGCCGAAAGAGGTTCTCGATGAGGGGCCGTTACGCCAGAAGTGGCTCGATTGGCGCCGCACCAACATCTCGACGGTCGTGCAGGCCGTCAGCGAACAGGCGCGCGCCATCAAACCGAAGATCAGAATCTCCGCCGCGGTGTTCCGCCAGTGGAACACCGACCGCGACGGCGTCGGCCAGGACTGGAAACTCTGGTGCGACAACGGCTGGCTTGATTTCGTTTGTCCGATGGACTACACGCCGATCAACCGTAACTTCGAGAACTGGATTGCCCAGCAGGTCCAGTGGGCCGGGCACGCGCGATGTTATCCCGGCATCGGCGTCAGCGCGTCGCACTCGAAGTTCGGCGTGGACCGTTTGATCGAGCAGATCATGATCACGCGCCAATACAAGACGCGCGGCTTCACCATCTTCAACTATGGCGTCACCGAGAGCCGCGACCTGCTGCCGTTGCTCGGACTCGGCATCACCGCGCCGCAAAAATGAACGCGATTCTTGCAGCGATAACATTCGTCGCCGCTCTCGCCAGTGACTGTAGCCGCGAGCCTGCTTGCGGCCTTCGGGAAACGAATACCGCCAACACCCACCGCGAGCAGGCTCGCGGCTACAACTCGGAGGCGCGCGACGAACAGGATGTGCGACGCGACGCCGTGATGCACGCGCAATTGGAACGCCCGTATCCGGAGGAAGGCTGCTGGCATTACGAGGATCTCGCGTTGGCGGCTTACTGGCTGGATGATCGAGCAAAGGGCGATCAGGCGATCCTCACCGAGCGACAAAAGGCGTTTCCCGAGTCTCTCAAGATCGGCAACTTCCATTGGCACGCCTACATTCTGGAACGCATCTATTTTCTTTTCAGCCGCGCGAGCAAACATTTCCCCGGCCGCATGAGCGCCGAGGCCGAGGCGGCGTTGCTCGACATGCTCTGGCAATGGGCTGGGCCGCGGTGCCGATTGGAGATGACGTTGCCGGAACGCGATTGGTGGAAATGGGGCAGCGAGAACCATCACGCACAGGCGTGGTCGAGCTTCTGGGGCGCGGCACAAATTTTTGCGAAACATCCCGACTACAAGAATCGCCGCTACGCCGACGGCACAACACCGGCACAAATGGCGACCGCGTTCAACGAATACTTCAAGCGTCACGCCCGCGAACGCGCCGCGAAAGGACTGCTTGTCGAGTGCAACTCCGGCTACAACAAATACACACTCGGCGGCTGGTATAACCTCGCCGATTTCGCCGACGACCCCGTGTTGCGCCGGCGGTACGCGATGCTGCTCGACCTGTTTTGGGCCGATTGGGCCATCGAACAGATCAACGACGTTCGCGGCGGCAGCCGTCACCGTTGCTACCCCGGCAGGGACTCGACCGACGGCTCCGGCATGGACGGCGTGGCGTGGTTTCATTTTGGCCTCGGTCGTGAAAAGAGCCAGCATCCATCAGCAATGTGCGCCGCAACGACCTTTTGGCGGCCATCGCCGGTTGTTTCGGAGCTTGCACTTGATGTCGCCGGGCGTGGCATTTATGAGTACGTCTCGCGCCGGCCCGGACTCAAGGCCAATGTGCCGCCGGTAAACTACGTGAGTGACCCCAAGCATCCGTTTCATGTCCCACAAGGCATTTACCCGTTGCGTCCTGACGGCGGAGGATTGCTCCGCTACACGTATTGCACGCCGGACTTCGTGATCGGCACGAGCATGGTCGAAGCCCGTCCATTGGACGATTGGACCGCGATCAGCAGCCAGAACCGTTGGGAAGGCGTGATCTTCGCCGGGCATCCGACCGCGCGCATCTTCACTCAACCGCTGACACCCAAACGCGGCAGCGTCTATAACGCCCATTGGTCGGTTCAGAAACGCGGCGTCCTCATCATCCAACGCCTGAAAACGCACAAGTCCGCCAAAGGACAGCGACTCTGGTTCGACGCCGCGTTGCGCCGGGCCGAGACGAACGGCTGGGTGTTCGCCGAAGCGCCGCAGGCGTTCGCTGCCGTGCGCGTTGTTCACGGCGGCACTGAATGGGAACCGGACACCATCGAGCAACACCGAAAGAAGAAAGGCGCGACCGACACCGGCGAGTGGCTCAAATGCGTCAACGAATTCTCGCCGGTCATCATCGAAGTCGTGCGCAAGGCTGACTGTGCGAGCTTCGCCGAGTTTCAGCGCGCAACGCTCGCAAACCCGCTGCGTTGGGAGAAGAATCGTCTCGACTACACCAGTCGCCTGAACAAGACCACGCTCACATTGTTCGCCGACTACTCGCGTCCGCCGTTGGTGGACGGCCAACCTCTGAACTACGCCCCGCCGCGCGTCTATGACAGCCCCTTCATCCAAGCTGACTTTGGCAAAGGCGTCGTGACCGTTCAGAAAGGAACCCAGAAACTCGTTTTGGATTTCAACCAATGAGAAATCGCGTGTGCAGCGAAATGGAACCGCCGATACACGCGGATAGGAGCAGACCGGAATCGCACCCTCAACCAACGTCTTGACCTTCGTTGTGCCGGTGCCTATCCTGCCGCCATGAAAGCGTTGGGCACACTGCTCACCGGGATGAAAACCACCCTCCTCCTTCCCTAGCTGATGAAAAGGAGAATGAAACGGAAGCGGCAAAAACCAGCCATAGCTGAAGAGAAACGCGCTGGCTATGTGTATGTGCTGATTAACCCAGCGATGAAGGACATCGTGAAGATTGGACGAACAATCAACAAGTCCGAAGAACGAGCAGCGGAGATCTCGCGCGGATCAGGAGTCCCAACAGCTTGGCGAGTGGCCTACGAAGAATTTGTAGATGACTGCTTCGAAGTGGAGAAACGGTTGCACGAACGCTTCGCAAAGCACCGTTATCATCAAGACCGGGAATGTTTCTGGATGCCCTTGAAAGACACCATCAAAGGTCTCAGGGATGAAGTCGCAAGAAGGAACATCTATGACCTTCTTCCCGAAATCCGTGAGTACTACAAGACGGAAGTGAAGCAGAGCATCGCTTCCATCCGTCTGTCACGCCGGGAGAGCGCACTGTGGGTGGAGATTACAGAGATAGATCACTCTGGTCGCTTCACGCAAAACAGTCTGAAACTAACTGCAAAGAATGGTGATGGGAAGGATCTCTTCTCGCCCGAAAAAGGCATGTTCCAAAATGCTCGTCAGTTTCTGGATCAGATGGTGATTCGCCCCAAGACGTTGGGGTGTTGCGACTTGATATTCACCGAAGAAGCTTGGGCTGAACGACAGTTTTCGCTTAGTCTCGAAGATAAGCCGAGAATGGTGGAACTTCGCGATTTGCTGGCGGCTTGCGATGATCTGAATGGGCCTCACGTTTTGTGGGTGGCGTATGGCGGTGCAGTGAGGATTGACTTCTTAGGCGACATGGTCGAATGGGTGTGGCGCTGCGTGAATTCCTTTAGGAGCCAGTATCCTGTTGGCGAGAGATCTTATGACTTAGGCTTTTGGTCGCATGTTCAATTTCATTATCGGTCTTGGCCAGCGGGGAAAGGATATGTTGGCAAAGAAGCATCCGAGAATTCCGCGTGGGTGGCCAAAATATTCAATCGGTTGATCAAGGATTACCGGCGAAACGCCTGTAGGCGGCTCAAATGGAATGCAAAGCCTATGTGAGAAGCCAAACGTGCTGACCAACAAGGTTTGTAGTTGCCGATTGAACTAGCCCAAAAGAAGATCCGATTTGTCGTTGCCGACTAACAGTATCATTTCGCCCTTCCGCGGTCTTTCGCAGGCCACTGCTTTGTATTCTGAAACCAACGGAAGTTCTGCCTGTGACGATGACCGTGGGAAGTAGTAGGTGTCCTGTAATTCAGGTTGCCTACCAGCAAAGAGTGCCATGTCCGAGGGAAAATCGGCTGCATCGCGGAGCCGCATATACTTTTCTTGGAAGGTGTGAAGGGCGCCTTGCAAGAGCATCTTCTTTGTGATTGTGATTGAGTACCAGTTCATGCCAGCAAGTATTGATTGTGAATGTTCAGGATTCAACTGCAAAGTTCGAGAGGAGGTGAACGCCAACACGCCGATCAACGTGCTTCGTAATCATTGGCAACGGCGTGGTGGAGAAAACAAGCTTGAGCACGCTGGTGGGAACGGGTATGTTGGCGGCGATGAAGACAGCAGCAGCTTTGACCGAACAGGCGTTGCGGATGCCGGTGGAACGACGGGCACGGCTGGCGCACGCGTTGATTCAGAGTCTGGACACCGAGAGCGATGCCGATGTGGAGAGGCACTGGGACGCTGAGATTGCCCGTCGTGTGGAGGATATTCGCAAGGGACGCGTCCAAGGCATTCCCGCCAGCAAGGTTTTCGCGCGCCGTCCGCGCCGCTCCGCGTGAAGCCGGTGGATTTCCATCCGGAAGCGCAAGCGGAGTTCTTCGCGGCTCAGGATTACTACGAACAATGCGTGGAAGGACTCGGCTTTGACTACCGCGCCGAGGTGCAAGACGCATTGGCCATTATCCAAGTAGCCCCACAACGCTGGTCAATCCGCACCCACGAGACACGCACGTATCTGGTACACCGGTTTCCGTTTGCGGTAGTCTATCTCGATTTGCCCGACAAGATTTGGGTCGTTGCCGTTGCCCACCTGCGTCGCCGTCCCGGCTACTGGAGACACAGGTTGTAAGTTCTGGTTTCGAGCGCAAAATCCAAATGTTTGTCAAACGCAGCCTGTCTTGCTTATACTTGCCGCCGTTGATGAAGCCGACCGCCCATTCCGTTTTGTCCCGCCGGCAATTTCTTGTTGCTGGCGGAATAGCGACGTTGGCGGGGACGTTTTTCAACGCGGGGGCTACGACACCGCGACGATTTTTCTCCGTTGCCCAGCGAAACGGTCGGTGGTGGTTCATCACGCCGGAAGGGAAACCGTTCTTCTCGATTGGCCTGAACCACATTGACCCGTCGCCGTTGCGATTCACCTCGAACGGCGACCTCTGGGAACGCAAATACGGCAACTCGATGGAACGATGGCTGAAAGAGTCGGTTGCGCCGGACCTACGCGCGTGGGGATTCAACACCGTTGGTTGGACACAGGAAGTCGTCACGCGCGGACCAACGAATCACCGGCACTCGCGCGCGTTTACGTTTGAAGAATATCAATGGCTCGGTTTGCCGTATTGTCATCAATTGCCGTTCGCCGATTTTCACCAATGGGAGGCTGAGACACGGCATCCCAACTTTGCCAGCCCGGAGTTTGCCGAGTGGTGCGATTACGTCGCGCGCGAACATTGTGCGCGCATGAAGGACGATCCGAAGCTGATTGGTTACTTCTACATTGATTGTCCGACGTGGATTCACACGCGCCCGGAATGCGAGTGGAAAGGCCCGCTGTTCAACCCTGAGAAACTCAAGACCGAGTCTGGACGCAAGGAACTTTTCGAGCTTGCGACGCAATATTATCGGGTCACACACGACGCGATTCGCCGATACGACAAGCACCATCTCATCCTTGGCGATCGCTACGAGGCCAACCGTCCCATCGCCGACGAAGTCATGGAAGCCGCCAAACCGTTCGTGGACGTGTTCTCTTTCCAACATTTCTCGAAACCGGAAGCAGTCGCGCAGAATCTGGCGCACTGGCACCAGAAAACCGGCAAGCCGGTGTTGCTTGCCGATTACGCTGTGACGGTGAAAGGGACGAATAGTCCCCCGCGTCACAGCGGCGCGGGTTACGCGGAGATGTCGCGACGACTCCGCAAAGTGCCGGGCTGCGTCGGCGCCCACTTGTGTGGGGCGTATCTGCGAAATGAATGTCGCAAACGCGGGTTGCTCGATGCCGCCGAGCGGCCCGACGAAGAAGTGTTGCAGGATATTGTTGCCGCCAACCGTGAAACTACTGTATGGATGAACAAACTATGAAACTATCAAGAATAGCAGGTCCTGTGGGAGCGCCCTTTTGGGCGCGACTGTGTTGGCGAATCGCGGCCAGAAGGCCGCTCCTACAATGCATCTTGATCGCAATCGTCGCCGGAATTTCCCCGTTAGCGCTCGCCAAACCCAATATCGTCTTCATTCTCGCTGATGATCTTGGCTACACCGATCTCGCTTGCTACGGAAGCAAGTACTACGAGACGCCGCACCTTGACCGCGTGGCGGCGCAGGGAATGAAGTTCGCCAGCGGTTACACCTGCGGTCCGAATTGCCAACCGACGCGCGCCGCATTGATGAGCGGCCAGTACAATCCGCGCACCGGCGTCTATACCGTCGGCGGCATTGACCGGTTCGCTTGGCAAACCCGCACACTTCGGCCCGTGGACAACGTGCAGAACCTGCCGCTCGAAAAAATCACCATCGGCCAAGCCATCAAGAAAGCCGGCTACAGCACCGGCTACTTCGGCAAATGGCACCTCGGACAAGACGGCGATTATCATCCCGGCAAACGCGGTTTTGACGAAGCGATTACTTCAATGGGAGTCCACTTTGATTTTAAGACGCAGCCGAAAGTTGATTACCCGAAAGGAACTTATCTCGCCGACTGGCTGGCCGACAAATCAGTTGATTTCATTCGACGACACAAAGAAAAACCGTTCTTCCTCGTGCTGGCGCACTTTGCCGTCCACACGCCACTTCAGGCCAAGCAGAACTGGATTGACCACTTCAAACCGAAATCGCCTGTCGGCGGCCATCAAAACCCGACCTACGCCGGCATGATCGCCAGTGTGGATGAAAGCGTCGGACGCATCATGGCGTTGCTCGACGAACTGAAACTCAGCGACAACACGCTGCTGGTTTTCTCCAGCGACAACGGCGGCGTCGGCGGTTACGAACGCGAAGGCATCCAAGGCGGCGACGTCACCGACAACGCGCCGTTGCGCGGCGGCAAAGGAATGCTCTACGAAGGCGGCGTCCGCATCCCGTATATCTTCCGCTGGCCGGGCAAGATCAAATCCGGCACTGTCTGCAACGAACCGATCAACAGTGTTGATCTCTACCCGACACTGGTCGAACTCGCCGGAGGCAAACCAGACCCCGCTTACACGCTCGACGGCACCAGTTACCTCAATCTCCTGACCGGCGGCAGCAAGGCGAAACGCAAAGCGCTCTATTGGCATTTCCCCGGCTATCTCGGCTCCGGCGGAAATACTTGGCGCACCACGCCGGTCGGCACCATCCGCGACGGCGACTGGAAACTCTTGGAGTTCTTCGAGACCGGCAAACGCGAACTCTATAACCTCAAAGACGACATCGGCGAGAAACACGACCTCGCCGGCTCGCAGCCCGACAAGCTCAAGGAACTTCACGACAAACTTCTTGCCTGGCGCAAACAAATCGGCGCGCCAATGCCGACCCCCAACACACCCAGCGAGATCGTCCCGGCCAAGGCGAAAGGCAAAGGGAAAGGCCGTAAGAAGAAGACTGCCGCCGAGGAATAAACGGAGAAGTAGTCCTCACGCTCCGCGTGAGGATCGCCCTCAAAATCATCACGCGGAGCGTGATGACGACTCTGGTGGTCGCGTCCTGCAACCAGAGCTTCACCACGGTGTTTGACTGTGGTAAGTATGCCGGCCATGAGAAGATTATTTGCCGTCCTCCTTGCGCTCTTTGCGTCTTTTTGCGGCTATTCCGCCACGGCCAAGATGCCGAATGTGATTTTCATCCTCACTGATGACCAAGGGTGGGGCGACGCGAAATTCGCCGGGCATCCGTATGTGAAGACGCCGAACCTCGACCGGCTCGCCAAGCAGGGCACGTGGTTCAAACAGTTTTACGTCGCGGCGACGGTTTGTTCGCCGAGCCGGTGCGCGTTCATGACCTCGCATTTTCCGGCGCGGCATCACATCCACGGCCATTTCTCGTCGCACGAACAGAACGTCGCGCGTTACATGCCCGACTGGCTTGACCCGAAGACGCCGACCATCACGTCGCTCCTGAAACAAGCCGGCTACGCCACCGGTCATTTCGGCAAGTGGCACCTCGGCGGCGGCGATAACGCACCGATGCCCGAAGCCTACGGCATTGACGACGTGCGTGCCACGGTTTGCCGCGACCCCGCATGGACAGAGCCGGCCACGACGTTCTGGGCGAAGTCCACGCGCCTGTTCGTGGACGAGGCGATTCGGTTCATCAAAGCCAACAAGGACCGGCCATTCTACGCCAACGTCTGGACGCTCTTGCCGCACGCGCCGCTGAACCCGACACCGGAACAACTCGCCGTCTATGAAAAGCTGGAACCATCGCCGGATGCGTTTCCGAAATGGATGCGCAACTACGCCGCGCAAGCCAAAGACTTGAAGATCCAGATGAAAATCTTCTGCGCATCGTTGACTGATCTCGACACGCAGATTGGCCGGTTGCTCGACGCACTCGACGAACTGAAGCTCGCCGATAACACTATTGTCTTTTTCTCCAGCGACAATGGCCCCGAAGATTACCGGATCGGCAACGCCGCCAACGCCGGCGTCGGTTCGACCGGGGTGTTGCGCGCCCGCAAACGCAGCATGTATGAAGGCGGCATCCGCACCTTCGGCCTGTTGCGCTGGCCGGGGCGCGTTGCGGCAGGTCGCGTGGACGACACGAGTGTGATTGGCGGCGTGGACTGGTTGCCGACTGTCTGCAAACTCACTGGCGTCAACGTGCCGGCAGCGGTGCAGCCTGACGGCGAAGATGTGAGCGACATCTGGCTTGGCAAATCGCGTCCGCGCAGCAAACCGTTGTACTGGGAATGGCTCTTCCGCGTCTGGGGCGACGAATACACGCCGCCGATGCTGGCCATCCGCGACGGCAACTGGAGACTGTTCGTCAACCACAACGGGACCGGTGCCGAGTTGTACGACATCGTGAAGGACATCTCCGAGGAACACAACATTGCCGCCGAACACCCGGACGTTGTAAAGACGCTCACCGCGAAGGCGCTGGCGTGGGCGAAATCGTTGCCGCCAAGCAAGGCGCGCGAGCTGGTCGCCCCCGGCAAGCCGCTCGAATCGCAACGTCAGCCAGCCAAGGGCAAGGCGAAAGGCAAACCCACTCTTGACCGCGCCGCCATCTTCAGGGCGTGGGACACCAACCACGATGGCAAGATGTCGCTCGAAGAATATCTCGCCAAGTTCCCCGACAAAACCGAGGGCCGCCGGCGATATCCGACGTTCGACGCGAACAAGGACGGCGTGCTGAGCGAAGCGGAGTTTGTTACAATGGGGCGGAAATGATTATGAAAACAATGCTGACCGGAATTCTGCTTGAAAATGCTGTGGTAGGGGCGACCCGCCGGGTCGCCCGCGGGTTGAAATGCCAACGACGCGGACGAGCCGGCGGCTCGTCCCTACCTGCGCTATTGTGGGCGGCTGTCAGCTTCTGGTGTGCGGCGGCTTGCGCTGCGGACAAACCAAATGTTCTCCTGATCTGCGTGGACGACCTCAAACCGTTGCTCGGCTGCTACGGCACGCCCATCATCCAGTCGCCGAACATTGACCGGCTCGCCACGCGCGGCGTACTCTTCGAGCGCGCGTTCTGCAACCAGGCCGTCTGCGCGCCGTCCCGCAACGCGTTGATGACCGGACTGCGCTCATCGTCCATCGGCATTTACGATTTGCCGACGAACTTCCGCAAGGCCGTGTCCGATGCCGTCACGGTCGCGCAGTATTTTCGGAAATACGGTTACCGTACCGAGGCGATGGGCAAGATCATGCACGTCGGCCACGGCAACTACGAAGATGCCGATTCGTGGACTGTCCCGCACTGGAAACCCAGAGGAGCGCAATACCAACTCAAGGAAAGCACCGCAAGCACCCGTCCTTCAAAAGTCGGCGGTCCGCGCGGCGCCGCCACCGAATGTGCTGACGTGCCGGATAACACTTACCCTGACGGACTGATCGCTGACGAAGCCATCGCCCGCCTGCGTGCCGCGAAAGCAAAACCCGGCGAGCCGTGGTTCATCGGCGTCGGATTCCTCAAGCCACACCTGCCGTTTGTCGCGCCGAAAAAATACTGGGACCTCTACAAGCGCGACGTGTTTCCGCTCCCCACGCTCAAGGTGCCACCCATCGGTGCGCCGGAATTCGCGCCGACCACTTGGGGCGAACTTCGCCAGTATACCGACATTCCTGAGGTCGGCCCGCTCGATGACGCGAAGATTCGCCTCCTCATCCACGGTTATCATGCCGCCACCAGCTACATGGACGCGCAGGTGGGCCGCGTCCTCGATGCGCTCGACCAACTTGGTTTTGCCAAGAACACCATCATCGTTCTTTGGGGCGACCACGGCTGGCATCTCGGCGACCACGGGATGTGGTGCAAACACACCAACTACGAACAAGCCGCCCGCATCCCGTTTATCGTCGTCGCGCCCGGCGTCGCCAAGCCCGGCGCGAAAACCGGCGCGCTTGCCGAGACCGTGGACATTTATCCATCGCTGTGCGAACTCGCCGGGCTGCCCGCGCCGCAAGGTCTCGACGGAGCGAGTTTCGTGAAGGCGTTGAAAAGTCCGTCGGCCACGACGAAGGAAGCTGTGTTCCACGTTTATCCGCGTGGCAAACTGCTGGGCCGTGCTGTCCGCACTGCCCGTTACCGGTTGGTCGAGTGGAAGGAAATCGGCGCTCCGTCTGACACTGCTGTATTCGAGCTTTACGACTACGAAGCCGACCCCGCCGAGACGAAAAATCTCGCCGCCGACAAGCCCGCCATCGTCGCCGAACTTCGCGCCATTCTCGCCAAGCAACCCGAAGCGAAACCACAAGTTCGCGCCGATGGCCAGCCGGCGAAGAAATCCAAGACGAGCAAATCAAAACAAGATCGCGGCGCGATGTTCGACAAGCGCGACAAGAACAAAGACGGTAAATTGACCCTCGAAGAGTTTCTCGCTGGTCAACCCGACCCCGACGAAGCCCCGAAACGGTTTCCGTCGTTCGACAAGAACAAAGACGGCTTCCTGAGCCGGGAAGAATTCATCAAAGGAGGAAAACCATGAATATCAAATTGTGTTGCGTGATTCTCACACTCGGATTCTCCTGTTTCGCCGCCGAGGACGGCAAACTCCGCATCATTTGTTTTGGCGCGCATCCCGACGACTGCGAACTACAAGCTGGCGGCTCCGCCGCACTCTGGGCGGCCAAAGGCCACCATGTCAAACTCGTCGCAACCACCAACGGCGACATTGGTCATTGGCGCGAGGCCGGCGGACCACTGGCGCGCCGGCGCAAGGCGGAAGTGGAGAAGGCCCACAAGGTGCTTGGCGTCGCCACCGAGGTGCTCGACATCCACGATGGCGAGTTGATGCCGACGCTGGAAAACCGGCGCACCATCACCCGTCTCATCCGCGAGTGGAACGCCGACATCGTGATGGGGCCGCGTCCGTGGGATTATCATCCTGACCACCGGTACACGGCGATTCTCGTGCAGGACGCTGCGTTCATGGTCGCGGTGCCGTTTTTTTGTCCTGACGTTCCGGCGCTGAGAAAGAATCCGGTCTTCCTCTACTACACCGACCGGTTTCAGAAACCGAACCCATCGAAGGCCGACATCGTGGTGGACATTGACCCTGTGATCGAAAAGAAACTCGATGCGTTGGCGTTCATGGAATCGCAATTCCTCGAAGGCGGCTGCCTCGCCAACGAATCGCTTCTGCCCGCCAACGCGGCGCAACGCGAACAGCGAATCAAGCAGGTTCGCTCCAGTCAGGACAAACGGTTTCGCGCGGTCGCTGACCGGTTCCGCAAAGAGCTGATTGAATGGTGCGGCTCCGAGCGCGGTCCGAAGATTCAGCACGCCGAGGCTTTCGAGTTGTGCGAGTATGGCCGGCAACCAACGAAGAACGAATTGCGAAAGCTCTTCCCGTTCTGATGGTAGGGACGAGCCGCCGGCTCGTCCTTTGGGTTTTGCGGGCGACCCGGCGGGTCGCCCCTACCGGCAAATCTCTATCAACTCCACGATCCGATCCGCCAGACGGCGGCGCAGATTGTTGTAGTGGTCGTGGCTGAGGTTCTCTGCGAAAGTGGATTGCTTGGTGTTGGTTTCCACGTCGCTGGCGAGCACGGCGACAAGCTCGGCGCGCGCTTTCGCTGCCGCGCGTTTTTGCGCTTCGTTGCCCTTCTCGGCACGCGCCGCCAGTTGTTTCAACGTCGCGATGTAACGCAGATCATCCACGCCTTCGCGCAGTGACTCCCAATCCATGGTCGGAATCAGCGTGCCGTTTGGGCCGGGATAGACGGCGCACCAGTCGCGCGCGTCGCCGTCGAAGTCGTTGAACGGATCGCCGGTCAAAGCCTGGTAATGCCAGTAATACATCGCCTCGGCGGGGCGGCGATAGAAACCGAAGCCGCATGAGCTGCGCGCTTTTCGGCAGTCGTTCAGGTAAGCCGAGCCGTAACGCATGTAGCGTTTGCCGCGCGCCAACAACCGCTGCTCCTGTTCGAGAGTGTACTCAATGTTGCCACACCAAATGTCGAACGTGTCGCCCCATTTCTCGCCGGCCTTGTAATTATTCACCGTGATGTAGCTCGTCGCGCCGGCCACTTTCGCGATGAGCGCGCAGAGGTCGTGCGCCTTGCGGCCACGCTCGTCGGCGTTGCCGATCTCGTCCACCGGATAGTAGAGCAGCTTGAGCGCCGTGGGATCGCTGGAAACTTTTTCCAACTCGCGGATCAACCCGACGTAGAGACTGTCAAAATCGCCTTTCGGGAATGCGCGCTTGAGCAGTCCCTCAAAACTGTTGTTGTACGGAATCGGACCGGTGAGACCGAGCCGGCGAAGTCGTTGCAAGGACGCCAGCAACTCGCTCGCATCCACGACGAGCTTGCCGTCCACGTTGCTGACTGTCGGCGAACGGCTGATGGTGACGGCGCGCATTCCGTGTTCGACCATGTCGCGCACTTGCCGGTCGAGCAATTCGGCCTCGCCTTTTTGGTCGCGCCAATACATTCCGACAACCCGCTCCGCCGTCGCGAGCGCGAACGGCAACACCTCCAGACACAGCGTCGTCTCCCAGCGCTGGCCGTCAGCCGTCACGACCCGCAACGGGCCGCGATACTCGCCCGGCTTCGCGCGGTCCGGCACGTGGATGGTGATCCAGAATTCCTGTGTGCAATCGCTGTTCACGTCCACGGCCGGAACTTGTTCGAGAAGTTCCGGCACAATGCGCCAATCGTGACTCCACGACGAACCGACACGTTGCGGCCAACATTTGACCGTGCGGACGTCAACCGCTGAGGCGGGAATCGTTTCGCCGCCGGGACCGGTGAGGTTGCCAGGCTCGACTCGCACGCCTTTCAACGGTAGTAGCGCGCGCAACGCCACGGCCACCGGCTCGTATTCGCCGGGCGTCGCGAACGTCGCGCACGGTCGCGCCACGGCAGCGGCGGTCGGCACGCTGTTGGTGAAGATGAGTTCCATCCAGTTCGGGGTCCACGCGACGAAACCGCGTGTGCGGTCAGCGGCAGTGACCATCGTGTTGGTCTCGATGTAAGGCATCTCCTTGAACTGTGTGGCGAACAGTGACTGCTTCTCCTGCTCGATGGCGGCGCGGATCATCGCGATGCGTTTGTCGGCAAACACTCCCGCCGGCAGGACAACGAGGCCGTTGAGCACGAACGGCCCCGACGTGAACGTCAGGTTCAACTGTCCGTCTGCCACCGTCACGTCGAAAACGATGTTGGTCATGAGTGGCGGCGGGAAAACAATTACGGGAACCGCGACACGGCTTTCCGCTTCGATCTGAAACTGCTGTTTGCCGGCACGACCGTAAGCGGTGTCGCCGTGAAACGTCATCACGCGGTATGCGCCATTAGGCACGTCAAGCGCGAATGTCTGGCGCGCTTGCGACGACACGAAGTCGCGATAGAGCGTATTGCTGACGGAACTTGATCCTTTGCGTCTTGTCTTCTCGACGCGCTCGCGCTCTTCCAGTTTGGCCCCGCCCTTGATCCAGCCGAAGCCTTGCGCCTTCGAGTAAACGCAGCGCGCATCGGCGACGTGGAACTGCGCGAACGATGGCGAGTTGGCCGGGCCGAAGTCGAACGCCCACCACGTGATGCCGTCTTGCTCGCGGCGCGGCGATGTCGCGCGGATGGAAATCACCTGCGCCGCTTGTTCTTTCGTTGCTTCACGGCCCCAGACAGCGATCTCGGAAAGCGTGACGTAGCTCTTGCCTGCGGCGCGATGGAACACGAGCCGCAGTCCATCAGCAGCGCGATTCACCGACAGTTCGTTCCATCCGTTTCGCGCCGGCGCGATGCGACCCACTTTGAGGATGTCAGACCGCTCCAACGGATCGCCGGTGACGAAGACGTCCACATCGCTGGTGCCGTGCGGACCGGTTTCCGGGTTGAGCAGATGAACCGCCACACGCTCGACGAAGAAGACTTTGCCAAGGTCCACGAGCAATTCGGGCTGCGAAACGTTTTGCCAATAAACGTATGGCATGGGTCTGTGTTTGTAGTTGTAGGTGGTGTTGCCGTCGGTGAGCGCACCGCCGGCAAAGGCGATGCGAGTCTTATTGGTCTCGACGGCGGAAAACGTGGGCGTGGGTTGATACGCGCCTTTTGTTTCAATCCGGGCCGCATTGCGCAGCTTCAGATCCTGCGATGGCTTGTTGTCGGTCAACAGGAAACTCTGTTCCACCGCGCACGCAGACGCAGCCAACATCAACGCCATGAAAGCTTTCATGGGCACAAATCATATCACAGAAACCTCGCACTTGACGTTGCATTCACAAAACGCCACCATGCGGCGCAATTCACCATGAAAACAATCATCATTGCTCTGTTTGCCGCCGCTGCCATTCCCAACCAACCGATCGCCACGAAAGGCAAGCTGCTGTTGAGCGACGACTTTCAGCGCGTTGACCTCGGCGAATGGAAGTCGCTGATCCCGACCTTTACAGTTCAAGGAGGCGTCTTGAAGGGCGTGCAAACGCGCGATGACCACGGCGCGGTGGGTCGCGTGTACCGGCCGATGAAGGATGTGGTGGTCGAGTTCCGATTCCAACTCGATGGCTCGACGGGATTCAATGCGGTGTTTGATGACCAGAAGTTCAAAGGCTCCCACGCCGGCCACATCTGCCGTGTGGCGTTTGCGCCAAAACAGGTTCGCCTCGGCGATGACAAGGAAGGCGCGATGCGCAATGACATTTTCGAGATGAAGAAGAATCCCGCTCGCAAGGCGGAGGCCGATAAGCTGCTGCAAGGGCGCGGCTCGTCTGCGCCTATCAACATCGAGCAGAAGAAATGGTATCAGGTCATAATCGAGGTCGCCGGTGACCAGATGCGCGTTTGTCTCGACGGCAAACCGGTCGGTTATCTCAAGTCGCCGGGCATCGCCCACGAAACGAAGAGCAGTTTCCACTTCACCGTCAGCGGCAAAGGCGTCCTCTTCGATGATGTCCGTATTTGGAGTGTAAAATGAGAACATTACTTTTCGCGTTCAGTCTCAGTTGTGGCATAGCCATTCTGGCTGCTGAAAAGCCGAATTTCATCGTCATCAACATTGACGACATGGGATACGCCGACATCGGACCGTTCGGATCGAAGCTGAATCGCACGCCGCACCTCGACCGCATGGCGAAGGAAGGATGCAAGCTCACTTCGTATTACGCCGCCCCCTCCTGCTCGCCGTCGCGCGCAGCGTTGATGACCGGCTGTTACCCGAAGCGCGTGTTGCCGATTCCGGGCGTGCTCTTCCCGGCGGCAGCCGTGGGCTTGAACCTGAAATCGCCGACCATTGCGGAGGTGCTCAAACCAGCCGGCTACACGACCGGCTGCATCGGGAAATGGCATCTGGGCGATCAGCCGCCGTTCCTGCCGACGCGCCGCGGTTTCGACTACTACCTTGGCATTCCCTATTCCAACGACATGGGCCTTGCGTCGGAAGGTTCCAAGAGCAGTCTCGGTGACAAACTTCCAGAGCCTAGACTCACCAACCTCACCGGCAACGACGAGGCTGGCTTGCGCGGGATGAGCCAGCCGCCTTTGCCATTGTTGGAGAACGAGAAAGTCATCGCGCGCGTGAAACAGGATGAACAACAAGGCATCGTCGAGCGATACACCACGGCGGCGGTCAAATTCATCAAGGCGAACCGCAACAAATCCTTTTTCCTCTACCTGCCGCACAACGCTGTCCACTTCCCGATTTATCCCGGCAAGAAATGGGCCGGCAAATCGCCGAACGGCATCTACTCCGACTGGGTCGAGGAAGTGGACTGGAGCGTCGGTCAGGTGCTCGACACGTTGCGCGAACTGAAACTCGACAAGAAGACGCTGGTCATCTTCACCTCCGACAACGGCGGCACGCAGCGCGCCGTCAACGCGCCGTTGCGCGGTTTCAAAGGCAGCACGTGGGAAGGCGGCATGCGCGAGCCAACCATCGCGTGGTGGCCCGGCAAAGTTCCCGCCGGCACGACATGCGACGCCATCACCGGCATGATTGACATCCTGCCGACTCTCGCCGCGCTCGCCGGCGCGAAGCTGCCCAATAGCAAAATTGACGGCGTCAACATCTGGCCGCATCTCTGCGGCAAAGCCGACGGGAAGCCGGCGCACGAGACGTTCTACTACTATCGCGGCCTGAAACTCGAAGCCATCCGCCACGGTCCGTGGAAGCTTCGTTTCGCCTCGGCAGCCGATCCGGCGGCCAAAGGTGGGGGGAAGAAACGCCCGAAAGCGCAACCCAATAGCGACCAGCTCTACAACCTCGCCACTGACATTGGCGAAACGACCGATGTTGCCGCCGCGAATCCAGAGATCGTGAAGAAACTCCAAGCCATCGCCACCGCCATGGAAAACGATCTCGGCACCAAAGACACCGGCCCCGGCTGTCGCGAGTTGGGGCGTGTGACCAATCCGCAGCCGCTCATCCCTCACGACCACAAGTAAGGAAGACATAATCATGCGACGCATTCTGCCCGTCATCCTCGGCGCGCTGGCATTTACCAGCGCCTTCGCAGCCAAGCCGAACATCATCTTCATCCTCGCCGACGACATCGGCTACGGCGACCTCTCCTGTTACGGCGCGAAACACGCGCAGACGCCGAATCTCGACAAGCTCGCTGCGGCAGGCTGCAAGTTTACCGACTCGCATTCGCCCGCCTCGACCTGCACGCCGACGCGCCGCGCGTTCCTGACCGGCGCCTACTCGTGGCGGCAACAGCCCGGCTCCGGCATCGCGCCGGGCGACGCGCCGTTGAGCATCCCGCCGGGCACGCCGACGGTCGCGTCGTTGCTGAAATCCGCCGGCTACCGCACCGGCGTCGTCGGCAAATGGCACCTCGGC
>Ga0116202_10000853_pt1 | contig 17514 bp, 10 predicted proteins | sample LakKivw325mmetaG_FD_94479 | JGI IMG/M metagenome (GOLD analysis project Ga0116202, IMG submission 94479) | Anoxic lake water microbial communities from Lake Kivu, Rwanda to study Microbial Dark Matter (Phase II) - Lake Kivu water 325m metaG | ecosystem: Environmental > Aquatic > Freshwater >...
CATCTGTATAGAATGGGGAGGTGTTAAATGGGAAGGAACTTTTTCAGGGTATTTTTGACATTAACCTTATTGGTTACGCTGCTCCAAGCGTCCTATATACAGGGATTTTCTCAATCGGATATTGCTTTGTCTATCGATGCGGTTGATGATTCAGGTTATCCTTTAACTAGCGTTGCTTTATCTGTCTCGGATGCCCAGGGATTTCCGATCCGCGGGCTAACGAAAGACAACTTTACGCTGGTTCAAAGTGGGATCAATATACCGATTAAGAGCTTCACGCCTCTGAATCAAAAACCATTAACCATCGCGCTGGCAATCGATACCAGTCGCAGCACCGCATATGGGACCACACCATCCTTGGGCAGTGTGATCCAAAGCATAAGTGAATTCGTTGACAGCTTAGCATCGAATGACCAGATCGCAGTTATTTCATTTTCAGATGATGTAATAGTACGCCAGGCTCCAACTTCAGACAAGGCGTTGGTAAAGGATGCGCTGAATTTGCTCACCTCCCAAGGGAATGCTTCACTAAATGACGCCATTGTCACGGCGGTGGAGACCATCAAGGATCAACCGGGCCGACGCCTCCTCATTTTTCTTACTGATGGGCCAGACTCAGGATACAGTAAATATACCTTTGACCAGGCGATGGATGATGCTGCCCGTCAAAGTGTGATTGTGTATCCTTTCGCCTGGGGTGGCGCCAATCAGGCAGACTTATCAAAACTGGCAGATTTCACTAATGGTAAAGTTTACTCTCTTACTGGTGACCAACCAGACCTTAAGGCATTCCAGGCAGCGTTTAATGATGTCTTGTTAAATCTTCCAGAGCTGAGAGAGCAATATAACCTGCAGTTTGAATCCACCTTACCGGCAGACGGAGTAGAATATGAGTTTCTTGTCAGGTTGAACTATTTGGGCCAAGAGGTCGAACAGGTAGGAAGGCTTACAGCTCGACAGGGTTCTGTAACATTATCTCTTCCTGGTCTTCAGGAAGGACAAGTAGTGGGTGGTAAAGTCGATTTTAGCCCACAGATTTCCGCTCCTGGTTCGGTAACAAAGCTAGAGATCACCCTGGATGGCCAATCACTGGCTACTGTATCTACAACACCCTTTGAATATCTGTGGGATTCGACTTCTGTTCAACCCGGGCTCCATAAATTCGTTTTAACTGCCCAAGATTCGGTCGGCAATGCCGATTCGATCGAGATTAATTTATCCATTCAGCCACCCATCACGATTAATATTATCAGTCCAACCGATCAGCAGACGGTCAGCGGCTCCACGAGTATTTCCACTAATGTCACTGCAATGGCGCAGATCAGCAGGGTTGAGTTTAGCGTCGATGACGCTCTTCTTAACACTGTGGATGCACCTCCGTATGAATTCTCGTGGGACCTGAATGGCGTGCCGGCTGGGAACCATAAGATTAGCGTGTCGGCATTTGACATCAATGGATATTCCAGCCAGAGTTCGATCAACGTGATCGTGGCTATCCAGCAGAAATCAGGGTTGATTTGGATTGTCGGCATCGTTGCGCTTGTGGCAGCCGCCGTCCTGATCCCTCTGGGATTACGCAGCAGAAAGCGAATGCAAAAACTAGGCTCATCCACGCCAGCAGCATCCGACGATGCAGCTCCTTCAGCTCTTACAGCCCGGTTGGTGGAGATTGACGGGATCAACCCGGACCAATCCTGGCCATTATCCGCTGAAAATGTACGGCTGGGGCGTAAACGAGATGAGAATGACATCCAGTTAAAAGGTTTGCAGGCCTCGCGGAAACATGCGGTCATCAGTTTGAAACAAGGCCAGTATGTCATATTCTCTCTAAATCCAGAGAACCCGGTGCTCATCAATAATCAAGCTGTACAACAACAAGTTTTAAATAATGGTGATGTGATCCAGGCCGGAGAGACGACATTACGCTTTGAGATACCAACGAATGGAGCGTAACAGCCGTGCTGCAAATCGAATCTGCCAGCCTTTCCGACCAGGGTCGTAAGCGTCAAAATAATGAGGACTTTGTCGCCTCATTTGAACCTGAAGATCCTGAAGAATTAAACGCCAGTGGCTGTTTATATCTTGTTGCCGATGGGGTGGGTGGGGCGATCAAAGGAGAAAAAGCCAGCCGTTATGCCGTTCAAAAGGTCTTGTTCGAATATTACCGCCATCCTGAGCTGACCATTGAAGAGCGATTACAGCAATCGATGCACCAGGCAGGGAATGACATTTATATCTATGCTCAGCAGAACCATGAGAGGCGAATGGCGACCACCATGGTCGTTGCAGCGGTAAGGGATGACAAGCTGACGATCGCCAACGTGGGTGACAGCCGAGCGTACTTGATACGGGGTGGAGAAATACAGCAGCTCACACATGACCACAACCTGGTGGGGGAGATGGTGCGCGATGGTCTACTCAGCGAAGAGGAATCGCATCGGTCGAGGGTCAAGAATTTACTTACCCGAAGCCTGGGTGGAGAATTGGATGTAGCTATCGATATTTTCGCTGATATTCCCCTGCAAGAAGGTGATCGCATCTTACTATGCACCGATGGGTTATCCAGGTATGCCAGTCTGAGCGATTTACTTTGTTTAGCAAGCAAGGGGAGGCTAGAAGAAGTCGTCGAAGGGCTGATCGCCTATGCTAATCAACAAGGAGGTGTAGATAATATTTCAGCTATTTTAATTGCGTTTGGGCCGGAGATAGTCGGACAGGAGTTAATTCTTCAAAAGAGATCCGGGCAATCCACCGCGGATTGGGAGAATATTCCCACGCTGGTTGAAATTGAAAAACCAGTGAAGAAGATGAGTTTCTATTTTGACCGGCGCTACCTGGCCTGGGGGGTATTGGTGGTCATCTTCCTATTGATATTTAGCGGCATATTAGTTGGGATCTCTAAATTAACTAGAGCGGTTTTACCAATGATTACTGCAACCAATACAGATGATAAATCAGCCGTAATAATAACCAGTACACTTGCGAATAATCAAGAACTGATACCTACAGCAATACAAGCATCACAAACCACTCAAAATCCGCAGGTCCTGGTATCCACTACCCAATCTTCTACCGGTATATCAGTAACTGAGGTGCCACTATCTACCCCTACGATATCTCCCGGTCGATCAGTTTGTGTTTATAAAACCGAAGATGCAGCTACCAAGGGATTGAGTAAATACTTATCTGTCATATTGGCAGATATCTTCGTCGTTCGGTTTGATCCTGATATGAAATATTATTACTATGAATGCGGTGATGATAAGCCACCGAATAATTGTGGTAACAGGATTCAAATCCCAGATAATAATAATATTTTTGATGAATGGTGGATCGAAATACCAGACATAACCGCTGATGAGTGTACCACCCCGGGTGGTTATCTCATTCAATTGCCCAAAAATTAAAAATTTGAAGGTAGGTATTAAATATATTAGTTTTCATATGTGATATAGGAGGATAAAAATGACTGCAACAAATGATTTTTTTATCTGGTTTTTTTATGGCTTGAATGGATTGGGGGGTTGGTTCCTGTTCCTCTTGCTCGGGCTGGCCGGGGTCATCTGGCTGCTGTATGACAGCTCACGGCGCCGGTTGCCAGCTTTAGGCTGGAGGTTGGCAGTGATTCTCACCGCGTTATTGATTCTACCTGCACTCTTGTACCGCTTCACTGTTGATCCCACCAACCCGGCTTCGGTCTCCTCGCCGCTCTACCCCTACAGTGAGCTAATCTTTTACCTGGGCCTGTTAGGTGGCGTACTCCCGGTGGTGATTGCCGTGGGCTATTTTGTTACTTTCCAGGGGCTGGTGGGATGTGCACAAGGGCACGTCTATGAAGCTGCGCTTGGCTCGTGCCCCGAGTGCGCCCGCCTGGCGACACCCCCTGCGCCACAAATCATTCGTGAAATGCCCATTAAGCCCATTCCGATGCATATGGCACCTGCGTCACCACCTCAGCCGCCCAGGCCGAAGGCCCACGCCTGGCTGATATCCAGAGATGGCCGTGACTACCAGCTTAACCTGGGAGAAACAACCATCGGCCGTTCCTCCGAGAATGACATCCAGCTATCAGGTGACAGCACCGTCAGCCGCCAGCACGCCAAAGTAAATGAGCAAAACGGGCATTTCCGCCTGATAGATATGGGATCAGATAATTACACCCGGGTCAATGGTCATGTGCTGCGACAGACGATCCTACTCCAGCCGGATGATGAGATCCAATTCGGAGATAACACCACTGTCCGCTTTGTGACCACTCGAAATTAATCAATAGAGGAGAGCATAAGATGTCTGCTGAAAAATTTTGCCCCAAGCATGGTCCATATGATGCGTCCTACGATACCTGCCCGTACTGCTCGGGCGATTATAAGCGCCCCCCGGCTCCCAAGCCCCTGAGTGAAGATGACTTGCCTACCGATCTTAACCAAGCACGCCCTGCTGCACAGGCTGGTGTGCCCGAAGATGATCTACCTACAGGCTTCGGTGTGGGAGGTGCTGCACCCCGCCGAGATTCCTATGATGACGAGGCCCCAACAGATTTAGGCTCGAAACGTAGAGGTAGACGGCGCTTCCTAGATATCGACGACGAGGAAGAGACGAATATCGGCCGGCTGGCTGGTAGTGGTGATGTCACCGAGCTTGACCAGGTGACAACCGGCATGCTGGGCATTTTATGGGTCAAGGAAGGAATTCGTAGAGGCCAAATTTTCAAGATCAAGGATAATACAGTTGTCTCTCGTCGCGAAGGTGATTTGATCCTCGACGATCCCAAGGTGTCTAACCCGCATGCTAAATTTACCCTTGAAGATGGAAAATTTACTGTTTGGGATTTTGGCTCGCGCAATGGTACATTTGTGAACGGTGAGCGCATCCGGGCAGCGACAGTATTAGCGGAAAATGATGCAATAAAAATGGGAGATTCCACCTTCGTGTTGAAGGTCCTGGAATAACCGATGATCGTATCCGGAAAATGGCTTACTAGAACAGGGGCAATTTTAATCATGCTGGGTTTTGTATTGCCGGGTCTCACCGTGTCATGCTCGGGTGTGCCCGGGTTGGGGCAATCGCTTTCCTTGCTTGACCTGGCTGGCAAAGTGAACCAACCCACTCTTTTCTTTATCCCGTTTGGCGCATTGGTAGCATTGGTGTTATCCCTGCTGCCTGCCGGGAGCCGATCAACTTTTATTGGCTTCCTGTGGGGCCAGGTGGCAGGATTTAGTGTAGGTATACTGAGTCTGATAGCTACCCTCATCTCCATAAACAGCCAGATTAGCAGCTTGTATGTATTCGATATAACTCCCCAATTCGGGATATTCATCCTGGTTGGTGGGTATGTTGCGGCGGTGATCGGGGTCGCCTTTCAATGGGGGGAGGTAAACCGATATAAGACTGTGGTCTCTTCTCCCATTATCAGCCCGATACCCCGCACCTATCAACCGATTAAGACACAGGCACCTCCAGGTTCCACTGGTGCCCGCCTGCAGACTGTGCAGGGTAATGCGCCTCAGCCCGTCATACCCATCCTATCAGATAATTTCACAATCGGGCGTGCTTCGGAAAATGATCTTCAACTCCACGATATAAAGGTCTCGCGCCAGCATGCCTGTCTGCGCTTTGCCCAGGGATTATGGTATGTCCAAGATAGGGAGAGCGCCGGTGGAATCCTGGTGAATGATCAAGCTGTCCAGGCAATTCGATTAGCATCGGGTGATCGAATAACCATTGGAGATGAAACGTTCATCTTTTATGAGCAATAAGATTGAAATGTGATTTTGCCTCAAAAAGACCTTCACTGATATGAGCTCAGTTAACATTGGTCAAATCCTTCTCAACCAGTTCCGTGTAGATGCTTTCGTGGCTTCGGGCGGGATGGGAGCGGTTTATCGCGTATGGGACCTGAAGCGCAACGTTCCCCTTGCTATGAAGGTTTTACATGCCGACCTGGCGGAAGACCCATCCGTATTCCGGCGCTTTAAACGCGAAGCCAACGCTCTCAAGAAGCTTACCCATCCCAATATCGTTCCATTCTATGGTCTTTATGAGACTTCCGACTTTGCCTTTTTATTAGAAAGTTATATCGATGGGCCATCACTGAAAGATGTCCTTCGTAAACGGTCAGGTAAACCCATGCCGCTTTATGAAGCGGTTACCTACCTCAAAGCCCTCTCCGCAGCCTTGGGCTATGCACATGCTAATGGGGTGGTGCATTGCGATGTAAAACCTGGCAATGTAATGATTGACCGGGGTGGAAATATCTACCTGACTGATTTTGGTGTCGCCCGTCATTCAGAGAGCACGACCACCACCCTGGGATCCGCTGGCACCCCTGCGTATATGGCTCCCGAGCAGATCCGTGGAGAACCGGTCGGCCCGGCTACAGATGTATATTCCCTTGGCGTATTACTGTTCGAAATAGTGACCGGTCAGAGACCATTTAGGGGCGACGAAAAGAGTACTGAAAGCGCCGGCCAGACGGCCGGAGAACGTATCCGTTATGGGCACCTGGCAATCCCGCCACCTGACCCACGTTTAGTAAACCCAGCGGTATCTTATGGTTTAGCCCAGGTGATCCTTAAAGCACTGGCTAAAGATTCGGCTGAGCGCTATCAAAATGCACGCGAATTTTTTATAGAAACCTGTAAAGCTGCTGAGCTTAACCCAGATAGCCTTGCTGACCGGGTGACTCCACCCGATAAACTTGCCCCGGTGGTAGTAAGCGAAGGGAATAGAGTAATTCAGACCTCAGCAGAGTGGCCATCAACAACCGTAGCACAGCCAGTTGACCAATCAAAGAGGCGTCAAAACACCTGGTTAGCGCTTGGAGGAGGAATACTATTAGTAATTATAACAATTTTTGGATTCCGATCGATCAGTGGGAGTGTGGGATCCACCCCAATTGCTATGATGGGCAACTTCTCTACAAGGACAACGGCTATTGATATCCTAGTCACTCCAACCAAACCATTTCAACCCACACTCACACCTGTGCCCATTCGGATGAATACATCTTTGCCTCTGCCTACGATAACCGCTTCCCCCACTCCTACTGGCGATGCACCTTGGGGTAAGATCGTGTATACCTGCCAAGTTTATCAGGATATAAATCGGAACCAGCTTTGTATCATAAATGCCGACGGTAGCGGATTTCGGCAGCTCACTGATACAAGCAGCAATTATTATGCTTCTGTTGCTCCCGATGGTGAATCAGTAATATTTCCATCTTTTAGGACCGGGCACTGGGAGCTTTACGAATTGAATCTGCGGAGCAATAACCTGACCCAAATTACATACGAAAGCAGTGAATTTTCCGGACCTGAAATATCTCCAGATGGAAAGATGATTGTAGCGACAAGAAATTTAGATAATCTCCAGCGTATCTGGATGATGAACAGAGATGGAAGCAACCTGCACCAGGTGGTTGGGATGACGAATGATTGCCTTGACCCGGTGTGGTCCCCTGAGGGGAATCAAATCCTCTTTGCATGTGGTCCGCTTGATCAAAAACAATTGTTCATTGTTGATGCAACCGGAGCGAATATCCGGCAAATCTCCAGCGTACCAGATTTGCGTGGAAGAAGTGATTGGTCCCCCTTAGGGAATGAGATTGCTTCATATATGGGGCCTCAATGGCAGCGCGAATTAGTGGTATTTGACATTGATGGTGCGAACAGGAAGTACCTTACCGATGGAGGCAACAATCTGGCACCCAGTTATTCGCCAGATGGAAAATGGATCACGTTTACCTCTTATATGGATCGTTTCGGAGATAACGATGGTTGTGAGATTTATATCATGCGTGTGGATGGAACCGATATACGCCGGTTGACCAATAATTCGTATTGCGATTACCAACCCAGATGGGGTCCATAAATGGGCTAGATTAATCCATGACCTCCTTAGTCGGCACAACTCTTCTCGATCAATATTACCTGCGCGAGTTGGTAGGCGCGGGAGGCATGGCGGATGTCTACCTGGCTTGGGACAGGTTGCGCTCCACTAAAATGGCGGTCAAGGTACTGCGCCGTGATCTGGCAAGCAATCCCAAGTCTTTCCAGCTCTTCACCAAGGAAGCCGAATTATTACGCAAGCTGGAGCATCCCAATATTGTCCGACTTTATGAATTTGAAAGAGAAGGGGAAAATGTTTTTATTATCATGGATTGGGTGGATGGCACAAACTTGCGCCAGGCCATAGTGGACCGCAAAAGGCCTTTTAGCCTTCAGGAGGTATCTGGTGTTTTGCAGCCCGTATGTTCAGCATTGAATTTTGCTCATCAAAGCCAGGTATTCCATTGTGATGTCAAGCCTGCCAATATCTTGATCCATGTGGATGGCCGGGTCTTGCTCTCAGATTTCGGCGTGGCCCGGATTGCATCTGACAATATCAGTGGAGGTACGCCTCCTTACATGGCACCTGAGCAATTTTCAGGCAGCGAAATCGATGCCCGGACTGATGTTTACGCTCTAGGGATAACGGTCTTTGAGATGTTAAGTGGGGGGTTGGTGCCATTTCGAGGCGAGTCACCCAGCAGTCAGGGTAGCACGGTGCGTGCTCGCATTGCCTGGGAGCATTTAAACCTGCAACCTGCAGCCATCAATGAGCTCAATCGTTCCATCCCAATGGACGTGGCGACAGTCATAGCCACTGCCTTGAACAAAGAACCATCACGGCGCTACGGTTCTACCTTAGAGATGCGTGACGCCTACGAATATGCCTGTCACATGGTGGGAGCTGAGGCTAATAAAGCTGGTTGGGAAGCCTCTCCAGCCAGTCTGGGTGAAACCATTATTAAAACTTTCTTCGCCAGTTCGCCAATAGTCAAGCCACCCAAGATATTTCCAACTCCACCACCACGTGAACCAGCTGATTATTATACGCAGGTGAGTGGCCCATGCTTGCTCGGGCGGTCAGGTTTTTTTGCCGGGGAGAAAGTTTCTCTTTTGATGAATGAGCTGACTGTTGGCCGGAGCAGCACCAACCAACTGCCTATCAAAGAATCAAGTGTATCCAGACACCATGTCACATTCATCCGCACAAAGCGAGGTGTATATATTCGGGACGAAAACAGTACTGTAGGAACTATGCTAAATGGTCAGAGGATTCAGCCCAACGCACCGCTAAAGCTTCACCACGGAGATATTATTCAGATTGGCTATTACCAGGTGTTTGAGTTCAGGGAGAAATGATTTTTCAAAATATCGTTCATGAGTTTACCAATAAATGCTAGTTGGGTGGATTTGAAGGAGTCATCATGTCTGTATTTATTTTTCGAGGTAATAGACATATTCGCTTGAAGCTCTTTGCTCGGATTGCTCTATTAATAGTTTTATTACAAGGTTTATTTACTGAAACCCGGGTAATAGCATCGTTTGAGGAGGCGAATACTAATCAAACACAAACTTTACCATTTCCAATTCAAGCACCTTGGCCTGCCGGAATTATTTGGCATGTTGGAAATGATGGCAGTTTTTATTACGATTGTAACCCAGCCCAAGGGCAGCTACATTGTAATTGGGATTATTTTGCATTAGATTTTAATGGTTCGGGTTCTTCTAATGAAACAAACGATGAAGGGGTTCTCGTTCTATCCGTAGCTGACGGCGTTGTAATTGAAGCCAAAAATAGAAATGATGGATATGGTTCCAATGTAGTTATTGGTCATGAATTCGGCTATGAAAGTAGATATGCCCATCTTAGAAACAATGCACTGTTAGTAAAAGCAGGGCAATGGGTGAGTCAAGGTACACCACTCGGGTATGTGGATGGTTCTGGTGGTTTCAGACCCCATTTACATTTTGCTATGTACCATTGTGATACAGGCCTATCAACGGCTCAATGTAACTTGCTTAGCAACCTTAACGCAGTTAGGCCGGAGCCATTCAATGGCATTCCTACATTAACAGATGGCCAACAAATTCGTAGTTCGAACTACGGCGTTGGTTATGAAGAAATGAGAGTGTCTGATATCTATGATGTTAATAACCTCCGCAAGCATACCGCATTCAATACCACTTATGACCAATTTGGTGGTAATTTCATTTTCGGCATGAGCCAAATGCCGGTCAGAAACTGGCCAGGGACAAATTATCTATATCAAGAGTTTGGGCCTTCATTTCAAATTGGATTTCCTTGGTATGGAATGAACACAGCGATGGTTGAGAATAATGGAATTGCTTATTTTATTATAGGTCCTGTCTGGGAAATATATTATCAGCGAGGGGGACTAAGCGGGGCTTTAGGTTTACCAATATCACATACTTACGAATGGAAAAGCACAACCTCATCGCCAACATATACAAGCTATAGAAATGACTTTGAACGTGGTTCAATCGTATGGAATTTTAATGGTACATATGAAATCGTCGATGAGAATAATGCTTCGTGGCAAACCAGCTTTTTCGCAACTCCGAACTTGTTTACCAACCCCACGCTACTGAGGCAGGATAAATATATAGACTTTGAGTGGGTGCCGAAAGGTGAACCCGGAAATATTAAACAGTATATTCAATTGGGTCCTTCTGTAATATGGAATACTACTAAGGGCGGGATATTGCCATTTTATAAGATTAAAGTAACTATGCAAGGTCATATTGAAATTCGAGTCGAAGGTGAAGTAAAGATACAAGCCGATAGTCCTGATCAAAATTGGACAGGATCCTCGACTGAAATCGGATTTGGTAGTGAAGATGTCGAAGTTAAGTATTGGCAAGAACCCGGAAAACAAGCAAAAATTTTTGTCACTATAGATAATGTAATTAAAATCCCTGAAGCATTTGCGTCAGAAGGCGCCATAGATACTTCGACAATTCCTAATTCAACAAACGAATATGCAGAATACACGCCACCACCATACCCGCTTGGTACGCTCCCAACACCAAGTATTATTCCACCTATCGGTGGTGACTCTTCCACCGTCCTTATCTTCGATGCCTCCGACACTATGAACATGGATGATCCGAGCGGTATGATCAAGATTGACGCTGCCAAACAAGCCGGGGAACGTGTGTTTGATATTTTGGAGGCTGAAAAACAAGCGGGGTCTATTAATATAGCATTGGGGATAGCTAGCTTCAATTACCAATCCTATGAAAAACTGGATCCTACAAGTGATCTCAACGCAGCTCGGGCTACGCTAAATAGCTTATCCGCTACTGGGCGTACAGCCATGGCAGATGGTCTGCAACTGGGACTACGCATGCTGGGTAATATCGCTACAGGATCGAAACCCCTGATCATTTTGCTCAGTGATGGTCTGCCAAATGTCGGGTTGGGTGGTGACATGGGCGTGGATGAGGGCACCGCTAAGCAGCAGGTCTTGGATTTGGCATCACAGGCAGCTAGTTCAAAAATATGTATTTACGTTGTAGGTTTTGGTGATCCAGCAGCCGGCTCAATTGACGAAGATTTTCTACGATCTGTTGCTCAAACTTCTGGATGTGGTGCATACTATAATGCTCAAAATGCCACAGCCCTAGCCAATGTATATGTTCAATTACGCCATGTTTCCACGGGGAACATATTGCTAAGCCAGACTGGGAACATTTCTCAAGGGCAGCAATTACTGATCAATACGGTCAATGTCCCGGTCAACCAAAGCCAAATGTTATATACCCTCAATTGGCCTGGCAGCCAATTGGGCGCGATTCTGATCGACCCTCAAGGGCAGCAGGTAGCCTCGAATTATCAAGGCGCTTCACTTTCAGCGAGTGATTACCTTGCTAGTGTGATTATCCAAAATCCTCTGGAAGGCCAATGGCAGGTGCAGGCTCTGGGTGTGAATGTCCCAGAAGGTACAACGACTTATAACGCTATACTCTCCGTCAGACCCAATACCAATAAGCCAACTGTCACCACGCCTACTATGCCCGGTTTTCCAGTTGCGTTGCTGACAATCGTCTTAGGTGGCGGTGTGGTAATGATAATCGTGCTTTATACCACCGTTCATCGCAAACGAATACATATCGCACCTCGATCGGGCACATCATCAGCGATGCGTGTTCGATTAATTGTCCTAAGCGGTCAGAATATTAAACAAAGCTTTGATTTGAATGATGGTATGGCAATTGGAAGAAATCGTTCAGCGGGTATTTGCTTGACTGATACCAACGTTTCACGCCAACATGCCGTGATTCGATTCAATGCGGGTAGTTGGTTCATCCAGGATCAGGGCAGTAAAGGCGGAACATTCGTCAACGGACAGAAAATTTCTGCCATGGCCCTCAAAACTGGCGATCGCATCCGCATTGGCTCCACTGAATTTGAGTTCCGCGATTAACCTCGTTCATAGGAAGATGTGCTTATATGTGCGCCGATTTGATTGGTCAAACGATATTGGGTCAATTTCGAGTGGATGCTTTCATCGCCTCTGGCGGCATGGGGGCAGTCTATCGTGTCTGGGATCTCAAGCGTAATGTATCGCTTGCAATGAAAGTGTTGCATGCCGACCTGGCCGACGATCCCTCGATAATTAAGCGATTTAAACGCGAAGCCAATGCGCTCAGGAAGCTGGCCCATCCGAATATCGTACCCTTCTATGGGCTATACCAGACTAGCGATTTTGCTTTCTTGCTCGAGCGCTATGTCGATGGCCCTTCGTTGAAGGACATCCTGCGTAAGCGACAAGGTAAACCTCTCCCGCTAGAAGAAGTATTGACCTACCTGAAGGCAATCAGCGCAGCGTTGGGGTATGCCCATGCTAACGGGGTGGTGCACTGTGATGTCAAACCAGGGAACGTGATGATCGATAAGGGTGGAAATATCTATCTCACTGATTTTGGGATCGCCAGACACTCGGAGAGCACCACCACTACCCTATCCACGGTTGGCACAGCTGCCTATATGGCGCCTGAACAGATCCGAGGGGAGGCTGTCTGCCCGGCAACCGATATCTATGCCTTAGGGGTCACGCTGTACGAAATGTTGACTGGCCAGCGACCCTTCAAAGGGGACGAGAAACAAACAGAAAGTAGTGGATCAACTGCCAATGAACGCATCCGCTTTGGTCACCTAACACTATCACCTCCTGATCCGAGAAATCTTAATCCTGTATTGCCTGATGGCATTATTTACGCTGTGTTAAAAGCCTTAAATAAAAATCCGCAACAACGATACCAGTCAGCGAATAGACTCTTCGAAGCGTTTTGTAATTCAATAGATGTAAATCCAGAATCCTTACCAGAGCGGGCGATGGATGTAAATGGTTTATGGATACCTGGAAGAGAAATCGAACAAACGAATGCAATGCTGACCGGTTTACCCAGGCGTCGAGCAATATCAGGAATTATCATAGGATTTTCTTTGATCATAATCGTGATACTTTTTATATTACGGCAACCGAAGATTAATATATATCTTCAGGATAGGATCGAAGACGCCAGTTCAACTAGTCTTTATGAAGTTTCACCAATAAAAACTACAGTAATGCCAATACTACAGGTTACTGAAACTCTGATAATCCAATCTACAAATACAACAATTAATGTACCTGTTTATGAGAAAACAAATACACCATTTCTAATCGACACGCCTACCACAATTAACGATTCTTTGGCCGTCTTGAATTCGAAACCACCAGGGAAAATTGCCTACACCTGTGAGGTTTCGAGGGACGATAACATATACGACCAAATTTGCATTGTCAACGCTGATGGGACTGGACAACGTCAATTGACCAATACTGAAGGATCTTCTTTGTATCCAACTATATCATCGGATGGCAATCATATTGTATTCATTTCCAATATGTCTGGAGATCACGCTATTTATGATATGGACCTGTCTAGTGGAAAAACAATACCCCTAACACCGGTCCTAGGCGAGCCTACATCCCCCAGTATTTCACCCAACGATAACCTCATCGCTTTTGCAAATAAGAGAGATAATGTCATGTCGTTATATATTATGAATCGTGATGGAAGTAATATCCACGACATTTTCTCAGGAGGCGGAGCCTATCCTTCATGGTCGCCAGATAGCTCTCAATTATCTTTCTTTAGTTCTGATGGCAGCATATATGTTATTGACGTGAATGGAAGTAATCCTCATCCATTATCTTTTTCTTCTAATCTTGGGAGTCGTTCGAGCTGGTCTCCTGATGGGAATTATATAGCCATCTTTCAAGGGGTTAAGCCTAGCAGACAAATATTTTTAATCAATACAAATGGCGTCATTGCTCAGCAAGTTACAACAATTGGAGATAACCTGAGTCCTGCGTTTTCTCCTGATGGAAATTGGATTGGATTTTTATGCTATCCGGAAGGATACCAAAGCACAAAACAAGGTGAAATCTGTGTCATTAAAAAAGATGGGAGCGATCTGCAAGTACTCACACATAACAGCTTACTAGATTGGTTACCTTATTGGGGACCTTAATCGAAATGATGGATCACCTATGAGCACAGGTCTGATTGGTCAAATCCTACTTGACCAGTTTCGGGTGGATGCCTTTATTGCCTCAGGTGGCATGGGGGCAGTCTATCGCGTATGGGATCTCAAGCGCAATGTGCCCCTGGCGATGAAGGTCCTGCATACCGATCTCTCCGAAGACCCCACCATGTTCAAGCGCTTCAAACGTGAAGCCAATGCCCTCAAGAAGCTGGCGCACCCGAATATCGTCCCATTCTATGGCCTATACCAGACCGCCGATTTTGCCTTCCTGCTGGAGCGGTACGTGGATGGTCCGTCACTGAAAGAGATCTTACGTGAGCGTCATGGCAAGCCCATGGCAGTAGAAGAAGTGTTAGTCTACCTAAAAGCGCTCAGTGCCGCGTTGGGCTACGCACACGCTTTCGGAGTGGTACATTGTGATGTAAAGCCAGGGAATGTGATGGTGGACCAGGGGGGCAACATCTACCTGACCGACTTTGGGATTGCCCGGCATTCTGATAGCACGACCACTACGCTAGCGACAGTGGGGACGGCGGCCTACATGGCGCCGGAGCAGATCCGGGGGGAAGCGGTAAGCCCTGCGACAGATGTATATGCCCTGGGGGTAATGTTGTTTGAGATGCTCACCGGGCAGCGTCCGTTCAAGGGTGATGAGAAGGGCACCGAAAGTGGTGGTTCTACGGCCAACGAACGCATCCGCTATGCACACCTTACGAATGCACCACCGGACCCACGGACATATAATCCCGCACTATCGCCTGCAACAGCTGATGTCATCTTGAAGGCTCTGACGAAAAATCCAGCAGAGCGTTTTGCCAGCACAGGAGAGTTATTTTCTGCCTTTTGTTCTGCCACAGGTATTGGAACAGCCTTAGTGTCTGATCGCATTTCACGAGAAATTACCGGTTCATCCGCTGGACAAAAAGGAGCGGTATCATCCTCTTCGCACATTTTGGAGATGAAATCTCCAACTACCCGCGGGTTAACATTCTTAAAATCCTGGCCAGGGTGGATTACTGGTGGAGCATTGTGCCTACTCATTATTATTGCCATAGCCTACCAGTTTAAAGGCTCTCCACAGGATCAAACTGGAATTGATGCGCTTACCGGTCCTACCGTAGCTGAAAGTAGTTCTCCACCAACATCAGCCCCATCGCACACATCAATCCCAACCAAAACCGCCACTCTAATTCCAACTCCTACAGTTATTCCAACAGACACATCCGTACCCACCGTCACCAGCACACCGCCTGAGATACGTAAGGCTGAGGATGGGGCTGACCTGGTTTTTGTGCCCGCCGGGGAATTCATCATGGGTAGCGACGCCAGCACCGACCCATACTTCTGGGGTGCCGAAGGACCACCCCATCGGGTTTATCTTGATGGGTTTTGGATCTACCGCATGGAAGTCACGAATGCCATGTACCAGGCTTGTGTGGCTCAAAAGGCCTGCCCACGCCCGGCACAAGCATATTCAAATACCCGCGACCCATATTATGGCAACGCTGATTATGCCAGCTACCCAGTAATCTATGTTGATTACGTTGATGCCCTGTCGTACTGCCAGTGGGCAGGGGGACGCTTGCCCACTGAAGCTGAATGGGAAAAAGCTGCGCGTGGCACTGACCAGCGCTTGTTCCCATGGGGGGATGATCTGCCAGCCGCTGATAAGTTGAACTTCTGCGATTGGAATTGCCCGTTTGGATTACGCATATCTTCTGTTGATGATGGTTACCGGGATACTGCTCCTGTGGGTAGCTACCCAGCCGGAGCGAGTCTGTATAGCGTCTTGGATATGGCTGGAAATGTCTCAGAATGGACAGCCGATTGGATGGGTACACTCTATTATCAAAATTCGCCAGAAAAAAATCCGCTTGGACCAGCTTCAGGTACCCGTCGTGTGGTACGCGGGGGCTCGTGGGGCAACCCTACAGATGGCGTCCGTACCACAGGACGTTTTAGCGTTAACCCTACCAATACGGTGGAAACAATAGGCTTTAGATGTGTATATTCGCCATGAGCAGAACTCTGGAAGTTGCTGAATCGCCAGAGATTAAGCAGAACCCTTAGCGTAATGTGAGATTCAATATAAAAAGATGCGATGAATGCTGACCTTCGAATCCATGAAATTTTCAAGAATATATACCTATTATGAGCAAGACTCTGATTGGCCGAACTATACTCGAACAGTTTCGAATTGATGAATTCATTGCCTCGGGCGGCATGGGAGCTGTTTACCGCGTGTGGGATCTCAAGCGTAACGTGCCCCTGGCGATGAAGATCTTGCACGCTGACCTCGCCGACGACCCGGCTATATTCAAGCGCTTCAAACGTGAAGCCAATGCACTGAAGAAGTTGGCTCATCCCAATATCGTCCCATTCTATGGCCTATACCAGACCGCCGATTTTGCTTTCTTACTGGAGCGGTACGTAAATGGGTTTTCGCTTAAAGACATCCTGCGCCAGCAGCAAGGGAAGCCGATGCCAGTGGAAGATGTATTGGTCTACCTAAAAGCACTTAGTGCTGCCCTGGGGTATGCACATTCCAATGGGGTGGTCCACTGTGATGTCAAACCTGGGAACGTGATGGTGGACCAGGGGGGCAACATTTACCTGACCGACTTTGGGATTGCCCGACATTCAGACAGCACGACCACTACGCTAGCAACGGTGGGCACGGCTGCCTACATGGCACCGGAGCAAATCCGGGGTGAGACGGTAACCCCCGCCACGGATGTATATGCCCTGGGGGTGATGCTGTTTGAAATGCTCACAGGTAAGAAAATGTTCAGCGGTGATGAAAAGGGGAACAATAAGGCGAATGAATCCTCTGGAGAGCGAATACGTCGTGCTCACCTATTGTTTACGCCTCCAGATCCCAAAACTGTCAATCAGGCATTGACTGATGATATCTCTGCGGTCATCTTGAATGCAGTACAAAAAGATGCTGGGCAACGTTATACGAGTACGGATGAATTGTTTAGAGCTATGTGCCTGGCGATGCATTATCCAGCCGATTCAGTACCAGATCGAGTTAATATTCCAGAAGCTGAAAGTGATTTATCTGAGGATGTTAATAAAGAAACCGCGCCATCAAGAATTAACCATAAGCATTACTCAATGATCATC
>Ga0116202_10000854_pt1 | contig 17505 bp, 20 predicted proteins | sample LakKivw325mmetaG_FD_94479 | JGI IMG/M metagenome (GOLD analysis project Ga0116202, IMG submission 94479) | Anoxic lake water microbial communities from Lake Kivu, Rwanda to study Microbial Dark Matter (Phase II) - Lake Kivu water 325m metaG | ecosystem: Environmental > Aquatic > Freshwater >...
CCCAGTGACATTATCAGTTGAGCTAACAACCACTCCTTAGTGACATTATCATTTGACTTGACGCGCCTGAGGTTGCTTCACTACCGGGTTGGCTAGGCGCCGCACGCAACTTTGCAGGTGTGCCTGGTGTTGCTTATACTGAGGATGACCGATGTGCGTTAAGGAGGCAGGATGTTGACCCCATCTTCTGAAGCTGTCTACGAACGCTTGGCCCAGCGTCTGGCGCAAACGCCGAGCGGCTTTCCCCGGACCAGCAGCGGCGTCGAACTGAAGTTGTTGGCACGCATGTTCACGCCGGAGCAGGCAGCGCTGGCCTGCGCAATGCACTTGAAACTCGAGAGCATCGAGGATATTGCTGCGCGTGCCAAGCTTGATGTGCAAAGCACGCGCAGTCTGCTGAAGGCCATGCTGAAACGTGGGCTGGTGCGCGTGGGACGCCGCGAGGGTAGTGCAGCCTTTGCCCTGCTTCCCTTCATAGTCGGCTCTTATGAAGAGGCCTTGCCTTACCTGGACCGGGAGATGGCCGAGCTGTTCGAGGCGATGGTCCAGGAGTCGCGCGGTGCTGGAATGCTGAGCCACACGCCGTCTATACAGCGGGTTTTGCCGGTGGAAGAGAGCATACACGCCGAGATAGAAGTGCAGCCCTATGAGAAGGTCTCAGCGCTGCTGAGCGGAGCGCGCTCCTTTGGGGTGCGCGAATGCATCTGCCGCAAACAGAAGGCACTGATCGGACAAGGCTGCGAGCACGAACGCATGAACTGCATCAACTTTGCCCCGGTAGAAGGCGCGTTTGCCAACCTGCCTCACGTGCAACCCATCACCAGAGAGGATGCGATGCGCATCTTGAAGCAATCCGAAGAGGAAGGTCTGGTGCATTGCGTCTACAATCAGCAGCAAGACATCTACTACATCTGCAACTGCTGTGTGTGCTGCTGTGGGATCATGCGCGGACTGGTGGAATTCGGACAGCACCACGCGCTGGCGCGCTCGGATTTCCTGTGCATAGTGGATCCGGAGGCATGCACCGGGTGCGAAGCGTGTGTTGAGCGTTGCCACTTTGGCGCCCTGTCCGTTCCCGAAGATGTGTGTAGCGTGGACGCGGAGCGGTGCATGGGCTGCGGCCTGTGCGTGAGCGCGTGCCCGAGCGAGGCGATGCGCCTGGAGCGCCGGCCGGACCTGGAACATGCTGTTCCTCCACAAGCTCTCGGCGAATGGATGGCCCAACGCGCGGAGGCGCGGGGTGTGTCGCTGGATAGGTTGCTCTAGCCCGGCGGACGCGAATGCATGCTAGCGTGAGCATCCGGCAGCTTGGTTTGGAGGACTATGATCGCTGGATGTCGCTGTGGGAGCGTGCGGGTCTGCATTCGGCCCGCCCACTCGGCCGTGATAGCCGCGAGGCGTTTGGGGCGCAGTTTGCTGCCCACACCCACATCATGTTGGGACTGGAGCGTGACCTCGAACTGATTGCGGTCGTGCTGGTGACGCATGACGGACGGAAAGGCTGGATCAATCGCTTGGCGGTGCTGCCTGAGCACCGTCGTCAGCGCTATGCTGCTCGCCTGTTGCAGGAAGCCGAGCGAGTTCTGAAAGCGCAGGGCATCCATGTGATTGCGGCGCTGATTGAACCCGACAACGAGGCATCGTTGGCCTTCTTTCGCCAGGCAGGCTATGCAGAGACCGCGGGCATGCACTACGTCAGTAGGCGGGACCGCAGTGAAGCCTGAGCCGGGGCTGCCTGTGCCCTGCGTTGACAAGCCGCCCAAAAGCGGGTAGAATGGCTGGTAAGAGGACGTCTCCACAATGACCCGCGCAGCCACTGCACCAAACACCAGCAATCTTCTTTCGATCGTTTGACTGCAAACAAGACGGAGAAAGGAGCAAGGTGCCATGCAGCCCATAATCACCGGAAAGAACATGGAGGTCAGTGAACCGCTCAAGAAGTACGTGCAGAAGAAGCTCGGGAAGCTCGATCGGTACCTTCCGGATATCGCCGAGACCCGTGTGGAACTGTCTGTGGAGAAGGCCAAGAGCAATCAGGATCGCCAAGTAGTGCAGGTGACAGTGCGCAGCAACAGCACCATCCTGAGAGCTGAGGAGAGAAGCGCCGATATGCTGGCCGCGGTTGACGCTGTGCAGAGCAAGCTGAAGCGGCAGATCATGCGCTACAAGGGACGAGTCGCTCGAATTCGTGAGAAGGCACAGGCAGCGGCCTCGGCTGAGCCCTATGTACCAGTGGTTGAAGAAGAGTTGGTGCCACGCATTGTCCGTACCAAGGTGTTCTCGGTCACGCCTATGAGCGCGGACGAAGCAACTGAGCAGATGGAGTTGCTGGGACACGATTTTTTCGTCTTCTACAACCCCGACACGGCCAGCATGAACGTGGTGTACCGTCGTAAGGACGGGAACTACGGTTTGCTGCAGCCTGAGTTGGCGTAGCATCACGCAGGGCCGGTCACCTGGCTCCTGCGTGTGTCGATATCCTCTGGAGGATTCACCCGCGCATGCCCGCGAAAAAGAGCATTGTCTTTGTTTGCACTGGCAACGTCTGTCGTTCCCCGATGGCTGCCGGGTTCTTTTACGATAAGCTGCTGCGCGAAAAGGCCGATGGGCGGGTGCGCGTTCGCTCAGCCGGAACCTGGGCGCTTGAAGGTCAGCCTGCCAGTGCCTACGCTCTGCAGGTGATGAATGAGCATGGCCTGGACATCGGTCAACACCGCGGACGGACTCTGACACAAGACGATGTGGACCAGGCAGATCTGATTCTGGTGATGACCAAGCGGCATGCGGACATCATCGAGCGCGACATGCGTCCAGGCCCCGACAAGTTGTTCTTGTTGAGCGAGATGGCCGGTCAGGCTCAGGACATCGTGGATCCCTACGGCGGCTCACTGCACGACTACCGTCGTACGGCAGCCGAGCTGCAGCAATGGGTGGAGCGCGGTTACCCGAGAATCGTGGAGTTGCTTGGCCTGTAGGGTCGCTTGGAAGTGGACAAAGGGGCGCACGCCGCGTGCGCCCCTTTGTGTTTGAGAGGCTAATGCTACTCCCACCATCCTTGCAGGAACTTTTCCCAATCGTGGTTTTGATCCAGGTAGGGCTGGAACAAGTAACTACCGGTGGGCTTGGGTTCAGCCGGAAGCCGCAGCAGTCGCATGTTGGTAGCGTCGAGTGTCTTTCCGCCTTTGCGCCGGTTGCATTGCGGGCACGCGCTGACCAGGTTGGACCAAGTGTGTTCGCCGCCTCGATGGCGAGGCAGCACATGATCCATGGTCAGGTTATGAGTCTGCCGTCCGCAGTACTGGCACGTGTAGTTGTCTCGGCGGAAGACCTCCTTGCGGCAGAGCCGAACGCGGGGAAGAGGGCGCCGGATCAAGTAGTTGAGGCGGAGGACAGAGGGGATGGGCCAAGACTGGCCAACGGAATGCACCATGCCTCGTCCATTCTCCACGATTTCGGCCCTTCCGCCCAGGATCATGATCATGGCCCGTCGCAGATTGCAGACGTTGAGCGGTTCGTAGTTATGGTTCAGTATCAGGACGGCACCGTTGTTCATGAGTATCGCTCTACCAGTGTGGAGCGCAGTATAGCACGAAGAGTGGGTAGTGTCAATCAGGAGGTAGTGGGTGAACCTGGCTGGCGCTGCGCTTGCCTGCGCCACATGACCAAGGCGCGCCAGTAGGCGACACCAGAGTAGTAGGCCATCAGCAGGCTGAGCGCCACCCCGTGGCCACCGTCCCGGTAGCCCTGAAGGGTCCAGAAGCGCCGCTTGAACTCGCGCAGGGGCTGCACGAATGGGCTGTGCAGGCGTGGGCAGATGCCGCTTTGCAGCAGTATTCTGGCTTCATAGTTGGCATAGTAGTCCTGCTTGGAGATAAACTGGCGCACGCTCGAGTAGTTGTAGTGCGTAAGTGGATGCCTGAGGTGGCCTTCTGGACCGTCCAGGATGACGAGCTCGTGCACCTCGCGCGTGGGGTCGTAGCGCGCATGCCCGCGCTTGAGCAAGCGTAGCTGGTAATCAGGGTACCAGCCTGTGTGCTGGATCCAGCGACCCCAGATGTAGTTGCGTCGCGGAATCCACCAGCCGACGGCGTTGTTCTCAGAGATGACCTTGCGCACCTCAGTCGCTACCTGAGGCGTGCCGCGTTCATCGGCGTCGACAAAGAGGATCCAATCGGCTGGGAACATGTCCAGGGCAGCATTGCGCTGATCGGCAAAGTCCTTGAAGGGTCGGGAACGGACCTCTGCGCCTGCATTGCGAGCCAACTCGGCCGTGGCATCACGAGTACGGGAGTCGAGCAGCACGCACAATTGATCGGCCCAGGCTATGCTGCGCAGGCACTCGGTGATGTTGCCTGCTTCGTCCCGCGCAATCACAACGGCTGCCAGAGTGGGCTTGCTTGCTGCGCTGCTAGTAACCGCAGACGTAGCATGCTGTGTTGCTGTCTCTGTACCACTGATGGCCATGGGTTCTTGCGAGGAGCTTCTACTCATAAGTCATTTCTCTGACGCGTGCGCACGCCTGTAGGCGCGCCGCTAGGCCCTCCTGTGAGATGAGGCCAAGCTTGGCCTGGCGACGAGCGCGGCGTTGCTCTTGCCCCAATCCGGCGCGGACCACGAGGCGCACGATGCGGTTGAAGCTGGGCTCGTAGTGCTTGGCGAACAGGCGGAAGCGGCTGCGCCACAAGGCAACGAACATATCGTCGCGAACTTGAGAGGTGCTTCGTCCCGCATAGTGCACCACCTCGGCCGTGGGCACGCAGTATACTCGCCAATATGCTTGCTGGATGCGCATAGCCCAATCGATCTCTTCGCAATACATAAAGAACCCCTCGTCCAAAGCTCCGACCTGTTCAAGCGTTTGACGTCGCACCAGCATGCAGGCGCCTAGCGGATGCCCGACACGGAAGGCGTGGCCCGAGGCGTAGTCTGAACGAGGATAGCGCCCGTTGAGTCGTGAGTCCAGGATGCGGTGATTCAGGGGATAGAAATCCAGCAAGGTCTGCATCAGAGATGGAAAGCCGAAGGCCGAGTGCTGGAAGCTGCCGTCCGGGTAGATCAGGCGCGGGCCGACCAAGCCCGTGAGCGAGTTTCTTTCCATGAATGTAACAAGGTGGGCGAGCGCGGCAGCGTGGATCACCGTATCTGGGTTAAGCAAGGCGACATAACGACCTTGAGCGTACTGCATGCCCTGATTGCAGGCCCGCGCGAACCCGGCGTTGTTGAGATTGGCCCACAGGCGCACCTGCGGAAAGCAATCGCGCACCATGGCGGGACTGTCGTCCGAAGAAGCGTTATCCACGACCAGGACCTCGAATTCAAGGCCGCTTGTTTGCAGGCTGCGATAGACGGACTCGAGGCACGAGGCCAGCAGCTCGCGGACATTCCAGCTGACCGTGACAATGGACAGGTCCATCAGAATCCGATCGTCACGGGTATCGCCTCAACACGGTCTTGAACGATCCAGACCTGCTCATGAATCAGTCCCAACCAATAGTAGGGCGTTACCTTGACGGGTCTGTCAACAATCTGCAGGTGCCCCACCACCGTCACCGTCTTGCCAGGCATCAGGTACCTCTGGTCGCCCACCATGGTGAGTTCCTCATCGCTGCCCAGTTGCCAGCGGAAGGGATAGGTGCGACCAGAACTGTTGCCCTCGTAATCCATGCCCACGCGGAAGATGCCGGGCTCTTCGTAGAACTGCTTGGAGTTAAAGTTCTCACTGGTGGTGTAGGTCGTCCCCGGCGGGGCACCTTTGGTGCGGACACCGACCTTACCGATGTTGCGCACGGTGCAGGTGAACGTCAGAGTGCCTCCCAAAGGCACGATGCTGGCAGACCACTCTGCAGCCGAGTTCACGATTTCGACCTGTGGGACGCCCCCGTCCACAATGGACAGTTGCCCGCGCGCGACGGCGCGATTGCCCACGGCATCCTCGGCTTCGACTACCACGACGTAAGTGCCGTCAGGCGGCGGCGTGGCGCCCAGATCCACGCCTGCATCATAGTCGTGAGCGTGGGCTCCGACCTGTCCCACTGGCCGGATCTTGTCCTCTGGAACGGGGTACTTGCTTCCATCCTGGCCCACGATGTAGACCTGTACCTTGGCAGCTTCCTTGGAGAGGGAGTAGGCGATCGTGACGCGGTCGCTGATGCCGTCGCGGTTGGGGGTGAAACTGGGCGGGTAGATGCTCAGATTCAAGATTTCGATGGCATTGGGTTCGCCCCCCTGAATCGCGAGAGGTACCTGGACGCTGGCTCTCTCCCCATTTTCGGCTGTAGCTTCGACCACGCAGGTGTAGAAACCATCGGGCAGCAAGCGATTGTCAATCACGCCACTGAACATGGCTTCGTATTGGCCTGCCGGCCGAGGTACATTGGTGCGGAAATCGTAGCGCGTGCCGCTGGCGTCGGTGAAGTAAAGCACAACGTTTGCGTGGCGCGCCAGTTTGTAGCTGATGCGAGCCACGTCGGTGACTCCGTCCGCATTGGGCGAGATTGGGTTGGGTTGAGCCGACACGTCGTAGAGCAAAGGCGTGGGTCTGCAGCCCGTCAGTATCCACAGGATAGTGCACAGCACCGCCACGCCTAGCAAGGCTTTATCTCTCAAAGAAGCTCCTCCGCTGCAGAATGGGACTGCGACGTGTGCAGTTTAGCCCAGTGGCGCAGATTCGTCAACTAGGGACAAGGAACTCTCGCGGCTATTGGTGCTGAACACGGCGCCCCTGTGTAGCTGCTGCATATCGAGTTGTGTGTGCTGCGGCGTTTGCGTCTTACGAGAGGATGCATTATGATGCAGTTTGCAGTTCAGCTGCCAAACCGCTTCCGATCCAACGTAGCCTACCGCCCTTCGGGGCTATGGACGTTGGACGACAGGGTGGGGCTGGAAACGGCTTCGCCTCCCGCAATTGGAAAGGACAGCAGGTATCGTACGGGCATGCGCCAGCGTCTCCTACTGTTCCTAGGGGCGCTGGCCATTTGTTTGTGCAAAACGCTGAGGTCGCGATGTCGATGGTACACTTGGATGAATACAGCCGGGCGATCAACTACCTGAGGGTGTCTGTCACTGATCGCTGCAATCTGAGGTGTACGTATTGTATGCCTGCGGAGGGCGTGCCCTGGCAGCCGCATAGTTCCCTACTGAGCTTTGAGGAAATCGAGACTGTTGTGCGCGCGGCAGCGCAGCTTGGAATCAGCAAAGTGCGTCTGACGGGTGGCGAACCGCTGGTCAGGCTGGGCATCGTAGAACTGGTGCGTATGTTGGCGCAGGTGCCCGGCGTGGATGATCTGTCCATGACGACTAATGGGACACTGCTGGCCCAATATGCTGCTGACCTGAAAGCGGCTGGCCTGCGGCGCGTGAACGTCAGTTTGGACACACTGCGGCCAGAGCGTTTCCGAAGCATCACGCGCCTCGGTTCTTTCGAGGATGCCCTGGCAGGGATTGCGGCCGCGCAAGAAGCCGGGCTGACTCCGCTCAAGATCAATACCGTGGTGATCCGCGGTACAAACGACGACGAGATCCTGGACTTGGCTCTACGCACTCTCGATGAGGGCTGGAACGTGCGCTTTATCGAATACATGCCAGTGGGTGAAAAGGCGCCAGCGGGAGCGGCCTGGTCGTCTCAAGTGGTCAAGGGCGAGGAGATAAGGCAGAAAATCGAGGCCCATTTCGGCGCACTTGTGCCTGCTCAGGCCAGTGTGGGCAATGGTCCGGCGCGCTACTATCGCATCAAGGGGGCCACGGGGACGGTGGGCTTCATCACACCTGTCAGTGAGCACTTTTGCGTGCACTGCAACCGGCTGCGCCTGACCGCGGATGGACAGCTACGCCCCTGTCTGCTATCGGATCGAGAGATTGACCTGCGCAAAGTGCTGCGGGAGGGAGCCAACGCCGAGCAGATCAAAGCTCTGCTGTTGGAGGCCATCCAAATCAAGCCGCGAGAGCATCACCTAGCGGAATGCCTGCAACCCGAAAAGCGCGCCATGTCTCAGATTGGCGGATAGAATGCTCTTCCGGAGGTCGCGTCGAGGCGTATGGACATACGTTTGATCCTCTTTTCGGCAACATACATGGAATGGCGAATATGCGACTAACACACGTGGATGACGAAGGGCATGTCCACATGGTGGACGTGGGTGGCAAAGTGGCGACGGAGCGGGTGGCGGTGGCCAAAGGCCAGGTCCACATGCTTGCGGAGACGTTGCGCCTGATTGTGGAGGGAGGCCTTTCCAAAGGAGACGTGCTGGCTGTGGCTCAGGTCGCGGGAATCATGGCGGCCAAACGCGTGCCGGAGCTCATTCCACTATGCCATCCTGTGCTATTGACTCAGGTGGAGGTAAGCCTCAAGCCTGTTGAGACTGAATCGCGGATTGAAATCACTGCCACAGCCCGCTGCCACGGCTCGACGGGAGTGGAAATGGAGGCTCTGACAGCCGTGAGTGTGGCTGCGCTGACGATCTATGACATGGCAAAAGCCGTGGAGCGCACGATGCGCATCGATGACATCCATCTGGTGCGCAAGAGTGGCGGCAAGAGCGGGGACGTGGTGCTAGAGTAGGGGCATGAGAGTCAGAGTCAGGTTCTTCGCGGAGGCACGCGAGGCTTTGGGGCGGGCAGAAATCGAACGCGAGTTGCCCTGCGGGACGACCGCGGGCGAGTTGGCGGCGCAACTGGCGCGTGATTTCCCGTCACTGCGGTCGCAGATGGCTAACATGAAGATGGCAGTCAACTGCAAATACGCCCGGGCTGGAACCGAGCTGCAGGATGGTGATGAGGTGGCGTGTCTGCCACCCGTGGGAGGCGGATGAGCACAGGAAGTACGGGAATGCAGGCAAAGCGTTTTGAGCTCACAGACCGGGCGATCTCAATTGACGAGGTGACTGAACGGCTGGCGGATCCCCGCAACGGTGGCCTGGTGACCTTTGTGGGCGTCGTACGGGACAACACCGATGGACGCAGCGTGTGCTACTTGGAGTATGAGGCATACCCCGAAATGGCGGAACAGGCACTGAGCCAGATCGGCGATGAGGTTCGCGCGCGTTGGCCGAACATCCATGACGTAGCCATCGTGCACCGTGTTGGGCGCCTGCAGATCGGCGAGATCAGTGTGGTCATCGCCCTGTCGGCAGGGCATCGGCTGGAGCTGTTCAATGCGCTGCACTATGCGATCGATCGGTTGAAGGAGATCGTGCCCATCTGGAAGCGGGAGGTATTCGTGGATGGGGCAGAGTGGAGGAGCGAGGGATGAGCGAGCTATACCCAATGCTGAGCGTTGAGGAGGCGCTGGAACGCGTGTTGAGCCACTTCCACGTGTTGGAGGCGGAGACGGCGCCGATCTTGGCTGCCCTGGGGCGAGTGTTGGCGGAGGACATCGAGGCAGACGCGGACATCCCGCCGTACGCCAACACGGCCATGGATGGCTATGCCTTACGAGCGGTTGACACGTTCGCAGCCACTCGTGACAACCCAATCCGTCTGCGGGTGATTGCTGACCTGGCCGCAGGCTATGTGGCAGACCAACAGGTGACTGCCGGAACGGCCATTCGCATCATGACTGGTGCACCAATTCCAGCGGGCGCTGATGCAGTGGTACGTTTTGAAGACACGCAGTTCGAAGGTGAGTGGGTTTCCGTACAAGAGGAGGTACCCCCAGGCGAGAACGTGCGTGCCGCGGGCGAGGACGTGCGCAAAGGCGCAGTTGTACTAAAACGCGGCGTTCGGCTGCGTCCCCAGGAGATCGGTATGCTGGCTGGAGTAGGGCGTGCACTGGTGAGGGTGACGCGCCGGCCGCGCGTGGCGATCATGGCGACCGGTGATGAGGTAGTGGAGGTGGAAGCTCCACTGGCACCGGGCAAGATCCGGAACAGCAACTCTTACTCCAATGCAGCTCAAGTACTACGAGCTGGCGGTACGCCGGTGATGGTGGGCATCGCTCGGGACGACGTAGATGAGCTCAGCGCCAAGATCCGCGCTGGCTTGGCGCAGGGTGTGGACCTGTTCATCACCTCGGGCGGTGTGTCCGTAGGGGATTTTGATGTGGTGAAGAAGGTGCTGTCCGCAGAGGGGGAGATCAACTTCTGGCGTGTGCGCATGAAGCCGGGCAAGCCACTGGCATTTGGGCGCATCCAAGGTGTGCCGTTGCTGGGAATGCCAGGAAACCCTGTCTCGGCCATGGTGTCGTTTGAGCTTTTCGCGCGAGCAGCCATTCTCTATATGCAGGGTGTGGCCCACTTGGGGCGTCCAACCTTGGAGGCCCTTTTGATGGACGAAGTCAAGCACAAGGATGACCGCCGTCACTATGTGCGAGTGATGGTAGAACAGCGTGGCAACGACTACCTGGCCTACCTGACGGGCGAACAGGGCTCGGGCATTCTCAGTTCGATGGTGGAGGCCGATGGCCTGGCCATTTTGCCTGAGGAGTGGTCTTCGGCAAAGAAGGGAAGCCGCGTTCAGGTGCGAATGCTAGACTGGGACATGGGCCCACACATGCAGGGGTTGAGCAAGGAGACGCGATGAGCATCAGTGTGGGGATTCTGACCATCAGTGATCGTTGCTCGAGGGGAGAGTCTCAGGATGCCAGCGGTGCTGCGATCAGGCGCGTGGTGATCGAGCGACTGGGTGCGGATGTGAGGTGCCAGGCTTGCGTTCCCGACGACGTCAGCCGCATCAAGGATGTGCTGGTGGACTGGAGCGACTCACAGGGACTGGACCTGGTCCTGACCACGGGTGGGACTGGCTTCTCGCCGCGCGACGTCACACCTGAGGCTACGCTTGCCGTTGTCGAGCGCCTGGTGCCCGGGCTGCCCGAGGCGATGCGCAGGGAGGGCGCCAAGGCTACTCCTCATGCCATGCTCTCACGTGCGACTGCGGGCATTCGCGGCAAGACCCTGATTGTGAATCTGCCTGGTAGCGTCAAGGCGATTACCGAGGGTCTGGAGGTCATTCTGCCTGCCCTTCCCCACGCCGTCGAGATCCTGACTGGAGCCGAGGGGGCTAACCAGCGACATGAGTTCAGGCACTGAAGGGAGGCGCAGATGGCCCTGAAGAGGGATGCAAGCGGACGATTGCATATTGAGACAGCGCTCATGGCAGAGTCGCTGATGGACAAGAAGCTACTGGAGGGCACTGAGATCGATAAGGTGTTCCGGGTGCTGCCTGAGCTGAACGTGATCAAGCTTGGAGGACAGAGCATTATCGATCGCGGAAGCAAGGTCGTCTTGCCTTTGCTGGAGGAGATCGTTGCCGCCCGAGGCAAGCATGCCATGCTCGTGGTAACTGGTGGCGGAACGCGCAGCCGGCATGCCTACGCCATCGCCCTGGACCTGGGCATGCCCACCGGCGTTCTGGCCAAGCTAGGCGAGAGCATTAGTGAGCAGAATGCCCTGATGGTCTCTCTGCTGCTGGCGCCGCATGGCGGCGTCAAGATAGGGCACGATGAAGTCGTGCAGCTGCCAGCCTATCTCGCCTTGGGAATCATACCGGTGATGCACGCCATGCCGCCTTACGGCCTGTGGGAAGAGCCGGCCGAGAAGGGCCGCATTCCACCGCACCGTACAGATGCTGGTGCGTTTCTGACAGCGGAGGTGCTGGGAGCCAAGCGCTGCATCCTGGTGAAAGACGAACGCGGCCTGTACTCCGCCGATCCGAAGAAGGAGCCGGGGGCGAAGTTCATACCGGAGATTGAAGTGAATGAGCTGATAGCCATGGACCTGAGCGACTTGGCCGTAGAGCGCAGCATGCTGACTGCTCTGGCGCGGGCGCAGAACGTGCACGAGGTTTTGTTGGTGAATGGGCGCGAAAGCGGGAATCTCAGCCGTGCTCTGGAAGGTGAGAATCCTGGCACGCGTATCTTCAGGCAAACAGGTTGTTGAACAATGCTCTTTGTCGGTCTTGACGATACGGACAATCTGGAGTCACGCGGCACGGGGCATCTGGCACGCCAGATTGCCCTGGAGCTGGCGCATGACTATACGTTGTTGGGCGTGGTGCGTCATCAGTTGCTCGTTGATGCACGCGTGCCATGCACTCGCCACAACAGCTGCAAGGCCCTTATCCTGGAAGCGGATGGAGGCATCAGGGCCGCAGCGCTGATGGAGCGGGTTGCTGCGATGGTGCTGGCGGATTTCCAGCCGGATAGCGATCCCGGAGTCTGTGTGTGCAGCTCACCTCCCGATGCCGTGGTGCAATTTGGCCAACGGGCCAAGCGTGAGTTGCTGAGGCAGAGCGATGCGCGCGAACTCGCTGCCAGGCACGGGATCCTGCTGGCGGGCCTCGCAGGCACTCAGGATGGAGTGATCGGAGCGCTGGCAGCGGTGGGACTGGCGGCCAGCGGCGAGGATGGTCGCTACATGCTATTGGGAGGCATACGCGAGCTCTCCGGTCTTCAGCCGATCGGGGCAGTGCTGGCAGCAGGCGTTGCAGCGGTGCGGACAATGCATGGTGAGCTGATTTCCGACGGCCTGGTAGCCTGCGACAAGCTTCGCCCTGCCAGGCGTGGCGGCCAGGCCGTGCTTTTCGTGCAGCCCGAAGATGACCACTGGACGCCCTTGAAGCTTGACTAAGGCAAGGCTAGCCCCAGAGGTCTGTGCTCAGATACTTCAGCCCTGAGTCGCACATCATCACGGCTATGGTCTTTCCCTTGCAGTCTCCTTGAAGCAACTGCAACGCGGCTGCAACGTTGGCTCCGGAGGAGAACCCCGCAAAGATCCCCTCCTCGCGGGCGAGCCGGCGCGCCATCTGGATGGCCGTCTTATCGCTGACCTGAACGTAGCCGTCTACGTGCGTCGGGTTCAGCAAGGGGAGCCTGGACATCGAATAGCCGCCACCCTGAATGCGGTGGTTCGGGTAAGTCACCGGCTGTCCTGAAAGGACAGCGGCGCCCTCCGGCTCCACCACGTAGCAGCGTATAGAGGGATCATAGGCCTTGAATGCCGCGGCGCATCCGGCGAACGTGCCCCCAGTACCCACAAAGTCGCAGAAAGCCTGGATTGCTCCGCCGGACTGGCGCAGGAATTCCGGTCCCGTGTGCAGGTAGTGGGCTCGAAAGTTGCCTCTTAGTTGGAACTGGTCGGCGCGGTATGCCTTTCGCTCTACCACAATCCTCTGCGTCTCTGCCTCGACCAGGGCCAAGTCTCCTCCGGACACCTGTCCAGGTTGGGAGTCGGGCAACTGCTCCACCAGCACCACCTCGGCCCCCAGGGCCCGCATCATGCGAGCCCTCTCGACAGAGTTGCCTTTGGACATCACAGCCACGAAAGGATAGCCCTTGATGGCGCACACGATGGCCAGGCCGGTGCCCGTGTTACCGCTGGTGAGTTCCACAACCGTCTGGCCCGGCCTGAGCGAGCCGTCCGCCTCCGCGTCTTCGATAATCTGACGTGCGATGCGATCCTTTTTGGAGAAACCTGGACTGAGATAGTCCAGCTTGGCCAAGATGCGGCCATCCAGGTCCTTCTGGATCCTGGACAATTCGATCAGGGGCGTGCCGCCAATCGCCTCGAGTACCGAGGCCAGGGGCCTGGGCTGCGAAGTCATCATTGGCCGCTCCTTCAGTTGCGCTGCACTCCCAGAGTCAAAGCCTGTCCATCCACATCGTGCTCCTGTGAATGGGCCTCAGGAGGCGGTGAATGCGCCAACAACTGCCTGGACAGCGTTTCCTGCTGGATGTACTTGCCCCAGCTTTCGAACACAGCAGCCAGGTCAGGGCTGGCCTGGTAGTAGGTGGTGATGGTATCTTCGATGCGGAATCCAGCATCCTTGCGCATGGTTTGGATGCGGCGCACAATCTCGCGAGCCAGGCCCTCCCGTCGCAATTCCTCGCTGACCTCTGTGGACACCGCAGCCATGTAATCTCCGTCCTGGGCTAGGGCATATCCGGGCTGCGGTTCGACCTTGATCTCCACATCTTCAGGCCGAAGAACGACGTCCTGACCTTGTACGCTGAGATGAAGCGGCTCTCCCTTCTGCAATTGGGCGGCAACGCTGGCTGCGTTCACTTGCGTCAAAGCTTGCTTCACCGCAGGAAAGAGAGCCTTGTATTTCTTGCCGACCTGGCTCGGGATGGCGCTGACAGTGTAACGTGCGAGCGCGGCCACATCGGTTACTATGCGGACTTGCTTGACATTGAGCTCGTCGCGGACCTGCTCCAGTAGACGCTGTAAGCCCTCAGCTTCGGTCTCGGTCTGTGGCTTCAATATGGCCTCGCCCAGAGGTTGCCGCACTTTCACCGCGGCCTGGTTGCGGGCGGCATGCCCCAGGCCAACCAATCGCATTACCAGGCGCGTTTCGGCCATCAGCTTCTCGTCAATCAGATCGCTGTCAGCGCTTGGAAAGTCGCAGAAGTGTACACTCTGTGGTGCGTTGGCGTCCCATGAGCGCACCAGATTCTGGTAGAGTTCTTCGGCCGTGAATGGCTGGTATGGCGCGATCAGCTTACAGAGCGTCACCAGGCAGTCGTACAGAGTGGCATAGGCTGAGGCTTTGTCCTGATCCACTTCGCTCTTCCAGAAGCGGCGCCGGGAACGGCGCACATACCAGTTGCTCAGGTCTTCGACAAAAGACTGGATGGCGCGCGCCGTGCTGGTCATGTCATAACGCGACATGCCCTCGTCCACCACGCGTACCAAAGTGTTCAATTCGGACAGCACCCAGCGGTCCAGAGACGCGCGGTCGTGGACACTGGGGGCCGCACGTCTTGGGTCAAAACCGTCAATATTGGCATAGGTGACAAAAAACGAATAGGTGTTCCACAGCGTTAGCGAGAACTTGCGCAGGCTCTCAGCAACCTGGTCGAGCATGCTCTGCAACGACATGCGACGCGGGTAGTCTGGCGGCGATGTGGTGTAGAGCGTCCAGCGCATGGGATCCGCGCCGTAGGCATTGATGACGTCCTGCGGCTCCACGACGTTGCCTTTGGACTTGCTCATCTTCTGGCCGTCGATATCGAGGATATGCCCGAAGCTCAGGCAGTTCTTGAAGCAGGGTTTGTCGAACAGCAAGGTAGAAATCGCATGCAGGGAATAGAACCAGCCGCGGGTCTGGTCAATGCCCTCGCAGATGAAATCGGCCGGAAACTGCTCGTCAAAGCGCTGCTTGTTCTCAAACGGGTAATGCCATTGGGCCACAGGCATGGATCCCGAGTCAAACCAGCAGTCGATGACCTCTGGAGTGCGGCGCATGACGCCTCCGCACGTGCAGGCTATGGCGACCTCGTCAATGTAAGGCCGGTGCAGGTCCAGTTCTGGCAGATCGAAGCTCGACCGCCCAAGCGACACGGGGCGCCCGGCCACGGCACGTTGGCGCAGCTCCTCCACACTCCCGATGCACTCGGTCTGGCCACAACTCTCGCATATCCACACGGGCAGGGGCGTTCCCCAGTAGCGGTCACGCCCAAGGGCCCAGTCGACGTTGTTCTCCAGCCAGTTGCCAAAACGCCCATCGCGGATGTGTTCGGGAATCCAATTGACCTGTGCGTTGTTGGCAAGCAGGCGTTCACGTTTCTGCTTCGTGCCTACGAACCAAGTGGGCTTGGCGTAGTACAGTAGCGGGGTGTGGCAGCGCCAGCAGAAAGGATAAGTGTGCTTGTAGCGCCCGACGCGGTACATCAGCCCACGCTCCTGCAAGTCGCGAGTGATGAGCGGGTCAGCGTCCTTGACAAAAAGCCCGCGCCAGGGAGTGATCGCGTCGATGAACTCGCCGCGCAGCCCGACAGTCTGGAGGATGGGCAGGTTGTGTGTCTGGCCTACCTCCATGTCCTCCGCACCAAACGCAGGTGCGATATGCACGATGCCGGTGCCCTCTGTGACGTTCACAAAATCGGCCGAAATGACATAGCAGAAGTCTTGGTCTACTGGCAAGAAGGTGTATAGGGGCTTGTAGTGCTTCCCGACCAGCTCGCGGGCGCTCACGCTCTTGAGAACGCGATACTCGCCCTGCAGCGCTTGGTCTAGCAGAGCCTTGGCCAGGATGAGTTGGTCTTCGCCTTGTTGCACCATGACATATTCCGTGTCGGGGTGCACGGCCAGCGCCACGTTGCCCGGCAGGGTCCATGGCGTGGTGGTCCAGACCAGGAAGTAGACTCCCGGTTGGTCGCGCAAAGCGAACTTGACGTAAATAGACGGGTCTTCGGCTTCTTCGTAGCCCTGCGCGACCTCGTGATCTGACAGGGGAGTGCCGCAGCGCGAGCAGTATGGCACTACCTTGAAGCCGCGAAAGAGCAGATCCCTATCCCAGATTTGCTTCAGAATCCACCATACCGACTCGATGTAGTTGGTGGATAGCGTCACGTATGGGTCATCCATGTCGATCCAGAAACCGATGCGGTCACTGAGGGCCTTCCACTCCTTGACGTAACGGAAGACGCTCTCCCTGCATTTGGCGTTGAATTCGGCGACGCCATACTCTTCGATGGCCTGTTTACCGCGACCGGTGAAGCCCAGCTCTCGCTCGACGGCAATCTCGACAGGCAATCCATGCGTATCCCAGCCACCCTTGCGCAACACATACTTGCCCTTCATGGTTTGATAGCGAGGGATGGTATCTTTGTAGACTCTGCCAAGCACATGATGAATGCCAGGCAGGCCGTTTGCCGTGGGAGGGCCTTCGTAGAAGACAAAACGAGGACTGCCTTGGCGCAGAGCCATGCTCTTGCGGAAGGTGTCCTGGTCCTCCCAGAAACGCAGGATGCGCTGCTCTAGCTCCCTGAAGTCCACCTTGCTGGATACTTCTCGAAACATGTTGGTACCTCCTGCTGCCAGACTACAAGTTCAACCACAAACGATGCATATAGTCCTGAAAGCCCATTGCGCGCCAGAAAGCCTGAGCTGCGGGGTTGGACGCCGCGACGTGTAGCTGCACCATGTCCACGCCCATGCGATGCAGCCAGTCACGCGCCGCGGAGAAAAGCTGCCGTCCAATGCCTTCCCGTCGTTGGTCGGGCGCAACGCAGATGTCGGAGATGTGTCCGTAGCGCTGTGGAGCGAGCATGGGCGGGTTTTCGTTTATGCGCACGATCAGGTAGCCCAGGGTTCTCTTCCCAGCATTGGCCACGAATACGGCGACGTTGGGGTCGGAGAGCCATTCCCTGAGCGTAGGGGCGAACTGCTCGCGCGCATTTGACGTGGGCTGGAAGCGCTGGTCCAGCCTGGCGTGCAGGTTCATCATCTCCATCCACAGATCCAGCACTGCCTCCAGGTCGTTGGTCTTGGCTCGGCGCACCCGAACGGTGAGCAAGTTCCCTCTCCCTGAACGAGAAAGCTCTCGTCCCACCCAGGGACGAGAGCTTGGCTCCCGCGTTACCACCCAGTTTGGCCAAGTTGGCCCGCTCTGCAGGTACGTGTCCATACCTCCGCCGTATAACGGTGGCGACACCGTCCAGGCCTACTCGCGCCCAAGCCAACGCGCTTTCGGTTGGCAGCTCCGGAGTGATTTTCGGCAGGATCGTCGCGCCCGGCTTGCAGCGTGCACCGGGCTCTCTGGGCGTCTACCCCTACCTACTCGGCTCCATCA
>Ga0116202_10000856_pt1 | contig 17481 bp, 13 predicted proteins | sample LakKivw325mmetaG_FD_94479 | JGI IMG/M metagenome (GOLD analysis project Ga0116202, IMG submission 94479) | Anoxic lake water microbial communities from Lake Kivu, Rwanda to study Microbial Dark Matter (Phase II) - Lake Kivu water 325m metaG | ecosystem: Environmental > Aquatic > Freshwater >...
GGCGTCCTGCTTGTTGTCGTTGGCATCCAGCTCGTAGCCACAGGACTGATCGGCGAGATGATCGCCGCTCAGACACGAACGCGCAGACACGAAGCTCAGGAACTCGGTAGAGGGCAGTAGTGAAGCGAGAGCATTCGAGATGCGCAAGTCTGTAGCTGCGAGCGACCGAACGCCGGACACTACCAGCTACACGAAGTTCCAGACTCGAAATCCGTTGGCTCGTTTCTTTTTCGACCGGTTCTACGAAGTGCTCAGGCGGATGGTAGCGGAGCTACAACCCGAGTCGGTACTGGATGCCGGGTGCGGTGAAGGAGAGACGTTGGAGCGACTCCGCGACCTCTTGCCGCGCGAAGTCCACGGTTTCGACCACAACCCGGCATGCGTGAAGTTCGCGTCCGCTCGGCTCCCGGCGTACCGGTTCAGCACAGGCGACGTCTGCCGTATCGAATATGAGGACAGGCGGTTCGACATGGTGTTGTGCCTGGAGGTGATCGAGCATCTGTCTGACCCTGGACTCGCGCTACGGGAGCTGGTCCGGGTCAGCCGCAAGGATACCGTCATATCAGTGCCGAACGAGCCGCTGTTCAGGCTGACGAACCTGGCGAGGGGAAAGTACCTGCGACGTTGGGGCGACCACCCAGAGCATTGCCAGCACTGGAACAGGAGCAGCCTAACAGAGCTACTGACGAGGTCGGCTGAAGTCGTGGAGGTCAAAACCAGCTATCCGTGGCTGATTGCCCGTTGCCGCAAGAGGGGATAGCGGCCCCGCGGCTACACCAGGTAGCAAGTGCAGACCATCGGACCGGACCACTCTCGATCCGCAACCTTCGCGCAGTATCTCAGAGCTGCCGTGACCTGCACCACCGATGGCTCGACGCGTCGGTGCCTGGCCTCCAGGATACGGAACGCTTTCTGCTGCAGCACGACCTCGTAGTTGTCAGTGATGTGCTTCTCCAGCTCGGGAAACTCCCGGGTCGTGTTCGCACCCTTGGGCCACCGGTGCAGGCTCGAACCGAGTACATCGATGATGAAGGCGGGGCTGGCGTCGCTCAGTTCGGCCATGAACTCCCGGCGCAGGCGTTGAACGCAGGGTCGGTCTGTGTGATGGTAGAAGTTGAAGTCGTACAGGAACCGGGTGGCCAACCTGGCACGGGCGATCAGCAGACCGTGCACCGCTCCGTCGACGTTGTCCAGCGGCTGAACGGTCTCTCCCGGCCTGAGCCGTTTGGTCAGGAAACCAGCCACCTCATCCGGCATGCTGTGCTCGCGCGGCCCGCTCTCCCCGACGGCGCGGAGCAAACTCATCGTGGAAAGCACAAGCAGCAGGGTCAGCGCCGCAAGCCAGGGAGCAAGTGCCACCGGACTCGGCCGCTCCGGACGCGGTAGCCGGATCGCCAGAAACGCTGCGCACAGGACTATGTAGTGGAATGGCAACCAGTGATAGCTGAGGAGCTGCCCCGACAGCGCGGGGTAGATCGCCGACAGAATCACGAGTCCGCACAAGACCGGCATCTGCGGCTTGAGTCCCGGCACGCGCCGGATTGAGAAGATACCGAGCAAAGCCCACGGCAGGAAGGAACTCACCAGCCCGTTTGACACCGAGCGTCCGATGTAATAAACTCGCGCCAGACCGTGGATTGGCTCAATCGCACCGGCCATGTAGGCGTACATCGGCCAGAAGTTGGTGGCGATATCAAGGAAGGGCCTGAGCGCGCCGACGGCCGAGAGCCACGCAGACGTCACGGCGACCGGCGCCAGGAGCCCGGCCGCAGCCGCGGTTACCAGGCGGCTCCGGCAACCCGACCTTGCGGCTTCACGAAAGAGCACCGCCATCGCCGGCAGCCCGAGGATGACGAAGTTGGGTTTGACCAAGACAGTTGCCGCGGTCAGCAACCCGACGAGCAGGCCGCGCAGCACCAGCCTGCGGCCTGGGAAGCCGACGGCGAGAACCAGGGCGACGGCAAACGGAACCAGGGCGATGTACTCGCGCTGCATGCTCACGTATGGTCCGGCCGACAGATAGTAGAGGGGAAATGCCAGCGCGGCGCAGGCCGCCGCGAGTCGGCCCGACGGCCGCACCCACCAGAAGGTGATGACTGAAAGTGCCGCAAGCAGGATGAGGTCGAATGCCCGGAATCCAAGGTCCGACCACCCGAACACCTTGCCCATCAGCGCCATGACGGCATACGTACCGGGCAGGTTCATGTCCCAGAAGTCGCGATAGGGAACGGCGCCGTTGTCGATCAGGAAGCCCGTATAGGCCATCAACGGCGAATCCCTCGTGTAGCGCCAGCGCAGCGATGCAGCCGCAGCTACAACCAGCGCGGCCAGTGCGACACCCAGGACCGCCGCGGTCAGAATCCTGCGGCCTTGTGCCGGACCCATGGAACTGGTGGCGCTGTCCGACGTGCGTGACCGGTCACGGCCGCCGGGGCGGGATGCTGGCTCCGGCACTTCAGTCATCCGTGCTCAGCCGCTAGGGATTCAGTCGCTACCTGACCGAACGCCGTGAGACTCCGTCTCCCCCTGTATGAGGTCCGCGACTCTCCGACACCGTCCGCGTCGAGAGCCTGCCGCGCTCTCAGTCCGGGAAACGGGCTGCGGAACCGGGCTGAACCTAGCACTGTCCGGTTGCCGGACGGGCAGATCCGACCGCGAGTCTGACGGCTGGCTCTGCGAGACGATGACGTTCTCCTCGTAGAGTGGCAAACAGCAGCGCCCCGACCAGAGCGTAGAGAGCCGTGGCCCCTAGGAAGAGCAGCGCCACGGCGGCGGCGGACGCCTCCGGCATACCGAACCGGCCCATAAGGATGACGAAACCGTTCTCCCGTACGCCGAGGCCCCCGATTGAAACCGGCAGCATCGCCGACAGGGACACCAGCGGTACACAGACCAGATATGACAGAACGGACGCGGGCGACCGGACACTCGACCCCAGCAGGAACCAGACGAGCGAGTAGACCAACCAGAGCAGTACGGAAAGAGCAAGTGTCTTCAGTACGAGCCGCGGTTGCGTGCGATACTGACGGACTCCGTCAGCGACCCGGACCAGGCGTTCGCCGAGGCGAAGGAAACGCACCCGACCGGCCAGTCTCGCCAGACCGGAGTATGTCGGCTCGAACATCAATGCCAGCAGGAACACGCTGATGACGGCCGTGGCCGGACCGGCAAGCGCGACCAGCCCCGGTGAGCCCGTACGGGCCAGCAGCAGAAGCGAGGCCAGGTCGCAGATGATGAGCAGACCGCCGACGCCCAGAATTCGGTCGGAGAGGACGGTCGCCAGCGCGGCCTCGACCATGCCGCCCCGGGTGGTATACCCGACGCGTAGCAGGTCACCCCCGACAGATGTGGGCAACACCGTGCTGAGAGCGTAGCCGGCGATGTTTACGCGAAGCACGAAATGATAGGGAAGTCTCAGGCCCTGCGCACGCAGCAGCAGCAACCACCGGAAGCCGCCGATAGCCAGCGGGGCGGCCATCACCAGCACTCCGGCCGCCAGCAGACCGACCCGTGCTTCGCGAATGAGCTCGAAGGCATGCCGGACGTCGGTCCGTTTCAGCAGGAGGAGGATGAGGATAACGGCTGAGCAGATGCGAATGGCCACCTTGGCCGCACCTAACAATGGACGTGTGGACCGTGGCTTTTTCACCATTAGCAGCAGCCGGCGGTTGGCGCTGAACTCGGGACTGGAAGCCTGAGACCGCTTGTCGCTGCTCGACGGCTGCAGGCGGACATCCTTGAGGTCAGCCGGTTCTCGTCCCACAAGAAGCCCGCGCCGTCCGCTTTGCGCGAATCGGCGCGGGCAACACTCACGGTGCCCCGCATTTGCTGCGCTCTGGGGCGTCGAACCCTGATCAGGCTTCGGCTACTGCTCGATAGAGTACGAAGCCTTCTTCACGCTGCGGGCCACGATGCCCTTGACCAGCCTGAACGCGAAGAACATAACGATGCAGACGAAGACCACAATCACGACGTACTCAAGCATCGTCTGGCCGTCTTCGTTGCGGAGAAGGGATTTGGCGATTCCGCTCACCTTACGTGTCATAGAACAACCCCTTTCGGTGCCTCTTGTTTGAGCTGCGGCGCCGACCGCCTCCAGTAGAGGTCGCAGACTTGCGAAATCCGGACCTGGCGGCCCCGCAGGCAGACCCTGAATTCATAACTGCGTCTTCACCTCGACGGTAGCTCCGTTTGGGCGACACATCGACGATATTATGGGCGGAGCCCCCCTCGATGTCAATGGTGCGAATCGCACATATTCAAAACCTAGACCCCGAGCCTCAGGCTTCGCGCCGGACTCCGGGGCCCGTGGCTTGTAGCTTGGTGCTGGCGTGCTTCTAATAGACGCGCAGCGCCAGATTCTCCGAGTCTTCAAACAGTGTCCCGTACTCCTGGGCATAGCGGCGAGGGTCGAGCTCGTTCCACTGACCCTTGTCCCGCGCAAGATACCGCTTGTGAACCACGATGTACTTCACGTGCGCGGCGCGAAGCTGCTCTTTCTGCGCCGACAGGTCGTCGTATTCCAGTGTGTCAATCAGAGAAGGCGAGGGCTTGCGCGAGATGTAGCCTTGCACGATCGGGAATCCGTGGAGTGTCTGGTACATCATATACCTGGCTCGGCGCGACCAGGTCCCGCGTGGCAGGTCCAGTATGCCGAAGTCCTTCGTCTTCTCCTGCGCCAGGATCGCCGAGTAGGCGGGCGGGAGACGCACCGCCGTCGTCTGCCGGCACGGCGTCCAGAAGTCTGCGAATATCCCCAGCGCAAGCAGCGCCGCGACCCACGCTCGATTGCGCAGGAATCCTTCCCGAAGCTGACGGGAGAAAGCGATGGCAACGAGGATACCCAGGAAAAGGTAGGCGTAGGCCATCGCCCGGTTGGGAGCGCGGGCCTCGGACAGAATCGGGATGTACTGGATCGCCGCGTACGGGAGAGCAACGGGAACGGGCCAGCCGGCGAAGTGAATGTCCGCCCCAAGTGCGAGCACGACAAAGTACAAGAGCCCCAGCACGTACCGGGCTGCCTGCTTCACCAGCACACGGCTCGAAGCAAGCAGGAACACCACCGTCACGATACCCAGGTACCCGGCGCTCTCGTTTCTGAAGCCCGAGTAGGCGCCGTTCAACTGCGCGATGGATTGAAGGCCGGCCACCCAGTGGTAGCTGTGCGGCACGAGTAGCCCGAGCAGGTCAACAACGTAGACGTCGTAGCCCCACGTGCTGACACCGGGAGTCCGGGCCGCGTAAAGCAGCATGCGCACTGCCAGCGGTGAGATGATGACGAACGTGGCGCCCACGACCACGAGCGAGGAGACAAGGGGCCCGGGCATGACCAGCCGCTTTCGTCGGTAGGCGGCGACGCCGTAGCACCCGGCCATACAGAACAGGGCGAATACCATGTAGTACCAGGAACAGAGAGTATTGAGGAGAAAGAACGCACTCGCCAGGACGACGTTTCTCTTTGAACCGTTCTCCAGCATCTTAAGGTAGTAGAGGACAAAGAACGGCACGAACTGCAGCGAGGCGATTTCGATCTGATGCAGGGCGTGGGCGAAGTGCGTGGGACTGAAGGCGAATATGAACCCGCCGAGCAGCGCCGCGGCGGTGTTCTCCGTGAAATGCCGTACTAGCAGAAACGCGCCGACCCCGGCCAGCACGAACGTCGAGAGAATCAGCAGGTTGTATGCCGCTACCGGCGACAGGGGCCATCCGACCGTGGTAGCGAGAATGACGTTGTAGAGAGAAAAGGGGTGAAAGAGGAGATTGAAACCGCCGGGCCAGTAGATGTGCGTTGTGTGCAGGAAATCCAGTCCGCCCCGCAGCGCGGTACGCGCCCACCAGATATCCCAGAGGTGCTGCATGTTATCGCCGGGCGGGCCGATCAACTGGGATCCAAGATTGAGGACTACGGTGGGGAAGTAGGCGAACGTCAGCACCGAGTAGACGAGGAATGCGCCCGCCACTTCCCGGAGTCTGACGCCGGATCGGGTCGGCATGGCGTACGCGGCATCAGCGTCCTGCCGCAGCAACCGGCGCACGATGAGAACGAGGAAGAGGTAGAAGAAGTAGCTGAGGAATACCGTCACCGCGAGCAGTGTGACCTGCTCGTCAACCCGGGCCAGATACTGCCCGAGCGGCAGGGACTTGCCGGAATAGGAGGCAGCCAGAAACCGGTGACCAAAGAGCGCGTAGCCGCCCAGGCATACGACCAGACACGCGAGGAAGACCCCGGTGACCTTGAGCGGCTTACCCGACCTCCGAAACAGGGTCAGTTTCACTCGACATGCCTCGGCACCGGGGTAATGACTGCATCCCGGTGCTCGAGCCGAAGCGGCGGGACCCAATAGAGCGTGGCGTTGTCCCTTTCCCTGAGCTTCTGCCAGGTTGCAGGCACGCTGTCGAGGAACTCGGGCGGCACAAAGCTGGTGTTGCCGCTGATGCGGTCGACTTCGTTGCGGTTGACGAAGACGTAGACCCCGGAGGGCAGTTCGGACAGCTTCATCGCCTCGAAGCTGTGCGTTGACTCGGCCTCCGGAAACTCCCAGAAGAAGTCCAGGGCAATGGCAGTGTGCGGGTCGGTGTAGAGCCGGTCGGTCGGCTTGAGAATCCGGGATATGTTCCGCGACGCCTGCGAACGCCTGCCCAACCCTGTCTCAACGCCCCAGGCCACCATTGCCAACGACATGCCCGCAAGGCAGAGCGAGATGATCACACCCCACAGCAACCTCCGGCGCTGCTGCGTCGGCGGTTCGTCCGGCCCGCGCGGCCCGAGCAACGACCCAAGCAGCCCGGCACAGAGCAGGACGCCGGGGAACAGGACCGGGTACTGATAGCGCGTGGCTACCAGGTTCAAAGGGAAGTACCCCCTGATACTGGCCGAGGCGAACCCGAAGAGCAGGAGCAGCCAGCCGAACCACAGCCCGGGAAATAGGAATGCGCGCAGCTTTCGCGACGCGGCATAGACGCAGGTTCCCAGAGCCACCGCCGGTGTGAGGGCAAAGAACGGAGAGAACAACACCTCGCGCAGAAGCTGCCTGGCCCGATGAACGAAGCACGGACCGATGTTCGCCAGGGTCAGGACCGGCGTCATCCGGTCAGCCCCTGCTCCGGAGTTGTCGGCGAGTGTGTGAAAGCGATAGAGGAAGTCGCCGGTGTATTGCTGGTACAGCCAACCCTCGATTCCGACCGCGAGGCCGGCGACGCCGAGAGCCGCAACCATTAGCGGGACGTTGCGGCGGTCCCTGAAGACCAGCCAGACCAGGTACGCGCCGACAAAGGGCAGGACAAAAAGCACGCTCTCCTTGCACAGCCAGGACAGGAACAGGACGAACCCTGCGAGCGCACCGAGCACGGCCTTATGAAACGAGGCGCGCCGACGCGCACCGATGTATACCAGCAGGACGCCGGCGTTCATCCAGACCGAGGCGGGCAGGTCGGGCAGCAGTTGCGAAGCGTGCCGCGCGTCAATCGGCAGTAGCGCCATCAGTAGAGCGGCAATGAGCCCGGCGCGAGCGCCGAACATGGTCCGCGCCGCGAAGAACGCCAGCGCCACGCCCACCAGGGAAAGCAGGAACGGATACAGGGTGAGCGTCACTTCGCTGATACCGATCGTCTTGAACAGCAGCGCGACCGGCGCGATAATCCCTACCCTCACCGGGAACACGCGGAAGAACCAGAACATGCCTGCTTTGTACTCCCCGCCTATCATCATCTGGGCAAGCCGCGTGTACTCCGCGGCGTCGTAGGTCGTGTAGCCACGGAACGACAGGACGCGGACGAGCGCGGCCAGCACGAGTATCAAACAAAGCGCCAGCCAGGGCCGCCTCGCGTCGCGCTCGGCTGCCTCAGGAGCGGTCATGGACTCTCACCTGCCTGCCGCTGGTTTCTCATCCCGGACTGAAGCGCGGTAGACGGAACCATCGCCGAATCGTGCGACCTCTTCGATGTCCGCGACGCTCTCCAACTCCTGAACCGTGTAATAGCCCCGGAAGCTCCGCCTATTGAACCACACCAGCATAGCACAGCTCTCGGGTGGCCAACGACCAGGCAAGTCTCTCAGGTTGAATCGCGCTCTGGGGGGAAGTTCACTAGCCTCCACGCGACCCAGTTCCCACAGGGCATCCGTGGCATTGCTGTACCAGCGGGCTTCTTGGTCGGTGCGCAACTTATCCCTAACGTATGACATCGTCTCGCTCTTGCGCCATGTGTCCGAGGAGTAGGCTCCGGCGCCGTTATCCACACGACCAGCCGTCAGCCGCGCGAAATCCGCAACAAGAAAACACAGCCAGAGTGCCAGAAACAAAGACGGTGCCCTGTGCAGGAGGGCCAGACTGCGACGCTTCGTCGGGCCGAACAAAAGCGAGCCGAATTCGAGGAGGAGCAGCGTTGCAGGGACGTAGATCGGTGAGAGGAGCCGGTCGTCAATACCGTCAAGCTCTGTGGCACCGGACGTAACCAAGAGCACAATCGTGTAGACTACCGAGAACAACAGGACAGGAAGACGCGTGTCGAAGATGGACTTGAAACTGTGCAACACCCTGGACGCTGGTGCACCCGAAGACAGGACCCTGGTAGCCAGAACGGCGACCCATGCCAGGATGACCAGCTCTGAGGCAAGGCCAAGTGCATACCATGAAAGCACGACACCTGCTGCCTCGACCATGCCCACCGTAGTCGGCGACGTTGATCCCTGACGTAACCCAGCGGGCGTTCCGGTGAAAATGCAGTTATGCAGTATCCAGAGCGCGATTGGCGCGAGCGATACAGCTGAGGAAACGACGGCACGAGCAAGCCGTGTCCTGAGATTCATCCTGGGAGCGATCATGACGGTCACGGCGCCCGCGAGAACTAGTGTCAAACCTATGTAGCGTGTTAGGCACGCCAGCGCTGCTGAGAAGGTCATGAATACCAGCGACCGGCCTTCAGAGCGTTCCCAGTAGCGCTGCGCGAAGATGAGGTAGAGCAGTATCAGCGGAATGAAGAGACATTCCGACCAGGCGGTTGCGTACACGAGCGACAGCGGCACGGAGAACAGGACCGTGCAGAGTCCGAGCACACCGTAGACCGCATTGTGCGTGAGGTCGGGCCGGAACAGGTAAGCAGAAAGCCAGATCACAGCGGCGAAGAGAACGGCATTGACGATGTGCGCGAAGGCCGCAGGTTCCAGGCCGGTCACCAACTGGATAGACGCAAGCAGCATCGAATACAAAGGAGGCCAGAGGACCATGGGTTCTCCCGTACGGAAGACAAAACCCTTGCCCTTGGCGAGACTGCTCGCGGCGTCGAGATAGGCCGACGACAGCGAGGTAATGCCGGCTCCGTACTTGCTTGTGGCATGGAGCACCAGCGCGACCCCGGCCAAGGCAATCACGGCGACTGCCGTCCTCCAGAACCGACGTGGCCCCTTGGCAGCCAAGTCCGCACCCGCGTCGAGTGCCTGGCTCATTCGCCCCGGTCGCAACTTGATGTGGTCCTTGTTACCATGGTGCGAAACACGAACCTGGCCGCTCTGGAACGGACTTGACCGTCCAGACGCCGCCGCGGCCAGAGGGAAAGGACACGACCGTATCGAATACGGCTGGCGTCGGCCACGCACGCATGACCCGACTGATCACGCTGTCGACCGAAGGCCAATTGATCTCGTCCCGGTCGTAGTAGGCAAGCACACCGTACCTGGCCGTGACCGGAATCGCCCGTGCTCCATAGGTCACTTCGCGGATCCAGAGCAACCTCCGCGAATCGGCCGGCCCGAGCAGCTTCGCGAAATAGTCAAACCGAAGCGCCGACACCAGAACGACGTCCGCGCCGCCGTCCCGGACCAGACGCTTGACGGTATCGGCCACCGGGAAATAGGCGGAGACCCGCACTTCATCCATCCGGGCTCTTCGGATCGAGCCGACCAACCCCTGCGGCACAAAGACGGTGAGCGCCACGACCCCGGACGCTGTCGGTAGCAGCCAGCGCGGCGCCCGACCACCCAACAGCAAGAACGGTGCCGCGGTCGCAAGCAGGGTCAAGAGGACAGCCGACGGGTACATGAACCTCCCGAACAGCAGCACGTGACCGGACAAAGAAGCGAGCCAAGAGGCCGCGAACGGCAACGCTATCGCAAGACCGATCACAAGGGCCAGGTGTCCCGCCGACAGGCCCGCGCGTCCCGGCTGTACCGACGCAGGAGCAGAGCCCTGACGCGCGCGCCGCCGAATCCAGACGACCAGTCCGGCAGTGCCTGCGACCAGCGGGACATCACCCGCCACAGCGGACAACTGAACCATGACGTCACCCCAGAAACTGCCGGTGCCCGCATCAACCGGCACGCCGGAAGCGATGCGGTAGTGCGATGTGACGTGCAACGAGTAGAGCCAGTCACCTGCCAGCGCTCGGTCGAAACCCATCCAGACGAAGGGCGCAACGAACGGCAGTAGCAGCAGTACATGGAATCGCCGCCTTGTCACCAGCGCCGCAAGTAACGGCAGAGGGGCGAGCGACCAGGACTCGGGCCTTGTCAGGCAGGCCGCGAAGACGGCGAGCGTGGCAAGGCGGTAGCGCCCGTCGGCAAGCGCAACCAGCGTCAGCAGGATGAGTGCGATGTGAAATGGCTCGGTCCCACCGGTCAGGACGTAATACGTGCACTCGCCCCGAAGAGCAAACACAGCTACAGCGGTCAGCAGGCCGGGCCAGAAGCTGCCGGTGATTACCTTGCCCAGGCGCATCGCTGCCGCTACGCACAAACCAACGATCACGCAGGTCACGATGTAGAAGGCAGTCCCGGAACCAAGCAACCCAGCGAGCAAGACGGGCAGGGGTTTGGGCGTATCGATGGGAAGCCGGTAATGTGCACCCAGCAGGTTCAGCCACATGAGCTGATATTGTCCCCTTTGGGCAAGCAGCCGGTAGTCAAGGCCCAATGCTGCCGGCAGCAGCAGGTAGGTCGCTCCCGCCGCAACACCCGCGGCAACGTCCAATCTTCTCGCGAACCACCTGACCTTAGTACGTGCTCTCTCGAGCCCTCCTATCGGCGTCAGGGGTAGACTCGGCTGCAGCATGGAAGACTGGTCGTGTCCGATGCCCATGCCGTGTCTAGTACTGATTCAGCGGAATCTCGACCTTCTCGTCAACCGATGGGTACGACTCCGGCCGGTCGATGTCGTAGAAGTGGTAAGGGCGGTCAAGCAACGAGTAGTAGCTCCGGTCCGGCAGGAGCGCCATCGTCGTGTCGAAGTAGGCGCTGAGCACAATCCGGAACGTGTTGACCGGCGAGATTGAATCGTAGAGCTGAGCAGCCGGCTGCACTTGCCGGTCGGAAGGCGGCAGACAGGCCGCGTAGAGGATGGCGTGGCGCTCCAGCAACTGGTTACGGGCGGAATCGCCCCAGACGATAGTCTCTCTCAGCCCGTGGTCGGCCTGGATGAGGATGACCGGCGGGCGCGAGGACTGGGCCAGGATGCGCCGCACTGCATCCAGCAGGAGCCTGTCCAGGTAGAGCACCTGGCCGCCGTAGGAGCCAATGCTCGCAGGCAGCCCCGGCGCTCTGAAGACGAACGGCCGGTGCGGACAGAGGATGTGGGCGAAGACGAACACCGGATGCCGCCCGAGCCCGGCATCGGGCAGGTGCCGCAAGGTGTAAAGTACTCGCTCCCGGTGCCGATCGACCGACGACCGGTGCAGTAGAACCAGCACGTCTCGGAGCAGCGTGGTGCTCAGGAGCAAGCTGTGGAATTCGCTCAGTGACCAGGGGGGGGCGAAGTGGATGTCGGGGCCGGCCAGGTCAGTGCCGACATGGCTCGATGCAAACGAGGCGATCGTATAGCCCCACCGCCGCAGGAAGTCGACCAGTCGGCTGTTCTGGATCATCTCAATCAGTGGACTCGCATTATCGGACTCGGGTCCGAGTGCCTTGCCCAGACTGTCCAGGTAGGTGAAATTGAGCGACGAGGCAAGCGATAGGTGCGTCCCGGGATAGTTCGAGCGCGCCCGGTCGGCGACAAAGAACCCCAGACGACGAAGGTCGGTAAGAAACGCGCTGTCGTCGGTATTGTACCGCGACTTCAGCACGTCGGAGCGGAGGTAGGAGTCGGTGATGATGTAGTAGATGTCGGGATAGTCGCTGCCGGCTGCCTTAATGTCGGACCGGGACCCGCGCTCGATGCGCGGCGGGCGATAGCCGAACGCCCGCGCTCCTGCCACCAGGTCGACCGCGAGTATGCCGACCGCAGCCGAATTGAGCAAAACCGTGAGACCCCGCATCGAACCACGAGCCCGATTCTTCGGGCGCCGCGCTACAAGCCAGGTGCCGACGCCCATCAGTACCGCCCAGACCAGCAGGAGTTCCGCGCTGGCATAGACCGGTGGCACGAGCTTCTCCGCAATGTGCCCGTACGTGAAAAAAAGCACAAGGAAGAGCGTAACCACGAGTGCCGCGCGCTCGGCGCTGCGGAACAGAAGCCACACGATTGCCCATATAACCGCGGTCATGGCGAGCGAAAGCGCAATCGGCACCAACAGCTCGCCCGGGTCAATTGGAATCCTCGCGCCATTGTGGGCGTAGACAAAGAGAATCGGTGCGACCGCAAACAGGACGGGGTGGAAGGGAATCGGCCGGCGGAACCGTTGCCGGTCAGCCAGTTGCGCAGTCATCGTTGCCCGAAGTCGGGCGCGAAGGGAAACTGAGAGGTTGTGGCCGGCGTAAGATCAGCGGCCGCTGTCGTCACTGCTCCCGCGCTTGAAAAGACGTTTGATGAATGCCAGTACCCGGCGCCAGAAGACCCCGAGCGCGAACAGCCCGCCCAGCGCGGTACCGAGCAGCAACTGCAGCACGTAGCTCCCGGTGCCCGGGTCCAGATACGCCTGAGCGACCGAGGGCAGCAACAAGAGCGATAGACCCAGCAGAAGCAGAACCCTGTGCGAACGACCAGGCAGGATTTTCACGCGCCTACTTTAACCACGCTCGGCCCGTCAGTCAAGAGCCAACTGAGAAGTGGTCTGACACGGGAAAGGTTTCCGCCGACGCGGCGGATCGACCTCCAGGTTTTGCCGCGTCACCACTGGCGGCCGCAGCCCCGCGGCGAGGAACGGGAGATGCCAAATCGGACCGAGGTGTAGCGAGATCTGCTGATGTTCGAAGGATGCTCATCCCGTAACTCGCGCAGAATCAGGGCCTGATGCGTAGGTCTCATGTTCACGGTCGCTGCTAAGGGGGGCCTACCCGGGGCCTACCCGGGACTATCCGGGGTATAGTCCGGTCCGGCACCTGCGGACGCGATGAATGGGGCCGACGAGAGGTGGTTCAGAGTCTCGGGCCGGGTGCCACAGGAACACCTTCTGCATGTCTGGACCGGACAGGACTTCCTTGGTCGGCTCCGCTCGTCTCCGGCTGTCGCGACCGGCATGGCAAACGGAAGATAACTGCGAGGTGCATGCGGCGTCAGACCGGAGGTTCGTCCTGGCGCCTGCCTGCAGGTAGTGTTCAGGTCAGCTCTGGCCGCGCGCATCCGTTCACCTTAATTGGGGACGCTACCCATTTTCTGTCCGTCTGCCACTAAGATTCGTATTTATGGTATCTTAGGCTAGGAAGTCGGCCGAAAATGGGGCTCCGGGAATCGCCTTGGGAACCGTTCCCGGAACGGTTCGGACGGTGGTTTGGGCCGTGACCCCTGAATAGGCATCCGACGCGACTTCCGGGTGGACTTCGGGCGTCGTGTGCAGATGGACGTGGGAGGGCATTCGCGAACTGACTTGCGCCGGGATTCTGAGGCGCACCTGAGCTGCGGTTTTCAGGGCCACACCCGATGCCGTTCCCGGCGGGACTCGAACCGCGATTGCCGGGGAGACTTGCGGGAGGATTTGCACGGCGACACTTGCGGCTATTCGCGAGGTAAGAGGCGAGGCTTGCCGGTTCGGTCGATGAAGAACTCGGTGGCAGTGATGGATAGAGGTTAAGGTTGAGGGCGGAATCCAGTCGCGGTCGCAGCGAGCTGTGCGTTGGACGATTCCTTCGCCGGTACTATCGAGCGAACAGTGACGGTTACTTTGAGTCGGCGCGGCGAGTCGTTGACTGACCCAGGCATGAGGCTAGAATCACTTCTCCACGCATCATGACCGATGATTCGAATCCCAGTAAATCCTCCACGCCGGCTTCCCGGCCGGAAGCTGAGGCCTTGGCGAAGCTCGACGAGGACATCGCGCGGATACGAGAACGACTCGCGAGGGCGAAGAACGTGATGGTCATTACCGGCGCTGGCATCTCGGCCGAGTCCGGCGTGGCAACCTTCCGTGATGAGAACGGACTATGGAAGCAGTATAACCCACTCGACTATGCGACGCGTGAAGCTTTCAAGCGTGACCCGGTGAAGGTCTGGAAATGGTACGACGAACGCAGGATAAACACGGCGCAGGCAAAACCCAACCCGGCGCACACGGCCCTCGCCGCGATGCAGCAACCGGGCCGGCGCGTGTTCATCGTGACCCAGAACGTGGACGACCTGCACGAACGGTCCGGTTCGAAAGAAGTAGTGCACATCCACGGCTCGCTCTGGCGCATCCGCTGCGAACGCGACGGCACCGTGCTCGAGAACCGCGAGACGCCGCTGTCCGAGAACCCGCCATTGTGCATGTGCGGCGAGGTTATGCGGCCGGACATCGTGTGGTTCGGCGAGGAACTGCCGCGGCAGCCGGTCGAGAAGATAATCCACTACCTGCTCGAAGGCGGGATTGACCTCTGCCTCGTCATCGGCACCGAGGCAACCTTCGGATATATCGTGCAGTGGGCACTGCAGGCCCGCGAGGCCGGGGCCATGGTCGCAGATGTGAATCCTCACGACACCGGCCTCGGTTCCCTCGTGGATGTGCACCTGCGCGGGAAGGCAGGAGAGGTACTCCCGAGGTTGCTGGACTGACAGAACGAAGTCAAAATGCAGACTGCAAGATGCCAACTGCAAAATGGGAAACCGGACCTTGCTCCAACAGCCTGCAATCCGAAATGAGGTCAGTTTTGGGTGACTCTGAGTTTTTGAAGCTCTGCCGGGCTCGGAAGTCGGTGCGCCGCTTCGCCAACCGGCCGGTTGAACGGGAGAAGATCGAGCTGTGCCTCGAGGCTGCCCGGCGCGCGCCTTCCGTTGATAACATGCAGCCATGGCGATTCGTGGTTTTTGACGACCCGGAAAGCAAGAGGAGGATGGCCGAAGCGGTATTCCGCGGCATCTTCTCGGCGTCGAAGAGGTTCGCTTCGGCACCGGTAATCGTCGCACTGCTGATCAAAGAGAACCTGCTCGTTAATAAGGCCGCGGCTACGGTTCAAGGAACCCAATGGCAACTGTTGGATGCCGGTATCGGCGGCGAGCACTTCGTACTGGCGGCGGCCGAGCAGGGCCTCGGAACGTGCTGGATCGGCTGGTACGACAGCCGTGCGCTGGTCAGACACCTCGGCCTGCGCGGCAGGGGCTACAAATCCGTCGCGCTCATCGCGCTCGGATATCCGGCCGCGGACGTTTCCCCCAACGAACGACCGCGCAAGCCGCTCTCCGAAATCGCCTTCTGGAACGAGCCGCCGGCCCGCTAGGCACGAAGTCTACTACATCGCTTGTTCGCGCGTCCGGTACTAGTGTAGCTTCGTGGTACCGGTGCGGACCAGAATCGGATAGGGCTCTTCATAGATGGTTAGCCAACGTATCTCGTAGCGGTCGGCTATCTGAGCCCATTCCTGCGCAGAGGCTTTCAGCCCCCAGGCCTGCAGAACGATATCAGGTTCATGTCGCGCCACCATCGACGAGGGATCGAACTTCATGTGGCCTGGGTGAAAGAACGTCAGCGGATTCCTCCCATTCGGCGCCCGGTGTGCTGGCAGCCGCGCAATCACGGCGTCATTCAGCCCCAACACGTCTACCCACTGACGTTGCACGATCCATGGCACTATCCCGGCGGCTGCAACGGCGATCCTGGCATCATGCTCAGTGTGGTCATCCACCCATCCTGCCATCCGTACCAAATCCTTGTGCCACACATCGTTCTCCCATGACGTGACCAGCATCATGGTCCGGGCTGGGTTAGTCCATGTCAGACACATCGCCAGAATGGCCACCGCCGTGAGCAGCCTTCTGGTTGAAGGCCTGGCAAATGCGGAGGTGAGATCGGCCAGCGCCAGCGAGCCGACGACTGCCAGCAGGGGCAGCGCGGCGATGGTTATGCGACTACCGCCCATCATGGTGTGCCATGCGTCGCCACCGACGGCGATGGACAAGAGGACCGCGAAAGCGAACACGCCCAGAGGCAGCCAGCGCTCACGCCTCCATCTCCGCGTAACCGCCATGGTCAGCACCAACACAAGCAATGGCAGGCCGCGACCCAGCGCATCTCTGAACTCCATCCACGCACCGCGTGTTACCATCAACGGCCAAGGGTAGCCGGTGAGCTTCGCCGCCATAGTGTTCGTCGGTAACGGAAACCGGGTCAGGCCGATCAGGAGTACAAAGACGCCGACTAACAGCCAATTGCGCCTCAGCCAGTAGTAATAGCCCGCGACTATGCCGAGAGATACCGTTGAGAATTCCCAGCCCTGCGCGAACATGTTGACCAACGGCCAGCAGGCAATTGTCAGGACACCGGCTATGGTCTCGGCTCCAGGGCCGCTGAGCTCGCGCGCGACGCTCATGACATAGTACAGGGTAAGCACAAGTGCCAGGCCGTTCAGAACCTGGATCAGCAACGCCGTCTTGGACACGACCGGCAGGAGCTTCCAGGCCAGGGCTGACAACCACACCCAGAGAATGGATGAGAATCCACCGCCAGGCCCGCCCGGATACCAGGCAAGCTGTCCGACATCGGCCAACGTCCGCCCGTAGCACATGGTTATCATCACGTCGTCAGCCAGTAGGAAATAGCGCGTTCCGTCGATCACAAAAGAAAGCCGGAACACGTACGCTGCATAGTAGATGGCCGCAGCGGCAAGCAGCAAGGAACGAGCATATGGTGGCACCGGTTTGTCGGCGCCGGCGTTCCGCCGTGGTGGACGCATGTCCGTCATGTCCAAAGTGACACAAGAATACCTCAACTCGCGACTTTGACAAGCGGCAGAAAGTCCGGGGATGAAATTCCGACCGCAAACGGCCGAGTACCTGTGCACTTGTTGCGCCTCGTCCGGCGGCGATTCGACCTTCTTGACATTCTGCCTGTTTGCGGCAAAAATCAGAGCCATGGGTCGTGAGTCCTTCGCGGATAGACTGCAAACCCGTGTCGGCATGGCCGCGGTGCTTTCCGTGGTCGCGCTTGTTTCGGTCGCTATCTACCTGCCGGCCACGCGCTATGGTTTCGTCTGGGACGACACCGCGCTTATCGCCGACAACGTGCTGCTAACCCATACCGGGCCAGCCGACATCTTCTCGCGCGGGTACTGGGCCGGGAGCCAGGAAAACGTCGCTGGACCACACGCGTCCTACTACCGGCCGCTTGTCAGCTTGAGCTTCTGGCTCGACCTCAAAGTCTCCCACGGCA
>Ga0116202_10000857_pt1 | contig 17480 bp, 14 predicted proteins | sample LakKivw325mmetaG_FD_94479 | JGI IMG/M metagenome (GOLD analysis project Ga0116202, IMG submission 94479) | Anoxic lake water microbial communities from Lake Kivu, Rwanda to study Microbial Dark Matter (Phase II) - Lake Kivu water 325m metaG | ecosystem: Environmental > Aquatic > Freshwater >...
ATGATAGACAGAGATATAGTGCCATGGAGACAATACCATGAGGCGTGGCGGCTATACGACGAATTCACATATATAATGGGAAGCAGGGGTTGTCCCTATCGCTGCACTTTTTGCTCCTGGCCGCAGATGCTGTACCGCGGGAAGGTGCGTTTCAGGAAGCCGGAACTCATAGTAAGCGAGATGCAGCATCTTGTCAGAAAATACGGAATCAGAGAATTGTTTTTCGATGATGATACGTTTACGTGCAATGAGAAATGGGTTCTGGACATATGTCGTCATATAGAAGAAGCCGGTCTCAATGTGCTGTGGAGCTGCAACGGCCGCGTTGACAACGTGGATTCGCACATGCTGAAAAGGATGAAGGAAACCGGCTGCAGGCTCATAAAATACGGGGTTGAAAGTGCAAATCCGGACACGATAAGAAAGATAAACAAAGGTTATACGCTTGAGGATGTAAGAAGAGCGTTTCAACTTACTCAGGAATCGGGAATTCTGATTCATGCAACCGCAATGATAGGTTTTCCGTGGGAAACCAGGACTGACATGCTCAACACAATGAATTTTATCAAAGAGCTTAAGCCCGATACCTGTCAGTTTTCCATTCCCATAGCCTATCCCGGTACAAAGCTGTTTTCCGAGGCGGAGAGGAACAACTGGCTTAATTTTGGCAGGGAGTGGGAAAAATACGATATGTCTATGCCAACATTGAGAAATGAGAACCTTAGTTCCGAAGAGATAGTTGAATTGTGCAAGAAAGCGTGGATAAGCGTATATCTGTCCCCGGGTTTCGTCTTGCGTAAGATCAGAAAGCTGACGAGGTTTTCCATCCTCAAATGGTATATCCGGGGACTTAAATCCGTACTTGCGGGACACCTCAATTTCAACTTTCACAAGAAGAAAAAAGGTTCATATGGCACAAAAGATTTCCATAATAATACCGACAAGAAACATTGACAATCTTGCCCTGGAATGCATTGAGAAGTGCCGGAAACTGGATTATCCCGATTACGAGATAATTGTAGTAACCGATAATGCGGACGAGATCCCCGGACCGGATGGAGGGATAAGGGTCATCCCGGTAAGGGACCTCCCGGGAGTCAAGAAAAACCGGGGTGTTGAGCATTCACGGGGAAACATCTGTGCCTTTGTGGATTCAGACGCATACCCGGATGCCAGATGGCTTGTAAACGCAGTAAACTTCCTGCAGAATGAAGACATAGGGGCTGTCGGCGGCCCCAACCTTACTCCTCCAGGAGATTCGCTCCGTCAGAAACTTGCAGGATTGACACTTTCATCGAATGTTGCGCTTGGAAAGTTTTCTTCGAGATACAAAATTTCACGACCGCATTTTCCTGTGGAACTGCCGTCATGCAACCTCATAGTGAAAAAAAGTGTCCTGGCCGGAACAAGGAGTTTTGCGCCTGATTTGTTAACGGCTGAAGATGCGGATTTATCCTTCAAGATACAGGAAATGGGGAAAAGAATATTTTATTCCCCGGATGTTGTTGTATACCATCACAGGAGACCTCTGTTCATGCCGTACTGCAGGCAGATTTTTCGTTATGGACTGGATAAGAACCTGCTATTGCGAAGGATGTCTATTTACAAGAGATTAAAGAAGTTTTGCTATTATACCATTCCCGGGGCGTTTGCCATCGCGTTTGCCATGTTTATTCTGAGCATGTTTTCATCTGCCGTCAGAAATGTTTTCCTGATAATGGCTGCTGCATATTTTATCATATTGCTTGTGGAATCCATCAGATTAAGTGCCAGGTATTTCCCGCATATTTTTCTGGCAATAATACTCACGCATTTCTCATATTTTGCAGGTTTTGTGTATGGACATTTCAAAAAAAACAGGTCGTAGATTATCTGCCTGTCTGTTTCTGGCGGCAGTTTTCGGTTTCCTGCTGGCAGGCATGAGATGGGGACTGCCGTCGGTCATGGTGAATAAACTTTATTTCAGGGAAAATAGTGAAATAGAAAGGCATACAAAAATTCTGGAAGAATATTCCCTGAATGAAGCATGGAAAGGATTCGGCGTATACCTGTCTGCTCACCCCGAAGAGAGTGAAAGAAAACTGGAAAGAAGCAGTTACAATCCCATACGCAGCTATCACCCGGATGAATATTTTGTGATCAAGAGTCTCGCCACGATGAAGCCGGGGAAATTCAATTTTAATCCTCACCAGTTTGCGGTTGGCGGAGCATATCTCTATCCGGTCGGCGGACTGATTTTCGCTCTGTCAAAGCTCGGGATTATAACTCTTGTGCCGGATATCAACTATTATTTCTATCATCCGGATGAAATGGCGAAATTTTATGTTGTGGGAAGAAGTATTACCGCCATATACGGTGCAGGGATAATCCTTCTTGTTTTTCTTCTTCTGGCAAAGTTAACCTCAAGGAAATGGCAGTCATTTGCAGGTGCTTTCTTGCTTATGTTTACCCCCCTGATGCTGCTTAATTCTCTTTACATGTATGTTGACATACCTGGGATGTTCTGGATAATGGCATCCCTATATGCAACGGTTCTTTTCATGGAGAAGTTTTCATTTAGAAGAGTATTGCTTGCGGGTGTCTTCGCTGGACTTGCCTGCGGGACAAAGGTTACTTTTGCCGTGTCGTTTTTTGTACCGGCAATGGGTATGTTTCTGCTATGGGGTGGTTGGAAAAAGTTCATAAAGGGTGTGTGTCTTGCGTTTGGCGGATTTTTTGGTGTATTTGCAGTGACCAATCCGTATTTTCTTATCACTTTCCCCGCTCCACTGATTGAACTGGGACAGCATACGGAAAAGATATTCAGCGGTACATTCTATTTGAAGTCTTTGTTGTACGGACTTGGGATGCCTCTGTTCTTGTCCTGCCTTACGGGGATTTTGATTGCGGCAATTCTTCTGAAACGGCAGGATGCCGGTACAAGAAAGACAATTATTCTACTCATGTCATGGACCCTGTTCTTTTTTGTTTTTATTTCACTTTTCGCAAAGAATTTTGCAAGGTATATTCTGCCGGCGGTTCCTTCATTTGTCATGCTGGGATGTATCGGGTGGTTCGGGCTTTATGAAAAAGCACGTTTGGCGTACAGGAAAATTCTGTCCGGACTTTTTATCGTCGTGGTATTGTGGACTTCTTTTTACGGGATGAGCTACAAGATGCTTTTCTTGGAGGAGAACACGCGGACTGAAGCTGGCATATGGATAAAGAAGAATATACCGGCCGGCAGCAGCATAGGGGTGACCGAGGTGCCATGGCAGTTCCAGATGCCGCCTTTTGATTATTACAAATATAAAGTAGTCGTTACGGGATATGATTTTGGGAAGACGAAAACGGAAAATTCGGATTATTTCATACTGTCATCCTTCCAGGCCGAAATTCCTCCTTATCCGCTGAAACTGCAGACGGAACGCGTTGCTTTCTGGAATGAGTTCATAAGTTCAGAACTTTATGCCGAGGAAAAGGTTTTCCGGAAATTTCCGCATTTCCTTGGATTGACTTTCCGTCCGGAAGTTCTGCCTGAAGACCTGATATACCTGAATCCCACGATTGCAATATTCAAACGAAATTTATGAAAAGAGAGAGATTGCCACGGCAAGAAACGCCTCGCAATGACAATAGAATTCAGATATTTAAGAAGGGAATATGATGAACATGGCTTTTGAGTATGACCTGCCCAGGGAATTAATAGCGCAGTATCCCCTGAAGGAGCGGGAAAAGGCGCGCATGATGCTGCTGTACAGGGATAATGGACGGGTGGAGGAAGACGTCTTCGGCAGTATAGAGGATTATTTCAGGAAGGATGACGTTCTCGTGCTTAATGATACGCGGGTTATACCGGCACGGCTCAAGGGTGTTAAGGATACCGGAGGGAAGGTTGAAATATTCCTGCTGAAAAAGATTAATCCGTGCACGTGGGAGGTTCTGTTGAGGGGAAAAATCGGGGAAGGGCAGACCTGTCGCATTGAGAAAAACGGAAAGCAGGAAAGGGTACGGATAATATGCAGGACGCAGTCCGGCAGTTACATGGCGGGGTTTCACACTGACGACGACGAGGAAATTTTCAGCTTCGGGGAAACGCCCCTGCCGCCCTATATAAAAAGAAATCCGGACAGCGAGGACAAGGACTTTTACCAGACGGTGTATGCAAGAAAGAAAGGAGCCGTAGCGGCGCCGACGGCCGGACTGCATTTCACCGGAAGGGTGCTGGATGGAATAAGGGATAAAGGGGCAGGCATTGTTTATGTCACGCTTCATATCGGGTGGGCATCATTCAAGATTCTCAAGGGCAGCGCGGATTCTGCCGGCGAAGAGTACATGGAGATTCCCGAAGATACTGCCCGGACGGTAAATGCCGCCAGGGAAACCGGAGGAAGAATTTTTGCCTGCGGAACAAGCGTTGTCAGGGCTCTGGAAAGCGCGGTGGAACAGGGAAAGGTTGTCCCGAAAACAGGATATACGGAACTGTTCATAAAACCGGGATTTGTGTTCAGGGCGGTTGATGTATTGATAACGAATTTCCATCTTCCGGGATCAACGCATCTCTATCTCGTCAGTGCATTTGCCGGTGTTGACCTCACAAGGAAAGCATATGATATTGCGGTGAAAAGAAAGTACAGGTTCTATTCTTACGGCGACGCAATGCTGATAATATGAAACGAATTATGAGAGATTTCACCCTCACCCGGACCATTTCACCCCCACCTTATTCCTCCCCCCTCAAGGGGGAGGAAAAGGGTAACAATGGAGAGGGTGAAAGAAGGATGGAGAAAAATGTTTAAAATAAAGGCGAAAGACACGGTTACGGGGGCAAGAACGGGGGAAATTGAAACACCTCACGGTGTTGCGAGAACCCCCTGTTTTATGCCGGTGGCTACGCTCGGAACGGTCAAGACCCTATCTTCACCGGAACTGTACGAGATCGGCGTGGATATGATCATTGCAAATGCATATCATCTCTACATGAAGCCCGGACTGGATATAATAAGCAGGGCGGGCTCCATCCACAAGTTCATGAACTGGGAAAAGTCTGTTGTAACTGACAGCGGAGGTTTCCAGATATTCAGCCTTGAGGATGTGAAGGTTGAGGATGATGGCGTGCATTTCAGATCAAGACTTGACGGTTCTTCACATTTTATTACACCGGAAAGGTCCATGCAGATACAGGGGAGTATAGGGGCTGACATAGTAATGGCTTTTGATTACTGCCCGAAAAACTGGGATGATTACAATGAGGTGGAACGCAGCGTTGAGGCGACCGTAAGGTGGGCCAAAAGGTGCCTGTCTGCGTTCCCCGGAGGTAAACAGCAGCTGTTCGGGATCCTGCAGGGCGGCATATATCATGATTTGAGGAAAAGATGTATTGATTCTATGGGGGAGATGGGTTTTCCGGGGTTAGGACTCGGCGGTTTGAGTATCGGAGAACCGTTTGAAAGGACAGCAGAGACGGTTGATTTCATGGTGGAACAGATTCCTGCCGGAAAGGTGAGGTACTTCATGGGGCTGGGCATGCCCTTGCAGATTCTTGATATGGTGGAATCGGGGGTGGACCTTTTTGACTGCGGTATGCCCACGCATATCGCCAGGACCGGCTCCACGCTTACATCAAGAGGCAAGATAAACATAAAGGCGGGAAAATACAAAGATGATTTTTCGCCCCTTGACGCAGATTGTGACTGCACTGTCTGCCGCAACCATACCAGGGCATACATAAGGCACCTGATCAATACAAATGAGATACTGGGACTGCGTCTGAATTCGTATCATAATCTCTATTTCATAATGCGGTTCATGGATAACATAAGGAAAGCGATTAACGAGGGGAATTTTGGAAAATTTCGTAAAGATTTTGAAAAGAAGTATAATATAGGGCAAACAGGAGGTTAGATATGATATTCGCACAGACACAGCAGCCTCAACCGGGAGCATTCGGCGCTCTTTTGCCGCTGATCCTCATATTTTTCGTTTTTTATTTCCTTCTGATACTGCCGCAGCAGAAGAAACAGAAATCTCACAAGAAGATGCTGGATGAGCTTAAGGAAGGAGACAGGATCGTTACCGTAGGCGGAGCCATGGGCACCGTGAACAAGATCAAGGATGAGGTTATCACCATTGAATTCAAAGACGGAGTCAAGATAGATTATCTGAAGAATGCCATATCCCAGGTAATGAAACCGCAATCCTGACGAGGGAAATGTCACCCTCACCCTGACCCTCTCCCCTCAAGGGAGAGGGCAAGAATAAATATAGGACACAGAATGGAAGAGAAATTCCCGCCGCAGTATGATTCCAGGGGTATGGAAACCGGCCTGTATGAGTTCTGGGAGAAAAAGGGGTATTTTTCCACCGCAGGGCATAAGAAAGGCGGGAAAAAATACGTTATCGTCATCCCTCCGCCCAATGTTACCGGTTTCCTGCATATAGGGCATGCCCTCAACGACACCATCCAGGATGTTCTTATCCGCTGGAAAAGAATGGAGGGATTTGATGCCCTGTGGGTACCCGGAACAGACCACGCTGGAATAGCGACGCAGAACGTCGTTGAAAGAAGTCTCCTTGCCGAAAAGAAATTAAGGAGAAAGGACCTGGGCAGGGAAAGATTCATCCGGGAAGTGTGGAAATGGAAAGAGCAGTACGGCTCCCGCATAATCTTTCAGTTGAAGAAACTGGGGGCTTCCTGCGACTGGAGCAGGTTGAGATTCACGATGGACGAAAACCTGTCGCGTGCCGTGAAGGAAGCGTTCGTGCATCTTTACAACAAGGGACTGATATACAAGGGAGAGCGCATTACCAACAGGTGCTGCCGGTGCGGCACGGCACTTTCAGACGAGGAAGTTGAGTACAGGGATGAAAATTCCTTTCTATATTACCTGAAATATCCTCTTGCCGACGGCGGTTTTATAGAGGTTGCCACGACAAGACCTGAAACAATGCTCGGGGATACCGCCGTTGCCGTAAATCCTTCGGACAAACGATATAAGAAACTGGTGGGCAGGGAAGTAAAACTGCCCTTTGTCGGGAGAGTAATACCGGTGATTGCGGATGATGCTGTTGAAAAAGACTTCGGCACGGGAGCGGTAAAAGTCACTCCAAGTCATGACCCCGCGGATTTTGAGATAGGGAAAAGACATAACCTTCCCTTTGTGACGGTGATGGACGGGGAAGCAATTATGAATGAGAATGCGGGGATGTTCAGGGGCCTTGACCGGTTCAAGTGCAGGGAAGAGATACTCAAAGAGCTGGAGAAGAACGGACTGCTGGCAAAGACGGAGCCGTACGCCAACAGGATCGGGTGTTGTTACAGGTGTCACAATCCTGTCGAGCCGTTCCTTTCCTCGCAGTGGTTTGTGAAGATGGCGCCGCTTGCAAAACCGGCCATAGAAGCCGCAGAGAAGGATATCCTGAAATTCCATCCCGAAAGATGGAAGAAGGTGTACCTGAACTGGCTCTATAATATCAGGGACTGGTGCATAAGCAGGCAGATATGGTGGGGACACAGAATTCCGGTATGGTACTGCAAGGATTGTGCCGCGAAGGGGGAAAAAAACGGGAAAGAACAGGGGATTTTCGTTTCTGCGGACGAGCCGAAAGTCTGCCCTTACTGCGGGAGCGCTGACATCTATCAGGACCCGGATGTTCTTGATACGTGGTTCTCGTCATGGCTGTGGCCGTTCTCGGTATTCGGCTGGCCTGACAGGACGGAAGATCTTGAAACCTATTATCCGACCGATACCCTTACCACCGCCCAGGAGATTCTTTTCTTCTGGGTTGCAAGGATGGTGATGGCAGGTTACGAGTTTATGGGCAAAGAGCCTTTCAGGAACGTACTCATACACGGTACCGTAAGGGACAAGACAGGCAGGAAAATGAGCAAGTCCCTCGGCAACGTGATAGACCCGGTCAAGATTATTGATGATTACGGTGCGGACAGCTTGAGGTTCAGCCTGATATCAATGACTGCCGCAGGGCAGGACGTATTCCTCTCGCCGACCTTTTACATCAAGGGAAGAAATTTCATGAACAAGGTATGGAATGCTTCCCGGTTCATAATCGCGGTGACGGAAAAGGCACAGGCGGGGAGGGTTGAGTTACCTGGAAATTTTGAGGGTTTGAATTTTCCCGAAACGTGGATACTGTCGGAACTCGCCGGCGTGACGGCAAGGGTAACGGATTCCCTGGAATCTTTCAGAACGAACGAGGCGCTCAATTCGTTATATGACTTTTTCTGGCATACGTTCTGCGACTGGTACCTTGAGATATCAAAGGTTTACCAGGAACAGGACCCGGAGTATTTCAGGAACAAGGTTGTCCCGGTTCTGTTCCATGTTCACCTGACGGTGATGAAGATGCTGCATCCTTTCATCCCCTTTATCACGGAGAAAATATGGCAGGTTTTCTCGGATTATTGCAGCGTGGAGACGGAAGGCATAGCCGTCAGCAGGTGGCCGCTGCCGTCTGTCCCATGCGGCGAAGAGACGGACAGCAGGAAGAAGGTGGATGAGATAGTTGAGATTGTTACGGCGATAAGAGACGTGAAGACAAGGTTCGGAGTTCCGATCGTCAGGCCGATTGACTGCTATTTTGAAAGAGAGCCGGAAGGACTTTCCGCCGAGTTGATATCAAGGCTGGCGGGCGTGGGAAATGTCCTGCTTTTTTCCGGAGTGAAAAACGATGCCGGAAGTCTTCTGGTGAAAAACCTGGCGCAGGGTAGACTTGGAATGTCCTTTGAGGGTATAATAGACATTCGCGCTGAACTTGAAAAAACAGGGAAAGAACGCGAGAAACTCAAGGGATTCCTGGAAAAAATAGAGCGCAAGTTGAACAGTCCGGAATTCAGGGAGAAGGCGCCGGCAGAAGTCAGGGACAAAGAAGAAGAGAAGAGGAGACAACTCCTGGAGTCCATAAATAACCTGGATAAGGACATTGAGTTTCTGAAAGAAAATCGGAACCCCTCACCGTGAGAGAGATATACGGAAAAGTTCGGGGTGAAGGAGATTAAATGGATGCATTTGTTGAACTGAGCGGTAAACAGGTACGTGTCAGGGAAGGAATGGAATTTTCAGTGCTAAAACTGAAAGGCAAAAAAGCAGGGAGCAAGGTGGATATTCATCCCGTGTGCTGCATGGACGATAAGGAGATTATCGTAGACAAGAAGAAGCTGAAAGAAATAAAGGTTGTGTGTGAAGTGCTTGCCGAAAAGAAAGGCAGGAAAATCTATTCTTTCAAGAAGAAGCCCAAGACCGGCTACAAGAAAGGATACGGCCACAGGGATAGCCTCACGGTATTGAAGGTTGTCAGTATAACCCAAAAGTGAAGAAGTTAAAAGAAGTCAGCGACCGGACATTTGCCGGCAGAAAGGCAATTCTCGTCGGTTTCAGGGAACGGGACGAGCGGGAAACCGAAGAAAACGAAAGAGAGCTTGAGTTCCTGTCCGCGACCCTCGGGTTAAGGGTTATCCGCAGTTTTGTCTACAAGCCGGACGCCATCCATCCTGCAATCTACATAGGAAAGGGGCGGCTCCAGGGCATAAAGGAATATACGGACGCAGAAAAACCTTCGTTTGTAATCTTCGGCAGGGAGCTTACCCCGATACAACAGAGAAACCTGGAAGAGACCCTGGGGCTGCGGGTCATAGACAGGACTGAACTCATCCTGTATATCTTCGGGGAACACGCCAAATCAAGAGAAGGAAAAATCCAGGTGGAACTCGCCCATCTCTCTTACCTGCTGCCGAGGTTGACCGGATACGGCATCTCCCTTTCAAGAATCGGCGGCGGCATGGCCACCAGGGGCCCCGGCGAGATGAAACTTGAGGTCTACAGGAGAATGATAAAGGAAAGGATACACAGGCTGAAAAGGGAGATGGAGGACGTGGAGAAGCACAGACAGGTCATAAGAGATTCAAGAAAGAGGAAGAATTTCCCGCTTGTCAGCGTGATCGGCTATACCAATGTCGGCAAAAGCAGTCTCCTGAACAGATTGAGCTCTTCGGAACTCTACGTGGCGAATAAACTTTTTTCAACGCTGGACCCAGCGACAAGGGCCGTTTACGTCGGAGATAACAGGATATGTTTATTGAGCGACACGGTTGGATTGTTGTATAATATCCCGCATCACATGATAGAGGCTTTCAAATCAACCCTTGAAGAGGTGAAATTCAGCGACCTGATCCTCTGCCTCTATGACAGTTCCTCCTTCAACATGGAAAGACAGAGGAACACGATAACGGAGGTGGTCAGGATCCTTTCGGTGGATGAGAAACCGCACCTGAACGTTTTCAATAAAACAGATCTGCTGACCCCGGAGGAAACGGGGATACTGAAAAACGAGAATCCGGACGGGATTTTCGTTTCCGCGGTTACAGGCGCAGGCATTGACGAACTGAAAGAATCCTTGAGGAAAAACCTTTATGGAAACACAACTTCATCCTGATGACAGGAAAAAGATACGGGAGATAGTATCCGTGTTGAAAAACGGAAGGAGTTTTCTCCTGACTACCCATCGTAATATTGACGGTGATGCCATCGGGAGCGAGCTGGCTCTTTACAACATGCTGAAAAAAATGGGGAAAAACGTGTTGATTATCAACCATGACAGCACTCCGGCCATTTACAGGTTTCTTCCGGACGCGGGAAAAGTCAGGATCAATAACGGTGTCACATGGCCGGGAACAGAACCCGATGTCAGCATTGTGATTGACTGCGGTTCCGCGGACAGAACCGGAAAGGTATTTGAACTTGTAAAAAAATCAGGGATTGTGGTTAACGTGGACCATCATTTTTCAAATCCGGGGTTCGGTAACCTCAACTGGATTAGCCCGTTATTTTCCGCCACGGGAGAGATGGTCTATTTTATTGTCACCGCTGCAAACAGAAAAATAACCGTTAAGGAGGCGGAGTGCCTTTATACTGCAATCCTTACCGATACAGGCAATTTCGTGCATAACATCGGTTCTCATACGATGGATGTCGTACGTGACCTGGTGGCCGCAGGCGCAAGGCCCGAGCACATAGTGAACAAGGTGTATTTTGAAAGGCCTCTGAAATCAATAAAACTGCTCTCACTCTGTCTGAACAACCTCCAGTTTGACAGGCGGAACAGAATCTGCTGGATGAAGGTTGACAGGAGGATGTTCCGGCTTACCGGGACCAAAGAGGAGGATACCGAGGGATTCATAGATATTCTCGTGAAGATTAAAGAGGCGGACGTCGTTTTTTTTCTCAAGGAATCCGAGGGTATTGTAAAGGCAAGCTTGAGGAGCCGGAAGAACTTTGACGTGGAGAGGATAGCGGCAAAATTCGGAGGCGGCGGGCACAAGAAGGCGGCAGGCTGCTATCTCAAGGGAGTTACGCTTGAGGAGGCAGAGGAGAAACTCCTTGCCGCGCTGCGGAGTGCAAGGAAATGAACGGTATAGTAATCGTGAACAAACCCCGGGGGATTACATCTTACGACGTGATAAGATTTCTGAAGAGAACCTTCCGTCTGCGCGAGAAGATAGGACATGCCGGGACCCTGGATCCCCTTGCGTCCGGGGTGCTCATAGTGTGTATCGGCAGGGCGACCGGATTGAGTTCAGGATTCATGAAGATGGAGAAGGAGTATGAGGCAAGACTGCTTCTGGGCGTCACTACGGATACGGATGATACGGACGGAACGGTTCTGGAGGAAAGGCCCGTTGACGTCGGAGAAGCCGACATAAGAAAGGTTGTGAACGGGTTTACCGGAGAGATAGAGCAGGTGCCGCCGGTTGTCTCGGCCATAAAGCATAAAGGCAGTCCTCTCTATAAACTGCACAGGAAGGGCGTGGCCGTCGCCCCCATTCCCAGGAAAGTTTTCATAAAAAAAATAGAAATTCTGAATATTGATATGCCATATGTTGATTTTCGCGTGACCTGTTCAAAGGGAACGTACATAAGGGCGTTATGCAGGGATATCGGTAATCAACTGGGATGCGGCGGTACGCAGACCGAACTGAAAAGAATAAGGGTCGGGGACTACAGGGTAGAGGAGAGTTTTACCCTTCAGGATATTGAGAAGAAAGGCATAGAAGGCTGTATAATACCTGTATGGAAAACAAACTGCAGATAAGCGTTTCCGGAATAAGGGGGATATATCCGCAATCGCTGACTTCGGACGTCGTGTTCACGTTCGGCGTTGTTTTCGGGAGTTACGTCAATACGAAGAAAGTCTTTGTCTGCAGGGACACGAGAGCCAGCGGGGACTCGCTGAAGAATTCAATGATAACCGGACTTCTCTGCACTGGCAGGGATGTCATTGACCTCGGTATCGCACCGACTCCGGAGGTTGGTTATATAATAGAAAAGATTGAGCCGGCCTCGGGGATCGTTATCACTGCAAGCCATAACCCGCAGGAATATAATGGAATTAAGTTTTTTTCCGATAGAGGCACGTTCCTTAATGATATAGAGGGAAAAAGGCTTCTTGAAATCTATCGGAAAAAATCTTTCAATGTCGCAAAAGAGCCTGGTTCACTTTCCCTGAAGGATTATACTGAAAGTTATTTTGAAGGTATCTACAGGGCGGCAGACGTTGAAAGCATAAAGAGGAGAAAATTCAGGGTTGTTGTTGACGTGTGCCAGGGCGTGGGTGCGTTCTTCTCCAGAAGGTTTCTTGAAGGCATGGGGTGTGACGTGATTGCGATAAATACCGAACCCCCGGGTGTTTTTTCGCACTGCCCGGAACCGCTGCCGGAAAACCTTGGAGAACTTTCACGTGCGGTGACGGCGGAAAAGGCAGACATAGGATTTGCGCAGGATCCCGACTGTGACCGGCTTGCAACCGTGGCTGAAGACGGCAGTATCCCGGGTGAAGAGATGACCGTGGCACTGGCTGTAAAAAACATACTTGAAAAGAAGAGGGGCCCTGTCGTCGTTAACCTTTCCACCACATCGCTGGTGGATGAAATAGCGCAGGAATTCGGGGCAGAAGTTTTCAGGAGCAGGATAGGAGAGGTTAACGTCGTTGAGAAAATGAAGGAAAATAGTGCAGTTGTCGGAGGAGAAGGCAACGGCGGCGTGATATTCCCTGATATACATTACGGCCGCGACAGTTTCGTGGGAATGTCCCTGATACTGGAATACCTGGCAAGAACCGGCGAGAGGTTTTCGGAGGTTGCAGGGAAGCTGCCAAAATTCTTTATGCTGAAGAAGAAAATAAGCGTTCCGGAAGAACGGAAAAACAGGGCGATGGAAGAACTGAAATTGAAATGCGCAAAAACAAGCGAGAAGGTCAATCTTGAAGACGGCATAAAGATAATAAGGCCTGACGGGTGGATACATATACGTCCGTCGGGTACGGAACCTGTCACAAGGATTTACGTTGAGGCAAGGAGCAGGGAAACGGCGGAACGTTACATGTCTGAATTCATGGGCTGTTTTTCGTAAAATGCCTCTATGCATCTCACCGCATCTTCCGGCTCGTCAACGATGCAGAAGAGCTTGAGATCTTTGCGGTCTATGTAATTTCTTCCCAGCACGTTTTCTCTTATCCAGTCAACAAGACCTTTCCAGTAATCACTGCCTACCAGAACCACGGGAAACCTGTGTATTCTCCCGGTCTGTATGAGTGTTATTGTTTCAGTGAATTCGTCAAGGGTTCCGAATCCTCCTGGAAATATGATAAAGCCCCTGGCATACTTCAGAAACATGACTTTTCTCGTGAAAAAATACCTGCAGGAGATAAGAGTTTTTATGTACGGATTGGGTTTCTGTTCGTGAGGCAGTTCAATATTTATGCCTATGGAGTTTCCCTTTGCAAGCATTGCGCCTTTATTGGCGGCTTCCATGATGCCGGGGCCGCCTCCCGTTATGACGGAATATCCCTTCTCCGCGAGCAGTCTTCCGGTCTTGACGGCCTTCCTGTACCATTTGTCGTTTTTCTTCACCCTTGCCGAGCCCCATACACTTACTGCTTTTTCTGTCTTCTCAAGGGTTTCAAATCCCTCTACAAACTCCGCCATTATCCTGAATATTCTCCACACGTCGGATTCGTAAAGGTTCTCGTTCATTTGTTTCATCTCTCCGGGTTGTTTGTTTTTTCCACTACAAGGGTGAAACCGTCAGCTTTCACGACCGTTACCGTGTCGTTTTCCGCCACATTACCTGATTCGCTTCGCGCCTTCCAGTATTCTCCCTGTACAAAAACGGTGCCTTCCGGGGACAGCGCCTTTACAACCCGTGCCTTCTCGCCGACAAGGCCTTCCATGCCGGTTGTAATCTTTCTTTTTTTTGTTCTCCATGCAAACAAGACGGCAGCCCACAATATCAGGCCGACGGCGGTTGTCACCCCAACTATCAGTCCGTAGGGAATGTTGAATTCCGACATCGGGCGGAAGAGGAAGAATGATCCGAGCATCAGTGTTATTATACCCGAAATGATAAAGAGGCCGAAAGAAGGAGTTATCGCTTCTATGGCAAAGAACACGAAACTTACCGCTATGAGCAATAATCCCGCCATGTTAATTGACAGCGTATGCATGGCAAAGAATGCAAGTATCAGTGAAACCGTGCCGACTATGCCCGGCACTCCGAGACCGGGATGGTAGAGCTCCAGGAATATTCCCAGCGTTCCGAGCATTAAGAGTATGTAGGCAATATTCGGGTCTGCTATGATCTTGAGAATTTTCTCCTTGAAGCTTTCCTTCGGCGTTATCAGGCGGGCGTATTTTGTATTCAACACCCTTTCCCCCTCATTGACCTTTACGGTCTTTCCGTCTATCGCTGCGAGAAGTTCCGTGGTACTGTCTGCCACGATATCTATGACACCGGCTTTCAGCGCTTCAGTTTCCGTTGACGAGATGCTCTCTCTGACCGCCTTTTCCGCCCATCCGGCATTTCTACCGCGGTGATTTGCAATGCTTTTTATGAAGCTTACCGTGTCGCTGACAACTTTTGCTTCCATGGTTTCGTCCTGCTTTCCCGTCAGCGTCACGGGATGTGCGGCGCCTATGTTGGTTGCCGGAGACATTGCCACGATGTGGCATGATAATGCCACAAAAACTCCGGCGGAGGCGCACTGCGAGCCTTTCGGGTAAACAAATCCTATAACCGGTATGTCTGATGCCAGGATCTGCTGGACTATCTTCCTTGTGGAAGAAAGCAAACCGCCGGGAGTATCCATTACCAGCATTATAAAATCCGCATCGTTTTTTCGCGCAAGCGCCAGCGTGTTTTTTACCTGGTAGTAGGTGATGGGGCCTATGGCACCATCTATGTTCAAAATGTATCCCGCATTCTGTCTTGCCTCGGCGAGTCCTGCGGCAAGGAACATGAACAATAGTGCAAGAAATAATGATTTTTTCATTTTTGCCACAAAAATCAATGTCATTTTTACATGATACGATATTTCACCGGTTTTGACAAAAAGCCGCCGTGGAAGTAGAATTTCAGTAAAGGGAGAACACGAAATGAGAAAAGTGGAGATATACGATACTACCCTGCGTGATGGTGCACAGGGTGAATCAGTTGCTTTTACAATCAAGGATAAGATCCGGATTGCTGAGAAACTTGATGAATTCGGAATTGACTTCATTGAAGGGGGATGGCCGGGTTCAAATCCGAAGGATATTTCATTTTTTGAAAAGGTGAAAAACAGAAAGTTTACGAACATAAAAATAGTCGCTTTCGGCAGTACGAGGAGAAAACATGTCACAGCCGACACCGACCCGTTTTTAAGAAAACTGCTTGAGAGCGGCGTTGAGTACATCACGATTTTCGGCAAGTCCTGGGACCTTCATGTACGGGATGTGTTGAGAATTTCACCGTCCGAGAACCTGGATCTGATTGAGGATTCGGTGAGATTCTTGAAGAAGCAGGGAAGAAAGGTGTTTTTTGATGCCGAGCATTTCTTTGACGGCTACAAGAAAAATCCTGATTATGCTCTGAAAACGCTTGCCGCCGCAGAATCCGCAGGTGCAGAAAAGATAGTCCTGTGCGATACAAACGGCGGTTCGCTCCCCTTTGAAATAGAGGAAATAACCAGGAAAGTGACTGCCATAACCGGTGTTCCCCTGGGTATTCATACCCATAATGACTCCGGCCTGGCAGTTTCCAATACCATAACGGCCGTCAGGGCAGGAGTCATGCACGTGCAGGGAACAATCAACGGTATAGGAGAAAGGTGCGGGAATGCAGACCTGTCCGTTATCATACCCATCCTCCAGTTGAAGATGGGATATACGTGCGTGGATGAAGGTAATCTCATGCATCTTACCGAGGTATCGCGCTTCGTTTACGAAACTGCGAACATGGTACCGCCCAATTCGCAGCCGTTTGTGGGGATGAGCGCTTTCGCGCATAAGGGCGGGGTCCACGTGGATGCAGTTAACAAGAATCCGGTGACATACGAGCATATTGATCCGATGAAGGTCGGCAATGAGAGAAGGGTCCTTCTGTCAGAGCTTTCCGGCAAGAGTACCATACTCCAGAAAGCCAAGAACTACAAGCTTGATAATGACCCGGAGAGCATCAAGAAGATTCTTGATAATGTCACGAATCTTGAAAATGCGGGATACCAGTTTGAGGCCGCCGAGGGCTCGTTTGATATCATGGTTAGAAAGACACTGGGCGAGTACAAGAAACTTTTCACCATTGAAGGATTCAGGGTGATAGTGGAGAAGAGAGGTGAAAAAGTTGTCTCGGAGGCAACGGTAAAAGTCAGGGTTGACAAATCGGTTGAGCACACGGCAAGCGAGGGAAACGGTCCTGTGAATGCGCTTGACAATGCCTTGAGGAAGGCACTGGTCAGATTCTATCCGGAGATAGAGACAATGAAGCTGACCGATTACAGGGTCAGAATACTGCATCCGGAGGAGGCAACGGCCGCTGTGACAAGGGTTCTCATAGAGACCACGGATGAAGACGGAACGTGGGGAACAATAGGAGTTTCCGAGAATATCATTGAAGCGTCATGGAAGGCCCTGATTGACAGCATAGAATACAAGCTTCATAAGTCCAATAAAGGCCGGTAGATTTTCACCCTGCTGTCATTGAGAAGGTGCAAGGAAGGGGCGGCATTCCTTTTTCACATCGTTGAAGTACTTAATGTAAAACTCTGCAAGTTTCGGCGAGTCTATGAGAACTGAAACTTCATTATTTTTTGCCATCGCGGAATATGACCAGTTGGCGCTTCCTATTACCACAAACCTTCCGTCAATTATCAGAAGCTTTGCATGCGTTGTTTTTTCAGGCCGGTCAAGATAAACCACTATACCGTTGTTTGCAAGAAAAGCACCCGTTTTAAGGTTTTCGCCTGCGGCGTGTGAATCGTAATCGCTGTCAGACTGGTTAAGTATCAATTCTACGGTTGCCCCTCTTTTTTTTGCTGCTATCAGTTCTCTTATAAGCAGGTTGGTGGGACTGGTATCTATGTACCGGGGGTCACTGTAGTAGCTTGCCTGGAACATGATTGCGTGTATGGATTTTCTCGCTTCCTTGAGACGGGGCAGAATCATGTCTCCGTAATCC
>Ga0116202_10000864_pt1 | contig 17434 bp, 11 predicted proteins | sample LakKivw325mmetaG_FD_94479 | JGI IMG/M metagenome (GOLD analysis project Ga0116202, IMG submission 94479) | Anoxic lake water microbial communities from Lake Kivu, Rwanda to study Microbial Dark Matter (Phase II) - Lake Kivu water 325m metaG | ecosystem: Environmental > Aquatic > Freshwater >...
AACTTTAAACCGTGTTATTTTAAATTTTCCAATACCTTATCGTACTCAGCCACAATACCTTGAATTATTTCCGCAGCCGTCTTTATTTCCTTTATCATTCCAGCAATAGCGCCGCAATACGCTTCACCATCCACCAGGTCACCCTCGAACTGGCCCAACCTGGATCTACTCTGGCTACCAATAAAGGCTTGTAGCTCTTCGGTTGAAGCTCCCGCAGCCTCCATTTCCAGAAGTTTGGACGATATCGGGTTTTTCAAAATCCTGGTTGGGCCCAGCTTTCTACCTGTGATGGCCGTGTCTGTATCGTTGGCTTTTACCACAGCGTCTTTGAAATTCTGGTGTGCGGCTGACTCGCTTACCGCCACGAAGCGGGTACCCATCTGTACGCCGTCGGCACCCAGCGCCAGCGCGGCTACTACACCTCTGGCATCGGCGATGCCGCCGGCGGCTACCACCGGGATAGATACCGCGTCAGCAACCTGAGGCACTAGAGTCATGGTTGTCAGTTCATCCAGGCCGTTATGCCCGCCTGCCTCGTAGCCTTCTGCGATAACGGCATCAACTCCACGTTTTTCCGCGCTCTGGGCATGCCTGACGGCGGCTACCAGATGAAGGACTTTTACACCGGCCTCTTTGAAGCGATTGGTGTACAGAGCCGGATTGCCCGCCGCTGTAACCGCCACTTTGACCTTAGCCTTGATGACCACATCCACCAACTCCTCAATCTGGGGATTGTTCATTATGGGCAGGTTGACTCCGAAAGGTTTGGAAGTCAAACCTTTAGCTATTGCTATTTGCTTCTTGAGATTTTCAATCTGGTCGCCTCCGCGGCTCATACCGGCGTTAGGGCTGATTAATCCCAGACCACCTGCATTGGATACGGCTGCCGCCAGCTCCGCACCGGCAATCCACACCATACCTCCCTGAATAATGGGGTACTGAATAGCAAGCAGATCGCAGAGTCTCGTTTTTTTCATTGGCTTAATCTCCTTTATTTTATACGCGGTTTTTTATGTAGCTAGCAAGAACACTCTGGATGAATCCTGTTTTATTTGATTAGTTTGAACTGCAGCACGTCTACCAGCCCTTTATCAGTCAATCTAAGCTCTGGTATCACCGGTAGAGCGATAAACGAAAGAAGCGAAAAAACAACCGGAGGGATATTGCCTAGTCGCGAAGCTATTTTTTCTACCTTTTCAAATTTTTTAACAACAGCTTCCAGTGGTTCTGGGGACAACAAACCGGCTATAGGCAGTGGTAAGGCTGCCGCCAATTTGCCGTCTATGCACACCACCAGACCACCCTTAAGTTTTTCTATGCCTTTTATTGCTGTTAAAATATCCAGGTCGTTGGTGCCAACAGCCACGATATTGTGTGAATCGTGAGCAATTGAAGAGGCCAGAGCCCCCCTTTTCAGACCAAAACCCTTGGCCATACAGAGGCCGATTTGACCGCTTGCCCGGTGCCTTTCAACGACTACCAGTTTCAAAAGGTCCTCGTCCAGGTCGCATATGACCATTCCGTCTTTGGTCTTGACATTTTCGATTCTTTTTTTAGTTAGTATCTGGTCCGGAATAATCTCTATAACCGGGAGGCTCTCACCCCTCGTCACCAACTTCAGTGCTTCTATATCAAACGGTTTAATGCGAATGGTATCGGCGAGTTCCGCCTCCGCCGTTTTGAATGACGGGCCCAGGTATTTGCCTTTTTTGGCTACCAGACGGCCCTGGTAAAAGACCATATCTACGATAACTGAATGCAGGTCGGCAAAAGTGACCAGGTTAGCCAGATAACCGGGAGCTATTCCTCCCCGGTCGTACAGGCGAAAATATTCAGCAGGGTTTATGGTAGCCAGCTGTATAGCACGTATCGGTTCCAGTCCTTTCTGGATGGCTTTTCTAACGATATCATCTATGTCGCCCTCACGAAGCAAGTCGGAACAGCTGCGGTCGTCGACCACGAAGAAACAACGCTTATACGTTTTATCGTTGACCAGTGGTAGAAGCGCGTCTAAATTTTTCTCAGACGAACCTTCCCTAATCATGAGATGCATTCCGCGACGTAACTTTTCTCTACCTTCCTCCGTCGAGGTAGATTCGTGGTCCGAGTAAATGCCAGCGGCTATGTAGGCATTAAGATGCTTGTTAGTCACGTGTGGAGCATGCCCGTCTATCACCTTATTTCGAGCCACCGTTATTTTCTTCAGCACCTCTCTATCACCGTTGATAACGCCGGGGAAATTCATCATTTCACCCAGCCCGATGAAGTTGTGCAGTTGCAAAGCTCTGGCGATCTCCTCGGACTTCATTTCGGCTCCGCTCGTTTCCATCTGTGTTGCCGGCACGCAGGAAGGCGCCATAAAGAACATATCGAGAGGCAGTTTCTTTGCCCAGTCTATTACGAATTTGATGCCTTGAAAGCCCGCAACATTAGTTATTTCATGCAGGTCGGTTACTACAGTGGAAGTCCCTCTGGGGACCACGGCATTCGAGTAATGTGCCGGATGTAGCATTGAGCTTTCAATGTGTGTATGTCCGTCTATAAAACCTGGGGCTATATAACCCCCTTTGATATCTATGATTTCTTTGGCTTTAACATAACCGCCTATTCCAGCAATTCTGCCGTCGTAAATTGCAACATTACCTTCTTCTATGATTCCAACAAAGGTATTGATAATTTTGGCGTTCTTAATCAGCAGGTCGGCGGGGGCGTCCCCGCGGGCAACTGAAATCAGATTAGCTAGGCTCATAATTTCTGCCTCGATGCATCATATTTATTGTTTAGCGTTAAGCCCATAACCGGAGGATTGCGCCGGCTGAGGCCTTCAAATGTCTAATCAATAAAACCGATATCGCGTAGGTGACGAAATTGCTCGTTCCAGTCTATGCCGTAACCAACAACGAATTTGTCAGGCACCTTAAAACCCAAATAATCAATAGTCACCGGGACTTTGTGCTGGGACGGCTTAGCGACCAGTGCACATAGTTTTAGCGACGCCGGTTTTTTCTTTCTTAAATAATCCATGATAAAGGAAACAGTCAGCCCGGTATCAACGATGTCTTCTACAACGATGACGTCTTTGCCTTTAACGGACGCCTTAAGTCCCTGGACAACTGCTACTTTTCCCGAGGTTCTGGTGCCCGCGCCATAACTGGACAATTTAACGAAATCTATCTCCACGGGTAGGCCAAGCTCACGGACCAGGTCCGCCATGAAAACGAAAGAGCCCTTTAGAATTCCGATGAGAAGCGGTTGCTTTCCATGGTAATCCTGCCTGATTTCAGTTGCCAGTTTGGCCACAGCGTCATGGATTTTTTCATGGGTTATCAATAGTTTGGGCTGCCGGGACACGGCGTGATTATACCCGCAACTTTTCTTAATGTCTACAGGTCAATGCAAATCTTATTTCGATAAGAAATACCGAGGTTGGGGACAATCCGGTTGTTTCGCGGCCGGGCAACCGAATCAAATTAGTGATTCTGGACAGGTTAGCGTTTGACTATCAATTTTTTAACTGCCTGTTGAAGGCCTTCTATAGTCAATTCGTACATAGGGAAGACCTTCCTTACCATGGCAACGGTTGGCTCATTCCAGTACGTTTTGGGTTCCGGATTTAACCAGACGCAGTGGTCGAAATGGTCGGCGATCTGCTTGAGACGGATTATGCCGGGCTTTCGGTTCCTCTCGTAGTAGTAGATTGCGCCGTATACACTATTAAGCTCGGACGGCGCCATCCAGGCATCCCCGACCAGTATTACCTTATAATCCGGATCGATATCCTGTATTAAGTGCTCAACTGTTTCAGCTTTACGCCATTCGATGTCACGGTAAACATAGTCATAGAGGCAGTTATGAAAGTAGTAATACTGGAAGTCTTTGAAGTGAGTGCTCCGATGCGCTGCTGAGAATAGCAGGCTGCATAACCGGGCGAACGGCTCCATCGAACCGCCTACGTCCATGAGCAACAGCAACTTTACTTTGTTCTTCCGGCTCCTGCGCCAGATAAGCTCTATGTCTCCGGCGTTCTTGGCCGTGGCGTCGATTGTCTTGTTCAAATCGAGCTCGTCTTCCGGTCCGGTCCGGTTAAACTGTCTCAAGCCTTTCAATGCCACTTCGATTTGCCGGATATCCAGCGTTAAATCGTGCCGATAGTTGCGATACTGCCGTTGCTCGGCGATTTGAATGGCGCTTCTACCGCCGCCACCACCTATACTGAAGCCGCTTGGGTTCTGACCTGAATGGCCGAACGGTGAAGTGCCGGCCCTGCCGATCCAATAGTCTCCTCCATCATGCTGTTCTGTCTGTTCTTGCAGCCTCTTTTCGAGCTCCCGGAGCAATGCATCGAGGTTCATGCTATTCAGCAAAGCTCTTTCTTCGTCGGTCAGCAGCAGCCTGTTAATAGGGTCCTTTAACCAGTCGAGTATTTCCTCAGTTATTAGGGGAGGTCCTTTTATACCCTTAAAATGTTCTTGAAAAGCAACGTCATAGTGGTCGAAGTAGGCCTCGCTTTTGACCAGTATAGCTCGAGCCAGATAATAGAAATCGTTAAGGCTGGTGATGTAACCTTTGGACAGTGCTTCCATAAATGTCATCCACTCGGTTACAGAGACCGGTACTTTTCTTTCTCTCAGCGTGTAAAAAAAGCTGGTAAACATGAAGATGCCTGTCTTACGAGAAAATTAGTTTTATGGGTCCAGCGTCTTCGCGGCCTGTTTCTTTTTTATGAAGGTATTCACGAAGTACGCATAATCGGTTTCTTTCTTGAGCAAAGTGCCCGCGAACGGAATATCGGTGGAAATTGCCTTATCCGATGTGCCGCTCGCCATGAGAACCCGAATCCAGTCTATAAGCTCGCTAGTCGACGGCTTCTTGCGGAAATCATCGATTTTTCGTAGCGTGTAGAATGTGGCCAAAGCCTGACCAAGCAGGTTTTGTTTTATGTTGGGGAAGTGTACCCTGACTATTTCCTCCATGAGCTCGGGGTCGGGAAACTCGATGTAGTGAAATATGCAGCGACGGAGAAAGGCATCGGGTAGCTCTTTTTCCGCGTTGCTGGTTATAATCACGATCGGTCTGAACTCAGCAACCACCGTTTCACCCGTTTCGGTTATATAGAAACTCATCTCATCCAGTTCGTTGAGCAAGTCGTTGGGAAATTCCAGGTCGGCTTTGTCTATTTCATCTATAAGCAGCACCAACTCTTCCTTGGAGGCAAAGGCCTCGCCCAATTTGCCGAGTTTTATGTATTGCTTGATGTCTGATATATCTTTATCACCAAACCGGCTGTCGTTCAGTCTCTGCACCGTGTCGTATACATAAAGTCCTTCCTGAGCCTTGGTGGTGGATTTGATATTCCAGATAATTAATTTCTTGCCCAGCCCCTTGGCCACACTATGGGACAGCAGTGTTTTTCCTGTTCCGGGTTCGCCCCTTACCAGTAACGGCCTCTTTAGGGCGATGGAAACATTGACCGCATTTCTTAAAGATTCTGAAGTCACATAATCGGGAGAGCCTTTGAATTTGTCGAATCCTTCATTCTGCATTATACTTATTTTCCTCCGATTTAAAGCTTGTCGGCAGGCTAATTGTAGTGGATAAGTGAAGCTAAATCAATTTGAACGTGCTCAACGCCGAGATACTTTATTTGGGGGATTTTTCAGGAATGCCTTTGCAAACCTCTTGACAAGAAGATATAATAATAGTATACTGTATGTTTACTGCATTGATATGCCTATTAGACTGCTTAACGGATTTTTTCCCCATTGCTACTCTTAAGTAAATCTAACCTTGGTTAAAGAACCGCAGTTGAGACATTTGTCTTAATTTTCTGATGGGAGTGTTATGTCTGTTTCATTAACATCTGACAAGCGAAAAGCCAGCCTGGAGACCAGAATATCCTTTGCCAAACTACCTACCGTTCTGGAGATACCCAATCTAATCAAAGTCCAGCTCGATTCATTTCGTTGGTTTCAAGAAGAGGGATTGAAGGAGCTTCTGGAAGAAGTTTCTCCAATCCACGATTTCACCGGTACCAGGCTGGAACTACATTTCATCGGCTATGAGTTCCGTGAGCCACCGTACAACATAGACCAGTGCCGCCAACGGGACATGACGTATGCCGCTCCGCTCTATGTCAGGGCCAGGCTTGTAGTAAAAGAGCCCAGGCAGGAGATACGAGAGCAGGAGATATTCTTCGGTGATTTCCCGCTGATGACGGACAAGGGCACCTTTATTATCAGCGGTGCTGAGAGAGTCGTAGTGAACCAGTTGCTACGCTCACCTGGCATCTACTTTAGCCTGCAGGAAGATGTGTCCACCGGTCGCGAGCTCTGCGCGGCTAAACTAATACCGGAACATGGTGCCTGGCTGGAGTTCGAGACATCCAATCGCGACGTAATCTTTGTAAAGGTCGACGGCAAGAGGAAGATCCCGGTAGCCATTTTGCTGCGTGCCATCGGTTATGACAACGATGCCGAGTTGATAAGTAACTTTCAGGAAGTAGAGACATCCGCCGAGCACAGCTTTATACAGACTACAATTGAGAGAGAGCCCTCCGTCAAGACCAAACAGGAAGCTCTGGTAGACATATATAAAAGACTGCGCCCGGGGGAACCGCCTACAGTCGATAATGCACAGAACCTGCTAAATAACCTTTTCTTTAATCCCAGGCGCTACGACCTGGGCAGGGTCGGCCGATACAAGCTCAATCATCGGCTGGGCCTTAATATCGACGAAAGCCATCGCTGTTTAACTAAAGAAGATTTTATTGAGATAGTCAGGCATATCATCAAGATAAACAACGGCAGAGAAGAGCCTGACGATATTGACCACCTGCGCAATCGTCGGGTGAGGACTGCTGGCCATCTTATACAAAACCAGTTCCGGATCGGAATACTGCGTCTCGAGAGGACCATTAAGGAACGAATGAGTATCGTCGGTCCTGAAGCTGCCACACCGTCTACCTTAATTAATAACCGCCCGGTAGTGGCTGCGATGAGGGAGTTTTTCGGCGGTTCGCAGCTCTCACAGTTTATGGACCAGACGAATCCGCTGGCGGAACTGACGCATAAGAGGCGTCTTTCGGCCATGGGTCCCGGTGGCCTGTCCCGTGAGCGTGCCGGCTTTGATGTACGCGATGTTCACCATTCGCACTATGGGAAGATATGCCCTATAGAGACGCCAGAAGGTCCGAATATCGGCCTCATTGGCTCTCTGGCCACTTACGCTTCAATTAATGATTACGGTTTTATCCAGACGCCGTACCGCAAAGTTATTCATGAGGTCCCCAATAGCACGGAAAAACTGCTTAACCGTACCGTTTTAGAGGATGTAACCACTAGCACCGGCAGGACAGTTATTGCCAAAAGAGGCTTAATTAGCAAAGAGATTGCCACGAAAATTGCCGCCCTTTCATCACGAAACATCAAGGTTGTTCCTTTTGTTTCGGACCGGATCGAATATCTGACCGCCGACGAGGAAGAAAAGTATGCCATTGCTCAGGCAAATGCCATCCTCAACGAACAGAACGAATTTACAGAGGACAGGATCGGAGTTATAAGAGGCGGCAAATATCTCAAGGAAACCGCTGACAACATTGATTTTATGGATGTATCGCCGAAGCAGGTATTCAGCGTTACAACTTCACTGATACCTTTCCTGGAGCATGACGATGCTAACAGGGCCTTGATGGGCTCGAATATGCAGCGTCAGGCGGTTCCTTTACTTCGTCCCGAGGCACCGGTGATAGCCACGGGTATGGAGAAGGAAGTAGCCAAATATAGCGGCCAGGTCGTTTTTGCCAGGGTCGATGGAGAGGTCGTTGAACTTGATAGTGGCCACATCACTATTGCCGAAGAAGATGGAAATATACATGACTACCCTCTGATGAAATTCATGCGGACAAATCAGGGTACGTGTATAAATCAACGACCGGTTGTATCCAAAGGTGCCAAAGTAAAAAGAGGCCAGGTCATTGCCGATGGTTCGGCGACCGACCACGGCGAGCTGGCTCTGGGTCAGAATATAACTTGTGCTTTTATGAGCTGGCGCGGATACAATTTTGAAGACGCCGTTATCATCAGTGACAGATTGGTCAAGTATGACAGGTTCACATCTATCCATATAGAGAAGTATGAGATAGAAGCTCGTGAAACAAAGCTCGGTACCGAGGAGATTACTCGAGATATACCTAATGTGGGCGAAGAGAGCCTGCGGGATTTAGATGAGAACGGCATTATCAGGGTAGGTGCTGAAGTCGGGCCGGGCTCCATTCTGGTAGGTAAAATCAGCCCTAAAGGCGAGACGGAGCTCACTGCTGAAGAGAAGTTGCTGCGGGCTATATTTGGTGAAAAAGCCCGAGAGGTCAAAGATAGTTCGCTCAGGGTACCGCATGGTGAGTGGGGCAAGGTAATAGAAGTCAAGATTTTCACGCGAAGTAACAATGCCGATTTACCGGCAGGCGTGCATTCCCTGGTGCGGGTGTGGGTAGCCCAGAAGAGGAAAATTTCCGTTGGCGACAAAATGGCTGGTCGCCACGGTAACAAGGGCGTGATTTCCTGTATCCTGCCTGAAGAAGATATGCCCTGTCTTCCTGACGGCAGGCCGGTAGATATAATCTTAAATCCAATCGGCGTACCGTCCCGTATGAACATAGGTCAAATTCTGGAAACCCATCTTGGCTGGGCGGCTGAAATACTCGGCCTTAAAGTGTTGAATCCCATTTTTGACGGGGCCAATGATGTAGCCATTGAAGACGCTTTGGCTAGAGCGTGGATAGTCCAGCAGGCGGGAGCCATTAATCCGCTGGCCGGTGACAGCAACGCTGCCGTTAATCTTGAACGGGCCAAGACATGGCTGGCTGATAACGGCTACAACGCGGAAAATGTATTCGATGATAATAATCCGGGAGAAGCCAAACGGGTTTGTCTTCGGTTATGGCTCGAAACGCTAGGTGTTAAGGTTACCGGGTTGAAAGATGAGCAAGTTGCCGAATTAGTCGATAAAGCTTATGTGGAACAGAAGCAGTCACCGCCGGTATTCGGTAAAGTGCTCCTACGTGATGGACGCACCGGTGACCCGTTTGACCAACCGGTGACTGTGGGCAATATCTACATGATGAAACTTATTCATCTTGTCGAAGATAAAGTTCATGCCCGTTCTACCGGCCCTTACTCGCTGATAACGCAGCAGCCGCTTGGCGGGAAAGCCCAGTTCGGCGGACAGCGGTTCGGCGAAATGGAAGTATGGGCTCTGGAAGCCTACGGCGCCAGTCATACTCTTCAAGAACTGTTGACCGTTAAATCCGATGACGTTGCCGGGCGTGCCAAGGCGTATGAGTCACTGGTTAAGGGAGAGGATATATTCCAACCCGGTGTCCCGGAATCTTTTAAGGTTTTGTTTATGGAATTGCGCAGCCTCGGTCTTGCAGTCGAGCTGCTTAACGAAGAAGAGGAAATGGTTAGCTTCCTCGAAGAGCGTAAGAAGATTGGGACCAAACTCAAGGTTTAAGCTAAAGGAGATAGATGACTGAGATCAATGATTTTAATGCTATTAGAATCTCGCTAGCTTCACCGGAGCAAATTAAAAGCTGGTCATACGGCGAGGTAACCGAGCCTGAAACGATTAACTATAGGACGTTGAAGCCGGAAAAAGACGGGCTTTTCTGCGAGAGAATATTCGGCCCGACTAAAAATTACGAATGTTATTGCGGCAAGTATAAGAAAATACGCTACCGCGGCGTTACCTGCGATAGGTGCGGAGTTACGGTAGAGCATTCCAGGGTACGAAGGACCCGAATGGGTCACATTGAACTGGCTGCTCCCGTGGCCCATATCTGGTTTGCCAAAGGTGTGCCCAGCCGGTTGGCCTTACTGCTGGATATTTCGCCTCGCAACCTGGAGAGGGTGCTTTATTTCGCCCAGTATATTGTGACTTCAGTTGACAGCTCAATTCGCGACGAACAGATTAAGAGGCTCAAGGAAAAAATGTCCCAGCTCGTCGGCGAGCAAGAGAGTCAACTGGAGAAGAAAGTCACCGAGATAGAAAAGAAGGACGGTGACGCTCCAGACCAGAGCGCTATAGAAACCATTAATCAGCTGCGCCGCGAGTTCGGCGACAAGAGAGCCGAGCTTGAAAGTGAATATCACGAAAGAATTTCCGGGCTGGAAAACGTGCGTGAGTTAAGGCTGCTCGCGGAAAACCAGTATCAATTAATAAAACAAGAATACGGTGACTTTTTCACGGTCGCCATGGGAGCTGAGGCTATACTTGATGTGCTTAAAGGCATAGACCTGGAGAAGCTGCGCCATGATTTGATTGAAGAGGTCCGTTCCAGTTCAGGTCAGCGCCGCAAGAAAGCCAGCAAGCGACTGCGTGTAGTGGAGGCTTTTTGGCGAAGCGGTAACAAGCCTGAGTGGATGATTTTGACCGTGCTCCCGGTATTACCTCCCGAACTTCGACCAATCGTTCAATTGGATGGAGGCCGGTTTGCCACCAGCGACCTCAATGACCTTTATCGTCGAGTGATCAACCGCAATAACCGGCTGAGGCGTCTTATTGATTTGGGGGCCCCGGAGATAATCATTCGCAATGAAAAGCGGATGCTTCAAGAAGCGGTGGATGCCCTGATCGATAGCGGCCGAAAAGGACGTACTCCTCTGGTTAGCGGAGCTCATAAATTGAAGTCGCTGTCCGACATGCTCAGGGGCAAGCAGGGTCGTTTCCGCCAGAACCTTCTGGGTAAACGCGTCGACTATAGCGGACGCTCGGTCATCGTTGTTGGTCCAGAATTGAAACTTCATCAGTGTGGTCTGCCCAAGCATATGGCACTGGAGCTGTTCAAGCCTTTCGTTATGCGCCGGCTGATAGAACAGGGTTTTGCACATAACATCAAAAGCGCTAGACGACAGGTAGAAAAAGCCAGGCCAGAGGTCTGGGATATCCTTTCTGAAGTGGTTAAAGAGCGTCCCGTATTGCTGAACCGAGCGCCGACTTTGCATCGCTTAAGCGTACAGGCTTTCGAGCCGGTACTTATCGACGGTAGCGCTATACAGATTCATCCGTTAGTGTGTGCCGCGTTCAACGCCGACTTCGATGGCGACCAGATGGCCGTCCACGTGCCGCTAGCACGAGCGGCGGTTCAAGAAGCCAGAGAAAAGATGCTCAGCGTTTATAACATGTTGCTGCCCAGTTCCGGCGAGCCGATAATGACGCCCACTCTGGATATGGTGCTGGGCTGCTATTATCTGACTAATATCAGACCCGGAACCAAGGGCGAGGGAATGATTTTTCATGATTTCGAAGAAGCTAAACTCGCCTACGATCTTGGTATTGTAAACCTGGATGCCGAAATACAGGTCAGGGCTGAGGCTGCGGATGTCGACAGGCTGACGACGAGTGTCGGCCGGATTTTGTTTAATGAAATATTGCCGCTGGAGTTCCGGTTCCTTAACAAGGTGATGGACAAAGCCGCCTTAAAGACGTTGGTGCTGGATTGCTACCGGTCATTGGGTAACGTGCCCACCGTAGATATGCTGGACAGCCTCAAGCGGCTCGGTTTCGAGTATGCCACCAAATCAGGCACTACCATTGCGGCTAAAGATATCGAGGTGCCGCGGGATAAGGCAAAACTACTGGAAGAGGGTGACGAAAAAATTGCCGTCATCGAAAGCCAGTTTAACCGTGGTTTGATTACGGACGATGAACGTTATTCAAGCGCCATTGAGGTCTGGACGGAGACGACCGATAAAATAACAGAAACCATTTCGCAGTCATTGGACCGCTATGGTGGCATCTATATGATGGCTACCTCGGGTGCCAAAGGTAATATTTCTCAGATAAGACAGATGGCCGGCATGCGAGGGTTGATGACCGACCCCTCGGGTAGAATTATAGACTTCCCCATCAAGGCTAGTTTTCGAGAGGGCCTATCGGTTATGGAATATTTCATTTCCACACACGGCGCACGCAAAGGCCTGGCCGACACGGCTTTGAGGACTTCAGACGCTGGCTATCTTACCCGCCGTCTTATCGATGTCGCCCAGGACCGGATCATATTCGAAGAGGACTGCGGTACTGAAGAGGGTATCTGGCTCTTTGAGAAACCGGAAAAGGGGCTGCTGGCTTCACTTGACGAACGCTTGCTTGGCCGTCTGGCTGCGGCTGACATTGCCGACCCGAAAACGGGCGAGATAATTGTTCATTTAAATGAGGAAATAGACGAAGACAAAGCGGCGCTGATTAAAAAGGCAGGTATCACACAGGCATACGTCAGGTCGCCGCTTAGCTGTCATTCGCGGCGTGGCTTGTGCAAGAACTGTTACGGGCGTGACCTCGGACGCAGAGGCCTGGTAGGAGAGGGCACGGCGGTAGGCATTATCGCCGCCCAGAGCATCGGCGAGCCCGGTACGCAGTTAACTCTCAGAACCTTCCATACCGGCGGTGTGGTTGGAGCGGATATCACCAGCGGTTTGCCTCGCGTAGAGGAACTATTCGAAGCCAGGGTGCCAAAGGGGCTGGCCGTGCTGTCAGAAATAGACGGCGTCGTCGATGTCATTGAGACTCAGGATATGCGCCGGATAAAAGTTACGAGTTCAGAGTCGTATCTGGACGAGTACCCATTGCCTGCAAAGGCTGAAATTGCAGTGACCAATGGCCAGTGGGTTGAAGCCGGTACTCTATTGGCTAACATAACCGAACCAAAGAAGAAAACAGAAAAAACCAAGAAGGTTGCTGTCAAAGAAGAACGCCCCATGATTGCCAGGGTTGCTGGAAATGTGGTTATCGAGAACAAACATCTTTTCATCAAGTATGATGAAGTGGAAGAACGCGAGTACATAATTCCCTCCGGCAGCCACATCCGTGTTAAATCGGGCGACAGGGTCAAGGCTGGCGACCAGCTAATAGATGGTGCTGTAGACCCGCAGGACATCCTGCGTATCATGGGAAGGGAAGCGGTACAGCAGTATCTTGTTGAAGAGGTTCAGAAAGTGTATCGCTCCCAGGGTGTTAACATCAACGACAAACACATCGAGATAATCGTCCGCCAGATGTTGAGGCGGGTACGGGTCGAATCACCCGGAGATACCGAACTCTTATCCGGCGACCTGGTAGACCGTTTCGAGTACGAGAGCATTAACGCCAAGGTCCTGGCTGAAGGCGGGGAACCGGCCACCGCTCAAACCGTTCTTCTCGGCATCACCCGAGGTTCATTGAATACGGGCAGCTGGTTAGCAGCCGCGTCGTTCCAGGAGACCACCAGGGTGCTCACAGAAGCCGCTATCTGGGGCCGGACCGATAAGCTGCTCGGCCTCAAGGAGAATGTAATTATCGGTAAGCTGATACCTTATCAGGGGACTCTGTCAGCCGTAGTTATAGGGGAAGCAGCGCAGCCAGGTCAATTAGAGGCTCCGGCAGCGGCTGAACCCGGACTGTTATCCGAGCTACAGGCTGCGGTAGCCACGGAAAACGAGCTGGCGCCTGAGATTGAACCGCAGAAAGAATCAGACACAGGCGATAAGTAAAGAAGTATAATACGCGAAATAAAAATCCTCGCCCACCGGCGGGGATTTTTTTATTCTTTAGTTTGCCAAAACCTCTATGTGATATAATTTCAACAAGTTTGGATGGCTTCCTGATGAAAGAAAAGGAAACGAAGACACGGATAGTTTCAGGTAAGCCCAGCGTTGATGATGTTTCCCTCGACACCAACCTCCGTCCGAGACGCCTGACCGATTTCATCGGGCAAGACAAGGTCAAGGGTAATCTCGAAATAGCGATTGCCGCAGCCAAAAAACGAGGAGAGCCATTAGACCATGTACTTCTGTACGGACCTCCGGGTTTGGGAAAAACTACTTTAGCCTTTATAATCGCCGCCGAGATGGGTGTCAATGTCAGGATAAGCTCGGGTCCGGCAATAGAACGGCCGGGAGACTTGGCGTCTATATTGACTAACCTGCAGAAAAACGACGGCTTTTTCATAGACGAAATTCACCGTCTCAGCCGGCCGGTGGAAGAAATACTCTATCCGGCTATGGAAGATTTTGCTATTGACATAATCCTGGGTAAAGGTCCGGGTGCCAGAAGCCTGCGCTTGAGCTTACCCCGGTTCACCTTGATTGGGGCCACCACTCGCTTTGCCCTCATGAGCCCGCCGTTGAGGGACAGGTTCGGCGCCATCTACAGGCTCGATTTCTACGATGAGCCTGCTATCGAAGCCATTTTAAAACGTTCGGCCGGCATACTAAAAATAGAAATCGATGAAGCTGGCATCCGCCAGATTGCCTGCCGGGCCAGGGGAACGCCCCGCGTAGCCAACAGGCTGCTCAAGCGCGTCCGGGATTACGCTCAGGTAAAGGCCGACGGTGCCATTACGGAATCGCTTGCTATCGAGGCCCTGTCCAAACTGGAGATAGACCCCATTGGACTGGACGAGATAGACCATAAAGTTATCCGCACTATAATCGAGAAATTCGATGGCGGACCTGTGGGGCTGGAAACGATTGCCGCCTCTATCAGTGAAGAAGCCGATACTATTATGGATGTTTACGAGCCGTATCTGCTTCAGCTCGGGTTCCTGGAGCGTACTCCGCGCGGCAGAGTAGCTACCCGGCTCGCCTGCGAGCACCTCGGTGTAGCCTATAAGAGAGGCAAATCGGCTCAGCCAGGTCTCTGGGAATCTTAAACGTATATTTATATGATGGGCTTTAAAAGCGCATCTACCGCGTTACTTCTTTCCGTATTGCTGTTACTGCCTTTAGCCTGCCAGCCGCCCTCGCAGTTCGTTACCGTTACCAAAGTTATCGATGGTGATACCATCGTTATCGAAGGCGGAACCCACGTACGCTACATAGGTATAGATTCGCCGGAGAGAGATGAGCCGTACTACGCAGAAGCAATGCAGATGAATGAAGACCTGGTAGAGGGCAAGGAGGTCAGGCTGGAAAGCGATGTTACCGACAAGGATGAATATGGAAGGCTACTCCGATACGTCTACGCGGGTGATACTTTTGTCAACGCGGAAATGGTAAGGCAGGGTTGGGCATGGTCCACTGCCTTTCCGCCGGACATTAAATATCAGGGCTACCTGGAAGCCATGGAAAATGAGGCCAAACAACTCAAGCGTGGGTTCTGGCAATAGGTCTGAGCTACTTGAAGATTAGCGAACGGACTTGCTCGACAAATGTAATGGTTTACCGCTGGTCCGTTTAGGGTATTTCTCCAGCAACGCCGGACCAAGAATCAGTATCACGGACAGCAGAATAAGGCCTATCCAGCCAACGGGGTTAATAGAACTTTTGCGGCTCAGGGCCATTATTCCCAGGATGATAATCTCAAGCGTTAACAGGACACCCACTTTAAGCCAGCGCTGCCTGACGCGAATAAATGTAGCTACGGTTAGCGCCAGAACGGCGAAGGTTAAAGCAATCAGAGGGGCGAACTCATAAAGTTGCTCATACGATAAAAATCCGTGGTGCCCTTCGAGGGCCAGTATCCAGAGCCACATTATCCAGCCCAGCATTATCGGAGCCGGCAATAACATCAACGAAGCAAATACCCAGTCTTTTTTGGCGATTTTCTTGGTTACGGAGAATATGATCAAAAGGGCTAGTGGAACATATGCCGAAGCAGCCAGCCAGGCCCAGCCGCCGGGCAAATATACCAGCAGTATGCCCACTGCAATCACCGGTATCAGGCAATAGCCCAGCCACGGGAAAAGCCACGCGGGCTTGCCGTGGAACCAGCCGTAAATAGCTCCACCGACAACTGCCGCCAGAATGCCGATAAGCCAGAAGGTGCTCTGCCACCAATGCAGGGCGAAAAAGGCTGCCACCAGCAGGTGAGGTAATGCAGCAAAGATAGCCTGAACCCAGCTTCCCTGACTGTAGACTTCATATATCTGCTTGGCGACCAGTTCCGGGGAACCCATAGAGCGGCATACGGCTCTGTTGGCTTCTTTTTCCGAAAGACCGGATTCAATTAGCTCGTGCTTTTTATCTTCGATATGTGCCCGTATTTCACGCACCACGTCGTTTTCAACTACGGCATCAAGCCGCATATGATGCTTCAGGTTATCGGTGTATTTTGATTTAACCGACATGGCATTTAACCGGATGGTTCCATAATTAAAGCCACGGCCGCAGCGAAGTTTTGCCAGACCGCCATTCTTTCAGCCAGCGACTTTTGTCCTTTAGCGGTTATATAGTAGTAGCGCCTTTCCTGGCCGCTGGGCAGTTTTTGCCACTTGCCTTCCAGAAGTCCGGCTCTCTCCAGCCGGTGCAGGGCGGGGTACAAAGTTCCTTCCTTAAACTGGAAATAACCTTTGCTTCCCTTTTCCAGCTCCTTGATGATTTTATAGCCGTAAGTTGGCTGGCGATTGATCAAGCTAAGTAGCAAAGAGTCGGTGTTGCCTTTCAGTAATTCACGTTCGTAATTCACTTTTTGCACCTCGCTTAAATTTCGGTTTTCAATAAGCATAACATCGGGCGGTCATACCGTCAACTCGAAGCTATATTTGACAAAAGTGACGTTTTAAGGTTATATTATAAGTAAGTAAAAATCCTCTGGTGGTTAGAGCGAGGTGGTACCACCCGTTCCCATCCCGAACACGGAAGTGAAACGCCTCAGCGCAGACGATACTGGGGGGGTAACTCTTTGGGAAAATATGCCACTGCCAGGGGGTTTTCTTCAAATTTAGAACGAAATAATAAACGTTCGACATCAAAATTCCAAATATCCCATCGCTTTGACACCTCAAATTAAACGTCCTATAATTCAGGCTAATACACTAGAGCAGGTTGAATAGCAGAAAGAGACATGACAAGTAGATTCGAAAAGTTTTCAGAAAGAGCGCGCCGCGCTCTTACACGTGCCCAGGAAGAAGCGCAACGTTTCGGCCACAACTACATCGATACCGAGCATATTTTGTTGGGTCTGGTAGCCGAAGAAGACAGCGTGGCCAGTAAAGTGCTGGTAAATCTGGGCGTACTACCGAATAAAATAAGAGCCGCCGTAGAGTTCGTAGTCGGCCGGGGCGAAAGATCAGCCATTGGCGAAGTGGGTCTAACCCCGCGGGCCAAGAGGGTGATCGAGCTGGCCGTAGACGAAGCCCGCCGGCTGAACCACAGCTATATAGGTACCGAACATTTGCTTCTGGGCCTGCTGCGAGACCGTGAAGGGGCCGCAGTTGGCGTCCTCGAGAGCTTTGGTGTAACTTTCGAAAAAGCCCAGACCGAGATAAACAACGTGTTGAGCCAGAGTGCTCCGCAGTCACGGGCCGTTGCCCGTGGTGTCGGCCGGACACCAGTTCTGGACCAGCTTGGCATAGACCTTACCAACGCGTCCCGCTCTGGAAAGCTCGACCCCATTATAGACCGCGAGAAGGAAATAGAACGCGTTATCCAGATACTCAGCCGGCCCACCAAGAATAACCCGGCCC
>Ga0116202_10000866_pt1 | contig 17411 bp, 11 predicted proteins | sample LakKivw325mmetaG_FD_94479 | JGI IMG/M metagenome (GOLD analysis project Ga0116202, IMG submission 94479) | Anoxic lake water microbial communities from Lake Kivu, Rwanda to study Microbial Dark Matter (Phase II) - Lake Kivu water 325m metaG | ecosystem: Environmental > Aquatic > Freshwater >...
ATCTTTTATTAGCGATCTGTCTATTTATTGTTTTCCTTTTATTACTTGCGGCTCGCTTAAAAAACATGAGGACTTTGTCCATCGGGCTTTTGATGATATCAGTTTTTTTTATAGGAATTTTCAATATAAATCTTTATGTCCACACAGATCAGGAACCGGGTCATATCAGTCATCATTCGGCTGGAGAAACTATCGTCGTTGAAGGCGTAATTTCTGAAAATCCCGCAGTGTCGCCCGATAAAACCGAAATCACGATTTCGACCATGAAAATCATTCGTGATGACGTCATCATTCCTGTTCATGGCCTTGTCCTGCTTTCCATTACTAACTTTCAGTCTTTTAACTACGGTGAGTATGTTCGGTTCAGAACCAGGCTGAAATCGCCACGAAATTTCAACAATCCCGGCGGTTATGATTATGTAAAACATCTCCGCTACAGAGGTATCATCGTTCGGGGATTTATTAATGATCCCTCCAGAATTGTTGTTTTAAGAGAAAATCAGGGGAATTTCATAAAAACATACATCGAGACATTCAGAGAAAAACTGAAAAAACTCATTCGCGACAATTCCATCTCGCCGGACGGGGAAATCATTCAGGCCATGATTCTTGGAAATCAAAAAGAAATTCCAGAAGATGTAATGGAAAAATTCAATAAAACCGGAACAACCCATATCATCGCCATTTCGGGCTTCAATATCGGGATTATAGCCGCGTTATCGATCATCATGGCAAGGCTGTTGATGAAGTCCTGGACATATCTGCTTCTGAGATTCAATATTCATGTGGTAACCACCGTATTTGCCATTATTCCCGTCGTTGTATTTACATTTATCGCAGGGATGGGCATGTCCGTGGTCAGGGCTGCCATTATGGCCGTCACCTTCATGATCGCAATTATTATCGGAAAAGAGAGAGACCTTTACAACACATTGGCCCTTGCGGCAATCATCATACTCACCATATCTCCACACGCCCTGTTTGACATATCGTTTCAGCTGTCGTTTGTCGCGGTATGGTCTATTCTTTTTATTACGCCCAGACTCATGGAATGGCTGCCGCAGATCAGCCCCGATGTCGAATCAAGGTATTCTATTTTTAATAGAAGTACGCTCAGAAATGTCCTGATATTCATCAGCGTATCGGTGAGTGCAACACTGGGAACCCTGCCTTTGATCGTGTTTTATTTTAATCGGATATCGAGCATTGTCCTTCTTTCAAATATATTGGTTGTCCCCGTGCTCGGCATCATCGCGATTCCCGTCTGCATGGCAATCATCGTAGCAGCTTTAATGTCTTCCGCCCTTGCGGTATTTTTCATTCATATATCTTCTTTTCTTGTCTGGTTGTCCGTTGCAATGGTTGATTTTCTTGCCTCTCTTCCGGGATCGTCTTTTTTTGTATCTACACCCACACTACATGAAATCGCACTCTACTACGGTCTTCTCATCCTCGGTGTAAAATTGCTCGACATGAAAATCGTTGAGAATAACAAAGAAGATGTGAGTAAATATAGACCACGACAATTATTTATATACAGGACATCCTTTATCATATTGATTTTTATTCTTTTTGCAGATGTCATATATTTAAACACCCGAGACATGTTTGTGAAAACGATGAAAGTAACAGCCATTGACGTCGGCCAGGGAAGTTCCAGCCTTGTTCAGTTGCCTGCTGGAAGAAAGATGTTGATTGATGGCGGCGGATTTCCTGAGGGCGGTTTTGATGTGGGCAAATACGTTGTCGGCCCGTTTCTCTGGCATGAAAGAATCAGCAAGATTGATATTGTCGTACTGACCCACCCACACCCTGATCATCTCAATGGATTGCTTTACATCCTGTCTAATTTTGAAGTCGGTGAAGTATGGACAAACGGCGATGATTCGGACGAATATAACTATCAAGAATTTCGAAGAATCATTGATGAAAAAAAGATTGTCCTTCGATCTGTTTCAGAAGCGACCAAAACATTGATAACGGATAACGTCATGATTGATATTCTGAATCCTGCTAAAATTATTGAAAGTCGCGCTGATTTTTCACGGTACTTCGAAGAGGAAAATAACCGGTCCGTTGTCATGAGAATTACGTATGGAGATATAAACTTTCTGTTTCCCGGCGATATTTCCGAAGCGGCAGAAAGCCGCCTGATACAATCGCACCGGGAAATGAGAAGCCATGTTTTGTTTATTCCACATCATGGCGGATTTACATCCAGTTCGGAAGCGTTCATCAAACGTATTTGTCCAGAGATTGCTGTTGCCAGCTGTGGTCTCGATAATATCTATAAATTTCCTCATCCCGAAGTCCTCAAGAGGTATTCCACGCTTGGGACAAGGATATTCAGAACAGACAAAAACGGAGCAGTCAGCATCGTTACGGACGGAAGCAATATCGTTTGCACACCCTTCCGTCAAGACAGGCTTTAAACCAGAAATTTATTGCACTTCAAGGCTTTGTGTGTTATCGAACAACACTTTTCAAAGAAAAAAATGATGTATTTCAAGGTTGTGTAATTCGTCATGGAAAAGATCACGTCGGTACGGGGATTTAATGATATTCTTCCGCAGGAAACAGGCATCTGGCAATATGTCGAAGGAAGAGCCCGCGATATTTTCACGAATTTCGGTTTCAGGGAAATTCGCGTGCCTGTCCTGGAAAAGACGGATCTATTTAAAAGAAGTATCGGAGAATCTACGGATATAGTCGAAAAAGAGATGTACACATTTCTCGACAGGGGAGATGAATACCTCACCCTGCGCCCCGAAGCGACAGCTTCCGTGATCCGTGCCTGCATAGAACATGCGGTATTCACCTTCGATCCCGTTGCCAGATTGTTTACTATCGGCCCCATGTTCAGACGTGAAAGGCCTCAGAAAGGAAGATACAGACAATTTCACCAGATCAATGTCGAATGTCTCGGCCTGGATGATCCCCGGATAGACGCAGAGGTCATTCTTATGCTGATACAATTTCTTAATGCCATGGAAATGACCGCCTTAAGACTACAGATAAACTCTCTGGGTTGCCAGGAATGCCGTCCTGTATTCAGAAGCAATCTTTATGATTTCTTGTTGCGCAGGGAAAATGACTTTTGCGAAGATTGTCGGCGACGGGTTGTCACCAATCCACTGCGTGTTTTTGATTGTAAGGTGAATAGTTGCCAGGCGGCCATAGATCACGCACCGCGGCTGTCCGGTTTTATCTGTGGCAAATGTAAAGACCACTTTACGAAGTTAAAGGAGTACCTTAATATATTTGATATATCTTTCGAAATTAATGACAAAATGGTGAGGGGGCTCGATTATTACACGAGGACGACCTTTGAGGTCGTCACCGAGTCTCTTGGCGCCCAGAACGCAATAGCGGGCGGCGGCAGGTACGATGGTCTTGTGAAAAGTCTTGGAGGACCGGATGTCCCGGGCATTGGATTCGCAGTTGGCATGGAACGACTCATTTCTTTGATGCCCCGTGGCGTTGAAGAATTTGTTGATACTCTTGACCTTTTTATTGCAGCTCTTGGCGATGATGCACAGAGGTTGGCATTTAAGTTATGTAACGCTGTGCGGATAAAAGGCATCAGGTCAGACATGGATTATGCAGGCAAGAGCCTTAAAAGTCAGATGAAACGGGCAGACAAATTAAATTCATATTATACTCTGATCCTCGGTGATAATGAAATAAGAGAGAACCGTGCTGAATTCAGAGATATGCGAAAAGGATCACAGGTAACTTTGGGACTTGATCGAATTGAAGAAACTATCTTGAAACTGATTAAAGAGAGGTAGATAGATCTTGGCTGGCTTTTTAACAGAAAAGAAAAGAACGCATTATTGTGGGGCTCTGGAACGTTCTCATGTCGGTAAAGAAGTAGTTCTTATGGGCTGGGTACATCGCAGAAGAGATCATGGAGGCGTCATTTTTGTCGATTTAAGAGACCGGGAAGGCCTGGTCCAAATCGTGTTCAATCCTGATGTGGATCATGACAGCCATGGAGAAGCACATCGAATCAGAAGCGAATTTGTTCTTGCTGTCAGAGGTATGGTTCGTCCAAGACCCAAGGAAATGGAGAATCCTGACCTGAAAACCGGTGAGATTGAAGTGATGGTTTTTGAACTGGAAATACTTAATGAATCGAAGACGCCGCCGTTCGTTCTTAATGAAGAGTCCGAGATCTCTGAAAGTATTCGGCTGAAATACCGATACCTCGATCTGAGGCGACACGAAATACAGAAGAATCTCATGCTCAGAAGCAGGGTAGCTGCCGAAACGAGAGCATATTTTCAGCAGGAAGGGTTCGTGGAAATTGAAACACCCTTTCTAACAAAAAGCACTCCGGAAGGAGCCCGTGATTACCTGGTTCCAAGTCGCGTCAATCAGGGAATGTTTTACGCACTCCCCCAGTCACCTCAGCTTTTCAAGCAATTGCTGATGGTTTCCGGATTTGACAGATATTATCAGATTGTCAGGTGTTTCCGTGATGAAGATCTCAGGGCTGATCGTCAACCTGAGTTTACCCAGATTGATGTGGAAATGTCTTTTATTTCAGAAGACGATGTCATTCATGTTACGGAAAAGCTTATGAAACATCTTTTCAGGACCTGTCTTGGAAAAGAGCTTCGAATACCATTTCCAAGGATCACTTATCGCGATGCCATTGATCGATTTGGCAAGGATAATCCTGATGTTCGGTTTGCCCTGGAATTGCGGGACATTACCCATATTGTCAGGAACTCTTCACTTCAGGTGTTTCAGGAAACTGCGCACGGGGGCGGCATGATAAAAGCCTTGAAGGTTGAAGACGGGAAACGGCTTAGCCGGAAGGATCTCGATGGTCTTGTTGACGTTGTGAGCCCCTACGGAGCGAAAGGACTCGCGTGGGCCAGAGTCAATCCCGAAGGATGGACTTCCCCTATATTCAAGTTTCTCAAACCCGACGAGGTCAGACAAATTAATGAAACCATGAAGGCCGAAGAAGGCGATCTGATTCTCTTTCTGGGAGACACGCCATCTGTTGTGCAGGAGGCCTTGGGAAATCTCAGGATTCATTTAGCAAAAAAATTAAATCTGATCGATCCTGAAGAATTTGCCTTTACCTGGGTGCAGGAATTTCCCCTGTTTGAATACAGCGATACCGAAAAAAGGTATGTATCCATTCATCATCCTTTTACCTCACCGTTTTTGGAGGATATTCCGATCCTGAGAACAAATCCGGATAAAGTCAGAGCCCGAGCCTATGATCTTGTTCTGAACGGATCGGAAATAGGAGGGGGAAGCATACGAATTCATCAGCAAAAATTACAGTCCATTATTTTTGAAGCACTAGGGATGCCTCAGGATGAAGTCAGGATTAAATTCGGTTTTCTCCTCGATGCCCTTGAGTACGGAACGCCTCCCCATGGGGGCATTGCTCTGGGATTTGACAGGCTGATCATGATGATGATCGGCACTGATTCCATACGAGATGTGATTGCTTTTCCCAAAACGCAGAAAGCGACATGTCTTTTAACGGATGCTCCATCTGAAGTAAGTATAAATCAACTCATGGAGCTTTCTCTTAAGATCATCTAAGCTTCATCCCCATTTTTTTATTGACAAAAAGACCTGATATTTATTACCTTATATAGTATCAATACTCAGATATCGAGCGGTCGTGATGCATTTTCCATCTAACGTATGTGGGGAGGACAAAAACATGTTACTTCAGCGATGGTCAGGTGTCTTCGTCAGATTAATGGTAGTTGTGACTTTTATTTTTCTTTTTTCCGCCTGTGCAAAGCCGTCTGCAAAGACGGCCGTTATTGAGCAGACATCAGACGTGAAACAGGAAGCCGAAAAACAGCCTGCAGATAAACGGATTGCGGTCGAGGAAAAACAGGTTGCCGAAGCGTCGCCCGTTGTTGAACAACAGGCCGTTGCGGAAAAGAAGGAAGGGTCCGGGAAAACATTGAAGAAAAAAACCAAACTCCGAACACAGCACATTGTGAGAAAAGGTGATTCTCTCTGGTGGATAGCAAAGTATAAGGATCAGTACAATGATCCATACCTCTGGCCTTTGATTTATAAAGCAAATATAAAGATGATCAAAAATCCCAACCTCATTTATCCAGGGCAGAAATTTAAAATTCCGAGGACAGGATTCAGTATGGACGACATTAAGAAAGAAAGAAAGAAGGCAGGGGCTCCGAAGCCATATGTAGCCCCTCAGGATGCAAATTTGCCGGTGAACTGAGACCTGCACATATTTTCTTATGAGGGCACGGCTGGTTTCAGGGTGCCCTCTTTTTTTTACAAAAATGAACAATCATGTTCGTTAAAGCAGTCGCAAGATTGAAAACAGTGATTCGAATGATCTCAATAGAGTTTCGTAACTGAATTTTAAAAGATTTTGGAGCAACCGACATGGCGAAATGGAATAAGCACAAAAGGGTTCTTGATCATGAACATACCAAGTTCTGGAAATTTGAACTGAGGGACGTTGATGAGCCGAATTTACAGAAAAGCGTTTTTCCTTACGATGAAGTCAGCCGCATAGATTTTGATCACAGAATCATTTCGATTGACCCGGCAGACGATATATTTATTACGGACACCACATTCCGGGATGGTCAGCAGGCACGACCGCCATATACGGTAAAGCAGATTGTGGATCTTTTCGCGCTGATGAGCAAGCTTGGTGGCGACAATGGCGTGATCAGGCAGTCCGAGTTCTTTCTATACAGTCAAAAAGATCGCGATGCCGTAGCAAGATGTGTTGACCTCGGATTAAAATACCCTGAGATCACCGGATGGATAAGAGCCCAGAAGGAAGACACCGGGCTGGTGAAAGAAGCCGGATTAAGGGAAACGGGCATTCTTACATCCGTTTCCGATTACCATATTTTTTTGAAGCTTAACAGCACCAGGAAAAAAGCAATGGATGACTACCTGGGCATTGTCAAAGACATTATGGATCAAGACATAGTACCGAGGTGCCACTTTGAAGATATTACAAGGGGCGAAATCTATGGATTCAGTATTCCTTTTGCAATTGAGTTAATGAAACTGCGGGAAGAAAGCGGCATTGATATAAAAATAAGGTTATGTGACACCATGGGGTATGGCGTGACCTATCCGGGCGCATCCCTGCCACGGGCTGTCGATAAGCTCGTCAGGGCTTTTATTGAGGATGCCGGAGTCCCCGGTCATCTCCTCGAATGGCATGGTCACAATGATTTCCATAAGGCTATGATCAATGCCACCACCGCCTGGCTGTATGGTTGCAGTGCAGCTAATGGAACATTGCTTGGACTGGGAGAACGGACAGGCAATCCCCCCGTGGAAGCACTCATTATCGAGTACATCGGCCTCAGGGGAACCAATAACGGTATTGATACGACTGTGATTACGGATATCGCCGATTATTTTGAGAGAGAGGTCGGGATGACAATCCCTGCAAATTACCCTTTTGTCGGTTCCGATTTTAATGTTACCAGGGCCGGTATCCATGCCGACGGGTTGATCAAAAATGAGGTGATCTATAATATTTTTGATACAACCAAGATATTGAAAAGGCCGATAGTTGCCATGATTACCGACAAATCCGGGAAGGCAGGGATAGCACACTGGATAAACTCTCGTTTGGGGTCAAATGATAAGACGGTGATCGACAAGAGACATCCCGGCGTCTCGAAGATTCACAAGTGGATAACGGAGCAGTACGAGGCCGGCAGGGTTACCGCAATATCTCACGAAGAATTGGAGAAGCTGGTTCGAAAATACCTGCCGGAGCTGTTTATGTCCGATCTGGAGAAGATCAAATACATGGCAACACAGGCTGCCATGACCGTGGTAAAACAGGTTATCGAACACCCCATGATGAAAACGATGAAACCGGAGCAGCAGGAACCGATCATGCAGCAGTTCATCGAAGAAAATCCGTCAATCCAATTTGCCTATGTGGTTGACATGAATGGTAAAAAAACAACAAAAAATATTACCAACATCGCGGACAGGGCAAAATACGAGAACTATGGTGTCGGGACGGATCAGTCTGACAGAGAGTGGTTTATCAAACCTTTGCAGACGGGGAAAATGTATGTGACAAATTTTTATATATCGAAAATGACGGGAGCTCTCTGTATCACTGTATCTGCGCCGATCGTTGACGATAACGATGAAATGATGGGCATCTTTGGAGTGGATATCAAGTTTGAAGACTGGGTCAAGCGGGTGGAGGACATTGCTGAGGCCACACAAATCGCTTTAAGAGAAGAATATGAAGCGAAATCCAAGCTGGACCGCTGGATTTAATACCGATGGTTTTCATTAACAACCCACTGATCGTAGGGGCAGGATTTCGAATATCTCTGAGCCGGAGAGAGTTCTCTGATAAATCTTGAAGGATTTATCACCATATTCCCCATACCCCTTGAGTAATCGATCAGGGGATAACAAAGATAGAGCTGGTCCTTGGCCCGTGTGGTTGCGACATAAAAAAGCCTTCTTTCCTCCTCTTCCCCGTCAGGATCTTTTAGGGCACGGGCCAGAGGCAACATACCGTCGGCACACCAGATCATCATCACGATCGACCATTCAAGCCCCTTGGCCTGATGGATCGTGCTGAGAATGATTTTGTCCTTTGTTGCCGTGTCAGGATCTTTTTCATCCTCTTCAGCCATGTTTGTCATCAGGGCGACCTCACTCAAAAAGTCTTCGAGCGAAGAAAATTTTGCAGAAAAAAAACCCAGCTGATACAGATCCTCTTCCCTCGACACGGCATCCGTATATCTCTCCTGCAGATATTCCCGATAACCGTTATCCATGAGGACCTCAATGATGTTTTGTGGATTTATATCAGGCGAAGCACTCAGAAGTGTTTTCAAGGTATTCTGTAATTTCATAAGACCCGGGGCGGCAGTCTTCGACGCGCAGTTCAAAAAATCATTCCGTGTGGCGGCCTGAAGAGGATTTTCATGTTTTGATAAATACTTCCAGACTTTATCTGCCGTGACTTTTCCTATCTTTTTGTAAAGACCCAGCACCCTCTTCCAACCCAGCTCATCAAAGGGATTGGAAATGATTTTCAGGTAAGCGGCAACATCCTTGATATGGGCCTGTTCAAAGAAACGGATTCCGGACCGGATTTCATATGGGACTCCTCTGCGTGTCAGTTCCATCTGGAGTTCCATGGAATGATAATGAGCCCGGTACAGAACCGCCATTTCTTCAAGCGGCATCCCCTCTCTGAACAGTTCAAGAATACGCTGGGCAACAAAATTGGCTTGCTGGCCGGCATTCTCCAGAGGTACAAGAACTGGCCTCAGGCCTGTTCTTCTCACAGATCTCAATTCTTTCTGAAACTGATTTTCATTGTTGACGATGCTGAGGTTGGCCAGGTGAAGGATTTCAGGTGTGCTGCGATAATTTGTCTCCAGCTTGAAAAGCTTGCAGTCGGGATATCTCTTAGGGAAATGAAAGATATTGGCGTAATTGGCCCCCCGGAAGGCATATATGCTCTGGGAGTCATCTCCCACAACCATGAGATTTCTGTGATATGACGCCATGAGATCAACGATATCTGCCTGGATGATATTGGTATCCTGGTATTCATCGACGAGAACGTGAAGAAATCTCTTGGAATAGTTGTCCAGTACGTCAGGGAATTTGAGCAGGAGCTCCTTCCAGTTGATCAGGAGATCATCGAAATCCATGACGTTTAATTTTTTTTTGCGAAGGGCAAAAAGCGAGGCGATCGACGTGATGTCTTCGAGACAGGACAATAAAAAGGGATATCTTCGCGAAACAACGTCCTCCAGAGAAACCTCCGTATTCAAAGAAAGGCTGATGATATCCCTCAGGACATTTCCTTTGGGAAACTTGTTTCCTTTTGCGTCGATTCCCTTCTCGGATATGCATGCATTGATCAGTTGGGATGCGTCTTCCGCGTCGATGATGGCAAAGTTCCGCCCGTAGCCAAGAAGATGGGCATTTCTTCTGAGGATTAGATGGGCGATATGGTGATACGTTCCTCCCCAGAGACTGGCTAAATCTACATCAACCAGGGATTTCACCCTGGAAAGCATTGAACGTGCGGCTTTGTTCGTAAAGGTGGCAAGAAGAATCCGCTCAGGATTGACACCCGATTCAAGCAGACGGGCAACCCGGTATGTAAGCGTCCGTGTTTTACCACTCCCGGCGCCTGCAATGACAAGGAGCGGCCCAACTTCTTCCATAACGACCCGTATTTGTTCTGCATTAAGTTCTTTTTCGTAATTAATCATAAGGGGCAACCCGTTCATTCTTAAACGCTGTGGAATATAGGTGAAACCATCCTTCTGGTCAAGGCATTAGTGCCATAGCGGATTTATCCTTGACCCTTATTATTGTCTTCTTTATATTCAAGCGACCTACTCAAAGAGGCTTAGCATGGAAGAACAGCGTTTTGGACCTGTCAGATTTATACCCGGTAAAAATCGCGGCAGATATCCTTACAGCCACTCCATCTATATCGAGGGGGCCGGCGTACTCATTGATCCGGCCTCAAGCCATGAAAGACTTTCTCGCCTCCGTGATCATGAGGGTGTAAAAGCGGTCTGGCTTAGCCACTGGCACGAGGATCATTTCACATACCTGGATCTCTTTCATGATGTTCCTCTTTTTATTTCAAGTTCAGATGCACCGCCTATTTCAGAAATGGAGGTTTTGCTGGACTGGTATGGCATTGATAATGATGATGAACGGCATTACTGGACGTGCGTATTGAAGGATCACTTCCATTTCAAACCACGAAAACCGTCGGGATTTCTGCGTGAAGAAATCATTGACCTGGGCACGGTCACCGTGTCAATTATTGCTACACCCGGTCATACACCCGGGCATCTTGCCTTCTTTTTTCAGGAGCCGGGCGTGGTCTTTATGGGCGACTATGACATGACTTCCTTTGGACCCTGGTATGGGGACCGTGATTCCAGTATCGAGGAAACGATTGCATCCATCAGACGCCTTAAAAACATACCGGCAAAGGTGTGGCTTACAGGTCATGATACCGGCGTATTCGAAAACCCTGAAAATTATATTTGGGACCATTACGAGGGTGTCATTTACGAGAGAGAGCGAAAACTGCTTGATGCGCTCAAGACACCCCGAACAATGGCAGAGATTAACCGTTTATGGATCATGTACGGCAAGCCGAGAGAGCCAAAGGCATTTTTTGAATTTGGAGAGAGGGTACTCGTTAAGAAGCACCTTCAGTTCCTTATGAAAAAATGCATGGTCCGTCAGAATGGGGAAATATATTCTCTTGTCTGATCTGAAGAAAAAAAAAGATCCCTTTTATGGCGTGTTGAACCCTATCTCCCTGCTGTATTCAAACTGTCTCTGCCAGGGAATGTTGGGATGAGCCCTTTCAAATGGCTCTGCCCCCACGAGTTTCAGCGATTCTGCATCAACCAGGACGGGATGATATCCGGCTACAAATCCCATATCGGCAGCAATCGCCGGGTTTTCACCGGGCAGGCAGTCGCATTCCACCGTTATATTCAGAAGTGCATTAATAAAAATACTTTTCCCCTTGATCCTCTTCCAGACGGCAGCGGCCGTTTCAACAAGCTTCTCCTGAAATACAGTGTCATCGGTCTCCCACAATATTTTTAATGCCAGTTCGGGACAATGGGCTATACACTGTGCGCAGCCGATACACGTCTCATGGTCATAAACAGGGTAGTCATCGTCGGCAAATCGAGCGGCGCCCGTCGGGCAGATATCAACACATGCGCCGCACCGGGTGCACTTCTTCTTGCTCAAAAAAGGTTTCGCATCCGAATGCATGCGCTGCTTCTGGGCGCGGGAAGCAAATCCCATGGAAAGATTCTTGATGGCGCCTCCGAAAAAGGCAACCATATGTCCTTTAAAATGCGAGAAGACGAAAAAACCGTCAGCATTTTCAATAACTGATGCCACCTGCACCTTATCGAAATATTTGAATCCCGCGGGAATGTCCACAACATCTCTGCCATCCAGACCGTCGGCAATAATGACAGGACAGCCAAGAAAATTTTCCGTATATCCATGCTCTTCTGCCGTCTTTACAGCCTCGCTTCCCGTGCGTCGGCCACCCGAATAGAGGGCTGTAGTGTCGCAGACAAAGGGTTTTGTTCCCTGTCCTGAGAGCCATTTAACAATTTCTTTTGCATATACGGGGGGCAGATAACTTCGGTTGCCCCGTTCACCCCAATGAAGCTTAATCCCGACAGAGTCCCCTTTTTTGAAGGGGCTTTTGAGATTGCCCAAGAGGGAATTAAGAACCTTTGCATATGCTTCCAGGGACCCTTCTGCTTTATAAAAGATCACATCCGACATGTTCGTCTCTCCTGAAATTAGGCAATAAATTTTCTTTATTGATAATAAGGTCTGTTTGTGATATTGCACCGATGCATTGCAACTCTGATGCAAACCGTTGGGGGATCGTTCAATGGAGGACAGCGGACTCTGACTCCGTCGATCAAGGTTCGAATCCTTGTCCCCCAGCCATTAAACATAATGGGGATTTGACTCAATTGAGTTACGTCCCCGTTTTCTTTTCCCCTTTCCCCATCATTTTAACCCAGGAATCCCGCAAAGTCACGGTCCGGTTAAATACCGGGGCTTTATTGGAAGAATCGACAGGATCCGTGAAGAAATATCCGAGCCTCTCGAACTGGGACCAGCTTCCAGGCGGCGCATGTGTGAGGCTCGGCTCCAGCCGGCATGATCTGAGAATTTCCAGCGATTTCGGATTTAGACAGTCCATGAAATCGGCATCTTCCCTGAGAGGATTGGCGACGCGAAAAAGACGGTCGTATAGCCGAACTTCAGCTTTGATGGAGTGAGGCGCCGACACCCAGTGGATGGTCGCGTCAACCTTCCGGCCATCGGGAGCAAAACCGCTTCTCGTCTCCGGATCATAGGTACAATGAACCTCAATCACTTCATGCGTCTCTGGATCTTTAACGATGCTCACGCATCTGATAAAATACCCGTAACGGAGACGCACTTCCCTGCCGACAGAGAGCCGGTAATACTTCCTGGGAGGATTTTCAAGAAAATCATCCTGTTCGATATACAACACCTTGGAGAAGGGTACTTTACGGGACCCCATATCGGGATTCTGAGGATGATAAGGGCAATCGAACTCTTCAACCTGATTATCCGGGTAGTTATCTATCACAACTCGGAGCGGTCGCAGAACGGCCATGACACGAGGAGCCCGTTCATTCAAATGATCCCTTACACAGTGTTCGAGAAGAGCCATATCGACAACACTGTCGTTCTTGGCTACTCCGATACGTTCACAAAAATTGCGGATCGCTTCGGGGGTGAAACCCCGTCTTCGCATGCCCGCAATGGTAGGCATCTGCGGGTCATCCCATCCACTAACCAGCCCCTTTTCCACCAGTTCGATAAGCTTGCGTTTACTCAAAACAGTGAAGCTGAGGTTCAGACGGGCGAATTCGATCTGTTGCGGATGATATTCCACTCTCAGTTCATCAAGAAACCAATCATAAAGAGGACGGTTGTTTTCAAATTCCAGAGTACAGATCGAATGGGTGATTCTTTCGATGGAATCAGAGACACAGTGGGCAAAGTCGTACATCGGATAGAGGCACCATGCATCGCCGGTACGGTAGTGAGACTCTTTTTTTATCCGGAAAATGACCGGGTCCCGCATGGTAATATTGGGAGACGCCATGTCAATTTTTGCCCTGAGCACATGTGTTCCGTCGGCAAACTCTCCCGCCCGCATACGCTGAAACAATTCCAGATTTTCCTGCGTTGATCGGTTGCGATATGGGCTTTCCTTGCCCGGTTCAGTCAGGGTGCCCCGATACTCCCGAATTTCATCGGCACTCAGGCTGCACACATAAGCCTTGCCTTCCTCAATCAGCTGCACCGCATAGCGGTAAAGTGTTTCATAGTAATCAGAAGCATAATATAAACGATCCTCCCAATCAAAACCCAGCCATTTTACGTCTTGAATGATTGAATCGACATATTCCAGGGTTTCCCCGCTTGGGTCCGTATCATCAAGACGCAAGTTACATGTGCCTCCGTATTGAGCGGCAATTCCAAAATTGAGGCAGACGGACTTGGCATGCCCGATATGGAGGTATCCATTCGGTTCCGGAGGGAATCGCGTGGCCACGCGTCCTCCGTGTTTATTGATTTTTATGTCATTGTTGATGATATCCCTGATGAAATCAGAAGGGTTCGGCAAGGCTGTTTGGACCATAAATCTATTTCCTCTCTCAGAATGAAAGTCTATCTAAGCTGATCGAAATTTGCCAATGATTACCATAAGCAAGCTTATTTTGCAAGTTGGAAGGAGCATGACTTTCCAGAAAGTGCGAACCAGACCGAAAGATGGCGAATCAATCAACGGAGTTGCGCAATCTACCTACAAGTCGTGACAATCTTCCAATTGACAGATTTACTGAATACCGCTCGAAAGACGCAAAGTTTGAGCAGTTCAATTATTTCTTAAGAGAAAAGATTCCTAGCTTCCACACACGCCTGCTTGCCGAAACCTGCATGATTACCATGGCAAACAGCATGTGACGGCGTACTTTCCATTTGACATCTCAACGGGTATCCGGTAGCTTTAACATCAATAAATAAGTCTCATAAAATATAATAACCGTCTTTCTTTTCAGCTAGCATCGTTTGTCACGACAGAGGGTACCGTATGAACGAACAAGCCAGGACAAATCAAGAACTGATCGAAGAGATATCCGTCTTAAAAAAGAAAATCGAGGAACTGGCGCACTCGGAATCCGAGTGCAAGATAGCGGAGGAGGCGCTCAGGGAGGGTGAACAGCGGTTGCATAGTATCATCGATGGTTCTCCGATCCCTGCCTTTGTCATCGGGAAGGACCACCGGGTCATCCATTGGAACAAGGCACTGGAAGAAATGAGCAGAATCAAGTCTGAGAAAATAGTAGGTACCTGTGAGCACTGGAGAGCCTTTTACAATGAAGAAAGGCCCTGCGTGGCAGAGTTGCTGGTGGATGAGGCCGTTGAGTTGCTCCCCCAGTGGTATTCCGGTAAGTATATCAAATCTCCGTTGATTGAAGATGCGTATGAGGCCACGGATTTTTTCCCTGCCCTGGGAGAGGATGGAAAGTGGTTGCGTTTTACGGCCGCTGCAATCCGGGATTCAAAGGGGATTGTTGTTGCTGCCATCGAAACCCTGGAAGACATCACAGAGCGCAAGATAGCGGAAGAGGCGCTGCAGGAATCGTATGGACGTCTTGATGATATCATCAATGCCCTGCTGAAAGCCAATCTGGAAAAACAAAAACAACTTATACAGTCCGAGAAGTTGTCTTCATTGGGTCAGTTAGTCTCGGGATGCGCCCACGAAATTAATAATCCCATACAATTTATATTAGGGAATATGAGGATTTTTTATGAGGCGTTTGAGAAAATTATTCCCATACTTGATAAACAAGCGGACGAAAACCCCAATTTAACGTTGGCGCGGTTGAAATATCCATTTTTCAGGGAGCACATAAAAATACTCCTTGACGATATGACAAACGGGGCAATACGGATCAGGGATATCGTCGCCGATTTGAAAACGTTTGCGAGACGCGACGAAGGCAGGCTGGATGAGGAAGTTGATATAAACGAAGTGGTAAGAGTGTGCATCAGGCTGATTCACAATAAAATAAAGAGATATCGCGTAGAAGAAGATCTGGAACCGGCATTACCGAAAATATTGGGCAGTGAAAACAAGCTCGAACAGGTAGTAACAGCAACTATTATAAACGCTGCCGAGGCTCTTGGCGATTGTACGGATGGAACAATAAAAATAACTACTCGAGTTGAAGATGATGGAATGGGTATTTGTTTATCAATATTGGATAACGGGCCGGGGATGACCGATGAAATAAAAAACCGGATATTCGATCCGTTCTTTACCACAAAGCAGAACTACGGCACGGGTTTGGGATTATCAATCAGCTATGGGATCATAGATGAGCACGGAGGATATATAGAGGTCGAAAGCGAGCCGGGAAAAGGCGCCGCATTCAGATTTCACCTGCCGGTTAAGCAAAAAGAGGGCATTGAAAACAAAAAAAAAGAAAATCCAAAGAGTCCTGAAGACCACTTACAGCTTTGTTAATCGCGGAACGCTTGATTACAACTTCAATGAACAGCAAGATGTTCAGGCATATTATATCCGCGCGGATATCCCCAAGGGCAGCCCAAAGACGATCAATCTTTTCGTCAAAGGAGACGGAAGCCTTCACCAGCTTGGACTGGCGTACCGCGACAAGTTGGACCAAAAATACAACGTGTCCTTTACTGAAAACGCTCTCCAATCCACCGACTGGCACCTTGTATCCGCACGCATACCCGACAACGCCAAATTCCCGGTTAAACTGGAGCTCATTTACGTTCTCAAAAACAATAGCGATGTTTCTCATAAAAGCGGCGCCATCGAACTCGAAGACATCGATAGAATGATCCTATAGTAATATAAATGCATTTTCAATCAAAAGGAGCTCCGGATGAACCGGATTCTGGTTATAGATGATAATGAGGCAGTTCTCAATTACCTCCTGGTTTCTCTTACTCAAACGCAGAAATTTGACGTGGAAGTTTTGAGCGACAGCACCAAGTCTTTCGAGAAGATTGATTCCGGAAACTACGATCTCGTTCTTCTGGATATGGATATGCCGGAAGTAACGGGATGGGACGTGCTCCGCTGGATTCGCCCGAACCATCCGGAGATCGAAGTAATAATACTTACCGGTGTCGAAGACGTGAAACTCGCAGTGGAGTCAATGAAGATCGGCGCTTATGATTACCTTTGCAAGCCGGTTGACAGCGCGCGTCTTCTCATCACTCTGGAGCGTGCGCTGGAGCGATCCCGATTGCGAGACGAAATATCCGATTTGCGCGACCAGGTGAAGCTGGAGGGTATTCGTCATAAAGAGGCATTCAAAGACATTATCACTCAGAATAAAAGTTTTCTCCGTATTGGAGTGAACCCCACCTCTTGCACAAAACATGATAGAGTATTAGACAGGATCATTACCCGGCAAGGGTAGAAAGGATCATGTCATGAAGTATAGAAGGTTCACCCAGGATTTTAAAAGATCAGTTATAGAGCAGTTGCTCAGTGAAACAGTTAGGCCTGCGGAACTTTGCAGGCGTTATAACATTTCTTCCGGTTTGTTGTACACATGGAAGAGGCAATACGCTGCCGGCAAGCTGAATGCCGAACCTTCCAGGGAAGCGGAACTGGCAGCGAGAGTTCAGGAACTTGAGCGTCTGCTTGGCAAGGTGACTTTGGAGAATGAGTTTTTAAAAAAAGCCGTGCAGAGCAGCCTGAAACAAACCGAGAAAAGAGGAAGTTCATTGCCGAGAATCGCGCCCTTGTC
>Ga0116202_10000868_pt1 | contig 17405 bp, 16 predicted proteins | sample LakKivw325mmetaG_FD_94479 | JGI IMG/M metagenome (GOLD analysis project Ga0116202, IMG submission 94479) | Anoxic lake water microbial communities from Lake Kivu, Rwanda to study Microbial Dark Matter (Phase II) - Lake Kivu water 325m metaG | ecosystem: Environmental > Aquatic > Freshwater >...
ATAACATGTTGTATTTCTGGATAGCTCAAATAAGAAACACTATCAATCGGCTGTGTCAATATCCTGATTTGCTCGGTTTACAACAACTTATTGAGTAAATACCAATTGATGATATCAATTTGAAACTCTACACTTTTGCAGAAATCGACGTTTAATAGCATTTCAAATTATCTGGATTGAGAAATCTGCTATCCGGTCAGTGGAGGTAGAATGCTATGCGCGGAAGAATCAAGATGACTGCCAAAAAGCCTCCGTCAAAAGAGGCGAACTCGGCCCCTCAAAGGCTGAACGCCGGTCCTCGACCTCAAGGTTCCCCGTTTGATCGGGTCCTCTTCCTCCAGAGGACCGTCGGCAATCAGGGCGTCCAGAGGCTGATGAACTCGGGCGCCCTTCAGGCGAAGCTTGCGATCGGCCATCCGGGGGATAAGTACGAGCGAGAGGCGGACCGGGTGGCGGAGGCGGTGATGAGGATGCCGGCGCCGCAGGCGGCAATCGGTGGAGCGATCGCCATAGAAGAGAGCAGCTCTCCGGGCGGAGAAGGGGGGCTGAGGTGCCAAAAAGACGAAGAAGAAAAAGAGAAGGAAGACGAAGAGCACCTCCAAACAAAAAGGCCGTCAGGGCAGAATGGCAAGATCGGGCCGGATCTCGAACCTCGGATCAACGCCTTCAGAGGTGGCGGCCAGCCTCTGGCGGAATCCGAACGGAGATTCTTTGAGCCGAGGTTTGGCTGCGACTTCAGCCGGGTTCGGGTGCACACCGGCGTTCAGGCGGCAGAGTCGGCGAGGGCGTTGGGGGCGCGAGCTTTCACCGTCGGATCGGATCTGGTCTTCGGCGCCAGCCAATATGATATGCAGACGATGATGGGAAGGACCTTGCTGGCCCATGAACTGACCCACGTAATGCAGTAGAACGCCGATGCCATCACCTATCATTCCCCTTCTCCCCTTCCCCGCCTCATCACCGGCCGCGCCTCGATGCCGACGGTCCAGCGCGGCGTATTGGAAAGCCTCAGGAGAGGAGCTCGGCTTTATCTGAGGCTCGACGACGAGGGGGCGACTTATGCCCGAGAGCTGATGGAATGGCGCTTCCTCGGATTTGGGATGGATTTCGTGAGAAGGGGAGGGAGATGGAGCCGTTTTATGGCAGACCGACCAGAGATTCAGCGGGCGATGGCGGATAAATTTTCATCTCTTGTCACGGGTTTCGCTGCAGCGGCCCGAGCCAGCAGCGGAACCTTCAGAGATAACGTAACCGGTGTTAGGTTGAACGAACTTGAGTCGATGAGGTTGACTCTACATGGCTGCCATCGAATTGATATATCTGGGTCATTCGACGTCGCTGAAGAATCCGATCACAAAGTTGTACGTTTGAGCGACATATCCTTTGTTTGGGTGGACAGGGCAGATCTCCACCCCGGAACAGTTACCGAATTGGAAACTGGAGAACTGGTTGACGACAGAGAGTTCACCGCAGCCGGCTGGGATTACGATATCAGAATTCATTTTAGCATTCCCCGTCCCTCCACCTGGCGCGTGGCAGGGGGAACAGCGACCCATGAAAGAGGATGGCCGCCGATCACCGGAGCTCCTGCCGCTGGTTTTAGAGGATGAAGGGGCTCTTGAACCCCCTCTTTTTTGGCACCCAATTCGGGACAATCGGCTTGTATATCGTTGTTTGCAGGAACTGTGCAACGATTGCGACCTGACCTTTTGAGGGAAAAGATTCATAAACCCCGGAAATTATAACATATAATCGTTATAGATTCCAGAGGTGGAAAAAGTGATCGGTGAGATCGTGGCCGCCGTCTCGGCCTTCGGCCTGGCGTGCTGGGTCTACCTGATCCGTTACGTCGATGCCGAAACCTGATCTCTGCCAAGAAAACCGCGAAGGATGCCGTTTTCTCGCCCTTCCGATGATCCTCTATCGACGCCTTCTGAACTGCATCGTTATCTGAGAACCGCATATCGGGCATGAGGCCGGACCCTCCGTAAAACCATCAATTTTGGCCTCATGCATCCTATCTTCGCCTGGCGCTTCCTTCCCCGTTCGTTCCTTTTGCCCGGCCGACGCTCGATCGATCCAGCTCTGCCTTTCGACTAGAGGCAGGGGAGCCAGTCGATGTTGGACGTGGTGGTCTCGTTCTTGGAGAGCTTGATGTACTTCTCTATCGAGAAGACTCCCGTGACGTCCTCGACGGACCTGCCCACCTCGAAATGTCTCCCCTTGCCGTCGGGGTTGGGGTCCTTGGAAAGCCAGCCTATGTGGCCTACGCCTATGACGTTGGCGTTGAAGTTGGCCTCGATCATGCTGTCGTTGACCTCGTTACAGGAACTGTCCCCCGCCGTTCTGATCTCGGTGCTCTTTTGCAGGCTTTCGGCATGGGTGTACTGCTCTGTGACCACGGCCCCCGCATCGTAGTTGGAGACGCAGAGCTTATCCACCCACTTCTGGTCGTAGGTGCCTGTCTGATAGCTGACGGGGAAGTACTCAAACTCGGCATCCTGAGTGTAGTTTATGGAGTTGTAGTTCACGCTGAGCTCAAACTCGGTGCGGTCGTAGAAGTTGCCGCTCCCCGAGATCTTCTCGACGATCTTCTGGCCGCTGTAGCCTTGTGCGGTCTGGCCGACGAGCTCATGGCTTCGATAGCCCACCCCCTTAATCACCGACCGCTCGAAGACGTAGTTGGCAGCCGCCGCTGACCCCACCAAAACCAGCATCGAGATCAGGACTGCGACCCATCGACGATTCAACGTGAACCTCCCCGAACCCCGGTTGTTGGCCTCCTCGTTTAAAAACGTGTCGAGATATTTTCGACTTCTAAAATAAACTAATCGAGTTAAACGAGCCTGAGTTAAGCTAGCCGCTGGCCAGTTTTTGAACCTCAGACTTCCGGCGACGAGACCAAGAGCTCTACCAGCTCTTCGACCAGGTCTTCGTCGAAGGGTGGCGTCCCCTCCACCATCCTGACGGTGTTTGAGACATCAATCCCGCCGAGGACGATCTTGGGGAGGTCGGACCCCTTGAACCCCTCGACGATGGCGTAATCCACACCGCTCCTCCGGAGCTCCTCCAGCCCCTCCTCGAGCCCTCCGCCCCTAGCCACCTTGAAGAAGATCCCGTCCTGGCCGACGCCCACCACCACCTCGGCTCCTGCATCGAAGTGGCGTTTGGTGTCGCCCCGATCCTCGACGGGGTGGTCGGGCATGTTCTTGACGGTCCCGACCCGACCGCGCCTCTTAAGAGATCGAACCAGAGCCTCCACAAGAGAGGTCTTGCCGGACTTTTTGGGCCCCACCACAGATATTATCTTCAAGATATCGCCTCCACGAATTCGTTTTTCCCGGAAGCTCAGCCCGTCATCAGGGACGCGAGGAACCGGGCGTAGATCGAGAGGTCCTCCAGAGTCACGTTCTCGTCAGGGCCGTGGGGGTTTGAGTCGGTCTGGCGGCCGACGCCGTAGACGCAGGAGGGGATGCCGGTCACGTCCACCACGTAGGCCTGGTCGAGGCTGTACTGGGCGCCGGCCAGCCTCGGCCTCTTTCCTGAGGCCTTCTCCAGGGCTTCGCTCACCTCTGCGACCCAGGGGTGGTCGGGATTTATCCTCATGGGAGGGTAGCACATCCAGCTCCTCCAATCGAGGTCGACGCCGACGTCGGCAACGGCCCTCTCCATCTCGGCGGCCGCATCCTCCATCCTCTCCTCGAATATCACCCTCCTGTCCCCTCTTACGACGCACCTGTCGGGGACGATGTTCTCCTTGATCCCGCCGTGGATCATTGTGACGTTCAGCATCGGCCTCACACGATCCAGGCCGAGGGCCTGAAGCTCCGAGGAGGCCCGCAAGGCGGACCTCCTCGCCTCCACATCCCTCTTCAGGTCGAGGAGGGCCTCTATCACCGGCAGGGCCTTCTCGATGGCGTTCTCCCCGAGAAAGCTCGCCCCCGAGTGGACCGCCCTCCCGCGGACGGTGGCCTGCCAGGTGATGATGCCGTTGCAGCCGATGATTATGTCGTCGGAGAAGCTGTCCATGCAGAGCATGCAGTCTCCTTTGACGAGCCCCTCGTCGGTGAAGTAGCAGAGCCCCGAGTACCCTCCCACCTCCTCGTCGGTGGTGAGGAGGACCTCCAGGTTGCGGCGGTGCCTTCCACAGGCCGCCACCGCCCCGAGAGCGGCGATGAGGGCCGCCACCGCCCCCTTGGAGTCGGCGACGCCCCGGCCGTAGACCCGATCGTCCCTGACGTCCAGCTCGAAGGGGTCACTGGACCAACCCTCTCCGGCGGGGACGACGTCGAGGTGGGTGTAGATCACCAGGGTCTCTTCGGCCCCCGCGTCCAGCCGCGCCCTGAGGTTGGCCCGGTCGCCGACGAGCCCCTCCACCCCGCATCTCTGATCGAAGATCTCCTGGGGCATCACCACCTTCTCCGTCTCAAACCCCAGTCCCCTGAAGATGGGGATCAGGTAATCGACGATCTCGTGATAGTTTTTGCCCGGCGGGGCAACAGTCTCAAAAGCTACCAGATCTCTCAACGCCTCCAGCATCTCGGACGTCTTCGAATCCAGGTATCGATAAAGCTCCATATATCTCAGCAAGTTTATCCTCTCTCGGGCCCTATTAAAGGCTTCTCTGACCTCCGACTCTCGCAGGGCTCTCGATTCCGGCGAAAGCCCCTCCAGAATCTCGATGCACTTCCCCTCGAGTTTGGGAAATAAAACCTCTTCAAGATAGTTAGCCCGTCCTGGCCCATACCTCCCCTTCCGCAGGTTCTCGATCTGGGCGTCCAGGATCCCGCCTTTCCGGACGATTACGTCCAACCTTCGCGGGCCGAGATCGACCTTGTGGTTTTTGGGAAGCACAAGACAGATCTCGAGGAAGGTGTCGGTCTCAAAGCCCATGGCGCCGTACAATCGAGATCCCCCTTTCTATCCCGGTGCCGAGACGAGGCTGACGATGGCGATCGTCAAAAGCCCCACCAGGATCAGCCGAACTCCCGAGACGATCATCCGCTCGTGACTGATCCTAGCGAGAAAGAGGCCCAGGACGAAGAGGCACCCAAGCCCCAGGCCTAAAGACGCCCTGAAGGCCGCCTCCATATCGATCCGCGGCACCAATAAGTAGGGCAAGACCAGAATAATCGCCCCCACCGCCGGGCTGATCCCGTCCACCAGGGCGACGATGATGGTGGCAAACTCCGAGGCTCTCGCAAACTGGCTGCTCGTGAGATCGGTCAGCATGGCGCTCTCAAGCTTCTTCAGGTCCCTCCTCCTCTCGGCCCTCTCCGCAAGATATGCACCGCTCATCCCGGAGATCCCCATGGCGATGCTCCCCCCCACCCCGGCGGTGATGACGATATCGGGATCTGCGAGGCCGGAGAAGTGGGCTCCTATGACGACCCCCATGATGGTGAGGATCCCGTCGAAGGCGTTCATCACGAAGAGGCGCCTTGCTATCTTGTAGGCCTGGCTGACCCGAAGGTAGGTTCTAAACCGATTCCAGCTCCCATCCATGACGTACTACCATCTGAGCTTCTTTGGCTTAATCTTTGGCGATGAGGGACCTCCCGGTCATAGCCCCAGGAACCTTAAGGCCCAATAGGTCCAAAACCGTCGGGGCGACGTCGGCGAGGATCCCGCCCTTCCGAAGCTTCGCTCTCTCGCCGCCCATGATCAGGACGAAGGGGACCGGGTTTGTGGTGTGGGCGGTATGGCGCTGGCCAGTACTGGGGTCTTCCATCTGCTCGGCGTTCCCGTGGTCCGCCGTCAGGAGAACAGCTCCGCCCCGGGCCAGCACCTCTGAGACGACCCTTCCGACGCCCTGGTCCACCGCCTCCACCGCCTTGACGGCAGCATCGAAGATCCCTGTGTGGCCGACCATGTCCGAGTTGGCGTAGTTGAGGACGATGAGGTCGTATACGCCCTCTTTGATCTTCTCGACGACGGCGTCGGTCACCTCAAAGGCGCTCATCTCAGGCTTCAGATCGTAGGTCGCTACCTTCGGCGAGGGTATCAGAACCCTCTCCTCGCCGGGGCTCGCCTCCTCCCGGCCGCCGTTGAAGAAGAAGGTGACGTGGGCATACTTCTCCGTCTCGGCGATCCGGAGCTGGCGAAGCCCCGCCCTGCTCACCACCTCGCCGAGGGTGTCTTTTAGGTACTCGGCGGGGAAGGCGACGGGAGAGGGGATCGACTCCTCGTACTGGGTCATGCAGACGAACTGGACGTCGATCTTTTCCCTCTCGAACTCGCAGAAGTCGGGGTTGACAAAGGCCTTGGTGATCTGGCGGGCCCTGTCGGGCCGAAAGTTGAAGAAGATGAGGCTGTCGCCATCTTCGACCAGCCCCTCGGCGTCCACCACCGTCGGCTTGAGAAACTCGTCGTCTTCGCCCCGGCCGTAGCCGGCCCTCACCGCCTCCTTCGGGCCGTCGGCCCGGAACCCCTGGCCAGAGGTCATAGCCCTATAGGCGAGCTCTGTCCTCTCCCACCTTCTGTCCCGGTCCATGGAGTAGTACCTTCCGGCGACGGTGGCGACCTTCCCTCCGCCTATCGACCTGATCTCCTCCTCCAGCTCCCGGAAGTAGCCGAGGGCGCTTCTTGGAGGAACGTCCCTCCCGTCCAGGATGGCGTGGATCCAGACCCTCTCCAGCCCCCTCTCTTTCGCGAGCTTGAGAAGGGCATAGAGGTGAGCGTTGTGGCTGTGGACCCCGCCGTCGGAGAGAAGTCCCAAAAGGTGGAGGGCGGAGCCCCTCTCCTTCGCCCCATCCATCGCCTCGATCAGGACCGGGTTTCTGAAGAAAGAGCCGTCCTCGATGGCGAGGTTGATCCTGGTGTAGTCCTGAAAGACCACCCTCCCCGCGCCGAGGTTGAGATGGCCCACCTCGGAGTTTCCCATCTGGCCGGGGGGGAGGCCCACGTCCAGCCCGGCGGCGCCGATGGTGGTGAAGGGATAAGAGCTTTTGAGGCGGTCGATGTTGGGGGTCTTGGCGGCGGCGACGGCGTTTCCCTCGGTCTTTTCGCTCTCGCCAAACCCATCCATGATGATGAGGGTGACAGGCTTCATCGATTCAGGTTCGCCTCGGGTCAAGATAACCCTTTGGTCCCTCCTTCAGATCTTGAAGCCGTGGTCCCCGATGAGGGGGACGAAGACGACGCCGCCGTGGTGCTCCAGCTCGAACCCCTCCTCAGTCCTGATGACGAGGACGAGCTCCTGGTAGCAGCTCCCCACGGGGATCACGAGCTTTCCCCCCACCGCCAGCTGCTCTTTGAGGGGCTCTGGAACCTTCGGCGCCGTCGCAGCCACGTTGATCCGGTCGTAGGGGGCGTGATCGGGAAGGCCCAGGCTTCCGTCCCCCTCGACTACGGTCACGTTCTCGATTTTCGCCTCTCGAAGGTTCCTGCGGGCGAAGACCACCAGCTCCGGGACTCGCTCGATGGAGTAGATCTGCCCCTCGGCGCCCACCAGCTCCGCCATCACCGCGGCATGGTAGCCCGAGCCGGCCCCCACGTCCAGAACCTTCATCCCCTCCCGGAGGTCGAGGACGTCGCACATGATCGCCACCATGTGGGGGGCGGATATCGTCTGCCCCTCGCCGATGGGATGGGGATGGTCCTCGTAGGCCATGGTGCGTATGCTCTCGGGGACAAATAGCTCCCGAGGGACCCTTCCCATCGCCTCGATGACCCGATCGCTTACGTTTCCCCGCAGCATCTTCAGCATAACTTCTTTCATCAAAGGGCAGCCCCCCAGACCCTGGTTATCTCTTTGGCGAGGGCTCTGTCGAGAAATCGCCCGTCGCGAACCTTGATCTTCTCCACCCGAAACCTCCTCCCGCCCGCGGTCCTCACATCGCCCACAGCGAAGGTCTCGTCCCCTCGAGCGGGCAAGCTGTAGGAGGCGGTCTTTCCCCTCCTGTAGACTGAGACCTTCACCGCCACCTCGTCGACGGCCCGCGTCCAGAGGGTCTTCACCTCCCCGGCCCGAGCCGTATCCTCCCGCCGCCCGCCCTCCAGCTCGATGGAGGTGATCTCGACCATCGCGACGTCTCCGACCCCGTCGTCCACCAGGATCTCGTCGCCCACGGTGAGCTGATCCTCTGCTGGGATCTCGATGGTGCGGCGCTGGGAGGCGTCGGTGGCGCTGATGATGACCCGAAGGTGCGAAAGCCTCGTCCTCTCCAGCCTCGCGGGATGGACCGTCCCGCAGACCTCGCATCGTACGAGGTGCTCCCGTCCTAGCTTGACGGTGACGTGTTCTGTGAAGTCGCCACATTCAGGGCAGAAGATCTCCTCTTGCATGGTTACAACCCCTCTCCAAAAACTACTAAAAGGTGACTATCGGAGGCCGGGATCTGACCTCCGATCCGGCCGGAAGACCTTCCCGTGGCCCGGGATCACGACGTCGGCCCTCGCGAGCGCCACCATCCTGCTCGACCTCAGGGCCCCGGGGTCGGTGGCATATTCGTCCTCAAGACTCAAGAGGGACCCTCGATCGGTCCTCTGGACCGCATCGTCGCGCCACCAGAAGAGGTCTCCTGCTACAAGCCAGGTCTCACCCTCAACGGGGACGAGGAGGGACGCGTGGTCCGGGGTGTGGCCCGGCGTCGGGAGGACCTCGACCTTCGTTCCCGGGACGAACCTTCCGATGGGCATCAATTCGTCTCCCCGGTAGATGAAGCTCGAATCGCAGACATCGGCCTCGGGAAAGAGCCTCAGGTTGAGGATGTGGTCGAGGTGGGTGTGGGTGACGAATATCAGGTCCACCTCCTGGGGAGAAAGGCCCTTTCTCGCGAGGCCGGAGAGAAGCCCCCTCCTGTCGGCCCCGGGGTCGACCAGGAGACGAGTTCCTGCCCCCTCTATCAGGACCGCCGACGGCGAGGCCCGAAGCCTTCCGCCTTCGAGGATTTCCATGTGCCCCTTCGCCAGAACAGATATCTCAGCCAACAACTTCACCTACAAAACCTGCGAGCTCAAATGGGTTTAAAAAGGTTGAAGATAAAGATATGGCGGGTGGCCCGATGGATCGGGTTTGAGGTTTGGAGGGTGGTGGTTCATGCGCAGTTCCTTCAGGTTGCTGGCCATGGGGGCATGTCTTCTCCTGGCCCTCTCGGTGCAATGCGGGTGGGCGGACGATACGGGCTCAAAAGATAGCCGCTCGTCAATAAAGGTCTCGGAGAACAACTCCCTATCCCGTCCGGTCGTGGAGATATCGAGGTCGACCTTCGGCGGAGGGTTCACAAAGATCACCGTTCTGAGGAACTCGGCATCGGGCACTGCGATGAAGGAGTCCTACCTTTACGGCGACTACCTCGACCGGCAGGCGGCCATCGGGGTGGACGGGAACGGGACCGAGATGGAGGTAGAGTCCGCGTTCAACGGGACGGCGAGCCTGGGAGTCTTCAAAAAGTCCAGCCCCAACGGGACGCCCCAGGAGACCCCCCTCTTTGCGGCCTCCGAGGAGTACTCCGGCAGCTTCAAGATCACTGAGCGGGTGGACGATTACGGCTCCAGCATATCCTCAGAACGGTCCGTGGCGGGGACGGGTTTTGTCGCCGTCGACAAAAAGGTCGGGGACGAACAGAAGACCTTCGAGTCGGGGACCGGCTCCTACCACTCCGAAGAGAGGATCGAGACCTTCACCAACTACATCGCAAAGGAGGTCTCCCTCGCCCACCTGCCCACGAGCTTCGCCGTCGGCGGAGGCCCATCGACGAACATCTCCCTCAAATGGCGAGAGGGAATCCTTTCCAAACGGGAGGGCGAGAGCTACATCGGAGAGGAGTACTCCGGGGTTAGCCGCCTCGACAAGACGACGGTGGCTTTGGGCCTCGGCGAGATGGAGACGGAGGCGAACTTCTCGGGGACGGCGCGGTACAGGGTCGTCTCCGAGGACGATATCGATATGGATGAGCAGTACGAAGGAGACTACTCCCTCCAAAGAGACGTCCAGCTCTCCGCCGCCTCAGGGTACGGCCAGCCCCACCTCCGTATGGCCAAAGAGGGCGCCCTCGTTTACGAGGGCGATCGAACCCGAGCCAGATACGTCATCGCCATCGAGAACGACGGCGACAGGACCCTCGAGCCGGTCCTGGTGAGAGATCTGTTCCCGCCGGGATCGAGCTTCGTCAGCTCGAACCTCGGGCCGACCTTCACCACCGATGGTGCCAACTGGTCCCTCACCCACCTATCTCCCGGCGATGTAAAAAACATCGAGATCACCCTCGACGTGACGGACGCCCGGGGCGACGAGCTGGTGAACCGGGTCGAGGCCTTCGGCGGTGACGGAGGTGATTGGGTCTATGCCGCAAACTTCTCCGCCTTCGAGATCAAATGGCTCTCATGCTGCTCTGCTGAGGGCGTATCCGTCGTCAAGGCGTGGGCGGTCGACGAGGTCGTTCCAAACCGCGTCACCTACACTCTGGACGTCAAAAACCTCGGCGGAGCCACCCTGGTCGCGACGGTGACCGACCGGCTCCCTGACGGGATGGAGCTCATCGACTCCACCCCCACCTTCGCCACCTACGATGACGGCGTCGTCACCTGGAACCTGATCGATCTGGGTCCCGGCGAGGAGAGGAGGATCGTCTACGAGGCCGATGCCCTCTGGAGCGGGAGGTTCGTCAACCTCGTCGAGGTCGACCCGAGGTCAGTGAACGGCACCTCCCTCAGGCCCGTCTACGCCAAGGCGGTGGTCGATGTCGAAGAGTTCGAGGGAGAAAGGCCGCAGCCCGGCTGGCAGCCTCCGGACTGGTTTGGTTAGACGAAAACGAGATCTAAGACCAGGTCACATTTTCCCCCCTATCGGGATGAAGAGGCGGCAGGCATGTTCAGAAGGGAGATAAATAGCGAGATCGAGATCTCGGCCTCGCCGGAGGAGGTCTGGAAAGCTCTCACGGACTTTGAGGGCTTCAGGGAGTGGAACCCCTTCATCCGGCCCGTGGTGGGAGAGGCAAAGGAGGGGGCGAGGCTGAGGGTCCAGATCAGGCCTCCGGGCGGAAGGGCCGTGGCCTTCAGGCCCGCTGTGACGAAGGTCGCCCGAAATCGAGAGCTCCGGTGGAGGGGGAGGCTCTGGCTTTTCGGCCTCTTCGACGAAGAGCACATCTTCGAGATCGAGCCCCTGGAGGCCGGGAGGGTGAGGTTCGTCCAGCGAGAGGCGTTCTCTGGCCTTCTGGTCCCCCTCATGACGAAGAGGATCGATCAGGCCCTCTCTGGATTTGAGGAGATGAACAGGGCCCTGAAAGAGAGGGTCGAAGCCGGCAAAGATGAGCCAGCCGTTTAAAATTTCAGGCTCTCTATTCTGAGAAAAAAGAGGCGGGGGGAATCCCCCTCCAGGCTCAGGTTCCCCCGATCCCCCAGACGGAGAAGTTGTCGAAGCTGACGGTGACGTTCCCCCCTCCACAGACGGTGGTGCCGGCCATGATCCCCACTTTTCCTTCGGGAAAGCTGTCGTCGACGTAGTCGGCGAGCTTGACGCCGTTCGCATAGAAGGACAAGGTATCACCCTGGCGCTTCACCTGGACCAGGTTGGTCGTCTTTCCCTGTTTGATGGCTTCGGACTTGGTCCAGGGATCGTTTTGGGTCCATGTTGCGTTCTCCCTCTTGATGAACTTGAAGTAGCCGTCCCCTGATATCATGAAGAGGTAGTAGTTGGACCAGTCCAGGAACCCGGTCATTACCCCGTAGACGTTGTCGTCAGGTCCGCCCGTTGGGGTCGCCTCCACCTCCACGATGGAGTCGCCAAAGGACTTTCCGGACTGGACCCTCCACCACGAGTCGGAGGGGACGACGTTTATGATGTACTTGCCGTCCTCGTAGTAGTTGCTCTGGTTCTCACCCCGAACGCATCCCCAGTCTCCCAGCTTTGTGGTCGCGAACTCGTCCATGAATAGAAGCTCGCCCTTCTGAAGCTCTGATGGTCCCGTCTCCTCGCCCTCAGCGAGGCAGACGGATACGGCCGAGGTCAGGGCCAAGACCAGGACCATAACCATTCGAAATGAAGATTTCATCAGCCAGAACCTCCAATTCATCATATATCTCCAATGAGGGCGACAAGAATGCCAAGCCGCCTCTCAGTAAATTGGTTGGGACTGCTGGTTATAAGTACTTATTCACAACCCCCTGAGCTCTTTATGAAAAGTATCAAAGGCCGCCTGAAGATCTTAGGGGCTCCAGCGAATCCGGATTTCGTTTTGGCTCTAGCGGCGCATAAAAGCCGAACCGGGGATGGACCGATGACGGGTGATGTAGGGGGACGGAGAGATCGGAGATGAGGGACGGAAGGATCGGCTGCTCCTCTCAGCTGAAAAGATCGATCTCCACGGGCCCTCCCGCGATCTTCTCAAGCTTTTCCTTAAGGTCTGCGCTGTCTTTGGATAGCCTATCCTCCTGGGCGGCGATGCTCCTCCTCCTCTCCTCGATCTCCGCCTCCAGGGCTTGGATCTTCTGGCGGACAAGATCGCGCTTCTCCCGCAGCCGAGCCGTATCGCGGCCGCTTCTCGAAAGGCTCCGCTCCAGCTCATCGATCTCATCCTGGAGACGAAGGTGGCGGGACTTCAGGACCTCCAGGGGCCTTTCCATCAGGAGGTGGTCGATCTGCTCGATGATCCGATCCCTCTTCTTGTCCCGCAGGCCCAGGAGGTCCACCTTCGACTTCAGCTCCAAGAGGGCTCCCGAGACGTCGCCCTCGAGGGCCCCGACAGGAGAGCTCGTGAGCTTCTCGAAGACATCCCGGTGCTGGAGGGCGATCCGGTCGCTATCGTTCTGCTTCACTATCCTGGATAAGGCCTTGGTGAGGGGGGAGACCAGGTCCGCCATGCACATCTCGATCTGTTCCCTCTCCCGGAGCTTCTGCTCCAGCGCCTTCCTCTCGTCGAGGTTCCTCCTCCCCTCCTCGCTTTTGGTCCAGGTCTCGATCTCCTCCTGGTGGCCCATCTCCTGATCCCTCAGCGTCGCCAGAAGGGCATCGTCTCTCGATATCTCATCCTTCAGGGCTTTGATCTGGTCTCTCCTCTCGCTGACCTGAGATGCGAGGTCCTCCGCCTCACAGAACTTCTCGAGGCTCGCCTCTCGCAGAGAGATCATCTCGCCGAGGTCTGAGAGGTGGCGGCTGATCGTCCCGAGGTCGGAGTTGATCATCTCCACCTCCCTCGGAAAGAGGGCGGCGGTGTACCTCTGGGCCCGCCCGAACTTCTGGGCGGTGTTCTGGAGGTGTTTCATCATCGCCGAATGGTACTCCTTCGCTGAGCTGGGGTCAGCTTTCGCCGGAGGGGCGATCCTATCGGAGAGGCCCCTCATCTGCCGCCCCACCTTCTTTCGGGCGGCAGATCCGGCCTTGAGGAGGCGAGGCGGAGCGTCATCTTTCGGCTCCGCCCTATCCAGGGCCAAGAGGTCCCCGTCGAGGTTCTTTGCCACCCTCTCGATCGAGTCGTAGAGGGAAAAGACGTTCCGTTCGAACTCCGGCTCCTGGGACTCCTCTCTCAGCCAGTCTTTGACGTGAGAGAGGGCCAGGGTGATGGGCGCCTCTCCGCCCCCGCGGTCTTCGCCGGCCTTCTCCTTTGAAAAGATCTTCTTCAACCACTTCAAGGCCCATGCCACCTCTCTATATCCAAAGCGAGATGCACAGTTATAAATCAACCGACTTCTAGCTCCCAAAAGTCTTAAAGAGGGGCGACCCAATCCCTCCCCTCATGAAGTTCGATCCAGCCCGCGTTCGGGAGGCTGCCGGCGAGGACTTCGACGCAGCCTGGCAGCAGGGAAAGGAGTACGTGGAAGTGCCGCCCTTGAACCGACGCTACCCCAGACGCGTCTGTTCTTACGGCAGGCCTCACCCCATCTTCGATGTGATCGGAAGGCTCCGGGAGGCCTACCTCCGCCTCGGCTTCGACGAGGCGATGAACCCATTGATCGTCGAGGACCTGGAGGTCAAAAAGCAGTTTGGAAGCGAGGCGCTGGCGGTTCTGGATCGATGCTTCTATCTTGCGGGCCTTCCGCGCCCCGACGTCGGGATATCCGACGAGCGGGTCGGCGAGATGAAGAAGCTCCTGGGAAGGGACCTCTCGGCAGAGGAGGTGGACGGCGTCCGGAAGATCCTCCACGGCTACAAGAAGGGGACGGTGGAGGGGGACGACCTCGTCCACGACATCTCGGCGGCTCTCGACGTCTCCGACGCCCTCGTCTCGACCCTCATCGAGGAGGTGTTCCCCGAGTTCAAGGCCCTGACACCCGTCGCCACCACAAAGACCCTCCGGAGCCACATGACCTCCGGCTGGTTCATCACCCTCGGAAGCCTCGCCGGGAGGGCGACCCTTCCGGTAAAGCTATTCTCCGTCGACCGCTGCTTTCGGCGGGAGCAGTCGGAGGACGCGGCGAGGCTGATGACCTATCACTCTGCAAGCTGCGTCATCATGGACGAGGACTTATCCGTCGAGGACGGGAAGATGGTCGCCGACGGCCTCCTCAGCCAGTTCGGGTTTGAGAAGTTCAGGTTTCTTCCCGACGACAAGAGGAGCAAGTACTACGTCCCCGAGACCCAGATCGAGGTCTACGCTTACCATCCGGGCCTCGTGGGGTCGTCCACCAAGTACAATACGGGGTGGGTGGAGGTGGCCACCTTCGGGATATACTCCCCAACCGCCCTATCGATGTACAATGTGCCCTACCCCGTCATGAACCTGGGCCTAGGGGTCGAGAGGCTGGCGATGATCCTCTACGACGCCACCGACCTTCGGGCCCTCGCCTATCCGCAGTTCGTCACGGACCCCGACCTCTCGGCGAGGGATATGGCGACGATGATCAGGGTCGAGAAAGAGCCCGAGACCAAAGCAGGGATCGAGGTCGCTCGGGCGGTCGTCAAGACCTGCGAGGTCCACGGCGACGCCCCGTCCCCCTGCGAGTTTGAGGCGTGGGGGGGGGAGCTCTCCGGCCGGAAGGTGGTGGTAAAGGTGGTGGAGCCGGAGGAGAACACGAAGCTCTGCGGCCCTGCGGCGATGAACGAGGTGATCGTCTTCAAGGAGAACATCCTTGGGGTCCCCAAGACGAGCAAGTGGGAGGAGGCCTTCGAGAAAGGCGTCACCACCGGGATGAGGTTCATCGACTCCTTCGCTGAGCTGGCGGCCCGGGAGGCGGAGGATGCGGCCCTGAGGGGAGAGGGGTCGGAGACGAGGGCGCGGATCGTCCGGGGACCGGGAGACGTGAACCTCAAGCTAGAGCCGGCCCTGGAGAGGTACATCACCGGCAGGAAGAGGAAGATCGACGTCCGGGGGCCGGTATTCACCACCGTCAGAAGCGAGGTCGTCGATTAAGTCGTGGGAACCGCTAAGAATTGTAAAAGGAACGAGGAATTGGCTGGAGGAGGACCGTCATGGTGAGGACGCCGGATTCGAACGTCGAGGAGAAGAGGGCTGCGGGGGAGGCCGCGGCGGAGATGGTGAGGGACGGGATGGTCTTGGGGCTTGGGACAGGGTCCACCGTCGCCTGGACGATTAAGAGGATCGGAGAGATGGTGGAGGAGGGGATGGAGGTTCTGGGGGTTCCTACATCCTACCAGGCTCAGGAGATGGCGATAGCCTCGGGGATTCCCCTCACCACCCTCGACCAGGACCCGATCCTCGACCTCGCCATCGACGGGGCGGACCAGATCGCCGCAGACCTCACGGCGATCAAGGGCGGGGGCGCGGCCCATGCGAGGGAGAAGGTCGTAGCTCATTCGGCCCAGTGGTTTGTGATCGTCGCCGACTCCTCCAAGCGCGTCGACCTTCTCACCCACTCCGTCCCCGTGGAGGTTCTCCCCTTCGCGGGCAGGCTTGCTCAAATCTGGATCGAGGAGCTGGGGGGCTCACCCCAAATCCGGCAGGCGAAGATGAAGGACGGGCCGGTGATCACCGACAACGGGAACTTCGTCATCGATGCAGACTTCGGCGTCATCGAGGACCCGGGCCTCCTGGCGGCCCAGCTCTCGGAGATTCCGGGCGTCGTCGAGCACGGGATCTTCGAGAACGTCGACGAGCTCGTCGTCGTCATCGACGGCCAGGTCAAAACCTTCAGCCGGGAGTGAGGGCTTGAGGACGATCTGGTGGGACGACGAGGGCCAGGCCGTCGGGATGATCGACCAGACCCTCCTCCCCGAGATGCTTAAAACGATCGAGGTCGGCTCCGTTGAGGAGCTATGCGAGGCGATCCTCGCCCTGCGGGTCCGCGGAGCTCCGGCTCTTGGCGCAGCCGGGGCCTACGGCGTCGCCCTTGCGGCGGCCCGGTCGGCGGCGACAGACCCGGCGGCCCTCCTCCAGGAAGTCCAGAAGGCGGCCGGGATCATCCGGGCGGCGAGGCCCACCGCCGTCAACCTCTCCTGGGGAGTCGACCGGGTGATGAGGGCCATCGGCGAAATCGAGGATTCCGCCACCGCCGGCGAGATTCGGGCCTCGGCCCTGGCGGAGGCGGAGGCCATCGCCGAGGAGGACGTCGCCATCAACCGGGCCCTCGGCGACGTAGGCGCCGCCCTCCTCGCGGACGGGGACGTCGTCCTCACCCACTGCAACGCCGGAAGGCTCGCCTGCGTCGGCTGGGGGACGGCCCTCGGCGTCATTCGGTCGGCAGTGGCCGAAGGCAAGAGGATCAGCGTCTGCGCCTGCGAGACGAGGCCGCTATTTCAGGGGTCGAGGCTGACGGCCTGGGAGCTCTCGGAAGACAACATTCCCGTCACCCTCATCTGCGACAGCATGGCCGGGATGGCGATGCGCCAGGGCAGAATCGATAAGGTGATCGTCGGCGCCGACCGGATCACAAAGGACGCCGTCTTCAACAAGGTCGGTACCTACTCCCTCGCCGTCCTGGCGAGGGCTCACGGAATTCCATTTTACGTCGCAGCCCCCATCTCCACCTTCGACCTCGACTCTTTCGAGAAGGATGTCGTAATCGAGGAGAGGGACCCGGACGAGATCAGGCGTTTGGGAAGCAAACAGCTCGCCCCGCCCGAGGTCAAGGTCTACAACCCGGCCTTCGACGCCACGCCCCTCGACCTCGTGTCTGCGATCATCACCGAGAGGGGGATCTATCGGCCGCCGGAGATGCCCGACGTCGGATGATGGAGGCCGCGAAGACATTATGCAGATCTTTTGGCGCTCTCCCAGAAGCTTGTTCGTGGGGATGCGCGGGGACGATAAGCACCAGGATCATTAGCCCTATGAAGACCGAGAAGAAAAGGGTCTGGTGTCTCTGAGCTGATTTGTACTACGACTCGCAGACCTCGTCGCAGAAGGTTCCCGTCTCATCGACGGTCTTGCCGCTAACTCCTACGGGCAACGCGGGTCCTGGCGGGGCCGGGATTTGGGGGGGCGGAAGGCGCTGTGGAGTCCTGAAATTATTTCGCGCCCCGTTGGATTCAATGCAGTTTGAATTATTCATATGATTTTCACAACCCGAAC
>Ga0116202_10000870_pt1 | contig 17389 bp, 16 predicted proteins | sample LakKivw325mmetaG_FD_94479 | JGI IMG/M metagenome (GOLD analysis project Ga0116202, IMG submission 94479) | Anoxic lake water microbial communities from Lake Kivu, Rwanda to study Microbial Dark Matter (Phase II) - Lake Kivu water 325m metaG | ecosystem: Environmental > Aquatic > Freshwater >...
GCGGTCACCGAACTGGCGGTGGAGCTGGGTCTGCAGTACCTTACTTTCTATGCCTTTTCCACAGAAAACTGGTCCCGCCCCTCCGAGGAGGTGAAGGGGCTGCTGAAAATGCTCAAGGAACGGCTGATCAAAGAGATACCGGAGCTGAACCAGCAGAACATTCATGTGCAATTCATCGGCAGCGGGATCAATCTTGACCCCGCCTACCTGGAGGAGATCAAACAAGTGGCCGCCCTCACCGAAGGCAACACCGGACTGAAGGTGAACATCGCCTTCAACTACGGCGGCCGCCTGGAGATCGTGGAAGCCATACAAAAACTTTATATAAAAGCGCAAAAGCATCCTGAACTGATCACAAAACTAACTCCGGAAAGCTTTGCCGAATATCTTTACACCCGGGGCCAACCCGATCCTGACCTCATCATCCGCACCAGCGGAGAACTGCGCCTGTCGAACTTTCTGCTCTGGCAAAGCGCCTATGCCGAGATCTATGTGACCGATACCCTCTGGCCCGATTTCGGGAAAGTGGAGATGCTGAAGGCACTGATCGACTATCAGAACCGCAAACGCCGCTTCGGAGGCACTCCCTGACATGACCGAACTCCAGAAACGAGTGGGCATATCGTTGATCTTCATCCCGCTGCTGTTGGCGGCGCTCTGGTTCAGCGGCATCTTTCTGATCCTGCTCTTTCTGCTGATCACGCTCCTGGGCGGCTTCGAATACATCGCCATGATGCGCTCCGCTTCCATCCGCATCGGCTGGCATTGGTTGCTCTGCAACGCGGTGATCTATCTGGGCCTGGTCTATTTGCGCGGCTGGGACATCATGTTCGTCTGGCTGCTCTTCCTGCGGCTGCAGGTGGAATATCTGATCACCTGGAAGAAGGAGCAATCCTTCCTGAACATGCTTGCCACGCTTTACGGGGTGGTCTATACGGCCCTGCTGCCGGCGCTGGTAGTGAGATTAGGGCTTGACTATTCCAAGCAGTTCATTTTGTTTGCTCTGTTGGTCATGATTTGGATCGTGGACAGCGCTGCCTATTTTGTGGGACTTGGTTTTGGCAAACGGCGCAACATCACAGCTGTGAGCCCGAGCAAGTCTCTCGAAGGCTTCATCGCCGGTATGCTTGTCCCTGCCCTGATCGTGGTTATATTGTATTTTAGTGACTTTGAATACATCAGTTTGCCCCATTTGGTTTTGATCGCTGTTGCCGCAGGGATCTTTGGCCAGTTGGGCGACTTGGCGGAAAGCATGTTGAAACGCTTTTGCAATGTGAAAGACAGCTCGAATCTGATCCCCGGCCATGGTGGAATCCTGGATCGGGTGGACAGTATTTTGATCGCCGGCTCTTTTTTGTATGTTTCGATGGAGATAATTAACAGATTGTCAGTCCATTAGCGACAAGAACATTAAACGATAATAATGATTCATGGAGGAATTATGAACAGACTGGTACTATTGATAGCCGTGCTTATCACGGTTAGTGGTGTCTACAGCCAGAATCTGGTCTATTACTGGAACTTCAACACGAACACTCCAGGGACCGATCAAAGCTGGGCACAGCCCATTGCCTCAACTGTTGGCAATGCGCAGATCACTTACACCTTCACCGAGGCCTATTCTTTTACGGGAACCACCATCAATGGCGTCGGTGGGGAAACCGCCGGGGGCAGTTTCGCTCCCAGAGGTGGATTGGACAATGTGAACAACGGGGCATACTTTACCATGACAGCCTCGACGGTCGGATATGAAGGAGTGATTCTCACTTATCCAACCCGCAGAACCTCGACCGGATTCACCACCCAGGAGATCAAATATACCATCGACGGCAACGATTGGATCACCAAACAGATCGTGGATGTATCTGGTTATGAAAACAACTGGGTCGCCTCCCAACTGGTCACTGCAGATTTTTCCAGCGACCAGGGAGTAAGCAATAATCCCAATTTTGCCATTCGGATTATTCTAACCGGCGCCACCTCAGCGGTGGGAAACAACCGGTTCGACAACATCCAGATCGTTGGTGTATCCCAGGGAGCAGCTGCCACACCCACCTTCAATCCTCCCGCCGGGGTATACACCCAACCCATCAACGTGGCGATCAGCACCACTACTGCCGACGCAACCATTCGTTACACCCTCGACGGAACTGATCCGACGACCACTTCACCTGTGTATTCCAACCCCATTCCGGTATCGCAAAATACCACGATCAAAGCCCGGGCCTACGCTACAGGGCTCGATCCCAGCAATGTGGGCACCGCCAGTTACCTGTTCCCGGTGGTGGTGCAGAACATGTCACAATTGCGAGCCCAACCGGCCGGAGATGGAACGGTCTATATGGTCAGCGGGCAGGTGGTGCTCACCTTCAAGCAATCCTTCCGTAACCAAAAGTATGTCCAGGACAACGGAGCAGGCGTGCTGATCGACGATACATCCAATATCATCACCACCAATTATCAGGTGGGAGACGGCATCACCGGCCTCACCGGAACCCTGGCCCGTTACAACGAAATGCTGCAACTCACGCCCATGGCCGATCCCGGAGTTCCCACTTCCACCGGCAATTCGGTGTTCGTCCCGGTGGTCAATATCGCCGCCATCAACAACAATGTGGAATATTACCAAGCCCGCTTGGTGCGCATCAACAACGCCCATTTCCAGAATCCCACCGGCAATTTTGCCACCGGCGTCAACTACACTTTGGAAGATGCCAGCGGTAATGTGGTGTTCCGCACCACCTTCTATGATGTGGATTACATTGGCGAACCCATCCCCACCGGAAACTTCAGCCTGGTGGTCCTCGTGAACCAATTCAACCAAACTCCGCAGGTTACCGCCCGCAATCTGGATGACTGGGGCGCTGTGTCCAACGACGACGATCTGATGGTTCCCGTCACCACCCAGTTGCTGGGCAATTATCCCAATCCCTTCAATCCCAGCACCACCATCGAATTCTATACTGACAAAGCCGAAACGGTGCAGATCGAGATCTTCAACCAAAAAGGCCAGATCGTGAGAACCTGGGACTTGCAGACCACTGCCAAGGGAACCCACAGCCTCACTTGGAACGGCACCGACAACAGCGGTAAAGCCGTGAGCAGTGGAATCTACTACTATCGCATGAGATCCGGCAAATTCTCCTCCACCCGCAAAATGGTGTTGATGAAATAAGCCGTTATTTCCTGATCCGGTTTATCACCGGAACAAAACAGACAAACTGGGTTATCCGTATCGAAAGCGCAACCGCACTTCCGGAACGGGTAACCCACTTTTTTAACCTCTGATGCCCCCCGCTGAACCGAAGCTCCGTTTCCACATCTTCTGCCTGACCACCATTGTCATCTTCTCCACCCTGGAAGTGGCCGGAAAGCTTTTCGGACAGGGCATTTCCCCCTATACGCTCACAGCCTGGAGGTTCCTGATCGGCGGACTGGTGATCCTGCCCTTTGCATTGCGCCAGCAGCATAACGATCGCAACCGTTTGAAGCCAGGAGCGATCGTCCGCATGGGCTTTCTGGGTGTGCTCAATGTCTGCCTCAGCATGCTCATCCTGCAGCTTTCCATCTTTTATGGCAAGGCGTCGCTCGCCGCCGTGATCGTTAGCATGAATCCGCTGTTCGTAAGCTTTTTCGCCCAGCTCCTCATCAAGGAGAAATTGCGCCTGCCCCAGCTGTTGGGACTAATGACAGGGATCTTGGGATTGAGCCTGATCGTTTTGGGAGAGCGCGATTTTGGCTCCCAGCGCTATCTGAATCTACCCCTGGGCATCGTCTTTGCCGTGATCGCCGCGTCCAATTTCGGGCTCTATACCGTCCTCACCAAAAAGAGCGTGCTGGAGCACGGAAACCTGGTGACCAACAGCGTGTCCTTCATCATCGGCGCCCTGATCCTGTTCCTGCTCAATGGGATAACCGGAAAACCGCTGGTCATGGCCCTGAACTGGCAAAACGTCCTGCTCACGCTGTATCTGGGCATCATCCTCACCGGAACGGCTTATCTGCTTTATTTCGAAGGCATGAAGGGGCTCCCCGCTAACCAGGCCTCCATGTATTTCTTCCTCAAGCCCGTGATCGCCTCCCTCTTCGCCTGGCTGATCCTGAATGAATCCCTCACCTGGCTGCAAATCATAGCCATTGCTATCATCGTGCTGAGCATGAATCTGCCCAGACTGATCAAGTCCCTGTAAATCAGTTACTAAACTACTACCTTGCTCATTCCATCCTCAGATGGCTCCCGTTACCAATACGGAATCATTACGGAGTCATTACGGATTAACTCCGTAATGACTCCGTAATGATTCCGTATTGCTAATGGGAAAGATGAGTGGTTAGAAGCCCAGATCTCGGAACAGGATTTCCAGTTCCGTCTTCAGGCGCTCAATGGAATAGTCTGTTGTGATTTTGGAGTAAGCGGTTTCCCGCATGGTCTGGTACTTCTCCGGATGGTCAATAATGTCCAGGATGCTGGAGGAAAAGGCAGCAGTGTCTTGGGGTGAAATCAGCAGTCCGCTCTCCTGATCTGTGATCAGGTTTGGGATCCCACCCACCCTGCTGGCGACCACGGCCACGCGGTTTGCCATGGCTTCGATGATAGAGACGGGGGTGCCTTCGTTTAAAGAGGTCAGCAGCAGTACTTCAGCATCGGCATAGAGGGGTTTGAGATCTTTGATGAAGCCGGTGAAAATGATGTTTTCCTGATAGCCCAACCGCCGCACCTCGGCTTTGAGCTCCTCCGCCAGCTCGCCATCCCCCACAAAGGTAAAAACGATGTCATCCCGAGTGGGCGCAGAATCGGATGCCTGCGCTGAGGTGAAGATCCGGGTGGCGATTTTGATCAGTTCGAAGGGATCCTTGATGGCGGTCAGCCTTCCCACAAAAGCCACGAGGTGCTGATCGGGACGAATGCCATAGGCTTTTTTGAACAGGTTTTTGTGGGTTTCAGTATGCAGGATGCGGGAGAAATCGAAGCCCAGATGGATCACGCGAAGTTTCTCGGCAGTGGTGATGCGGAAATCGAGCAGTTCCTGGCGCTGCTGTTCGCTGATGGCGATGATGCAGGTGCTGAGGCGCGCCAGCAGGCGTTCGATCAGGATCGAAACCGTGCTCATCAATTTGCCGAAATAGCCCCGGAAATTGTTGCCATGAAAGGTGTGCAGGATCACCGGCACCCCGGCCAAACGGGCGGCCAGGCGTCCGGCAAAACCGGCTTTGGCGGTGTGGGTGTGAACGATGTCAGGTTTCAGGCTGCGGATCACGCGATAGACTTGCCAGATCAGATATAGGTCTATCAATGGATTAACCGATCTGCCCATGGAGGGAAGGTTGATCATAGGAAAGTCGTATTCCCTGGCCAGATAAAGCATATCCTTTTCATTGGACTCCACATTGCCATAAAGAACTGTGGAGCTGTAGGTTTCATTGTTGAAGAGTTGTGATATCTCCACCACATGTATGGAGGCGCCGCCAATGTTGAGACGGGTGATGATGTTCAGAATTTTCATTTGGTTCTTATTATGAGGCAGAGAATATGGCAGGAAAGCAAAAAGCGGGTGCTGCGTTAGACATAGGATTTTGTGGTGATGGAATACATGATTGTCCTTCCAGATTGAATTCTGACGCTGTGCTATTTCTTACAGATATTTCCTGAACTAATGGAAAAGCTCTGCTTGGGTGGAAACTTTTCATCTGTTCATCTGTTAATCTTTTCATCTGTCAATCTGCTCGTCTAATAAGTCATTGATTGCAGCGATCACTTCCCCACTGGTGATGGCCTCCATGCAGCGAAAATTGTGTTCGCAACTGCCGGGATCGCAGCCGGTGCAATCGAAGCGGTGGAAGACATACCTGGAGTTTGCACCCAGGGGGCGGCAGATCTCCGGTGGATAGGGACCCAGCAATCCCAGGGTGGGCACTCCGCTCCAGGCTGCGATGTGCATTGGTCCGGAATCGTTGCCGACAAAGAGTTTGGCAGCGGCGATCAACTCCTTGCTTTGCAGCAGGTTCAGTTTCCCGGCATGGTTTTCCAGCTTGTCCGAGTCCACCAGACGGATGATCTGCGCATTCATCGCCTTGTCATATTTATCCCCGATCAGATGGATGTGTTCGCAGATTCCCTGTTCCAACAAATGGCGTGCAACTTCCGCGAAACGCTGTGGTGGCCAGCGTTTGCTTTCCAGACGGGCGGAGGCATGAAACACAGCGTAATTCTGAGCTGGTTGGCTGCGCGGCAGTGTGATCCCCTCAGCCGGAAGCGGTTGGATACCCAGCTCTTCCACCAGCAGGGAGGGGCGCTCGCTCAAATGGCTGAGGCGCATATCCTTGCAGCGCTTTGTCACCTTCCGGCCAATGGCCTCCAGGCAGAAGGTATTGATGAAGCGGTTGCTGAAACTGCGGTCGTTGATGTAGCCCAAGATTGATCTGGCATTCGAAAGCAGCGCCAGCAGGGAATCTTTAAGCAGCCAACCCGGAAGCAGGATCAGGTCGAAGCGCTCCGCATTGATCTGTTTCAAAGTGGCCCGGTAGTTCTCATGGGCGATGTAGCCGTCAAAGACAAAGAACTCCCTGGTCAAGGGTACATAAGCGGAGGGGAAGGCAGCCCAGAGTTGCGCTGTTGGATAGGGCTCCTTCAACTGCGCGTAAAATCTGCTCAGGCAGATGATATCGCCGATGCCGGAAAGATAGAGCACCAGGATCCTGCCCGGTTCAGCTTCGAACCGGGGAGTCAAAACCTTGCGCCACCCGTAGAGCAGGAAAGTGAACATCATCAGCAGACGCTTGGGCAGATTCCGGAGTTTAATCATAAAGCCTGATCAATTGTTCGCACAGGCGTTCGCGGGAGAAAGCGGTGATCATGGTTTGGTCAGCCTGATATTGATCCAAAGCGCCACAAAGCTGCTCAATCGCACTGGTGATGGCAGTTTCGTCCCCCAGATGCGCATAGACGCCTGCGCCGCTGGTTTCGATCAGCTGCTTCACCACGCTGTTTTTAGGCCCCAGCGCCAGGATGGGGCGCCCCAAACGCAGGAGCTCAAACACTTTGCCGGTATAGACTCCCGCGGATTCGGTATCGTCATTGATCAGCAGCAGATTCACGCTGGCACCCAGACCAAAAGCCAGCGCCTCCCGGTGGGGTTTATATCCTTGATAGGAATAGAATTTGAAGGAACTTATCGCTTCCCGCACATCGGGAGATATGGTTCCTATATGGACCAGTTGGAAATCCTGCAAAGTGCTGGCTTGCAGGGCATTGAACAAAGGTCGGGGATCGGGGCGCTGCAGATTGTAGAATTTACCCATATAGACGAAGGTGAACCGGTCAAAGTGTTTGGGTGCCAGTCCCTGGAAATCGTCCTCGTCATAGCCATTGGTGATGGTGGTTGCCTTGTCTTGCAGCCAGGGATAGGCCTTCAGGTAGCGCTCTCTGATATAGTCGGTTACAAACACAGCTTGGTCACAGGTTTTCAGGGTCTGCTCATCCCAGAACCGGATCACCCGTTTGCGCAGGGCGGGCAGATTCTCCTGTAGCAAGGGTTCGAACTGCCAGGCATCGCGGTAATCGGCGATCCAGCGGATGCGCTTGCCCAGCAGCTTTTTAAGCAATATGCCGATAATGAAGGCGGAGTATGGGAAAGCGGTGATGTAGATGTTTTTGATTTGGTGCCGGCGGAGCAGACGCAGGGAGATCAACAGAGCGAACGGAACCCAGCCGATCTGTTTATCCAGGGGAAAGAGAATGTGGTTGAGGCTGCTCAGTGCCTTCCAAAGCAGTTTCCTGCCCGGTTCCGGACGGCGTGCGGTTCCATGGCGCAGTTCGGCAACCGTGTCCACCGCCCTGCCCGTAAAACCAAGGCTCCAAGTCCGATAGATCTTTGTTCTGGGTGGTATGTCCTGGCACAGGCTATGGTCCAGAACCGTCTTGGCAGGACGTTTGGGCGTAATCACAAAGGTTTCCCAACCCGCCCGGTCGAGGTATTTGAGAAACTTCAAAGGCCTTTGGACACCGCTCTCCCCCACCGGCGGGAATTCGTTTACGATCATCAGAAGCTTAGGCTTCATACTGCTCCCGCAGTTTACAGATGAGCTGTCCAAGGCGAAACCTGCTCTCCACCAGTATCTTTCCCTGTTTGCCCAGTTCCTTTGCCGCTGTGGGGTTGCGCAACAGCCAGCCGATCTTTGCTGTCAGGTCCGATACATCTTGAGGCAGGGCCAACAAGCCGGAAATGCCCTCTTCAACTATGCCGTCGATGCCTTGCCCCCTCACACCGATCACGGGCAGGCCGGCATTCATCGCCTCCAGATAGACGATTCCGAAGGTCTCGCTGTAACTGGGCAAAACAAATGCGTCGAAATGACAGTAGAGATTGCGCAGGATGGCATTGGGCAAGGCGGGCTGGAGTTTGACGACAGACTGCAGTTTGAGCCGGTTGATAAGTTCCTGCAAGCGCTCTTGTTCGCTCCCATTGCCCACGATCATCACCTGAAGGTCAAAGCCTTGCCAATCAAGTTCATACACCGCTCTTAGCAGTAGGTCGAAACCCTTGCTGCGGATCAGGTTGCCCACGCTGATGATCTTGAACGAATCCGCTTTCAGCCATTGGACCAGGCTTTCCGGCACTTCCTGATCCTCGGCCTCCGCCACCGCATTTCCGATATTGGAGCTGCGTTCCAACGCTACATAGCTCTTCAAACGCTGACGGAGACGGTCATTCACACAGAAAACGTGGTGCCAAGGGGAATATGCCTGTCTGAGGGTGGAGTGGTAGATCAGCTTCAGATACCAGGTTTCCGCCTTTTCCGGCAGGGTCTTGACATTATGGACGGTAAGCAGTTTCCTGCCTGGAAAGCTTTTCAGAGCAGAGCTGAGGGCAAATAACTCCGGTAGATGGCGGCAGTCGTGGACATGGATCAGATCGGGTTGCCAGTCTGCGATGATCTTTTCCAGGTTAGGGAGCACATTTTCCCGGTAGGTGGCCACCATCAGCGGGAAAAAGGGACGCTGCTTAAAGTATATATAGGTAAGAATATAGCCCCGGTCGGTGCTTTCGGCTACCCTAGGCTTTGCCGGAAAATAAGAGGCCAGCACCCGGACGTGATAAAACGGCAGCAAGGCTTCCACCTGCTGCTGCACGAAGATCCCGGCGATGGGATTTTCAGAATCAGGATACATGTCCGTGATGACAAGCAGCTTCTTCATTTTTCTATCTTCCAATGGGGTCTTTACATTTGCAGGGGGCTTTTTTGTCAACTGCTCTTTTGCCCCGGAAGCTCGCTCTGGCAATAAAAATCCTTTACAAAAACCTGCCCGGATAAAACAAGGGTAGCAAACAAGGGCAATTTGGCAGTGCCAATCTGGTAAGGTTAGCAAATGAAACACTATATGGAGATAGCGATGAAGAAGGTGAAACTGGGTTTGATCGGCTGCGGACGTATTGCGAAGAACCATTTGGACGCTGTGTCCCAGATCCCGGAAGCGGAATTTGTGGCGGTGGCGGATATCATTGCGGAAAAGGCGCAGGCCACGGCGGAGAGCTATGGCATCAAAGCAGTCTATACCGATTATCACGAAATGCTGGAGAAGGAAAAGCTGGATGCCATCAGCATCTGCACCCCCAGCGGGATGCACCCTCAAATGGGCATCGAAGTGGCGAAACACGGTGTGCACGTGATCACTGAAAAACCCATGGGCATCAATATCCAGGGCGCGGACAACCTGATCCAAGCCTGCGACCAGCACAATGTGCAGCTGTTCGTGGTGAAGCAGAACCGCCTGAACAGCACCATGCAGCTGCTCAAACGCGCCATCGACAAGGAACGCTTTGGACGCATCTATCTGGCCCAGTCCAATGTATTCTGGCATCGTCCCCAAACCTATTATGACGCCGAAAAATGGCGCGGCACCTGGGAATTCGACGGCGGCGCTTTCATGAACCAAGCCAGCCACTATGTGGATGCCCTCTATTGGCTGCTGGGAAATGTGGCCAGCGTGATGGCCTACACCGCCACCATGGCGCGCCGCATCGAAGCCGAGGATACCGGATGCGCCATATTGCATTTCCGTAGTGGCATCGTTGCCACCCTGAACGTCACCATGCTCACCTATCCCAAAAACTTTGAAGGTTCCATCACCATCATCGGTGAAAAGGGAACTGTCAAGGTTGGTGGTGTTGCCGTTAACAAGATCGAAAAATGGGAATTCGAAGACTATGACGACGACGACCGCATCGCCCAGGACGCAAACTACCAGCCACCCAATGTGTATGGATTTGGCCACAATCCCTATTACCGCAATGTGGTGGATGTCCTTCTGCAACGAGGGACACCTTCCACAGACGGCCGCGACGGCCGGAAATCGGTGGAGATCGTTCAGGCCATCTACCAATCCGCCAAAACCGGAAAACGAGTTTCCTTACCATTATAAATAACTTCATAAAGGAGATAAAATGAAGAAGATCGTAATACTGATCGGCCTTGTTGCCATCCTGGGCAATTTGTTCGCCATCGAGATCAACCTCAGCGACGGACGCAAATTCTCCGGCAAATTCCAGGAGATCAAGGATGGCATGATCATCATCATCGAAGGCAAAGTGGTGATGCAGATTCCCGTCCAGGAAGTGAAGATGATCATGGATGGGGGCAAGGATGTGACCAAGGATTTTCTCAAACCGAAAGTCCAGACCCTGGAGAAGCCCAAGCTGGATGACCATTTCCTGCAACCGGACGATTATTTTATCCTGGAAGACCCTCTGGGCAACAGCGCCTGGATCTATGTGTTCCTGGCCAAGATGATGACTCCGCCCAGCAAGGAAACCAAAGACCAGGCCCAGTTCATGATCGTGATGGACGGCGTAACCAAGTGGCACAAGGATTGGGTGAGCACCCATATCGCCACCAAGGAAGACATCAAACTGGGCAAAGAGGTGATCTTCATCGATCTGATGGATGCCAATGGCATCTACCGCGCCCCCGAATCGAACCAGGAAACCCGCCAAAGCTATTGGCTGATGAGCAGGATCACCGATCTTTCGGAGCTATTCAAGGGTTATGTGCTGGTGGGCGATGGCCTGCAAGTGAGCACCAAAGCCCTCCGGGTGCTGGACTGAGCTTGATCCTTTAATCCCTGGCGCCTTCAGAACCGCTGGCGCTTGATATCTGCCCGGCAATCTCTTACCATCTGCCGCACAGGAACCTGACCAATCGACAGGAACCTGGCAGGAAAATGGAAAGAGGTTTCCGGGCAGGCTTTCTTATCCCCCTGATTGCCCTATACTGAGTAGGAGTTGGTCAGAAGCGGGTCACCAGCCTGTTTCGGCTGGTGAGCCCAGACTGAGTCTGATAAGCTGGGATTGGGGCTATCAGGGACTTATCTGAAAGTAACTTCCATACAAAGTTAGAACAGCAGGCAACGCTCTGTCAGAGAGCGGATACCGTCTGATGCCCTGATGATGTAGATACCGGTGGGCAACCTGTTCCCGGATGCATCACAACCATCCCAAATCCACCCGGATCCAGCTCTGGAAACGGGAAGGTTCATCCTGACCGCCCTGCCTTTCAGATCATACACTGATACCTGGCAGGAATGGATCGCCCTGCCATCCAATCTGATGCTTAGCTCATGGCTGAAAGGATTGGGGGCGATAGTCATCCGGCTAAAGGAGGGAACTGCCGGATCGGACACCGCTGTGCCTTCCACTTCGATCCCCCACACCAGTTCATGCGCCCAATCAGCAGAACTGACCACGCATTTCACCTCATGCCAGCCCGCACTGGGGAAGCTGGTTTCGTAGATGAAATCGGCAGCCCCGGCCTGGAGCACCTCATCTGCATACCAACGAAATTCCAGAGGGGAGTTCTGAGCCTCGGCTTCCACAATGAACATCAGCGGTTCGTTCACTTCAGCCTGGAGGATTTGGGCAGGGTCAGGGGTGATGTTTCCGATCGACAAGTCCAGGATGCGCAGCGTGTCTATCGTAACCGGAATCAGGGGAAGGTTGTTGGCATCGGTGGGGACGGCTCCGATCGCCAGAACCACATCCAGGCCCTGGATCACCTTGCCGAAAATGGCGTAATTGCCGTCCAGATGGGGCTGTGGCGCCAAGGTGATGTAATATTGGGAGCCGGCGGAATTGGGCGCGGAGGTGCGCGCCATGGCCAGGATCCCCGCCTGGTCGTGATGCAGGTCGGGATGGAATTCATCGGGAATGGTATAGCCCGGGCCGCCATATCCGGTGCCATAGGGGCAGCCATCCTGGATCACGAAACCGTTGATCACCCGGTGGAAGATCAGTCCATTGTAAAATCCACTGTTACTGAGAGATATGAAGTTATTGGCAGTGATCGGCACCAACTGGTCATAAAGCTCGGCGGTGAAGACACCCATGGATGTGCTCCAACGGGCAAAACGCAATCCCGACAGTTGGGAAAACGACAGCAACACCAGTGCTGCCAACACAAGGCGGGACAGATGTTTCATGGCAAACCTCGGTCGTGTTTGATATTGCTTCCAGAAAATTCAGCTCCTGTTTTGTGACAAGCTTTTTCTGTCCGAGGCGGAAGTCTCAGCTCAGCAGTTCTTTGACAAATTCCGGCAGGGCAAAGCAGGCTGGGTGGATTTCCGGATTGTAATAGCGGAATTTGTTCCCGAAAGCGGAGATCCTCTTCAGGCAGTCAGGATCATGGGGAGAGTGTTTTTTACTGGCCAATTGGAACAGCCACAATCCTGCCTGATAGGTCTGGATCGCAGCCTGATAGGGAAACACGAATGGGAACAGCTCTTTCAGGGCCAGATGGGCGGAACGGATCACCGGCTGCAAGGCTTTGATCCAAGGGCTTTCGGACTGGATGCAGAGGATGCCGTCCTCCTTGAGAGCCTGCTGGCAATCCTGATAGAAACTGCGCTGGAACAAGCCTTCCGCCGCTCCCACCGGATCGGTGGAATCCACCAGGATGAGATCGAATTCGCTTTGGTGCTCCTTCATATAGGCGATCCCATCCGCAAAGACCAGTTCCGTCCGCGGGTCCTGAGCCGCAGAAGTGAGTTCAGGAAAGAACTGGCGGCTGACCCGGGTGACCATTTCATCGATCTCCACCTGTACCACGCTCTGCACCCAGGGATGCATCAGCACGCGTTTCAGGGTGCCGCAATCCCCACCCCCGATGATCAGAACCCTTTCCGGCCGGGGATGGGTGAACAGGCTGGGCTGGCTGAGCATTTCGTGGTAGACGAATTCCTCGGAAGCGGTAAGCATCAGAACTCCGTCCAGCAGCATGATCCTACCAAAATCTGGATTCTGAACAATCTCGATCTTCTGATAACGGCTTTGCTCCTGATAGAGCGATCTGCTGATCTCAAAGGTCAATCCCAGGCTGGGGCTGTGGTAATCAATATGCCAGCGCCGGGCCATATCAGGCCACCTGTGGTTTGTGCAGCAGCTTGGTGCCGGGGGATTCGAACAAGCCCCGCTTCAGTTCCATATTGCTGCTGTGCTTGCTGCCAAAGGCTTGTTGCAGGTGTTGGAACAGGATCCAGGGTTCGATGGTCTCACCGCAAGTGAAGATGTCAACCGCGGCATAACCATATTCAGGCCAGGTGTGAATGGCCACATGGGATTCGGCGATCACCACCACTCCGCTCACACCAAACGGCGAAAAGGAATGGAAGGTGCTGGCCACCACAGTGGCCTGGCCCAGTTCACAGGCTTGCACCATGTGGCGGGCAATGTATTGTTCATCCTTGAGGAGGTCGGAATCGCACTCGTAGAATTCCACGAGAATTTGTCTTCCCAAAGCTTGCATGTAACACCTCTGTTTAAGTTTAAGGCTGTGTGATACAGCAGGTTGGAAGTTTATGAGAAGGGAAGTTTTTCGATGATTGTTGTTCCCTTCCGTCCTTGAACCAGGGTCTGTGAATCTGGCGCTGAAATTTAACAGCGGGAAAGATTCAGGCTATGATCAGGATGGAATGGAAATGCGGTTCCAATGTGGCGTTGAAGGCGGAAAGCTCAACTAAGACCTCCTTGTCGTCAACGCGTTCGGACAAACGCTCGAGCAGCCGTTGGTAATTGTTTTCCTTGCGCAAGCGGGACTGGCAGTATTGTAGTTTCATCTTGGCTGCTCCTTTTTTGTATTTGAGGTCAGGATTATCAACTGCCATTGATTGTCAACCGGAAAATTTGTCTGGCCCTAAGTGTTTGAGACAATAAGAGATCGCATGATACCCACAATATCCTCCGGCTCTTTGACCAGATAGTCCGGATCATAGCTGCACAGATGCTCCACGGTATGGAAACCCCAGCCGACACAGATCACCTTTATACCGCAGCGCCGAGCGGCAATGATATCCCGGGATTCGTCGCCTATATAGATCACCTCTTTCCTGTTTAATTTGTGTCGTCTGATCTGGCGCGCTATCTTACTGTGTTTCTTGAGGATGCCCCCTGTCCCTTCCGCCCATTCGAAGTAGTGGAGATGGTGATGCTCCAGAAAAGCCTGCACATTTTCGGTGTCGTTCGAGCTGAGCAAAGCCATGGGAATTCCAAGCCCGGAAAGACTTTCCAGCATTTCGGGAACGCCGGGGCAGGGATCAAGCTCGAGGATGATCTTGCGATATTCGGCCAGGACGATGGGAATGGCTCTGACCATCTTATGCAAAGGCAGTTTCACCTGTTTCAGGGCTTTGCGCCAGGGCCAGTTGCGCAGCAGGTCAAACTGCTCCCGGTTGACCGTGGCATAGCCATATTGGGGCGCCAGGCGGTTCAACATCTGATACAGCGGTTCCAGCGAATTGGCGATGGTACCGTCGAAATCGAAGAGCAGATAGGGCTTCATGACCGGCTGCCCTTCAGCTTCAACACCAGTTGATAAGCCTGATTGCGGTTGATGGCAAAGCGTTCTGCGGTTTCTTGCGCCAGCGCACGGGCGCTTTTCCCTTCCAAGAGGCCTTGATTCACAAAGTCCGCAATTGCATCCTGATCAATGGATTCCGTTTCCTGGTTACCTGAGATCAGGATCACGAATTCGCCCTTTTCTGTCACCTCATAATTCTGCAGCAGCGATCCCAGCTCCACCCTGATCAATTCCTCATGCAGTTTGCTGAGTTCCCGCGCCAGGCAGACCATCCGGGAACCGCAGACCCGATGGATATCCTCAAGCGTCTTGCGCAGACGGTGCGGAGCTTCGAAGATGGCGGTGGTATAGGGATAATCGCGTATCTGCTGAAGTTTGAGCAGCCGTTCTTTTTGCTTGAGCGGCAGAAATCCTAAAAACTGGAAGCAGGAGGCATCCAGACCCGAAGCCGTGAGAGCGGGGATCAGTGAATTCGGCCCGGGCAGGGGAACGATCCGGATTCCCTCCCGGATGGCGCTTTGCACCAGCAATTGGGCGGGATCGGAAAGACCGGGGCTGCCGGCATCGGATACCACCGCCAGGTCCTTTCCAGCCTTGAGCCAGGCGATGATATCCGTGCTGCGGGTCTTTTCGTTATACTTGTGCAGGCTGATCAGCCGGCGTGGTTTGATCTCGTATTGTGAGAGCAGGAACCGGGTCTGGCGCGTATCCTCGGCGGCGATCAATTCCACGCTTTGCAGGGTCTCAAGCGCTCTGCGTGTGATATCGCCCAGATTGCCGATCGGAACCGGCACCAGATATACGCAACCCGCCGCCATAATCTCCTTAAATCAATTTCAGCCGGGAACCCACTTTCTTGAAGGCAGCCACCGCCTGATCGAGATCCTCTTTGGTGTGGGCGGCCGAGAGCTGCACCCGGATGCGGGCTTTGCCTTTGGGCACCACAGGATAGACGAATCCGATCACATAGATCCCCTCTTCCAGAAGCAGGTCGGCCATCTTCATCGCCAGAGGTTCGTCATACAGCATCACCGGTACGATGGCGGTGTTCCCCTCCACGATGTTGAAGCCGGCGTTGATCATCTCCTTTCTGAAATATGCCGCATTGTTCCACACCCGGTCCCGCAGTTCGGTGGAGGCGGAAAGCATTTCGAACACCTTCAGGCTGGCGCCCACGATGGCGGGAGCCAGGGTGTTGGAAAACAGATAAGGACGGCTGCGCTGACGCAGCAATTCGATGATCTCCCGTCTGCCGCAGGTGAAACCACCATTACCTCCACCCAGAGCCTTGCCCAGGGTGCTGGTAATCACATCCACGCGTTTTTGCACGCCAAAATGCTCCGGAGTGCCGCGTCCGGTGGGTCCGATGTATCCGGTGGCGTGAGAATCGTCCACCAGTACCAACGCGTCATATTTATCCGCCAGATCACAGATCTCGGGCAGTTTGGCCATGTCGCCATCCATGGAGAATACGCCATCGGTGCAGACCAGGCGGTATTTTTGCTCCTGAGCTTCGATCAGCGCTTGTTCCAGTTCCTCCATGTTGGAGTGTTTATAGCGGTAGCGTTTGGCTTTGCAAAGCCGCACACCATCGATGATGGAGGCATGGTTCAGCTCATCCGAGATCACCGCAGATTCATCGTCCAGCAGGGGTTCGAACACACCGCCATTGGCATCGAAGCAGGCGGCATAGAGAATGGTATCCTCCATCCCCAGAAATTCAGCGATCCTATCTTCCAATTGCTTATGGATGCTCTGGGTGCCACAGATAAAGCGCACCGAGGAGCAGCCGTATCCCCAGGTGTTCATGATCTCCTGCGCGGCTTTGATGACCTCCGGATGGTTGCCCAAGCCCAGATAGTTATTGGCGCAGAAATTGAGCACTTCCTTGCCGGATTTCACTTTGATCCGGGCTCCCTGAGGAGTGGCGATCACGCGTTCTTTCTTATACAGTCCCTGGCTTTTCAGTTGTTCAGCCAGTTGCTGCAGGTCAGTTTTCATTTTGCCAAACATGGCAAACCTCCACACAATGTAAATTAATTTTGAGCACTTTTTGGGGAAGCTTGAAAATGTCAATAAAAAAAGCTCCGCTATGGGAGCTTTTCAAATTGATTGGTGCAGAAGGCGGGACTCGAACCCGCACACCCGTTACAGGCACAAGATCCTTAGTCTTGCGTGTCTGCCAATTCCACCACTTCTGCGCTTAAATTCGCTGGAAAATACCGTCAGGGAATCGTTACCGGAACCGTCTGCCCCGATCCGCTTTCCGTTTGCTGCGCCGGAGCTCCGGTATCCTCAAAATTGCCTTCGGGCACTTTGCCCCGGACACCACCGCCCTGGGCGATATCGCGCACCAGGAATGCCATCAACAGGCAGGAACCCACAAATACCACACCCAGTATCTGGGTCCAGCGTTTCAGGAATTTGGAGGCGCCGCTGCCACCAAAAACATTCATGGCCGCACCGCCGAGATTGGCATCCAGGCCGCCCTTGGAGGTCTGCGCCAGAATTATCAGCACCAGCGCAATGCAGATAACCACATGGA
>Ga0116202_10000871_pt1 | contig 17378 bp, 14 predicted proteins | sample LakKivw325mmetaG_FD_94479 | JGI IMG/M metagenome (GOLD analysis project Ga0116202, IMG submission 94479) | Anoxic lake water microbial communities from Lake Kivu, Rwanda to study Microbial Dark Matter (Phase II) - Lake Kivu water 325m metaG | ecosystem: Environmental > Aquatic > Freshwater >...
ATTTCGATCATCACTTCATCGCATGTTTGTGTGTGCCATAGCTGGCGAGCGACGACGACGAAACTGCCAAGTTCGCTGCACTCGCAGGGAGTGCAGATGATGGCAATTCCAAAGTGCTATAAGATTGGCTGGTGAACGTATTTCGCGCAAGCTGACTATGAGAGGTGTCTGAGTTTGGTTAGTGTATTGCTTGCGAGTATGCAACAGGAGATGTTCAAGGATGCACTCTATTTCTTTGAGCAATCAAAGGCGAACGATGTATCCAGTGGAGATGTCTTTGTGACTTGGCGATATCTGCGCGCTGCAATCCTTTTTAGTTTCGCTGCTGTTGAAGCCTGCATCAATCAATCCATAGATGAACACATAGAACGGAACAAACACCAAATGCCACAGGACGATGTCGATTACTGGAGTGAGAAGAAGCGATACATAAGTATTGGAGAAAAGCTTAGTGAAGGAATCAAACTCTATGGTGGAACTAGCCTCAACCTAAACTCCATACTCTGGTCCGATTTCTTGGAACTTAAGAAACTGAGGGATGATCTTGTTCATTACAAGGTAGAAAATCGACTCTACTATGACACCAAAGAGCTTTTCGAGAGATCGGAGAAGGGCATTCGAACTGCAGGTGCCGTCATCAAGGCAATCTACTTAAGCCATCCTCAAAATGTCTCCTACCCGCCCGTTTTCGACACCATTCCGTAATCTTCTATCTTGTCTCCGTCGCACGCCGTGTGTCACCCTTGGTGAGCGACGACGAACTCACCAGAAATCGTGTCTTGGACTAGCGATTTGCTTCTTGGCTCTATCGAAGGAGATTAGTTTGTATTTCAGACTTTCAGAGAATATCTTCTTATGCCTCCTAGACATCGCATTCAGCAATTCTTTCTTGATCTCATCAACTTTTTGTCTAATCTCCCTTACAAATTTCTCTTCTGACTTTTCAATTTCATATTGTCGATCTGTCAAAATTGGGTCTTTGCCAGTTGCAAATGGGATATTGTCTTCACGAATGAAATAGGTGCGCATCTCCTCCGAGAGCTTTCCATGAACCATTGAATTCCTCATACGCCAGATCTCTCTGAGTCGCTGATGTCCTTTAGAAGTCCGTTCGAGGCACTTCTCAAAGCAACTGCACAGAAATGAGGCGAGACACCATTTATAGAGAGGCGAGAGCTTTTCTACGTGGTCACGAAGATCTGAGTTATCCCGGATTTCCTCACGTAAGTATATCTCATAAACTGTATTGATCAGTGCCTCAACACTAAGCATGTATGACATGACTGCGCTCCAACCAATCATTTCGTAATCAAGAATCTTCGAAGTCGAATTGTCTTTGAGAATCTCCAGAAGCTGATTTCCGCGCTCATAATGTTCTAAGAATAGATTATTGATTAGTTGATAACGAGCCTCTTCAGTGGTTATTTTTCCTGTAGACTTAGCATATCTCGTGATGTACGATAACAACAATCTCGCTTCAGGCATAGCCTCCTTCTCGTACTTATTCGCTAATTCATAATCATGTGCGCCAGTCACTGAGTAAGGATAGGCGACACCTATTGACCAGCTAAAGAGCTTCCAGTCGTGGACCTTTAAGATACTATTCCTCCCTTTGAGAAAGAATGTCCAATGTACCTTGTCATATTCGGAATAAGTTCTTATGATTTCTTGTGGAGCACCATAATTCTTTTTCAGGAATCTGTAGACTACTAGAGGCGAGATCCCATTTGGGTTTCCAAGAATGAGCCCATGGCCGCCAAGTGCCTCAGCTTCTTCCTTAGGAATGGAACTGAAATGCTTCGTAATGCTATTTACCGCTCTCCTCATTGTCATTCATTTCCTTTGCTACTGCCTAAGCAACACAATCTTTTTGGCAACCTTCTTGCACACTCTGAACGATTTGTCGCTTCCTGCATTCTTACGCAGGTAATGTAGCGTGCTTCTGCCTATGCCCAATTCTGCTGCCTGCTTCTGTCCTAAGTCAAGAATGTGTCTGCGAATGTCTAGGCTATCCGTTCTCTCCAGACTCGGTGCTGGTTCTTTGAAATCTATAGACTTGGATTTGCCGATGAGGAATCTACTCAACTCCTGAACCTTGTTAAGAATGATTGCGTCCCATTGCCACATCTTACCTTTGTACTGAACTGGAGAGTTGAATCTATCCTTCAGCATCTCCAGAAACTTTCTCTTAGCCTCTGCCCCAAAGTGATAGCGGTAGTCATCGCCTAAGAAGTAGAAATCTTTCATATCTAGTAGGCCTGACTCGAAAGCCTGTATTGTTGCTACTTCTCCAATCCATCTGAAGGGTTCCTGCAAGTCATAAACTAGAGACTGCTTGGTCTGGTAATCAGCGAAATCATGCAGGAAGCCAACTGAAGGCTCTAATCCCACAGTATTGATTGCCCTGCGGCATTCACCCTCCAATACCCCGTAGGCATAGTTCAATGTTAGATTGACTGGGTCTGAGGCGTTATACTGGTGCTTCTTTGTTATTCGACCCTGAAAATCAAACGTCTCAGGAATCACAGACTGTATGGCCTGCCAGTATCTTAGGGCGACTCTACCCTCAATGATTCTAATGTCTTTGATCGTCTTGGCTCTTGAGAGGTCCAGAGACTCCTTCTTGACTCTTCTTACTTTGTCTTCAATATCATATCTTTCTGCAAGCCACTTCAGTACATCATGTGCTCTCTGAATCTTAGCCTTCACCAGTTCATACGCTATCTTGAACTTCATCTCAGGATTCCTTGAAGCATCTAGCTGTGCAGCTCTCAAATCAGCCTTAACAGGCATAGGCGGAAGAATAGACGAGATCAAGCTACCATCGAAGTTGAGGATGAAGACTGGGATCTTGTTCTTGGATAGCCAGTGGAAGGCTTGAAGAGAGATGTAGCCGCTGTGACCATCAATGATTATTGAGTCGTAAGGAATCTTTCTAGGCCTGAATGATTGTATTGATTCTTCTCTATCATCTTCCCTACCGTTGATCACGACAAGTCCTGATTTAGGACGCATATGGTCTACTTTGATCTTCACCCCATAGCCTGAAAGATGAAGAACATTCATATCCAATCACTCGCTCCATGCCTTATCAGGTCGGCGAGTTCTGATGCTCTCTTATTTCCCTGAGCAGCTAGTTCGCTTAATCTGATCAGAATCTTTGGCTGATAGTAGCGAGTCAAATAATTCCTCGGACGCCTGCTTGGATGATATGGTGAAACGATCGCTTCTTTAATGTAGATTTTGAGCTTCTGATAATCATCGTCGGTTACCCTTGCAACTACGTCGATCAAGATGTCTACTGCTCTGGAGTCACCTAACGCAGCAAGTATCTTGATGGCGCGCCCTTTAACATCAAAATCATCGTCACTCCTGACGACCTTTTCTATCCTGACGACCTTTTCTAGAATTGTGAAGAATCTCTTGTTGATTTCTTCTCTTGCCCTATTGTCTTCAGGCGATTCAGAAAGGTTCCACAAGGTCATACTCAGAGCGGATAAAGCGGATCTTCGCACCTCGACCAGCTTGCTAGTCAAACATTCCTCTATTTTCGGAAGGAATAAAGCTTTTAGCGCTATCCCAGCTTTTGTAGCAAGAAACTCAAGATTCTTTGAAAGCTCGTTTTGCTGAGGTTCTGTACTCGCAGTGATTGGACCCAAGATCTCTTGGACTACGGTATCTGATACGCGACTACCCTTGTAACTGTACTTTGCATCTTCAACTTCGCCCCGGTCAATCAGTTTCCGAAGGGTGTAATGATAGGTTGACCTTGAGACTCCTAACTTGAGAACTTCTCTTTTCAGTTCACTAGGGTCCTTGGGGCCAGTCTGTAGTACGTTGATGATGGCGTCCTTGGGATCTACTCCAGATGTGCTACTCATGCAAGTAAGCCTCTTCAAACTTGTCTAAAGTGTTGGACTTAGTCTCAAATTTCGGCCTTTTGATTAGACTAAATCTTTAATGCCTCTCCAATATAAACATGTCGAACAGGAGGCGTATGGTGTTTGACATCAAAAACAGCTCGCATCGCGGTCCGACTTCTCAAGACAGATACTGCCTTACTAAAACGCGTCTGCCGAAGCCGTGGCGAAGATGTCTCAGATTTCGTCCGAAGAGCAATCCGAACCGAGTTAGCGAAGCTCTCCTTCCTAGAACCGTTGGACAAGAAGGCCCTCGGCATTAAGATGGAGAATGGTTGATTTGAAGCGTAAAGGCCGGTTCGCAAAGAAGCCTAAGCCGAAGATACGACTGTACAAAATGAGTGTCTCGACCTTTTTTTACGATGAAGAGACGCACCAACTTGTGGAGTATGAGCATCACTTCAAGATAGCCCGAAGAGGGCGCATAAGGATTATTCGAAGAAGACTCGCTAAACTCGGAGGCAGACACCTTCAGAATTGGCTTTACAAATACCGAAAGGTCTGGATTCCAAAGCGTAAGCTGCGAACCGCTTTCGAGAGAGAACAATATGCGAAGAAACAAGAACCCTACGCGACCGTCCGTCGATTCACCATGAGACGGATTCGCAAACGCTGGGTAGCGAAAGAATTGGCTTCCGGAAAAATGAGGTATTCCAGAAAGAGGCGTAAGAAAGCTGTCAAACAGTAAGGTTCCTCCCACTCGATTGCTGATGCTGGATAAAGACGTCGTCGTAGGTAGGTCTTGGTTGAAGGAATATCGGAAGATGATAAAGCTAGTGCTGGGGTCATACGGTTTGACTCCGACCTCTATAAGGATCACGCCCAGCAGACGCAAAGGCTCGCATATCAGAATCTACTTGAACAAATCGGTTTCAGCCGTGACCGCGAACAAGCTCCATTTGCTGCTTGGTGACGACTGCACCAGGGTTGATTTCAATAGAGCCAGAATCGAGGCTGGATTCGCTGAATGGTCTAAACTGTATGAAGCTCCTCGAAGAGCCTTCGGCTAGAGGTCGATGAAACATGACCAAAAGGCTCAGCAAATCTGCGAAGCTCAGAGGCAAGAAGCAGACGCAAAGCGGAGCAGGTCAACGAGTACAAAAGTATACTCTACCTGACACCACCGGGGAAGTGCAAAAGTGCACGCTATCAATCATAGATATTCTATGTTCTGTATCGTATACTTTGAGACTCGACCGAATTCCCCTCTTGCAGACCTGTTCTGACGTTGAGAAGAAGAAATTCCTGAAAGACTGCCGAAAGACGTTAGAGTTTGCTGCTCAAGTCGACTCGTGGTTGAAAGGTTGGTTGCTACCCTCGATCATTCCAATAGTCAACTCGATGTCAATTAACTTGAAATTGCCTTCCTTGACCAGGAAGCTTAACAGCTGCCTGATTGTCGCTCCAAAAGGATCAGGCAAAAGCGAACTCCTGGTACACATTCTCGCCAGAAGCAATCCAGAACACTTCAGAGAATTGCCTTCCAAGATATTTGAGAGCGAGCTTGTAAAGAAAGGGAGAGATTACTTCCACAATAAGATAATGGTTCGCGACGATCTAGTACCTACATTCGAAGGAATGTCGAAAAAGCAAAGACAGCAGCTCGTCAATTTCTTCACGGAACTTCTCGGGAAACGAGAATACTCGCGGGATCGAGAGGGCCTCAACGATGTGACTACACTCGTCCTCTTTGGGTTGGCCTCAGAGGAGCTCGACAAGTTCAGAGACGAACTTATGTCCGCAACCTTCCTGGACAGGGTTCCGCCCTTCAAGCACAAAGTAACTAGAGAGATGAAGAAGGAGATGCTGCCATTCAGAACGAAGCGTCTACATGAAAACCCGTCACCGCAACCACCTACTATCAAGTTGCCTCTGCCTGAGAAGATTGACGAAGCCAAGAAGGTGAACGTAGCATTTCCCAACTGCAAGGAGATTGATGATAAGATAGAGGAGCGCGCGCTTGAACTGGACGACTATCAGATCCAGAGCTGCGCAAGAGCACAGGACTACATCAGAATCTTCATGCAATCCAATGCGCTTCTAAACGACAGACCCAAGGTTACGATGTCAGACCTGTATCTCTACGATCTTCTGCATCCGCTCTTCCTGAACAGCATGGGCGAGCTGGGGATAGAGAACCTTGTCCTGTCTCTCTTCAGGAAGAATCCTGGACTCACCGACAAGGAACTCATAAAGAAGAGTAACGTTTCGAAAGGAACCTTCTACAAGTACAAGAAAATTCTGCAAGGAAAAGGCTTGATCTAATGCTTAGGCAATCTAGGCGCAACCTAGGTCGTATACGACAAATGATTCTAGGGAGGATTTGGTTAGGTTCGACGACTACGCTAGGCGATGGCAGATTCTAAGCGCGTCCCCAAGTTCAAGTCAGATGTTCGACATGATTAACTCGATTGCGATAGCCTACGCTATTCTGAGCGGCCACAGAAAAATAACGGAGAGCGAGTACAAGTACCTTGACAGGCTGGAGCCGTATCTCAGAAATCTGTTTGAAAGCGTCAAATTGAAGTTTCCACCTCGGCCTAAAGACATCGTTCTTCCGAAAGCCATAGCGAAGCAACTCGTTCCTATCAGCATGAAGATCGGCGAATCGATGCAGATCTATGGGTTCAGGTTCTTTTTAAATACGAAGACTCTCTTGAAGTCCCTCGCACTAATGAAAGGCAGGAATACCGTGACCAGCAAGGAATTTAACGAGTTTCTCGAAGCCTTACCACGCTGCGCCACTGCCAATTCACTTCTGGATAGCGTGTTATATAGGGATCCTAGAGAAGAATGGATTGAGACGGTCGGTTAATGTCTTCCATTTTGAGCATGCATGTGAAACGGTTAGGTAATGTTCTGAGGAGTGGTGCGGAGGATCAGATAGAGGAGTCCAAGAACAAACTTGAGTCTGCAAAGGATCTTTACTCGGACTTGTTGTCTGATCTTCTCGTCACTGAGTTCGGTTGTTCCTCTGCTTGTGAGACTGCTCTGCAGTTTTTTGGTTCTTCACGTGTGAAGTTTGGGGCGGTTGATGGATCGCAGGATCAACAGCTTGTTGCAGGATTGGCGGTTTTCTGGGCTGGATCCTATGCTGCGACTGGAAAGGTTGAGTTTGGAGAGGATAAGCCTCCGCATGTGACTTATGAGACTGGGTTCATTGAGCGTGGTCAGGGGATATCCAGCTGCATCCCGATCTATGTGGATAGGATACATGAAGTCGATCAGATGGTTAAGGCTTCAAGTGCTGGCGTGTTGCCTGGAGTCATGACTGTCACGGATTCTATGACTGAGCGGGCTGTTGTCGATAATTCAACTATCGCTAGTTGGATCATGACTTTCTCAGAGTTGTTTCTTGCTTACAAGATGATCATAGAGGAGGATGTCAAGATCCTCTTTCTTGATAGGAGTCTTTCAGCTACGCATACGGCTCTTATGTATGATACCTCTAGGCGTTCCCATTGGAAGAGTGACGGGATAATTTTTGGCTTCGAGGTTGACGGTGTCCCTATAGACATTAATGAGATGGGATATGGCAGGCACCACGTCGTCAACTCTGCACTTCGTACCCCATCAGCCAGAGGGGACTATATTCGGTATGCAACTATCTTCCTACTGCAAGGCAAAGCAAAACCGATGACCCCTGAGGAGATCTGCAAAGAGCTTTGGATCGACTCTGAAGATCGCAGGAAACGAGTCCTGAAGTACCTTGATAGATCTGTGAAAGAAGGCTACCTGGTTGAGAGTGATGATGAATACTCGATCAATCCTCGATATGCTAAGAGCTGGGAACGCATCAAGAAACTTGTTACAATACTCGGGAAACAGCTCTTTGAGGCTACATCAGGCAACCCTATGCGTATTCGGAAGGGCGACCGCTACTACTGGTTGACGACTCAAGATCTTGCCTTCCTCAGTCTCTATTGCTTCTATATGATCGTAGAGGAGTGTTGGGCGCGCAGGATTCTCCTGCTTGGCGTAACTAAGGATACGACTGCACGTGATTTCCAGAATCATCTGGTCCCTGTCTGTGTGCGTACAGGTTTGTGGAAAATTGACAGGGATAGGCTGACGGAAATTCCGAGCACTGACCGAATGCTTCTCCAGGCCATGAGCATCTTCAATCATGACAAGATCCCTACGCCCTGGAGTCTCATTGAGTATGATACTGCATTTCGCATGATCGTTCCAGATTTCGAAGATAGGGAGGGGTTTGTTAGTGGGGCTATGGGGAATCGAATCATACCTGAGAGGCTCTTCCTCAAATCCTACATACAACTTGATGAGGCGAAGAGTGACCCTCAACTGCGCAGTAATGTGCTTTTCATCGACAGACTTGTTCACCCTGGGTTTGATGAGGGTCAGACGGTCTCTTTCAAACACCAATACGGGGGCGCGATAGAGCCTATTGAGGCGATTCTGTTCCGAAACAAGAATGTTCCAAATAGGATCCAGAATCTCGTAATGGTTATTCTGAAGGCTATGGGTGCACGAAGTATTCCAGAGGTCTTTGGCCACAATAAACCGCTTTTCATTGCTGACAAGATTGCTAAAGGTCAGAGGCTGAGAGTGAAGGGGCTTATAGAGGCCACTGGACACATGTTGATGAATAACCCTAAGTTGCGAAGGTTCACATTCTATATGCATACGTTTAGGGAGAGGAGGGATGAGGTTGAGTACGCTCGTAGAGCGTGAAAAGTTCTTCACAGATTTTGACGGGCGCTTCATTGCGAGACTGAGCGCCGTCATTCCCGTGAGGAAGACTGAGACCCCTTCAGAGACAACGGGCATCTCAGCTAAGTATGATTGCAGGATCAAGTCGGAGTACCAGAAAGATCTGATGGGCCTGCTTGAGGAGGGGATGCTGCTTGCGGTGCGCAACTTCAAGTCTGGCCGCCATGATGCGAAGCGGTTTACGTTGCTTGAGATCTCTCGTATAGGGCCAGAGCATTACGGCCTAGCAGGATTATCAGATCATAGCTACTATCCGTACCAGTTTGAGATTATTCAGCAGTCGGTTGAGGACTGGGCCACAGATGACAAAGCAACTATGATCATACAGATGTCCGCAATTCCACTAAACTATGATCTTGTGGTTGATGACAAGAGTGAAGCCCAGTACATGAGAGGTTTCACTTATCCAGTGATTGCCGAGACCGTAAACATTCTAAACCGAGACACTATTCATCAGATGTATAACAAGAGCGTCCTTGAGAGAATGGGGCGGCCCTGGAAGAAGATCAAAACCAGCGCATCGGCCCGTGAGGATCCACGTTTAGGCACCATTAAGATGTTTGAGAGTGAGCAGGAGCGGATCCCCATCTACGTTGATTTTGAGAGGCTGGTCCGCTATCACTTTGGCATTTTTGCCTTCACGGGGGCGGGGAAATCAAATTTACTGTCCAACATTCTACGTCGATTGATCTATCACACCAGAGATACTAAGATCGTTATCTTCGACATTTCCATGGAGTATCCCTTCCTTCTTCAAGACGTTTTCTCAGACCCAAAGACCCCTGTTAAGGTAATTCTGGAGACTCCTGTCCAGGATGCTGATCAGTTCTACAAGATAGCTGTGAAACCCAGAGGGTTCGAGAGAGATGTGAAGGCAAAGAAAGCCTTCGAGGAGATGCTAAATCAAGGAAAGGTAGGATGCTACAAAGAAGAGACCTCAAGCACCATAACATATGAGGACATCTTTGACCAGCTCAAATTGCTGAGGGCAGAGAATGCTGAGAGAGCCACAAGCCTAGAGGCAATAGACGCCATAGAAAGAGCGGTACGCGGACACATAAGGGAGAAGAAGCTTGACCCAGAGAAACCGCTAGATGAAACATTCATCGATTTCTTGAGTGCCAAAGCTCTAGAGGTTGTTGAAAAACATAAGATATGGAAAAACAGCGGACTGTACGGTTGGGCAGAAACCAGGCGCGAACTTAAGGAGAAACTTGCAGACTCGACAGAAAAAGAGGATGCCGGTGAAGGTTACACTACGAAGGCGATCGCCAAGCTCATCGAGAGTGACTTTAGGGTCATCTGCCTTTCCATCGTGGATCCCAATATCATAAAGTCGCTCGCTATTGATTTGTCGAATATGACGTTGATTGGGAGAAAACGGGAATTCAAGGTTGAGCCACCTATCCTTTTCGTTTTTGACGAGGCACAGGAGTTCATCCCAGCATACGATAGAGCCAGAGGGATTGAAAGGGAGTCTACAATTCAGATCGAGACCCTATTGCGGCAGGGTAGAAAATACGGCCTAGGCGGATGCTTGGCCACTCAGAGAATAGCATATCTTAACACCAACGCGCTGCAGCAGCTACACACGTATTTCATTGGTCCTTTGCCTAGACCTTATGATCGAAGCCTAGTCAGCAACACCTTCACCATTGATCAAGGAATACTTGAGAAGACCTTAGAGTTCGCCCCAGGTGAATGGCTTCTATCAAGTTATACAGCAACTGGAATGGAGAACGTGCCCATATTCATCAAAGCAGACAACTCTGAGACGGAGATAGAGCGTGCGCGTATCGGGATTTGAAGTCAGAGCTTGGTGCAACCGCCGGGAGAAGGTTGCGACATGATAGTATGCTGGAAGAATGATTGGGATGAATGCCCACTAGAGGTAATAGAGCTTTCGACAGTCATAAAGGAACTGGGAGCCCGATTCGAAAAATAACAATCTAGCGCGCACTGTTATGAGGCGAGAAAGATTGAATGTTAACATAATAGAGAAATTCACTGAACCTTCAAAACCACGCATTGATGACATTACGACCAAGTATTCTTTGGCATGAGCGTGAAATGATGGTAGTGCTCACTCACAATAATTTACAGGAAGTTGACACTCAAGAACTCGCAGACGAAATATTGGGACACGCAGCTAAATCAAGAAATGAAGAAGAGCTTAAGATAAGAATTGAGACCACTCTACAGCCCATTCTTAAGAAATGGGGGGTTGAGTGGGCTTCGTATGAGCACAAGCATCGAATTTCGGGTGCCAAGAAGGACGCGCTGTACGGTCACGTCATAATCGAATATAAGTCCCCGGGAAAGCTTGGCAGTAAAGCCGAATTCAGAAAAGTCAAGGAGCAAGTCAAAGAATATATTCGAAAGGAAGCCGGTGGCGAAGGAGATTTCGGAAAATTCTTCGGTGTAATCATAGATGGGCACAATATCTCCTTTGTCAGATTCAGAAACGGAAGATGGGAAGAACAGGCAGAACCTCTTAGTGTGAACAAAGAAACGGTCAGAACGCTGCTGAAGACAATCATAGGCTTGCACCTCAGGGTAATAGACCCTGAAGCACTCGTCGTTGATTTTGGGCCTGGCAAGTTAAGCAGAGATGTCATCGAAAGACTGTACGCAAGTCTCAGTCAGCATAGTTCTATGAGAACACTTATGCTTTTTGAAGACTGGAAGAGAGTCTTCTCTCAGGTTTGTGCTTATTCTCCAGAAAAACTGTCTGCTCTCGTAGAATACTACCAGCTGAAAGATCGCAAGGTCGTCGACATAGAGAAGTTGCTGTTTTGCGTTCACACATACTATACTCTATTGATGAAGTTCATAACGTCGGAGGTTATCTCTTATTTCAACCCGATGTTCGGATCTTTTCTAGCGCGGTTAGAAACTGCATACCATGAAAAACTAGACGTCATGAAAAGGGAATTGGAGCAGTTAGAGGAAGGAGGAATCATTGCCCAACTAGGCATAAGAAATCTCTTGGAAGCTGACTATTTTGCATGGTATCTTGACGAATGGAATCAAACCTTGGCCGACACCATTATCATGGTCGTTGAACGCTTAAAAGAATACGACCCAGGGACTTCCGAACTCTATCCTGAAAAAGTTAAGGATCTTTTCAAGAGGCTCTACCAGAATCTTGTTCCGAAGAAAGTACGACACGACTTGGGCGAATACTTTACTCCAGATTGGTTGGCAGAACTAGTCCTAGATGAGGTCGGCTATGATGGCAGTCCTGATAAAAGAATCCTAGATCCTGCGTGTGGTTCTGGAACCTTCCTTGTGCTTGCGATAGGTAGAATGAAGGCTTGGGCCGAAAAAGAATTCTATCCTGACAAGCGAGATCTACTTCAAAAAGTCGTACATAGTGTCGTTGGATTCGATCTTAACCCACTAGCAGTTCTCGCAGCAAAAGCAAATTACATTTTAGCTCTTGGTGAGCTAAACAGATTTCTGCCTGGAATGAATATAGACATACCTGTCTATTTGGCTGACTCGATCCTTGTAAGCAGGAAGCCAAGTATTACTGGTGAGTGGGAAGTTTATCTAAAGACAAGTGTGGGGGAGTTCTGGTTTCCTCATGAAGTTGTTGATAAGAACTACTTGCCTAAAGCGCTCGCACTGATTGAGACAGGAATCAATGGAACCTATACCAAGGAGGAATTTCATCATTTCCTGAGTGCTCAGTTGAAAGGTCTCAAAACTGCGAGTCTGGATTCTCTAACAAGGCTTTTCATGTTCATGCGGAAACTCGAAAGAGAAGGCAAGAATAAAATCTGGACGCGATTGCTCAAGAACTCCTTTGCACCGCTTCTTATGGGAAGGTTCAGTTTTGTCGTTGGCAATCCTCCATGGATAAATTGGGAGTATCTTCCTCAGAAATACCGAGAAGACACTAAGAGGCTCTGGGATAGCTACGGCCTCCTCGAAAGAACGAAGGGGATGGGTCTAGGAAAGGTGAAACGAGATATGTCAATGCTGTTCACTGTGAGGTGTCTAGATAGATACGTTGCAGAACGAGGAAGATTTGCGTTTCTAATTCCGTTCACAACATACAAGGGTCAATCTGGTGCAGGTTTCAGGAAATTTCTTGCCAATGGTTTTCAGAATGGAGAAAGAAGAATTTCATGCGCAGTCTGCAAGATCCATGACCTTGTCACACTCTACCCCTTCGAGGGTGCTACAAACAGAACATCAATGATTATCATTCAGAAAGAGGGCGAAACCCAATTTCCTATCCCCTGCTTAATGTGGCATAATCCAGGAAGTAAAGGGATTCCACAAGAAACTAGACTGGAAGAAGTGAAAGGCACAACTAATCAGTTTGAAATGATTATGGTCCCGGTAACGCGAGAAAAACCTGAATCCTCATGGATGATAATTTCTAGCAAAGCCCTCAGTGCTGTGCAGAAAATGCTCAAGCCTTCTGAATACAGAGCGTATGCGGGTGTATACACTGCTTTTAACGGCATATATTGGGTTAAGGTTCTATCAAAAGGGGCTTCCGGATTCTTGATTCAAAATCTGTCAGACATCGGCAAGAAAAAAGTGAGACAAGCCGAAGCCCTCGTGGAGGAAGATCTCATTTATCCTCTCATACAAGGGAGAAACGTGAAGAAATGGTATGCTTCACCAGAGGACTATCACATAATTGTTCCACACGATCAGAAAGATGGAAAGCCATTGGATGAAAGTACCTTGAAAGTCAGCTACTCGAAGAGCTACAGCTTCCTCCTGTCATACAAGAAAGAATTGGAAGATAGAGCAATCCATAAACTGTGGGGTAAAACTCGTCCATTCTATTCACTTTATGATATTGGAGATTATACATTCAGACCTTACAGAGTCATGTGGAAGGAAATCGCGGGCAAGATTTCAGGTAAGGGATCATTTACTGTAGCTGTATTGGCGCCTTATGATATCAATTCCCACAGGCAGAAAATAGTAATACCCGACCATAAGCTGATGTTCGTACCATGTGACCAAAAAGACGAAGCTCATTACATTGCCTCAGTATTGAATTCGTCGATTTCTCAACTGGTAGTGGCGAGTTATACCGTGGAAACGACCATGGACACCCACATCACCAACCACGTCTACATTCCAAAATTTGACGCTAAGAATGAGATACATCTGAAACTCTCAGAGCTTTCCAAGAAAGCCCACTCACTTGCCAAAAGGAATTACGAGCAACAAGACCAAGCCGCATGGCATGATCTAGAAAAAACTGAGAAGGAAATCGACGAAGCCACGGCTGCGCTCTATGAGATCAGTAACGAGGAACTAAGTGAGATTCAACAGTCCTTACGCATTCTGAAGGAAGGCGATGAAGAAGAGACTGATGCAACCGTAATGACGGAGGAGCAATCATAACTTATGGACTGGTTGTCTCATCCTATGTTGATGCTTCCTTCCACTTCAACGGCTTAAGGACTACGATAACCAATAGTCCGATTCCAGGGTGTGCATGAGGATTTATTTAGTTAAATCAAGATTCCCCATCGTTGAAGGGTGAATTCACAGAAGAATCGTGTGATAATACCAGTTTGGCCCGACGCCTGTGAATCAATGATTGTAACCTTCTGGGACCTCATTTAGAATTCTCTCGCCCAGTTCTGTTATTGCCCAATAGTATGTAAACGGTTGGCGCCTATTTGAAGAAACATACCGGCGACTTATGAGCTGTAGTGTTGCAACAGCAACTGCAACTGCTAAGGTCACCGGTAAAGTTACCTGTATAATCGCTAGTAGTTGCGGTTGCAAGTATTTAGGCCAGAAGCGTTGCAGTAACCATCATGCACAATGTTGCGGTCAATTAATTGCCTACTTACTCTACTAGCCGTAGGCTAGTAGTGCAGGATGGTGGTGGTGCTCACCAGCTATGGCGCAAACAAGACGGCGGTCGCTAGCCTTATAGGTGTATTCATTCGCTTATTGAGATGCTCGTCGGTCAAGAACGAGCCTATTAGAGGTGAGCAAGGTTATCTGAACCGTCACCCGCTCCTGCTGAGAAGCCGGCTGAGGCTCCTCCAACGGAAGCCCCCAAACCTGAAGAGAGCAAGGAAGAGGCGAAAACGGTTGAGGCGGCTAAGCCTGAGGAAAAGAAGGAAGAGGCGAAGCCAGCAGCGAAGCCGGAGCGAGTCATCAAGAAGCGGAGAAGGAAGTAGATAGACGCCCGAAGAAGACATCCGTTCTCGGGATTTGCTCCGCATACCAAGAGATTCATCTCCATTTTAAGGGGAAGAGCCTCTAACAACTCCATTACTCATCCAACATATTCACTGGATTTTCCTTTGTGTCGCCGATGTGAGAAACCACCACTTCACACCGTCAGCGGCTCCATAGACTTCATCCGCGTGTCTTAGCGCAAGTTCCGCTTCCTCTTTCTGAAAGAGTCTAGCAGCACTCGCCTTGAGTTGTTTGCTGCCGTATTTCGCTATTGTGTAAAATGTAGCCCAGAACTTGTTGAGCAACCAGATCCTAGCGAAGTTAATGTGGGTGATGCCTTCAGGTGTAGATGATAGTATCTTGTTAAACTCTTCTTCTTTGATCTCATGTTGCTGTCGATAGTCCCCTATAAGCAACAAGAAGATGCCCTTAACAGATAACTCAATGCATTCTTGCGAGGCCGAGATGCATGTATCATATTGGATGGTTTTGATCTGTCTCCTCGCCTCCTCGATCTTGACCCATGCTCTATTGATGAAGTCCTCGGCTATACTCACATTATCATCGCTTGGAATACCCATTCCAAACACCAATGACATCCATATCAGAACGAGGAATAAATTTATGCAGCTTCGTGGGTTCACTCAAATGGCTCCTGCTATGTCCTATCAGGCTTGTCGTAGAGTTCGTTGATCAAATTACAGCCGCGATAGTCCGTCCTGCTGCTGGCACACATTTTTGCGAAATCTCCCTTGGAGAACTTGACGCAGCCCCAGCACTGGCTGAACCATTTATGTTCCTTCTCTTGACGAATTTCGGCACACAGCTGTATGGCAACTTCACGTGGGATAGCTTCGCTCAAACTTGTCCACACCCATCAAGAAACAGCAGATCGGCATAAGACTTCGTGTATGTTTGCCAATTAGTTAGGCGCGCGCTTTAGGTTCCAACCATTTTAAGTGTTTGAGCAGTTTAGAGTGGATTTAAAGGTGATGACGGATGAAGGTGCTCGGTGTAGTCGGCAGTCCCAGGAAAGGAGGAAACACCGACATTCTGGTGGATGAGGTGCTTAGAGGTGCTAGAGAGACTGGAGGCGAAGTGGAGAAAATTTTCTTGAATGATCTAGAGATTAAACCTTGTCAGGCTGAATGCAGCGATGTTTCCGCATCTGATCCCCTGGTAGGGATGCTCATCAGATCCTTAGACTATCTTGAGGTAGAATTTCATGCGAAACAACTTGTATTTGCAGGAGAGAAGGGAGCAGTAAAGCAGAATGTAGAAGCCATGAGCCAAGCTTACAAGATTGGATTGAGCTTGAAGTAAGGAATAGTTGTCGATTTGTCAAAAATGTCACAAATCCACAGCTGAAGGGAGACAGCGACGTCACAGGAGTCGTTGCGGAAAGAAGCCTACAGTGAAAGAAAGCGCGGGCTAACTTCTTACCTAGCCCTAACATGACTAGTCATAGCAGCATCAGCGGTCGTAGTGGGTGGAAGAAGCAGCAAAACGTGACCGCTCTTTCCACGTCAGCAGTAGTTTTTCTGTTTTTTCTGCATAGGGTCTGTTGCAACTTTGCATATTCTACATACTGCCGTTTGTTACTCTTATGCCGTTTGCTGATCTCTTCTTTATGCTGCGTTTATTCAGTTTTGTATATAATATATGTTTGAAATGGGTACAATTAGCTTACTTTGTTTGTTGGTGTGTTTACTGTTTTTAACGTAGTTTTCTATGTAAAACCAACATATGAGTCGGTAACTGCAAAAGTAAGCATTGCATGGTAACATAGGATGAGTAGCTGTAAACATTGAGTATAACGTTGCAGTTGCTGCTGCAATAATACAGCTAGTAATTCACCAGTTTGCTTCTGCGAGCGTAGCGAGCCACTGGAATTGTGTGTGTGTGTGCATAGCTTGGTGAGAGCGCCCAGATTTGAACCATTGGCTGGCGACCCGACATCAAGAAATTCTTCTGCCAAATCTTCATTACAGTTTTTGAGCATAGCTCTTTTGACTCTCTTCCGATTTAAAAGGGATCATGACAGATTTTTTGATGTGGTTTGCCAGGAGAAGACAATAAAGTCAATCGAATTCTAAACTCAAGAATCCTCAAGGTCAAGATATCCGAGATAAAACTTCCAAATGAAAGGCTAAGGCACGATATTGGTGATACGGACCAGTTGGGCATGATGATCAAGACGTTTGGCTGGGTCAGCCCAATCGTGGTGACTGAGGATATGAGGTTGGTGGCTGGCCTCCGTCGCTTGGAGGCTCTAAAGAAGGCTAGCGCAGATCATGTCGAAGCCCAAGTTGTTCCGAATGAGCTTGCGTGGATAATCGAGGGACTAGAGAACGTCGAGCGTGAGCAGCTTACCTGGTTTGAAAAGTCATCTTTCGAGGTGAGGCTTGACGAACATATGCGCCGAAGGTTCGGTGAAAACCCTAAGGGAGGCAGACCCACAAAGCAACCATACAACAGAGATGAGGGAGAAACTGGTGACCGGGTCACCGGTTTTTCAGGACCATGGTCTGATGCAAAGTCAGCGGC
>Ga0116202_10000872_pt1 | contig 17376 bp, 17 predicted proteins | sample LakKivw325mmetaG_FD_94479 | JGI IMG/M metagenome (GOLD analysis project Ga0116202, IMG submission 94479) | Anoxic lake water microbial communities from Lake Kivu, Rwanda to study Microbial Dark Matter (Phase II) - Lake Kivu water 325m metaG | ecosystem: Environmental > Aquatic > Freshwater >...
GCCCCGCCATCTCCTTCTGTTCCTGCGGCGAAAGCTCTCCCTGCATTGCCTTCTGCCGCAGCCGGTCCATGCCCTCCAGGAAGTCGCTCTTGAAGTAGATGCGCAGAGCCTTGGCCTTGTCGCGGGAAAAGATAGTGAAGGCCTGCTTGCCGTAGTCTTTGAAGATCAGATTTCCCTTGCCAAAGGTGCAGCCCAACAGTTCCTGGATGGCGTCCACGCTGCAGGAACTGTTCTCCACGATCGCCACCAGCTCCTCGTCCTTCGACCTGGGATAGTGCTCCTTCACGTACTTGGCCACCCGGTAGCCCATGGCCAGGCCGGGGCAGACGTGGCCGTGAAACTCCACGGCCTTTTTGAAGTCCTCATCCATTTGATTTCACCTGATCGAGAGCTAGAATTCAAAATCAGTCTTATTTTAGCTGGAATGGGATAAGTAAAGTGCGGTCGCCGGAAATTTGCGATAGCCTGAAAGGCCGAAACAAAGATAGCTGCCTCTCGCCTAGATCCTCTGCATGCAGATCGGAGGCAAGAGCCTGGGCCCGAAGTCGCCCCAGGAGATGGCCCTGGTGCATCACGCCCTGGAAAATCCCATCCGCAGGAAGATGATCATCCTCATGACCCAAGGGCTGCTCACGGTGGCCGAGATCGCCGCTGAGTGCGGGCCGGGCATGCTCGACTACCACCTGCACCGGCTGGAGCTGGCCGGGCTGATCCAGGTGCACGAGGAACGGATTGAGCTGACTGAGGCAGGCAGGGCCTACGGCGAGCTGGTACGGGCGCAGAAGGAGAAGAGCGGGGCGGACAAGGTATAACCGTCCTGTCTTTAAACGATGGGATGATGGAGACAAAATGATTGACATTATCTTCCTCGGCACCAACGGCTGGTACGATTCCGGCACCGGCAATACTATCTGCACCCTCATCAGCTCCGAAAAATACCACATCCTCCTGGACGCAGGCAACGGCATCCACAAGGCCGACCGCTACATCCAGGACGACCGGCCCGTTTATCTCTTTCTCTCTCACTTCCACCTCGACCACATCGAGGGTCTGCACGTCTTGAACAAATTCCGCTTTCCTGGAGGCCTTTCCATCTTTGGCCAGAAGGGCACGAAAGAGGTTCTGAATACTATTATGAACGATCCTTTCACCGTCCCGATGTCGAAGCTGCCCTTTCCTGTTGAGGTGCACGAACTCTCCGAGGGGCCTTACAAGGTGCCCTTTCCCCTGGAGTGCCGTTTCCTGGTGCACTCCGCCCCTTGCATGGGCTACCGATTCGAGCTGGACGGAAAGGTGGTGGCCTACTGCCCGGACACCGGCTTCTGTGAGAACGCTGTGCGCCTCGCCGAGGACGCCGACCTTCTCATCACCGAGAGCTCCTTCAGACCGGGGGAGGAGTGCCCAGAGTGGCCTCACCTCAACCCAAAGAGCGCTGCCCAGATCGCCCAGCGGGCCCGGGCGAAGCAGCTGGCACTGACTCACTTTGACGCAGAGCGGTACAGAACCCTTCAGGAGCGCCTGGATGCCGCGAAGACTGCTTCGGATTTCCAAAACCTCGTGGTGGCCTGCGATGAAATTGTTTTGCAGCTATGAAAATTGGATCATGAAATGAAAAACGCGATAACCTGAACTTATGGATAAATTAAAGCTCGAACCCACAGCTGCCCTGGTCATGACCTGGGCTCTGCCCCTGTACCAAAGCGGCCCTGTCGGCGATTTCGTCCGCCAGCTCGACCTCTCCTCTGGCTCTGACCTTTTCCGCCGCTGCCATGCTGCCTGTGACTGGTACGGTGAGGTGATCCTAAACCGCAAGCACTTCATCCGCCATCAGATCGCAGAGCACCTTGAGGCCGGCGGGCCGGTTCAGGTGGTCCTGCTGGCAGCCGGAAAGTCGCCTCTGGGGCTGGAGCTGCTGCTGCGGTGCTCTTCTCAGATCAGCAGAGTCTTTGAGGTTGACGTTGTCGGCATGGCCGAGAAGGAGGCGCTCTACCAAAGAACATCTCCAGGGGTCGCGGACAGGTTGAAATGCGTCACTGCCGATATAGCATCCCAGAGTCTCTCGGAAGAGCTCTGCCAGGCAGGATTTTGCCTTGATATTACTACTATCATTGTCCTGGAGGGCATCAGCTATTATATCTCCGAGGAAGCCTTGAAGCGCATCGTCTCCAGCTTTCGTCTTTCCGGGAAAAGCATCTTCATCCTGGAGTACCTGCTGCCCTGCGGTTTTATCGAGCCGTCCCGGAGGATGATCCCGAGGAGCATCTTTTCCCTGATAAAAGAGAGCACTGGCCAAAAGGAGATCAGGTGCTACTCCGATGAGGATCTGCGGCATATCTTTTCAGAAGCTGGTGGAAGGGTAATCGCATATCACAGCATGCAGGAGATGGAATGGAATAGAACACGAAGGAACGAATACTTTAACGGGCCAGGCTTGGGCTGGATAAAGTGCCTGTCGGCCGAATTCAAACCGGAGTAGCCAGAATAAGAGCAGAGTAAGAGCAGAATAATATCAAATAAAATTATAGTAGATCAGGATAACAGAAAAATAAGTCCTGCAGGGCCCGAAAACTGCGCCCTGCCCCAAATATCCCGGGTGATGAGATAGATATCCGACTTGAAGATATCCTAGCTTGAAACAATCGCTAATGCGATCAGATCAGCTTAGTATCTTCTGGGTGGCCTGGCAGGCTTGTGCTTCTGGTAGCAATCGCTGCAGTACACTGGCCTGGAGCCATCGGGCTTGAAGGGAACTTGACACTGCTTTCCGCACTCTGCACACGTCGCATCGTGCATCTCTCTTGGGCCTCTGTTGAAGCCGCCTCTGCTTCCACTTCCGTATCTTTCCATTTATTTCACTTACCTTTGGCATCGATTCCGAGAATCGATCCTCGCTACAAACATCCCATCAAACTCAATTGAAGCGACGCTTATGCAGCCTTTTATACTGAGGGTAGCTATTTGATATACCTTTCGGTCATTATGGATATATCATTGCAACCCGCCATCGCGAACTGGTTTTGACGCTCTTTGTTGAAATCATAAATAATATTAATATTATCAACCATGCACGATATTTTAATTACCCACTATGTATTTATAGTATGATAATTTAGTTTAATAATATGGTTTAATAGATTGGTTTAAATGATGAGGATGCTGATCAGATGTTCGTAAATTCGCCACGTACATTACTTCTATCAATCTTTTGCATAGTGCTGGCGCTGGCCTCTGCGAGCGGTTCGCAGAGCCCCCCTGCAAAGATGAACAGCCTGGCCTTCTCCTCCCTGCAAGGGTTTCCGGATTCTCCTGTGACAGTGAAGGACGAGAATCTTGACTCCCTGGTAAAGCTTTACTCGCCCTTCGTCATAGACTGCTGGAAGACCGGATGCAAGTCATGCGAGGCTTTCAACCCGACCTTTGATGAACTGGCAAAGGATCTCAAAGGACAGGCCGTATTCGGCAAGCTTTGTATCGACAAGAATCGGGAGACCAAGGCTAAGTATCACATCTCAGGGTATCCAACGCTGCTTGTTTTTAAGAACGGAGCGCTTGTTTACAGCCGTGTCGGAAACTCTCCCAAATCAACCCTGGAGGATCTGATCCAAAGCAAGCTTGGTTTGGCCAACTGAATGTTTGAAAGGAAATGATGAAAACGTCACGCTTCTGTCGCAAAGATCGGCACTGCCAGATCAACCCTTGTACTCCCCGCCCACCAGCTCCCGAATCCTCTCTGCAATCTTGGGTCCCACCAGCTCCACCTGCCGCAGCTCCTCCTCCGAAGCGGTCATGATCCTCTGCACGGACCCAAAATGGCGAAGCAAGTTCCTGGCCACCGCCGGTCCAACGCTCGGTATGGCTGAGATCAGATACTCCTGCTGCTCTTTTAGGGTCCGGGCAGTCTTGTGGCCGTGCACTTTCGGCTCGCGACCCTCCTTTCGCTCCCGGGCGGCGAGCAGGGCGATGACCGAGGCAGTCTCATTCGGATCCTCTGTGGGAATTATGGGAACTCCAAAATCCACGGCGATGGAAGCCAGAGCACCCTGGATCGACGAGGGACTGATCTGCCTGGTGTAAAGATCCCTTCCCTCCAGAATCAGGACCGGCTTGGCATAGGTTCGGGATAGATCCGAAATCTGCCGGAAGAGGTTTCGCTGCGGATCAATTATGGACGCCGCGAAGTCCTGCGCCGTCTTGCGCTCTATGGCCACTCTTTCGCTGAGCACATAGTCCCCCACCTCCAGGCTCTTGAGGGTGACTTCCATTCCTTTGGCCTCCAGAAGTTTGCCAATCTCCCTCTCCCTGGGGTCCACGAAAACGCTTGCAGTCTCTCTTGGCTCTTCCGAGACCTCTGTGATCTGCGTCTGCCGGGCTAAAAACTCCTTGGCCAACGACTCCTGAGCCTGGCCGGCAAGGCCTCGCATCTGCTTTTGCATAGTCTTCTCTTTGCGGTCAGAGATCCAGTAGTAGGCCTCATCGCGGGTGCCTTTTGCCATCAGCACTACCACTCTTCCCGCTCTGGCCCGACCTGTCCTCCCTTTGCGCTGGATGCTGCGGATCTCCGAGGGCACAGGCTCGTAAAAGAGGACCAGATCCGTGGACGGGATATCGATTCCTTCTTCCCCCACAGAGGTGGCGATGAGGACGTTGAATTCGCCCGACCGGAATTTTTGCAGTATCTCAGCCTGCTTCTTCTGGCTCAGGCCCTGGTCGTCCTCGCGGCTGGACTGGCCCACGAACCGCACCGCCTTTATGGTCCCATCCTCATTCAGAAACCTGAGCAGGGCAGAAGCGGTATCCCGGTAGTTGGTGAAGACCATTATGCGGGAGTCGGGCTTGGCCTCAATCTGCTCTTGCAGGATCCTCTTCACGACTGCAGGCTTGGGGTGCTCCACATCTGTCTTCTGCAGAGCATCCATAGCCTGCCTGAACCTTGAGTCCTGCATAATTCTGCGGGAGGCTTTGGAGCCGCTTCTGGAGAGGGCCTCGCCCTGCAGCCTCTGGAAATACTTGGCCAGCGCATCAGTCCCCTGGGTCTCGGCCAGCTCCACCGCGTGATGAAGCTTGAGAATCTCTGCCAACATTGAGATCCCCTTGAAGGTTGCGGGGTTCGCCTGCCTCTTGGCCGAGGACGCAAGCATGGCCTGAAGCGCCAGCAGCTCCTTCTTTGATGCTCTGGGATCAATTCTTGCCGATGAGACCCCCAGCCGATTCAGATCATCAACCCTGTCCTGAAGCACTACTTCTATTGCTGTCCTTATCTTCAGAAGTTCCTCGGGAACAGTCACCTTTACCCACTCGATATCCCTCTGGTGCACAAAAGGAGCAACATCTGGATCGTGCTCCGTGCGAGTCTGGATCCTCTCTATCCCAAGGTTGGTGCAGATCTCTCCGATCTTCTCGGCCTGGCTGCCCGGACTGGCTGTTATCCCCAGCACCAGAGGGCTTTCCCCCTCGCGGGCATAACGCTCGGCAATGTAAACATAAGCGTAGTTGCCCACCGCCCGGTGGGCCTCATCGAAGATCACGAGAGAGACATTCTTGAGGTCGATCCTTCTGGAGAGAAGATCGTTCTCAACCACCTGCGGCGTGGATACCACTATGCGGGCCTGCTTCCAGGTCTCGGCCCGCCGCTCCGGCGCGCTCTCTCCGGTCATCATCGCCACCATGCCATCATCTTTCAGAACGCTTCTCAAAAAGGCGGCATGCTGCTCCACCAGAGGTTTCGTTGGGGCCAGGAAGAGGACCTTGCCTTTGTCTAGCCGGGCGAGAAGGACCATGAGAGCGATGACGGTCTTGCCGAGGCCCGTGGGCACGACTACCAGGCTTGAGACTTTGAGAGCTGTGGCTGCCAGGTCTAGCTGGAAGAGCCGCTTCTCGACCGTTTGGGGCCTGAGAAGCGGATGCTCCAGGTAGGAGAACATAGAGATATCCATTGCTGGTCATCGTATTTAACTTGTGGGAGTGAAGAAGGAGGATATCGCTGATAAGCACCGGCGAGAGTTCCGAAGTGTCACGATTACGTCGATGTCAGCCTCGAAAAAACCGAGGCACAATCAGAAACAATGGGATTCTCTGGATTAGAAACAGGGAGGTTCACTATCGCAATATGTCGATTTTCTTTTTTAATCAACTACATTATGAAAAACAATAGTGTTTCGACAGATAGTCATCCGCAAGACTCGGAGAACTCCACGAAACAAGAAAGGAGAGATGCATTGATTCGTAGGTCTGGTGGATTTGGTACTGAAGAGGCAGAACACGCTGATACTTACATTGCCCTTGAAGAATTATGCTTTCTGATGCGTCGTGAGCCGAAAAGCTCTATAGCAGGCTGATTCTTTTATTATATGAAGAGATATCAATGCAAATATCTAAGAAATTGGCATCTTTGTAGAATATCATGTTTATTATTTGAATTTTTGAAGGATAGATTTATATAATATAAATGTCACAGATTTATCAAAGGCTAATTTTCGCTAATTAGGCGAAAATAGCTTAAAGTTAACCACTTTGCATAAAGGGGGCGAAAAAAGAAATGAAGGGAGTAGTATTAGTAGTAGTGTTGGCAATTGCCCTTATCGGGGGTTGCGGCACTGTGCTGGCAAGTCCTCCATTGGTACCGCCAGTGCAGTATGAACAGTTCTGTGAGAACCAAAAGGTGGCTGGATCAGGAGTGGTCGATGTCAGCACATCGATAATCGACAAGAAGATAGCTCTAGAGTACTACAACACCATGGCAGGCGACGGCGACCTGGAGCTGGATTCGACGCATGCTTACTCGCAAGATCCGGACAAGCTTAAGAGGAACGTGAGTTCGGTCAACGAGGGCAACGAGTCCGGCTTGAATCTCTACGAGACCACCAAGCTGACCTACTCCGGTACAACGCCTCTGACCGGCGGAAAGTACTTGAATTCCAAGGAATTCTACGGCGGCATCGGCGCTGATGTTCAGGAGATGTTCTCCGTCAATGAGATGGAGAAGGATGAGACCGCCTTCTTTGCCTCGACTACGCCTTATCGGGCGCAGAACGTCTCCCCAACAGGGGTCAAGAGTAAAATCCCGTACGATCCAGAAAAGCTAACTAAGGGAGGATTGCTAAAGGCGGCGGGCAGAGATACCAAAAGGGTTCAGCAGCTGATGACATCAAACGATTCCGTGTATATCCCATCCCATGTATTAGGCATCGAGACCAAGAACAGCTTCAATGGTACTTGGGGAACCGACGCCGCATGGCACAAGATCTTCTACAAGGACATCAAGGCTCATGAGATGTTCACAGGAAAGTTCGAGGCCGAGAAGACCATCAAGTTCCACGAGAATCCCGTGCCTGAAAAGTTGCATGCACCGTGTGAAGGCATAGACTGCTAGGAAGACCTGGCAGTTAACCTCTTTTTTAGCGATTTTTTCTGATTCTTTTCCTTTTTATGATTCTCTTTATAAAAGACTTATCGCGAAATGTAGATTTTGACAGCGATGAATTTCAGCAAAAGGAATAAATGGTTAAAGCTCACGTACCTGAAAATGTGGAACTAGATACCACTTAGAGAAAGGAGGTTCGTGAATGAGGTTAATTCTCACCGTCTTTGTCATTTCGGTTCTACTTGCGAGTGTTATGGCAATTGCCAGCGCCGCAGATGTTCTTGATTTGAGCACTTTAAATAAAAAACCTGCTCAGCAGGTAATGTCCTTGCCCCAGTTATCGCCAACTATGCCGACCATCCCGCCGACAGCCCTGGGCGGCAGCGTGAACACCCAGGTGGCAGATCTCAGCACTTTGGGAAAGGAAGCTTCGTCTACTGTACCGGCGACTCTGATCAGCGGTGCCAATCCGGTAACCATCACTCCCAGTATTGCTGTTAAGAACACTAACATCACCAGCGAAGCTGGCACAATCTTCACCTTGCCTTTGGCCATATCTGCCAACGCCACTATCTATACCCCGCCCATAGCCATATTTGGCGGAGCTTAAATAGGCGGCAGGCTTGTTAGGTAAAGAGGAATAAAATGAATGTAGAGCTGAAGGTTGACGGCAAGGCAATCCCTTTAAACGCTTTCACCCAGGAGATCATCGGCAATGTGGCTGTAGCCATGGTCGAATCTCTGCGGGGGGTATGCCAGGAATGGAAGGAGATGGAGATCAGAGTGCAGGGTTGATCTTCAATCCTTCTTGCCCTTTCTAAATGCTGATGTGAGATCTATAAAATAGGTTCCTTCCTTCACCGCCATGATCAACTCGTCCCTTTCGAATAGGGAGGGAAGATTGAGCTCGTAGGTTCCGGGCGCTGTTATCTTGATGCTCTCCAGTTTCTTATCCTCAGCCATTTTCTCTTCCGCCTGTGGAGACATCATGGGGCTAGTATTGTGAAGGGGCTGCAAAGGATAATGTTGGTGGGAGGGTGATGCTCTCTCCATCGCAATTTCTTCTCTTTGCCGACTTTTGGGAGGAACCCTCACGCCCATGGACTTGGTTATGATCTGCTCCGACTGCAATCGGTCCTTATTCTCTCCTGCCGGCCGTCTACGCACAAACATGAACTTCTTCCAGCCGCATACGGGGCATCCCTTCAGGATATCCTCTCCCGACTCGAAAGTGTTGTTGCAGCGGGTACAAATATGAGGCATCTAATCCCCCACAGAGACCTTGGTGATGATCTGGTACTTGTCTTTCTCGATTGTCCGGATTTGGTTGGCGGGTCCGATAACGGTCATTCTTCCTTTGAGAGCCTTTCCGAAGAGCTTATCTAAGAACGATCCCTCCTTCTTTGAGGGATAGCTCTCGATCTCTATTCCGGAGAACTCGTCCACCCTGATCTCGGTCATAGTCATCTCGATCAAGCGTACCTCCTCGTCGGGAGTGAGCCCGCTCTCAAGAACCACAATCCGTCCGGTCTTGACCTTATCCAGGATGAGTCTGACCTTCTCCATGGAGGTCATCTTCTCCAGCTTCTCCCCGGAGATAAGGTCCATCTGCACTTCTCGCATAAAGATCACCCGAAATGAGTTGCAATCGCCTGATAAAGCTCGTCAATATTCAATCCTTCCAGGGCCGATATCGGCACCATGGCATGCTGTGGGAAGGCAGCTTTGATCCGGGCGGGCGAGGCGTTGGGCAGATCCATCTTATTGGCCACGATGAGAAGTGGCAATTTCCTTGCCTCCATGTTTCCTATCACGGTTACATTAACCTGAGTGTAAGGGTCCTCGGTTGAATCCATAACCAGAAGCACGCCGTCCAAGTCGTCCAGCCACTTTATAGCCTCGATGACACCTTCCGTAGCCTCCTTGGCCCTCTTCTTGGCTTCCATTTCGGAGAGGCCATAGGCCATGAACTCCTTGAAATCAATTTTCGTGGCCATCCCAGGTGTATCCACTATGTCCAGTTCGATGCTCGATCCGTTGGCGTCGATCACCACACCTTCTTTCCTCATGGCTCTGCGGGTTTCATGGGGAATGGGCGAGACCTCGCCGAAGCTATCGTCTTCGTCCCAATCATGCACAATCCTGTTGGCCAGGGTGGTCTTTCCGGCATTCGGCGGGCCGTAAAGTCCAATCTTGGCCCTCTTCTTTTTGAATATTCTTTTTATCCAGCCCCCAAGGCTTTCTTTGAAGCCGCTGATGAAACCCATATCCTACCTCTGATCTGATAACGCCCATATCTGTACTAATAATTTTCCATAACTTATATTCAGGAAGGGCCTGGTGGCTCCAGCAGACAGATTTTCCATCTTATGAACGTTATTAATAATTTTAACTAAATAAAGCTTCCGCAAGAAAAATAGGAAGAATGGCGTGGTAGTAAACACGAGCAATAGAGTTCATCGGATCCTTTGGTGAGCATCAAAAGGCGATAAACATCATAGTTCCTTTGCTGCTGCGGCGTTGATTCTAAGAGACCAGGATGGCGAGAGGGCATGAGATAAGAGGCTACCGAAATATGGCCCGATGTACGCAAAAGAAAATAGAAAAAGAACACAAAGTGGCCCGTAATCAAGAAAAGGTGTCTTGGGCAGGGCAGGTGCAGACAAAACCCTCGAACTCTCCTGATTTTCTCAGGTTTTTCCAGCAATCTTTGAGGGTGCTCTCGTGAACATTGCCATAGCTCTCCTGCAGATAGGGACATGCTCTGATGCCGCCATCCACGCCTACATGCAGCCATCTTCTTCCGGCCATGCAGCCCAGCATCTGGCCCTCAAAGTAAGTGTTAGCGAACAGGCGCGGCCCACCGGGCATGGAGTTGATCTTTCTGTAGATGTCGACGATCTTCTCTCTCTCGATCTGTGTGAGATGCTCTTCTGGAGTCTTCGGCATGCCCTCCCAGATGGATAGCTCCTGTACTCCTAGATCCGTTGCGAACTTATAAAGCTCAGATATCTGATCTACCTGTCCAGACTTCACATGACAGGACATGGTGACCATCAGGCCTGTTTGTAGGGCTATGCGAATGGCCTCCACGGCCTTGGCATGGGCCCCTTCCAAACCCCGCACCCTATCATGCTCCTCAGGGTTGGGGCTGTAAATACCGATGATCAAATTATAAAGCCCGGCTTCTCTGAGCTTGACCGCCTTTTCTACAGTCATCTCCAGGCCGGGAGTGAAGAGGTTGACCACAGCCTTCTCAGGATCGACGTACCGTATCAGCTCGAAGATATCCTCCCGCAGGAGGGGATCTCCTTCTGTAAAAGTGATGATGCAGGCTCCCATTTCGAGGGCCTCGTCGATGACGCGAAGGATATCCTCTCGGCTCATCCCTTCAGCATCCTCTTTAATCAGGCAGTGTTCGCATTTGGCATTGCAAAGTCCCGTGACCTCGATGGAAACGGTCTGGGGCACAGGTCGGCCAATGGCGATGCGTGCTTCATTGAGAAGCAGCCTCTTGAAAGGCCCGCTGGGAATGGGCGGCAGCCAGGTGCTGGCGACGATATCCTTCAGCCGAACCTGGGCGGGCTTTTCCTCTACCAGCCTCTGGTTTATCATCTTCAAAACAGGCTGGACCATCCGGGTCAGGGCACCGTGAGCCTGCAGAGCCCTCGTGTCCTTGTCAAAGTCCACGCTGAAAGCGGCCGTCTTGATTAGCTGGGTCATCGAAAATTCCATTTTTTTCGTAGCAGTTATAGAGTTGTCGCCCAGGAGAAGAGATAAAGTTAAATCGACCATGCCTATTGTACGAGATCGGTGAACCCTTGTGTCTGAAGTTGTACTGGCCTATTCCGGAGGCCTGGATACCTCTGTATGCATCCCGCTCCTCAGAGAGCGCTATGGATTTGATAAGGTGGTTACCGTTCTTGTGGACGTTGGCCAGCCGAATACGGATATCGAACGTGGAAACCTGAGGGCAAAGCAGCTGGCTGATGAGAATTACGTCATCGACGCGAGAATGGAGTTCGTACAGACGTGCCTCTTTCCACTCATCAAGGCCAACGGCTCTTACGAGGGATATGTGCTTGGAACAGCCATCGCCAGACCGCTCATTGCCAGCAAGGCGGTAGAGATAGCCAAAAAGCTGGGCATAAAGAACCTGGCGCACGGATGCACCGGTCGCGGCAACGACCAGCTCCGCTTCGAGGCCATCTTCCGGGCCACCGATTGCAGGGTCATCGCTCCAATGAGGGAGCTGGATCTGGCCAGGGAGTGGGAGATCGAGTATGCGCAAGAGCACGGCATCGAGGTGCCTGTCTCCAAGGAGAAGCCCTGGTCCATAGACGAGAACCTCTGGTCGCGATCCATTGAAGGAGGCAGGTTGGAGGACCCCTATTTCGAGCCGCCAGAAGAGATCTACGGCTGGACAAGTGCCCCCAGCGCGAGCAGGCCCGCGCGTGTGGTGGAGATTGATTTTGAGCAGGGCGTGCCAGTCTCTTTGGATGGCAAAAAGATGGACGGCATGGAGCTGATCGGCCGGCTCAACCAGATCGGCGGTGAGCATGGCGTGGGCAGGACGGATATGATCGAAGATAGGGTGCTGGGCCTGAAGGCTCGCGAGAACTACGAGCATCCTGCAGCCACAATCCTTCTGGGCGCACATAAAGATCTGGAGCACCTGGTTCTCTCACGTGCCGAGCTTCGCTTCAAGGTCATGGTGGATGAGGCCTGGGCGGAGCTGGCCTATATGGGCCTGGTCGAAGATCCGCTCTACGCTGACCTGAATGCCTTCGTGGATCAGTCTCAGAGGAGAGTCAACGGCTCGGTCAAGATGAAGCTTTTCTGTGGAAGCGCCATTCCCGTGGGACGCCAGTCGCCCGACGCGCTTTACGCACAGGACATGGTCTCCTTCGACTCCCAGACCCTGAGCCAGAAGGACGCCGAGGGCTTTGCCAAATATCACGGATTCCAGGCGCGTCTTCTGAAAAGGAAGTGCTCCTGAAAATTCCGGATGGACGGAGCAGTAAGAGCAGCATTTATTTGATATCAAGACCTAACATTATGGACATGGCCAGGCTTGTGATATCTGAGGACGCCAGGTCTGAAAACCTGGCTCCGCTCGCCCTCGCAATCAACGAGATCGTAAGGCTTCCCATAACGCTGCGCAGCGCGAACTTTCCAGGGGTCAGGGTGGAGAAGGGGAAGGTCCTGGATTTGATCTACAGCGGACCTGTCCTGGAAGAGGTCATCCTCACTGGCGAGCCCATTCGCACCGTCCCTGAGAAGGGGGCCTATAAAGGTATCCCGGTCTCAGTTGCCCCCATAATCGCAGAAGGCAAGGTCGTCGCGGCAGTGGGCGTGGTGGATGTGGTAGGAACCATCGATCTGCCCGAGGTCTTCGGTGCTTATGCTGATGTCGTCAAGCAGGTTTCCAAGGTGGCTTCAGAGAAAAAATGAGAATCCAGAGAGCTGAGCTTGGGGATCTGGCCCAGATTGTACAGATCGAAGGGCTCTGCTTCCCGGAGGAGACCGCCTTCCCTCCAGGAATGTTCGCCTACCTCATTCGCCATTCCGTGGCTCTGGTTGCCTGCGAGCCGGAAGAAAAAGTCGTTGGTTTCGTCATGGGATACACCAGTGGAAGCGGAGGTGCGATTTACACCTTGGACGTCCATCCTCAATACCAGAGAAAGGGCATTGGCAGCAGGCTTATCCTGGCTCTCGAGGAGGCTCTGCAGTGCCAGGGAGCGCGGGCGATCCGGCTGGAGGCAGCTCTGGAGAAACCGTGGACTCTTGAGCTTTATCGAAAAGCAGGCTACCGAAAGAGGGAGCTGGTCAGGCACTATTATGGGCGCGGAAAGCACGCGGTGCGGATGTGGAAAAATCTGAAGTGATGGAAAGATTTTCCCGAAGGAACGGTACAAAACTCCGGAAAATGGCTGGCGAGAATCCAGATTCAACGGGATAAACAGAAAAGAAGAACTAAATCAATGATTGTTGTGTCTACATTTTATTTGTTTGTCCATTCCAGTCCGGTCTCATTGAAGTCGGCATAATACATACCCACTTTTTTCCAGAAATATCCTTTGTCGTTTTTCTTGATTTCCAGCAGAGCGTAATCGGCAAAAACCCGGTCTCCAGCCTCGTTCAGCATGGTGCGGCCCGTTGCTCCGCAGTAGTTATTGGCTATCTGCTCGAAGGCCACTCTCAACTGAGATGTGTTGCCGTTCCCGGCGAGAAGCTCAGCTTCCGCCGCCATCCAGAGGGCATCGTAGGCCGTTATGGCATAGGCATTTGGCTCCGAGCCCGTAATGGTCATAATAGCTTTGCTTAGATTCGCGCAGAGCGGGCTGCCTTCTTCGCCGGCGTACACGGGTGTGATGAAGCTTGTCTTGATGGCAAACTGGGCGAGAGTGCTGTTCTGCGTCAGTTCGGCCAGGTTTGCGATGCCGTCCGAACCGAACCACTTCACAGAAGAAAGAATTGGGTCTTTAGCCGCCAGGGTTATGATGCCTGCTCCCTCATCGAAAGAGACCAGATACACACCAACCCTGTCCTTGCCATAAACAGCGCTGGCGTTCTTCACCTCTGCGCCAAGGGCTTTAACCTCCGCCGAATAGCTGGTGCTGTTGGGTTTGTATGCCACTCCTTTGGCAGCAATTCCGCTCTTGGCCTCGAAGCTCTTCCTGGTGGCATTCAGCAGATCCTGGCCCCAGAGATCATCCCTGTAGATGGGAATTAAATCCGTGATATTGTGAAAAGCCAGCACTTTAGCCATGACCTTTCCCTGGCAGGAGTCATCCGTAACCAGTCGGATTATGTTATCCCCAGGATTGGCCAGGGATGGAGCAGTGCTGCTGGTGCTGATAAGAATGATTCCATTTTCATCAGCATACTCTTTCATAGTCTTCAGTTCAGCACTGGTGCTTCCCACGATGACGATTTTAATTCCTTGTTCGCGGAGAGTTTTGAGCTTTTCAAGAGCCTGCGCAGGGCTAGTTTTTGTATCTTCGACTACAAGGACGATTCGGTTGTTAGAGCCTAAATCTCCGAGAAACTTGTTTAGATCTTCTGACCCGATAGTCAGAGCGGCTTCGATCTGCCTCCCGTTAGAAGCCCATTCTCCAGAGATGGGAACGAGAGCACCTATGCGAATATTCTTCGCGTTTCCGGTACTATCAGCATACGCTAAGCTTGTCATGGCCAGAATACATACTATAAGAGGGGCAGCTTTCATGATCAATGCTTACCGTTTGTAAATGAATATAGGTCTTGTGCAGGAAGATTATATGCCCCAATAGTTCTCTTTTTCCATAATCAAAGAGCGTAGGGGCCTGAGCACTATGTGGTTGGAGTGGGACCGATAATTTTTTCTTTCACTCCGCTTTGACTACTATCATAGTGATATCATCAAACTGTGCCTGTCCCTCAACGAAAAGCGATATGTCCTGCAGGATGCTTTCCATTATTCTTTGGGCAGGTAAATGGCGGGAGCGGCGTACGGCTTCAGATAACCGGACAAGGCCGTACTGTTCCACGTGGCTGTTGATCGCCTCATTCACTCCATCTGTGTAGAGGATCATGATATCTCCCGGTAGGATATTGACCTGGCGTTCTTGGTACTCCACACTCCCAACTGCGCCCAGAGCAATGCCTGTCACCTCCAGCACCTCAAGCCGTCCGTCTCCTCGAAAAAGAAGAGGCGGAGGATGGCCCGCATTGGCATAGATCAAGCTTCTCGATATCTCGTCCAGAACGCCATAAAATAACGTCACAAACATACCGGATGTGGAGTCGGCGGCGATCATATCATTGGCATCCTGAAGGACTTCGGTTCCCTTCTCGTGATGAGTGGCATTGGCTCGCACGATGGTCCGGGAGAGGGCCATGAAAAGGGCAGCCGGTATGCTCTTTCCCGATACGTCGGCGATGACCATACCCAGACGATGATCTCCAGGTATGAAGTCGTAGAAATCGCCACCAACCTCCATAGCAGGAATCGACGTCGCTGCCAGGTCAAAGCCCATGAGGGGCGGAATGTGCTCCGGTAAAAAGCTCCTTTGGATATCGGATGCTATCCGCAGCTCGGCCTTGGAACGCTCCAGCTTTCCCTCAACCTCGCGTAGCCCAGTCATATCACGAATAGACTCTATCGCTCCCAGAAGCTTTCCGGAAGGGTCAAAGAGCGGAGTAGCCTTGGCCCAGAGATAGGCACCATGACCTCTGAACGTCGGAATGTAAACCTCTGTGGTGAGAGTGTTTCCCTCTTTCTTGATGTTGGAGTATTTTTCCATAACAGCTTCATCCGCCGCTATGGCCAGGTCGATCAGCATCGGCCGCCGTTCGCCGTAAATGGGAAGAGCATATTTGTAATCGCCCTGGCCAAGCATTTCCGCGGATTCTGTGCCTGTGAGCTCCTCCAGCGCCCTGTTCCAGGCGATTATTTCACCTTCTTTATTGATGACCAGGGTAGCATCCGGCAGGAAGTCGATAATGTTTTTCAGCTTCTCCTCAGTCCTCTTGAGGTGAGTGATGTTCACTGCCACATTCACCACTCCGGTCACCTGCTGGTTGGCATCCCTGATGGGACTGCTGCGCGACACCCAGATCCTGCCGTCCGGTGTGGCCAGCTCTCCATCCTGGGATTTGCCCGTCCGGAGGGCTTCCTTTGCCGTGCAGCCGGGACAGGGTTCTTTCAGCCCTTGAATCAACTCGAAGCAGTTCCGTCCCTTCACTTCCTCCGCAGTCACGCCTAGATGCTTTTGCACAGCCGTGTTCAACCAGATGATCCTCATCTGTGGATCCAGATACTCAACTGCCACGTTCTTCAGGCCACCCAAAATAGCTGCCTTCTCCTGCTCAGATCTCTGCAGGGCCTGCTCGGCTTTTTTCCGCTCTGTGATATCGCGGATGGATTCAATTGCACCCAGCAGTCGGCCCGATGGATCATAGAGGGGAGATGCCTTGGCCCAGAGGTAGGAGCCACTGGGACCGAATGTAGGGATGAAGATCTCTACGGTGAGGGTTTTACCTTCTCTTTTCAGCAAATCGTACTTCCCATTGACCTCATCTTCGGACATGAGCACCAGGTCGGCGAGGATGGGACGCCGGACACCATAAAAGGGCAAGGCATACTCATAATTCCCTTTGTCGATCATATCCTCAGCCTTCGCTCCAGTCATCTTCTCCATGGCCCGGTTCCAGGTGATCACTTTCCCGTCACTGTCTATGGAGAAGGTAGCATCCGGCAGGAAGTCGATGACCTCGGCTAAGAGCCGCTTCATGCCGCAGACCTTATTTTCTATCTTTTTCTTCTCAGTGATGTCACGGATGGACTCGATGGCCCCTATGATCTTCCCCTGGGAATCATAAAGCAGAGAAGCCTTGGCCCAGAGGTAGGAGCCACTGGCACCAAACGTAGGTATGAAGATTTCTACAGTGAGGGTTTTTCCCTCTCGTTCCAGGCTGTCATATTTTCCATCTACCTGATCTTCGGGCATGAGCACCAGGTCGGCGAGGATGGGACGCCGGACACCATAAAAGGGCAAGGCATATTCGTAGTCACCTTTGCCGATCATGTCCTCTGCCAAGGCTCCAGTCAGCTTCTCCATGGCCCGGTTCCAGGTGATTACCTTGCCTTCAATATCGATGGCCAAAATGGCATCAGGAAGAAAGTCGATAACCTCCGCGGAAAGGCGGCTCGCTCCTATCTCCGAGTCTCTATCGCTGAAATCATCTGAAAGATTATCTCTCGAATCTGACTTTCCTTCTAATCCTGCAAATTTGCTCTCCTTTCGCTGGTTCATGCCCGCCTTGACCTCCGTCCTTTTAATCCGCCAGTTGATATGCCAAAGGATGATGTCTGCTTAAATATGTTCGCCGTGTCCCAGAAAAATAAAAATATTAAAAATAATTTTTGCCAATGTTGATTTGCCATTGACTTATTTAGAAAAGATCACACCAAAGCCGTCATTCTGATCTTGTCTAAATAGCGACTTCGTACATTTAAAATATTAACGTTA
>Ga0116202_10000874_pt1 | contig 17362 bp, 18 predicted proteins | sample LakKivw325mmetaG_FD_94479 | JGI IMG/M metagenome (GOLD analysis project Ga0116202, IMG submission 94479) | Anoxic lake water microbial communities from Lake Kivu, Rwanda to study Microbial Dark Matter (Phase II) - Lake Kivu water 325m metaG | ecosystem: Environmental > Aquatic > Freshwater >...
AGATCACAGTTTGTGACCTCCAATTCCGATAAAATGGGTCTTCGTCATGCCCCCATGGCCTTCACCGAGCAGGGCGTCGCCATGCTCGCCACCGTTCTGAACAGCAAACGCGCCATCGATGTGAACATCGCCATCATGCGTACCTTCGTCAAACTGCGTCAGATGCTCGACAGCCATGTCCAGCTTGCAAAGAAACTGGCTGAACTTGAGGCGAAATACGACGGCCAGTTCCGCATCGTGCGAACACAAATAAGAGCGGCGCAGCTTACGAGGCTGCTGCCGCTCAATGGAGTCCGGCCGAGCTGGACTTGCCTGCCTAGATTTTACGGAAGATCGCGCAGGCGTTGTGGCCGCCGAAGCCGAGCGAGTTGTTCGCGCAGACCTCGACCTTCGTCTCGCGAGCCGTGTTCGGCACGTAGTCGAGATCGCAGTCGGGATCCGGCGTGGTGTAGTTGATCGTCGGGGGGACGACGCCGTTGTGGATGGCAAGGGCGCAGACGATCGACTCGATCACGCCGGCGGCGCCGAGCATGTGCCCGGTCATGGACTTCGAGGAGGAGATCATGACGCGGCGGGCGGCTTCATCGCCGAACGCGGCCTTGATCGCGGCCGTCTCGATGCGGTCGTTGAGCGGCGTCGAGGTGCCGTGGGCGTTGATGTAGTCGACCTGGGCGCCCGTGACGCCGGCCTCCTTCATGGCGTTGCCCATCGCGCGAGCGAAGCCCTGGCCGTCGTCGGCCGGAGCGGTCATGTGGAAGGCGTCGCACGTCTGGCCGAAGCCGGAGACTTCGGCGTAGATGCGCGCGCCGCGCTTCCGGGCGTGCTCGTACTCTTCGAGGACGAGCACGGCGCCGCCTTCGCCCATGATGAAGCCGTCGCGATCCTTGTCGAACGGACGGGAGGCGGTGGCGGGGTCGTCGTTGCGGCGGGAGAGCGCGTGGAGCGCCGCGAAACCGGCGATGGAGATGGGGCTGACCGCGGCCTCGGCGCCGCCGGCGAGCATGACGTCCGCCTCGCCGCGCTCGATGATGCGCATGGCGTTGCCGATGCTGTGGAGGCCGGAGGCGCACGCGGAGACGACGGCGTAGTTGGGGCCCTTGAGGCCGTGCTCGATGGCGACCATGCCGGAGGCGATGTTGACGATGATCTGGGGGATGCAGAAGGGCGAAACGCGCGTGGGGCCCTTCTCCTTCATCTTGAGGACTTCGGCCTCGGTGGTGGCGATGCCGCCGACGCCGGAGGAGACGATGCACCCGCAGCGGTAGGGATCGTTGGCGGCGAAGTCGATGCCGGAGTCCTTGACGGCCATGGCGGAGGCGGCGATGGCGTAGTGGGTGAACTGGTCCATGCGGCGCTGGGCCTTCGGGTCGATGAAGGCGTCGACGTTGAAGTCCTTGACTTCGCCTGCGATCTGGACGGGGAAGTTCGACGCGTCGAAGTGCGTGATCTTGCCGATGCCGTTGGTGCCGGCGACGAGGCGGGACCAGAACGTGCCGAGATCGGAGCCCAGGGGGGAAACGACGCCCATGCCGGTGATGACTGTGCGGTGCATAGTGGTGTACTACCTCGTGATTTCTTGGTTTCCGGCGCAAGAACCCGCGCCGATGGGAAAACGGACTGAACGGCGGCGCGGACGTCGCCGCGTCCGCCGTTCGGGAATCAAACCCGGCCGGAGCCGGGCGGATGGCAGGCTACAGATTCTCGGGAACGTTCTTCGAGCGGATGAACTCGATGACGGCGCCGACGGTCTCGAGCTTCTCGGCCTCGGCCTCGGGGATGCTCTCGCCGATGTAGTCTTTGAAGGCGTCCTCGATGTTCATCACGAGTTCGGCGCGATCCAGGGAGTCGGCGCCGAGGTCGTTGACGAAGTTGGCTTCGGGCTTGACCTGCTGCTCTTCGCAGTGGAGGCTGTCGATCACGATCTGCTTGACTTTTTCTTCGATGGTCATGGTTTTTGTCCTTGTTGGTTTTGGGAGGTTGGAGGGTTCAGGGTTCAGGGGGTCAGAAGTGCGTGAGTGCGTGAGAGCGTGAGGGGTTCAGGAAGAAGGTGCTAGGTGCTAGGGGCTAGCGGCTAGGGCCAAGTTTCCAGTTTCAAATTTCAAATTTCCAGTTTCACGCCTACGGCATCAGCATGCCGCCGTTGACGCTGAGGACCTGGCCGGTGATGTAGGCGGCGGAGTCTCCGGCGAGGAAGGCGACGGCCTTCGCGACGTCGGACGGCTGGCCGAGGCTCTTCATGGGAATGGCCTCGAGCATCTTGGCCTTGACATCGTCCGGCAGCACGTCCGTCATCTTCGACTGGATGAAGCCGGGGGCGATGGCGTTGACGCGGATGCCGCGGCCGGCGAACTCGCGGGCGCAGGACTTGGTGAAGGCGATCAGGCCGCCCTTGGAGGCCGCGTAGTTGGCCTGTCCGGCGTTGCCCATGAGGCCGATGATCGAGGCGATGTTGACGATGGAACCCGTGCGGGCCTTCATCATGGCCTTGGAGACGGCCTTGGTGACGAGGAACGCGCCCTTGAGGTTGATGTCGAGCACGGCGTCCCACTCCGCCTCGCCCATGCGCATGATCAGACCGTCCTTGGTGATGCCGGCGTTGTTCACGCAGATGTCGATCTGGCCGAAGCGGGCGAGCACGGCGTTGACGGCGGCCTCCACGCTGGCGGCGTCCGCGACGTTCATCGCGAAGCCTTCGGCGTTGCGGCCGAGGGCCTTGACCGCCTCGACGGTCTCGGCGCACCAGTCGGCCTGCAGGTCGCAAACGGCGATGTTGTCCACGCCTTCGGCCGCCAGTTGTTCGCAGATGGCGCGGCCGATGCCGCGCGCGGATCCAGTGATGATCGCTGTCTTCATATCAGGTAGAGGATAGAGGGTTCGGGGTTCGGGGTTCAGGTGGGGCGAAATTTGAAACTTGAAACTTGAAATTTGGCATCTGGAAAACCTTTGTCGCTTTGTCGAAACAAGCGACTAGCCACTAGCGGCTAGCGACTAAGGTTCAGCCCAGGGCCGCGGCGGCGGCTTGCGCCTGCTCGGCCGTGGACACGTTGTGGAGGGCCGCCTCGGGAGCGGCGCGCTTGACGAGGCCGGTGAGGACCTTGCCGGGGCCGAACTCGACGAACGTCGTGGCGCCGTGCCCACTCATCCACGCCACGTTGTCGGTCCAGCGGACGGAGCCGGTGACCTGCGCGAGCATGGCCTTGCGGATCTCGTCGGGGCCGCCGTGCGGCTTGCCGGTGAAGTTGGAGAGGACGGGAATCGACGGGGCCTTGATCGCGGCGGCGGCGAGCACGGGGGCGAGCTTCTCGGCGGCGGGCGCCATGAAGGCGGAGTGGTAGCCGCCGGCCACCTGCAGCACCATCGCGCGGGCGCCCTTCTCGGCGGCCAGCTTCGCGGCGGCGTCCACGGCGTCCTTCGCGCCCGAGAGGACCGTCTGCTCGGCCGAGTTGTAGTTGGCCACCGTGCACCCGGTCGCGGCGGCGATCTCGGCGGCGGTTTCGACGGGGACGCGCAAAATGGAGACCATGCCGGAGGGCGCGGCTTCGCAGGCCTCCTGCATGAAGCGCCCGCGCGCCTCGAGGATGCGCACGGCCTCCTCGAAGGAAACGGCGCCGGCGGCCCAGAGCGCGGTCCATTCGCCGAGGCTCAGGCCGGCGGCGCAGCAGAAGGCCGTCTGGGGACGGAGCTTGCGCAGCGCCGTGAAGCAGGCGGCGCTCATCACGAAGATGGCCGGCTGGCAGATGTTCGTCTTCGTCAGCGCCTCGGCAGGGCCTTCAAAACAGATCTCGGAGAGCTTGAAGCCGAGGATGTCGTCGGCCTTCGCGAAGAGCGCGGCGCAATCGGGATCGGCGGCGAGGTCCTTGCCCATGCCGACGGCCTGGGCGCCCTGTCCTGCGAAAATGGCGGCGATGTTGCTCATGATGGGAATCTCCGTCGGGAGTCTGGAAAACGGTTCCGGGGTGAAAAAGGCCTCCATTATTGCACATCCGGAGACGTTTGGAAATGCCAAAATGCCAATATTTCAAAAAAATTACCTTTTTCTTTGAAAATGCCCTCCTCCCACACCCCCCCACTCTCTCTCCCGCACTCACGCACTCACGCTCTCACGCACTTCCACACCCCCACGGGGATCGACAAAGCGACAAGGATTCCCGGCCTCCAGTTTCCAGTTTCGAGTTTCGAGTTTCCAGTTTCCAACTCACGCACTCCCGCACTCACGCACTGTCACCTAGTACCTAGCCCCTTCCCTAGCCCCTCACGCACTCACGCTCTCACGCACTCGCGCACTCGCGTGTTGATTTTCCTCTTTATAGAGGCGCGAGGAGCGGCTATAATCGGCAACATGATGAAAACAATTCATTTCCCGACGGTGCTCGCCGCGGTCGTCCTCCTGGCCGGTGCGACCGGCTGCGCGAAGCGAAGCGCCCTTCCCGACGTGGTGCTCGTGACGGTCGAGGGCGACTTGCCCGGCGTCGAGTCCCTGCACGGCGCGCCGGCGGCGGTTTTCACGGACATGCACACGACGTCGCCCTCGACCCTGCCGGCGGCGGCCTCCGTCCTGACGGGCCTCCTGCCCTCCGAGCACGGGCTGCGCGTCAACGGCGTCGGCGCACTCGCGCCGGAGACCGGGACGCTGGCCACGGCGCTGCGACGCGAAGGCTACCGGTGCGGCGCGTTTCTCGCGACCGCCGCGCTCAGCCCCCTGCACGGCCTCACGAACGGATTCGACGTCTATCAGGCGAGGCTGTCGCCGACGAACATCGCCGGCGCGCTGACGGCCCCGCCGTCGGACGTGGTCGAGGCGGCGATGGCGTTCGCCCAGCCGAAGGGCGGCCCCGGCCAGCCGGTGTTCCTCTGGGTGCATCTCGCGCCTTACGCCGGCATTCCGCCCGCGAATGCCGAGGCCGTCGACGCGGCTGCCGCAGCGGCCGCCGAACAGATCCGACGGCTGTTCGACTCGCTCGGCGACGCCCGCGCCGTCAAGGCGGTGGTGCCGCTCTTCGGCATCGACCCCGCGGCCGTCTTTGCCGGCATGTCGCTCGAAGACGCCGCCACACGCGTGGCGGTCTCCATTTCGGGGCTTCCGGAGCCGGGCGCGCACGAAACGCCGCGCTCCCTCGCCGCCGTGCGCGGCCTCGTCGAATCCGCGGCGCTCGGCAAGGCCGCGCCGACCGTCCGCGAGGGCGAAGCCTATCGCGAGACGATCATGCCCTGGTACGTGTTCCGGCTGCCGCCGCTGCAGGTGGCCGAGGGGATGGCCGCCGCGCCCGGGCTGGGGCTCGGCCCCGTGTCGCCGCAGCCCATGGCGACGCAGGCGGAGATGAGAATGCTCAAGATGAACCGTCATCTGGGCGAGGGGCTGATTCCGCCTTGCACGAGCGCGCTCGCGGCCCGTTCCGTCGACGAGCCGGGCGCCGAGCGGCTGCGCCGCGCGGCCGAGGCGCTCGGACGCACCGGCACCAACGCCCTGGCCGCCGCCACCGCGCTGGTCGAGGACTATCCGGACGTGCCGGTCTTCCGCGAATGGCTTGGCGACCAGCACTGGCAGGCCCGCGACGCGATGGCCGCCTGCAACGAGTACGCGAAGGCGAGCGATCTGGGCTACAACATGATCTACGCCTATCGGCAGCAGGCGAAATGCCACCAGCTCATCGGCAACATCCCCGTGGCGATCGACAAGGCCGAGAGCGCCTTCCTGCTCAATCCCTCCGACGCGCTCGTGCGCCGCGAACTGGCGCAGTTGCTCGCCGGCGTGGGGTCGGCGCTGCTCGCCCGCAAGGAATTCCAGTCCGCCGCCGAATGCCTCAACCGCGCCGCCTGGCTCGAACCCCGGAGCACCGAGACGATGATGCACCTGGCGCGCCTGCAGCTCGAGACCGGACAGACCAACAACGCCATCGGCATCCTCGACGGCGTCCTGAAGCTCAAGCCCGGCCACCCTGTCGCGAAGCGGCTGAAGGAATCGCTGAAATAGGAAGGAGGCCCCCCGCGCAACGCGCGAGGAGCACGCAAACCATGCATGTCGAAGTCAAACATCCGCTCATCGGCCACAAGCTGACCCTCGTCCGCGACAAGACCACCGGCGTCAAGCTCTTCCGGGAGCTCATCGGGGAAATCACGATGTTCCTGGCCTATGAGGCGCTGCGCGGCATCCCCACCGAGTCCATCGAGGTCGAGACGCCGCTCGCCGTCGCCAAGGGCGTCCGGGTGAAGGGCGAGATCGTGCTGGTGCCCATCCTGCGCGCCGGCGTCGGCATGCTCGACGCCGTGATGGACATGGTCCCCAACGCCCGTGTGGGCTTCCTCGGCCTGTACCGGGACCACGAGACGTCCCTGCCCGTGGAGTACTACGCCAAGCTCCCGCCGGCGACGCCCGACGCCGTCGCGATCCTCATCGACCCCATGCTGGCGACGGCGGGCTCCGCGGTGGCCGCCGTGTCGATGCTCAAGAAACGGGGCTTCGAGACGATCGTCTTCGTCTGCATCGTCTCCTGCCCCGAAGGCGTCGCGCGCCTGGAGCAGACGCACCCCGACGTGGCGATCTACACGGCGAGCATCGACGACGGTCTCAACGCCAGCAAGTACATCCTTCCGGGGCTCGGCGACGCCGGCGACCGGCTCTTCGGAACCAAGTGAAGCCATGACGATCTTCAATCTCGGCTCCATCAACATCGACCACGTCTACGCCGTGGACCATTTCGTCCGCCCGGGCGAGACGATGTCCTGCCGGGGGCTGGCGTCGTATGCCGGGGGCAAGGGCTTCAACCAGAGCGTGGCGCTGGCGCGCGCCGGAGCGAAGGCCGTGCACATCGGCGCGGTGGGCGCCGACGGCCGCGCATTGCTCGCCGCGCTCGAGCGCGAGGGCGTAGACGTCGCGGCCGTGGCGGTCGATCCCGCGGCGCCGACGGGCCATGCCGTGATCCAGGTCGATCCGCAGGGCCGCAACTGCATCATCATCGCGCCCGGCGCGAACGCCGCCGTGGCGGCGGACGCCGTGCGCGCGGCGCTGGCGGCGGCGGCGCCCGGCGACCTGCTGCTGGCGCAGAACGAGACCGCCGCCATCGCCGAGGCGATGCGCGCCGCGAAGGCGCGCGGCATGCAGGTGGCGCTGAACCCCGCGCCAATGGATGGCCGGGTCGGGACGCTGCCTCTGGAGCTCGTGGACGTGCTGATCGTCAACGCGATCGAGGGCGCGGAACTGCTGAAGCTGCGCGGGGCGGAGGCCCCCGAGGCGCCGACCGCCGCGCTGGAGGCGCTGCACGGGATGTTTCCCGAGGCGCAGATCGTGATGACGCTGGGCGAGAACGGCGTGGCGGCCGTCGACGCGGACGGCGCCGTCTCGCAGACCGCGGCGTTTCGTGTGCAGGCGGTGGACACGACGGCGGCGGGCGACACGTTCGCGGGCTTCTTCCTGGCGAGCCGGGCCCGCGGCGCGGGCATGGCGGCCGCGCTGCGCCTCGCCTCCGCGGCGGCGGCGATCGGCGTGACCCGGCCCGGGGCGTCCCCCTCGGTGCCGTCGATCCGCGAAGTGGAAGCCTGGCTGGCGGCGCGGGACGGCGAAAGGACGTGCAATGAACATTGAGATGATGATGGTGGCCCGGATGCTCCTCGCGGGCGTCTTGGGGGGGCTGGTCGGGCTGGAGCGCGAATACCGCTCGAAGGAGGCGGGGCTGCGGACGCACTTCCTCGTGTGCCTGGGCTCGGCGCTCTTCACGCTCGTCTCGCAATACGGCTTCACGGACATCGTCGCCGGCGTCGCGAACGCGTGCGGCCCCGGCGTCGACGTGCGACTCGATCCCGGCCGCGTGGCGGCGCAGATCGTCACGGGCATCGGCTTCATCGGCGCCGGGACGATCGTGCTGCAGCGCAGGATCGTCGTGGGGCTCACGACGGCGGCGGGGCTCTGGACGACGGCGGCGATCGGCATGGCCGTGGGCGGAGGGCTCTATTTCATCGCGGGCTTCGGCACGCTGCTGATGCTGGCCGGATTCGAGCTGCTCCGGCAGTTTTCCCACAACATCGGCCATCTGAAGCAGGAGCTGCGCGTGGTGTTCACGGCCGGCGACGCGGCGGAGGCGAAGACCGTGGTGGACACGCTGCGAGCCGCGGGCCGCGCCGTGACGTCCTACTCCGCCGTGCGATCGGCGGACCGGCTGAAAATCACGGTGGCGCTGGCCGTGCCGGAGCGCTCCGTCGACGCCGGCGCTCTGCTCGACGAGCTCCAGCGGAAGCCCGGGATCGAAGTCGAATGCGTCGAATAGACGCGGAAAACAACACAGCGAGGACGGCGGACATGGCGGCGACATTGGGAAAAGTGGCGAAACGCGCGGGAGTTGCGATCGACACGGCGCGCAAGGCGCTCCGGGGCGATCCAAGCGTGCGCTCGTATCTGATGGAGCGCGTGCAGCAGGCGGCCAAGGATCTGGACTACCACCCCAACCTGCTGGCCCGCGCGCTGCGCGGCAATCTGCTCAACCTGGTGCCGATCTCCGTGCTCGAACTCAACCAGATGTACTATGGCGGCCTCGCCTCCAGTCTCTCGCACCGGCTGGTCGGCATCGGCATGGAGCCGGCGCTCTGCTTCAATCCCGAGCACCTGATGCGCATGAGCCAGACCCTCTCCACAAGCGCCAGCATCCTCGCGACGGGTTTCGACGAAAAGACGGTGCGCGTGAGAGCGTGAGTGCGTGAGTGCGTGATGGCGTGAGTGCGTGAGTGCGTGAGTTTCCTTTGTCGTAATCATTGTCGTAATCCTTGTCGACCCTCGCACGAGTCGCGAGTCTCTCTCGTGCCGACTGCGGCCCTCCCCGCAGTGGCAGGGTCTTCATTCTGCCACTAACGACTAGCCACTAACGACTAGCGACTCACTCGGGCAGACGACGGGACGGAACGCGCCTGCTCGACGGAGCTTTCTTTCGTCAACCCCGGCGACTGCCCGATTGCCGACAGGCCCGAATTGGTGCTTGAAATCGGCGGCTTGGATGCGGTATAGTGCGGGGTGTCAGACGCATGCGGGCGCCGATGGGTCATCCGTTCGGTGGCGGTGTGCGTGCAGGCGTGGAGAGGTGGCTGAGTGGCCGAAGGCAGCGGTTTGCTAAACCGTCGTACGGGTTACACTGTACCGGGGGTTCGAATCCCCCCCTCTCCGCCATTTTCTGCATGCTTCGGCAGCGGCGGCAGGAATGCCGGGTCGCAGGACAAGGAACGCGCATGAAAATCCAGGACGGCAATCCCACGGACGAGCAACCGCTCGTGCTCTTCACCTCGCAAGACGGCGCGGTCACCGTGCCCGCCAGGCTGGATCGGGAGACTCTCTGGCTGACCCAGGAACAGATGGCGCAGGTCTTCGAAGTCAAGCGGCCGGCTGTCACCAAGCATCTCGCCAACATCTTCAAGACCGGCGAATTGGATCAAAATTCAGTTCGTTCCATTTTGGGACATACTGCCGCAGACGGCAAAGTCTACCAGACGCAGTTTTACAACCTCGACGCCATCATCGCCGTCGGCTATCGCGTCAACTCCCGACGTGCCACCCAGTTCCGCATCTGGGCGACCGGCGTCCTGCGCGACTACATGCTCAAGGGATACGCCCTGAACCACCAGCGGCTGGAGACCCTCGGCCAGGTCGTCAAGATCCTGAAACGCGCCGAGAGGCAGTTGGACGCCGCCCAGGTGCTTTCCGTCGTCGAGCGCTACACCGACGCGCTGGCCCTGCTGGACGACTACGACCATCGGCGGATCGCCAAGCCCGCGGGGCGCAAGGGACGTTCGCGACTGACCTACGGCGAATGCCGCCGCTTCATCGACGCCATGCGCTTCGGCGGCGAGTCGGAGCTGTTCGGACGGGAGAAGGACGGATCCTTCAAATCCAGCATCGGGGCGATCTACCAGACCGCCGGCGGCAAGGAGGTCTATCCCACCGTCGAGGAGAAGGCCGCGAACCTGCTCTACTTCGTCGTCAAGAACCACGCCTTCGTCGACGGCAACAAGCGCATCGGCGCCGCGCTCTTTCTCTACTTCCTCGACAAGAGCCGCCGGCTGCTGACGGAGTCGGGCGAGAAGCGCCTCGCCGGCCACACCCTCGTCGCGCTCACGCTGATGATCGCCGAGTCGAAGCCCGCCGAACGTGAACTCATGGTCAATCTCGTCATGACCTTTCTCGTGGAGAGCGACGCATGACCGCCCCCTAGTCGCTAGCCCCTAGTCGCCAGCCGCTAGTCCGCCCCTAGTTTCCAACTCACGCACTCACGCTCTCACGCACTCACGCACTTCTGACATGACCGACACGATCCGACATCCGCCGCCGAGGTTCGGGACGTGTTCCTGGAAGTACGACTCCTGGAGGGGGATCGTCTATTCCGACGCGCCGAGGCTCGACTACCTGGCCGAGTACGCCCGGCGCTTCGACTGCGTGGAGGTCGACCAGTGGTTCTGGAGCCTGTTCGGGCCGGATCAGCTTCGGCTGCCGAGTCCGGCCTTGGCTGCCGAGTACGCGGCCGCCGTGCCGCCGTCGTTCCGGTTCGCGGTGAAGATGCCCAACGCCCTGACGCTGACCCACTACCACCCGAAGACGAAGACGGAGCCGCTGGTCCCCAATCCGCATTTCCTCTCGCCCGAGCTGTTGAACCGGACGCTGGACGCCCTGGCGCCGATGCGGGAGAAGCTGGGGCCGGTCATGCTGCAGTTCGGCTATCTGAACCGTCTGATGATGGATTCGCAGAGGGTCTTCCTGGAGCGGCTGGCATCGTTCGCCGAGTCGCTGCCCAGGGACCTGGACTGGTGCGTCGAGCCCCGCAATCCGCAATGGCTCGACGGCGCGTACTTCGGGCTGCTCCGCCAGTTCGATCTGGGGCACGTCTTCCAGCAGGGGTACTACATGCCGCCGGTCGCCCGGGTGTACGGGCAGTACGCCGACAAGCTGACCGGGCGGGCCGTGATCCGACTGCACGGCCCGGACCGCGAGGCGATGGACGAGCGGTCGGGCAAGGACTGGTCGCGCATCGTGGAGCCCCGCGACGGGGAGGTGAACGCCCTCGCCGTCGTGGTCCGGGATCTGCAGCAGCGCGGCAAAAAGGCCTGGGCATTCGCGAACAACCACTACGAAGGCTGCGCCCCCCTGACCATCGAACGGATCCGGGGGAGGATTTAGCGATTTTCAGGAAGCGGGACGCGCGGCAGGGAGCCTTGCGACGTGTTGCGCAGTGCCGCTGTGCAATCCGCTGTGTGCAATCCGGCGTTGTCTTCGGCTACTGGCTTTGTTAAACTTCGATACATTGTGCAAGGCTGCAAGCTGCCGAGATGAATTGCGTTCATCAAACCTTTCCAGCCCCCGATTTTAAGGACAATCATGAGTTTGAGCGCCAACGTCGCCGAAAAAGCAAACCTGATCTGGGCCATCGCGGACAAACTGACCGGAGTCTACAAGCCCCACGAATACGGCGAGGTCATCCTGCCGCTGACCGTCATCCGCCGGTTCGACTGCATCTTGGCGGCCACCAAGCAGGCCGTCTTGAAGAAAGCCGCCGCGACGAAGGTCGACTACATCAAGGACGGCAACACGCTCTCCCACGACCAGTTCCCCGGCCGCACGTTCGACTACATCCTCTCCAATCCGCCCTTCGGCCGCGAATGGAAGAACGAACAGCCGGCCATCGAGCAGGAGGCCAAGCTCGGCTTCGCGGGCCGCTTCGGCCCCGGTCTTCCCGCTGTCGGCGACGGCCAGATGCTCTTCCTGCTCACCACCCTCGCCAAAATGAATTCGCCTGAGAACGGCGGTTCGCGCATCGCCATCATCCACAACGGCTCCCCGTCGTGTCGATGGAGCTGAAGTGTCAGTTCACGGGACAGGACACCGAGAACGCGATCCGGCAGTACAAGTTCGACCGGGCGGGCAAGGACACGATCTTCGAATTCAAGAACCGGGTGCTCGTGCATTTCGCGGTCGATCTGTGCAACGTCTACATGACCACGCGGCTCATGGGCGCCAACACGTATTTCCTGCCGTTCAACCAAGGCTCCAACGGGGCGGGGCAGGTGGGCGGCAAGGGCAATCCGCCGAACCCGAGCGGCTACCCGACGGCGTATCTTTGGGAGCGTGTGCTCTGCAAAGACGGCCTGCTCGACATCCTTCACAAGTACATGCACGTGCAGAAGGAAACGCTGGAAGACCGCAACGGCAGGAAGACCGTGAAGGAGACGATGATCTTTCCGCGCTACCATCAGCTCGACGTCGTGACATCTCTCATCGGCGACGCCAGGGCGAACGGGGCGGGGAAGAACTACCTCATCCAGCACAGCGCGGGCTCCGGCAAATCGAATTCGATTGCGTGGCTCGCCTACCGGCTCATGAGCCTGCATGATGATGTCAACGAGAAGATTTTCCGGTCCGTCGTGGTCGTCACCGACCGCAAGGTGCTGGACAGCCAGTTGCAGGACACGATCTACCAGTTCGACCACGTGGACGGCGTCGTGCAGAAGATCGACGAGAACTCGAAGCAGTTGCTGGAGGCGCTCAACGCCGGGGCGGGCTTCACCGCGACGCGCTGGTTCCCGGCAACAGCGCGATCGTCCTCGACGAGGCGTTCCCCGTCGAGTCCGGGGCGTGCGTTCGCGTGCCGTTCAAGAACCTGGCCGCGGCCCGCCATGAAAACGTCGTCGCCCTCGGCGTGGTGGCCGCTCTTCTCGGCCTGGGCAAGTCCATCGTCGGCGATGCCGTCGTCGCATTCTTCGGGAACAAGGACGCCTCGGTCTCCGCAGCCAATCGCGCCGCGGTTGACGCCGCGCATGCCTGGGCTGAAGCGTCCTCCGCGACATCCATGCGCCTGAGCCCGGCCGCTGCGGGAGGCGCGCCGCGGCTCGTGGTCAACGGGAACGAGGCGCTGGCCCTCGGCGCCCTAGCGGGCGGCGTGAAATTCTGCGCGTTCTATCCCATGTCGCCCGCGACGTCGATTCCGCTCAATCTGGCGAAGCACGCGGAGGCGATGGGCCTGGTCGTCGAGCAGGCCGAGGACGAGATCGCCGCGATCAACATGGCGATTGGCGGTGCCTTTTCAGGCTGCCGCAGCATGACCGCCACGTCGGGCGGAGGTTTTGCGCTGATGACGGAGGGCGTCAGCCTCGCGAGCATGACCGAGACGCCAGTCGTCATCGTCGTGGCGCAGCGGCCGGGGCCGGCCACCGGGCTTCCGACACGGACGGAGCAGAGCGATCTCGAGTTCGTGCTGCATTCCGGACACGGCGAGTTTCCGCGCGCCATCTTCGCGCCTGGCACGACCACGGGATGCTTCGATCTCATGAGCCGCACCTTTGCCCTGGCGGAAGCCAGCCAGGGTCCCGTGTTCCTGCTCACCGACCAGTTCCTGGCCGATTCTCAACAGGATGTCGAGCCTTTCAAGATCCATGCGGCGCCGGGGCTTGCCCCGCCTCCTGTCGCCTCGGGACGTTCGCTGCCCTACGCCATCACGGCCTCGGGCGTTTCGTTACGCCGGGTCCCCGGCGCCGGGCCGGAGCTGGCCGTTGCCGACAGCGATGAACACGACGAGGCCGGGCACATCACCGAGGATCTCGGGATTCGAGTGAAGATGGTGAAAAAGCGGCTTCGCAAAGCGAAGATTCTCGCAGACCGCATCGTGCCGCCGGAAGATTCCGGAGAAGAAACCCCGGATCTTCTGCTGATGAGCTGGGGCTCCACGAAGGGAGCCGTCCACGAGGCGGCAGGCTGTCTGCGCACGGCGGGACGGACCGTCGGGACGCTGCATTTCTCGCAAGTGTGGCCGCTGGCGCCCGAACACTTCCTCGCGCGTCTGCGGGGCGCCGGACGCGTCGTCTGCGTCGAGGGAAACGCCACCGGGCAGTTCGCACGGCTCATCCGAAGAGAAACCGGATTCGAAGTGCATCGCATGCTTTCCCGCTACGACGGGCTGCCGTTTACGCCTGAATACATCCTGAAAGGGCTTGAACATGAGTAACCCCGCCTTGACGCTCGATGACTACGGCACGTACGACACCGCGTGGTGTCCGGGCTGCGGCAATTTCGGAATCCTTCCCGCCTTGAAGCAGGCGTTGCTGGCGCGCGGCCTTGCGCCCCACCAAGTGCTGATGGTCTCCGGGATCGGCCAAGCGGCCAAAACGCCACAGTATCTCAATGCGAACTTCTTCAACGGACTCCACGGACGGGCCCTGCCCGTCGCCACCGGCGCACGGCTGGCCAATCCGACCTTGAAGGTCATCGCCGAAAGCGGCGATGGTTGTATGTACGGCGAAGGCGGGAACCACTTCCTCGCGGCAATACGGCGCAACATCGACATCACGGTGCTGGTTCACAACAATCAAGTCTACGGACTGACCAAGGGCCAGGCGAGTCCGACCTCGGAGACGGGATTCACCACGAAGGCCCAGCCAGATGGCGTCCACGCGTCCGCATTCAACCCCGTCGCGGTCGCCGTGGCGATGAAGGCGGGTTTAGTCGCCCGCGGTTTTTCCGGAATGGGCGACCACCTCGCGGGCCTCATCCAGCGCGCCATCCAGCACGAAGGCTTCGCCCTGGTGGACATTCTGCAACCGTGCGTCTCCTTCAACAAGGTCAACACCTTCCGGTGGTACCGCGACCGTTGCAAGCCCCTGCCTGAAAATTACGACACGCGGGACTGGCACCAGGCGATGGACACGGCGGCGACGTGGGGCGACGAGATCCCGGTCGGCGTGATCTTCGAGTCCTCTGCCCCGTCTTACGAGTCTCACTTCCCCGTCTGCAAGGCGGGCGCGCTGGGCTCGCGCCCTGTCGATCTGGGCGCGTTGGAACGCATCATGATGTCGTATGCCTGAAGGATCCCTGGCACGACAAAGAGAGAAGCACACGGAATGCCCGGAAGGGCCAGCATAGGAGATTGAACCATGAAGAAATATGTCTGCGACGTCTGCGGGTGGGTGTACGATCCGGCGATCGGGCATCTGATCGGGCTCACCCAGCTCCAGTTCGGCGAATGGGCGGCCATCGCGATTCACGACACCAGTTCCGTCGTCGGAGCCGGCGCCACCTACGGGCCGGAGGCGCTTCAGACGGCGACGCTGATCAAATGCACCCGCGCGCTGTGGATCATTCCGCTGGCCCTCGTCACCTCCGCCCTCTTCCGCAAGGGCCGTGGCGGCAAGATCGCGATCCCGTGGTTCATCCTGCTGTTCGTGCTCGCCATGGTCCTGAATTCCAGCCTGCCGCTTCCGGAGGGACTGACAAAGGGGATCGTCATCGCGGCGAAGAAAAGCCTCACGCTGACCCTGTTCCTGATCGGCTCGGGGCTCTCCGTGAACGTCTTGAAGAAGGTTGGCGTCAAGCCGCTGGTCCAAGGCGTCGCGCTGTGGTTCCTGATCGCGTCCATGAGCCTCGCCGCCATCGTCGGCTTCGCCTAGTGCACTTTGGTGTGATAATGCCGCGGAAAATATGGCATGCTATGCGGCATGAACAACAACCGGCAACGGGAAGTCCGATTACACCTTCGGTACGAGCGTGGACGCGGGGGCGGGAAACATCGGGCGCGGCGGGGCTTATTGCACGGATGCGATTGCGAACTGGAAAACGGGTCGCGTGTGTGTTTACTTTACCCAGGTCTGCGGAGACACGCAAAAATCGCGCAACCGCAAACAGGATTGGACCAACGCAATCCGTCCATTCTTCACACCTTCCGACCAGGCGACCGAAGGTCAGAAAAATCCCGCGCTGTGATTGCATTTGCAGAATGGATGTGCCCTCTGAGAAACAAGTTGCATCGTGGTTGTCAGGATGAACATTTGCCGAACCTCTGCGACCGATTACCGTCGCCATTGCGCGGTACTTGCGCTGCGTTTCCCGCCGTGGTAGGATTGACGCCCAATCAGTCCCGAACCGGGACGACATCAAGGAAATCAACATGACCCATCCGCTTGCGATGACTCCGCCCATGGGGTGGAACTCCTGGAACACGTTCGGCGAGAAGATCAACGAGCAGGTCGTGCTCGAAACCGCCGATCTCTTCGTGAAGCTCGGACTCAAGGACGCCGGATACGAATACATCGTCATCGACGACTGCTGGTCCCTTCGCGAACGCGATCCGAAGACGAACGAAATCGTGCCGGATCCCGTGAAATTCCCGCGTGGCATGAAGTTCGTCTCCGACTACATCCACAAGAAGGGTCTCAAGTTCGGCATGTACTCCTGCGCCGGAACGCGCACGTGCGCGAACTTCCCGAGCAGCTTCGGCCACGAGTTCCTCGACGCCCGCACGTTCGCGAAGTGGGGCGTGGACTTCCTCAAGTACGACTACTGCAACATGCCCTTCGGAGGCCAGGCGCCGCTCTTCTACCGCCGCATGGGCCAGGCGCTGCGCAACTCGGGCCGCGAGATCCTCTTCTCCGCCTGCGAGTGGGGGGCGGAGGACGTCTGGAGCTGGATCCGCTCGACGGGCGCCTCGATGTACCGCTCGACGGGCGACATCTTCGACAACTTCGAATCGATGAAGAAGATCGCCCAGAGCCAGCTTCCCAAGCTCGCCTCCTCCGCTCCCGGATGCTGGAACGACATGGACATGCTCACCGTGGGCATGTTCGGCCGCGGCAACGTGGGCAACGCCGAAAGCGTCCAGACGATCGACCAGTACAAGCTCCAGTTCGCCGTCTGGTGCGTGTGGGGCTCGCCGCTCATGCTCGGATGCGACATCCGCAAGCTCGCCGACATGCCGGACGTCCTCGCCCTGGTCACGAACAAGGACCTCCTGCGCATCAACCAGGATCCGCTGGGGCGTCAGGCCTACGCCGCGGACACCTGCTGGGGCAACCAGGACGTGGGCACCGTCGCGCGCCTCCTCGACAACAACGAGACGGCCGTCCTCTGCCACAACTTCACCGATGCCGATCGCACCTTCCACAGCCTCCTCGAGAAACTCGGGATCTCCTACGAGAGCGGGCTCAAGCTTCGCATGAAGGATTGCTTCACCGGCAAGACCGCCTTCTCGGGCCGCGACGAGTTCTCCGTCTCCGTCCCCGCAAAGTCGTGCCGCGTCTTCCTCTGCAAGCCCGTCAAGGCCTAGGACGATGACGTGCAGGGTCTGCGGGGGGCCGGTCGAACCGGTGGCATGGGCGTTGAACCTGAAGATCGTGAGCCGCTCGGCGACGGAGTTCTTCTGTCTCCAGTGCCTCGCCGAGTACTTCAAGACGACGGTCGCCTCCCTCGATGAGGCGGCTGCCCGTTATCGCGCCGCGGGCTGCGTCCTGTTTCCTCCCACCTGACAATTCCGACGGGAGCCTGCTCGCGAAGCCTTTTACCCCAGGGGAGGGCGCGCAGGCCCTGCGCGCCGCCGGGCAACCCGTCGTAGCCGGGTTGGTACTCCGCCACGAC
>Ga0116202_10000877_pt1 | contig 17317 bp, 12 predicted proteins | sample LakKivw325mmetaG_FD_94479 | JGI IMG/M metagenome (GOLD analysis project Ga0116202, IMG submission 94479) | Anoxic lake water microbial communities from Lake Kivu, Rwanda to study Microbial Dark Matter (Phase II) - Lake Kivu water 325m metaG | ecosystem: Environmental > Aquatic > Freshwater >...
ACAGCATTAACAAGGACCGCATATACGTCATTGGACATGTGAATCCTGATACCGATTCCATCGCCGCAGCCATGGGTTATGCATGGCTATTAAGAGAACGCGACAGGCTGGATACCATCGCTGCACGGGCTGGTGCGCTTAATCCCCAAACCACCTGGACTCTAAAACGACTTGGTCTCGATCCGCCTTACTTGCTGACGGATGCCTCACCGCGTTTCGAAGCGGTTTGCCATCGGTTGGATAGCATTTCTCCCGACAGCTTGTTGAAAGATGCCTGGGTAATAGCCAACCGTACAGGGGGGATTGTGCCAGTGGTAGTTGATGATGGTAAGCCAGTGGGATTGATCACCGGGTTTAGCCTATTTGAATATCTTAGCAGGCTGATAGGCCCTCACCCCGAGCAGAAAGGCATGCTGATTACAGAGCTGTTAAACCAGAACTGCCTGGAGGCCTGTGACACGGATGTTCCGCGCTTCCACGCCAGCACGCGCATCCGCGACGTGATCCACCGGATTTTACGGGAAGAGTACAATGAATTTCTTGTTATCGGAGAAAATGGATCGTATGTAGGCGTCGCTTTACAAAGGGATGTGCTCAACCCGCCACGATTAAAACTCATCTTAGTGGACCATAATGAGCCTGGACAGGCACTTGGGGCACTCGAAGAAGCTGAGCTGATCGAAATCCTTGACCACCACCGATTGGGGAATCACTCAACCCATATTCCTATCCGATTCACGGTCGATATCGTGGGTAGCACAAGCACATTGATTTCCGAGCGCACCGAGGAAGCAGGGTTAAGCGCGCCTCCGGCTTTAGCGGGTATTTTGCTGGCGGGTTTATTGTCTGATACACTGATTCTAAGTTCTCCCACAACTACGCCACGTGATAAGCTGGCAGCTGAGCGCCTTGCTCGATGGGCATTCAATAAAGCTAGCCCATTAGCCGGAGAAACCATAGAGAGCTATGGACAGGCAATCATCCATGCAGGGGCGGGGTTGGAGGCACGCGATGCAATGGAGATCGTCTCGTCAGATTTGAAGCTATATAAAGCTGGTGGGTATAATTTTGCCATCGCACAGGCTGAAGTTACCAACCAGATGCAGCTGACTGATAACCTGAAACGCGTGGTGGAGGCGCTGAATGACTTGAAAGAACAGCGAGGCCTGGATTTTGCCATGTTGATGGTGACTGATGTGGTAGGAAATTCAAGCCGGCTGGTATTGGTTAACCCGCCTCCAATTTTGGACGATCTTCCATACCCTCACTTGCAAGATGGTACATTCCAGGCGGATGATGTAGTTTCTCGTAAAAAGCAATTGTTACCGGTGGTATTGGGCTTATTAGAAGAATAATGGTGATACTTATCTTATAAATATGAGCATATTTCAAGCGCTGGTCGAGTTGGAAAATAATAATCTGGCGGGTGCACTTTGCACCATTATTCGCAGCAAGGGCTCTACTCCAAGGCATGTAAACAGCAAGATGCTGGTTTACCCTGACGGCCATATTGTCGGCACCGTGGGTGGTGGAGAGGTAGAAAATCGGGTTATCGCAGAAGCGATAGCATCCCTACAAGATGGCGCACCACGCTTGTTGGCATATAATATGTCCAACCCTGAGCGCGGGGATCCCGGTGTATGCGGTGGACAAGTGGAGATCTATGTGGAACCAATTTTACCTAAACCAGTTGTAGTGGTTGTTGGAGTGGGGCACGTGGGTAAAGCCGTGGCACACCTGGCAAAGTGGTTGGGTTTCTGCGTGGCAGTTAGCGATGATCGTCCAGATTTCTGCACGCCACAGGCTGTACCCGATGCAGATGAGTTTTATCCAGTTCCTCTGGAAGAATTACCAGGCCAATTAAAAATTACCCCATGGACTTACATTATATTAACCACACGAGGGATAGATGTCGACATACGCGGATTGCCTTCGTTATTAGACTCGAAGGCAGCATACATTGGTGTGATCGGATCCAAGCGAAGGTGGACAACTACCCGAAAGATGCTGGTGGAAGCGGGGATTCCTAAAGCACAGTTAGATGCAGTGCATTCTCCAATCGGCATTGAAATTTACGCTGAAACACCTGAAGAGATTGCCGTGAGCATCATGGCAGAAATTATCAAGGTCCATGAACATTAATCGGAGAGTCTATGTGGCAGGATTATCATAGTATTGTATCGGTTGAGGATGCCACCCGAATATTAACGGATGAGGGGCCAGGGGCTCGGATCATCGCTGGAGCGACAGATTTATGGTTGGAAATGGAGCGAGGGGTAAGGAAAGGGATTAATACTCTGATCGATGTCTCTCGCATCCCTGGGCTTGATCAGATCAAATTAGATGAAAATCATATGATCCATCTTGGACCACTGGTGACTCATGGACAATGCGCTGCCTCGAAGGTCATCATTGAGCAGGCATTTCCATTGGCCAGAGCGTGTATTGAAGTAGGAGCACCACAGATCCGCAATCAGGGCACCATTGCTGGGAATCTGATTACCGCATCACCAGCCAACGATACGATCGCGCCCTTAATGGCTTTGGGCGCAATCGTGGTTTTGCACTCCACACATGGTAAGCGTGAGGTACCTCTTAAGGAATTCTATACCGGCGTAAGGCGTAACGTGATGGATGCTGATGAGATGCTGGTGGATATCTATTTCCCGGCGTTACAATCGAATCAACGAGGCACCTTTTATAAGCTAGGCCTGCGTAGAGCTCAGGCAATTTCACTGGTGAATTGTGCGGTCATTTTATCCTTCAATGATAATAAGATAGAAAATGCGCGTATCACCTTAGGGGCTGTTGCACCAGTGATCGTGCATGCCTCGGAAGCGGAAGAATATTTACAGGGAAACATCCTGAACGAAAGGATGATCGAAAAAGCGGCTGAGTTGAGTAAGTTAGCCGCTCGACCCATCGATGATATTCGCTCTTCACTCGCTTATCGGCATGAGATGGTCCGGGTGTGCGTAAAGCGTGTGCTTGAGACATTGGCAAATGACGAAGAGCGGCAGGGATACCCACAACATACTGTACTATTGCGTGCAAGCTCGAATCGGCGCGGGTACCGGGTGGATAAATTTGCCGGTTTACAACACAGCGTCCTTCATCGTATTGGGCAGGCAGAGCCAGCGATCGAGACTTATATTAATGGAAAGGATTATAGATTTTCATCAGGACAGCATAAATCACTGCTCCGTTTACTTCGTGAGGATGCCCGCCTGGTGGGCACGAAGGAAGGTTGTGCTGAGGGCGAATGCGGAGCCTGTACAGTATTTTTGGATGGCATGGCCGTGATGAGCTGTCTGGTACCGGCAGTACGCGCACACGGCGCCCACATAGTGACCATCGAAGGGATTGCCCAGCACGGAGAGCTACATCCGGTACAAAGGGCCTTCATCGATAATGGTGCTGTGCAATGCGGATATTGCACACCTGGATTTATCATGTCATCCGTAATGCTGCTGGAAGAATTACAACAGCCAACCCGAGAGGATATCAAGCAAGCCATAAGCGGTAATTTATGCCGTTGCACAGGATATTATTCAATTATCGCAGCAGTAGAACAAGCAGCCATGGAAAATAAATCCAATCGCCTGGCTGCCTCTTGATAGACGGAGGTGATGCATGGGTTTCTCTTCACAAAATTATCAACACGAGCACCAACAAAGGCCATGGAAGGTTAATCCAATCTGGCGCGGGATTGGTTGTATATTGTTTTTATTGATTCCGATCATGTCATGGTTCGGCACCACCATCTTTCTTCAAAGTAATCAAACCATTGTACTTCCCGTAGAATTGACCAGGGTGGTTGCCATCCCTTATACGCACATTGCGCAGATCGACCGGGTAATTTTAACGATCAACCGCTACTTCAGCGATACGGGATTCGTGTTCAGCCAGGTCTTTTTTACAGTGATTCTTTCAATCATTGGTTTTGGATTATTGGCGTTCATATATGCGCTGATGTATCGCGCTGCCGGTCCATCCAGGTATGGACCATTTGATGTTCCCCCGAACAAGGTCTAAGGTCAATTTTCCGGATTATGGAACGCACCGTACCCAGCACAGCTTCAGAAGAAGTGGAGTTGTACTTACGCACTTATTATTCTCTATTACGTACGTCTGCAGATGTACAAATACGCTCGTTTGAAGAAGCTCACGCTAGCATGAACTCATTGCTTCATCCCTATGTGCGGGAGGCCAGGCCAGACTTATCCGCCTTTTTATATTCCCTGCTCAGGTTGCCTGCCTGCATCCACCAGGTGGAGCTGGTTGTTTTAGGCCAAAGCACAGAGGTATTTTCGCAGGCTGGTTTTGGCAACATAGAAACCTGGCAGGCAGTTGGTACGCCAGCCAGGCGACGGCGTTGCTTTTTCAACCGGGCAGATGTCCTGGCATGTTTTATCGCCAGTGTAAGCGACATTGATGATGTCATTCCGATTCTCACCGCCTTCCAGATCGAGTGGAATAAAATTCATGAGCTATTGCAGCGAAATTCATCTTTAGTGTCCAAGCTGGCTATGATCGATCAATGGCAAACTGCGGGTATGGGCGAGCTGGCGGGAACACTGAATTTGCCTGTGGAAGATATCGAGCGACTTAAAACCGTGTGGGGTGATGAGTTTAGTAAGAACTTGCAACTGATCGCCGCCAAGCCACGCAAGCTACGGGTGAGGTTGTTGAATGGCTCTATGGTTGAGTACAGGCGGGCGACGGATATCTGGTGGGAGCATATTGCCCAGGCATGCCATGAATTGAATGAACGGCCGGTGTATTTTATTTCCAGCAACCTGCACAGTGTGGTGAACCTGTTATCGGGATACGCATATCGAAACAAAGAAAAGCTGATCGACTATATAAGCGATACCAATAATCGTGACCTGCAGGAAGAATGGGAAAATATCCAGGCTCAACAAGTGGTATCCAGCCAGGAAAATTTCTTATATTATGTGTTGAAGAAATTTCAACAAACCAACGCGGGGAACGAGCTTATCAGAGATCAAAATAAAGCCGAAGTGGATTGTGGCGTGTTGCGCATATCCAGCGAGCATAATTTTGAATTAGATGCCCAAATTATGGAGCTGAATAAAATTTGCCCAGAAACCATTGATCCCAGGCTGCAAGATGGAGAACTGGGATTTTTATCGAAAAGTGATGCGCTGTTGATCAATATCGATTATCCCCTGGGAATGGCAGCTTACAATATCCTTTCGGAAATTTCTGAGCATGTGATCAAGTGCCTGGGAATTTACATCATGGGTAAATCTGCTTCATTAAATGGTACCATTGGAGATATCGTCATCCCTAATGTCGTACACGATGAACATTCCAAGAATACTTACCTGTTCTTAAATTGCTTCAATGCTGCCCATGTCACTCCCTACCTGATGTATGGCACCGTCCTTGATAATCAGAAATGCGTGTCAGTGAGAGGCACATTCCTACAAAACTCGCGTTACATGGAGGTATTTTACCGAGAGGGATATACAGATATCGAGATGGAGGCGGGCCCATATCTATCAGCAATATATGAGATGTACCGACCTCAAAGACATCCAGTTAATGAGATTGTCAATTTATACGAAGTACCTTTTGATGTGGGGATAATCCATTATGTCTCGGATAACCCCATGGGTAAAGGAAAGAACCTTGGCGCAGGTTCATTATCGTATTATGGAATGGATTCTACATACGCCGCCACGGTGGCAATACTCAGGAGAGTCTTTCAGCTGGAAAAGAGAAGGACCATCTAACGGGGGTAAGATAAGAGCCGGCAATCAAACCAACCCACTAATACCGATGGTCGGATAGCCTGGTCAGGCCGGTAATCGAAGTCCACGTGGGTAATAGTTTTTGACCTGTCCTGCCACTCTCTTACCCCAGCCGATTGGGTAACCATCCAGGGTTAACAACACCCAGCCATCTACGCTCGCATCTTGAATACTTAATCCGGTAAAATATTGCCGCACCCGAGGGTCATCACAGCGTAGAGGCAGCGTATGTTTAGCCTGGTCAGCTTTGATCCCCATCGCCAATGTGTGAGAGGGTGTGAAGCGACCTTTTTTAACGATGCCCAACCACCAACCCGGATGAATCACTCGTAAACCATTAAGATCTATTGTTTTTTCAGGTAAGTAATAGACATAAGAGCCATCGATTGCCAGGCGGGTATCTTCCAGGTGCAAGTTGAGATTGTCATTTACGAATTGATCGATGACGGGTGATATTATTTTCGATGATCCAGCTCGCAGGCGAGGCGTGAAAGGTGTTGATGATGCCCCTTGTCTATCGGCCCGATGCTGGATGCAGGAATCGTGCTTGATGAACAGCGCTAAAAAATGACCCTCACCATTGGCGAGGTGAGGCCAGATACGGACGGCATGGATTAACTTGTGGCTTGGAGAAAGGCCGATCCATTCCGGCCTGGCGGGACGAAAACCTGATTGCAGTGGGACACCAAGCAACTCAAACTCTGGATGACGATCTAAAAATTCAGCGACGACAGCCTCATTCTCTTCCGCGGAAAAAGTGCAGGTGGTATATGCCAGGTGACCCCCTGGTTTAACCAGCAGGGCTGCCTGGCGGAGGATCCTTAATTGGCGGACGGCGCAGCTGAGTACCAGCTGGGGTTTCCACTCCTTGCGGGCAATTTCCGACTTACGGAACATGCCCTCACCGGAGCATGGAGCATCCAGCAATACCCGGTCGAAAAATTCGGGGAAGAAATCCGCCAAACGCTTAGGCGTTTCGTTCATCACTACGGCATTGGTCACCCCGCAGCGTTCCAGGTTTTCAGCCAGGCCCCACACACGCTTGGGATGGATCTCATTGGCGACCAGCAAGCCCTTATTCTCCATCAGGGCAGCTAGATGGGTGGCTTTACCTCCGGGTGCCGCGCACAAGTCGAGCACCCTCTCGCCTGGATGGGGAGCCAGGATTTGGGCAGCAGCCATGGCGGAAGGCTCCTGCAAATAATACAATCCGGCGGCATGGTATGGATGTTTTCCAGGGGTGATCGCATCAGTTACCTCAATATGAGGTTCAACAGTAAAACCGCAATAACACCAGGGCACCGCGGAAAGCTTATAAGGTGATTGAGTATGGAATTTTTCAGCTGATAGTTTTAAGGTGTTTACCCGCAATCCAGTTACTGTAGCTTGAGAAAGCGAGCTAATAAATGCAGGATACTCACCTCCTAATAACCTTCGCATTCGATCTAAAAAGGCTTCGGGGAGGCTATGCATAACCTTTAGAGGATCTTGCATACCACAAACTCGTCAGCAAAAATATAGCTATATGGTGCGCCTTCCAATGGCATCAAAAGCCTGGAGCTCGACCCTGACGGATGGACTGGCTGGATAGTCTGCCTCGAGCAAGCACCAAACCAGTGTATCTCGTAAATTCCCATCAACATCAGCTGCCCAATTGTGCAGGGTAGCTTCATGGGTAAAGCCCAGCTTCCTGGGTATATTGGCACTGCGGATATTCGTTGGACTGCAATGTATCTCCACCCTGCTCACGTGATCAACTTCAAAAGCCACTCTGGTGAGGGCGGCAGCCGCTTCGGTGGCATAGCCATGATTAATATGTGCTTTGTGGATCCAATAGCCAATCTCGCGCGCCTCTTTACCAAGCCGGGTATGCAGACCTGTACCACCGATAAGGTCGGATTCATCATGGTTGAAGATTAGATATCCAAAATCGATGCCCAGGTCAAAATTGCCGCGCGTGGTGAGGAGATAGTCAACACGATCTTGCAAGCTGGCAGCCTCATGTGCCCACTCCATCCAGGGAGCGAGGTGGGCTAAGCTTTGCTGGATGGCAACATGCAGTGCGAATGCATCCGCAGGTTGGGGACAACGGATGAGTAACCTGGGCGTGAGGATGCGATAAGCCGGACCTGGATATAGCCCGGTATCCATCATGGTCTGCGGATTGATTGATCAGTGGTGGATAAAGCATTATTCAATATTTCAAACCCTTCAGCAAGCTGTTGCTCGGTGATGATCAGGGGTGGGATGATCAGCAGGGTGTGCCAGTGAGTGTAAAGGAACAGCCCCTTTGACAGCAGCTCCATTCGCAAGGCATTCATCTCAGCACTGCTGCTGTTCCACGGGGCGAGCGGTTCCTTTGTTTTGCGATCGCGCACCAGCTCGATGACACCAAACAGCCCGATGGAGCGAACTTCACCCACCGAAGGATGCTGCTCTCCCAAGTCGATCAGCATGCGATGGAGAACCGGCCCCATCTCATGAGCGTGCTCGACGATATGGTCATCACGCAACACTTCGATATTTGCAATGGCTGCAGCCAGCGAAATGGGATGGGCAGTATAGGTGAGACCTCCCTGGTAGACAACTTCGTTATAGGCAGCGGCAATTTCGGGCTTCATGGCAACCGCGCCCAAAGGCGCATAAGCCGAGGTGAGACCTTTTGCCATGGTCATTAGATCCGGGATTACATCCCAATGATTTACAGCGAACCATTTCCCCGTGCGCCCAAAACCGCTCATCACTTCATCTGCAATAAGCAAGATATGGTATTTATCACACAAGGCACGCACACCTTGCATATAACCATCTGGAGGGATGATTACGCCATTGGTTCCAGTAACCGACTCTAACAGTATCGCAGCTATAGTATCCGGACCTTCATATTGGATGATCTCCTCCAGGTGGTTGAGGTAGTCCTGGGAAAATTCGATTTCCGAGATATTGGGATTGGTGCGGTGAAAGGTGGAGCGGTATCGGTATGGGTCGAGGAAGTGTACCACGCCTGGCATGAGGTTGGGCTCCCAGGGCAGGCGACGTGGGTCACCGGTGAGAGCCATCGCCCCGGCTGATGCACCGTGATATGAGCGATACCGGGCGAGGATTTTATGCCTTCCCGTGTATCCACGCGCCAGCTTGACCGCATTTTCATTGGCATCAGCCCCACCCAAGGTAAACATGAAGTGGTCAAGGTTGCCGGGGGTAATATCGGCCAATAATTTACCCAACAAGGCACGGGGTTTCGTGGCCATCCCGGGAGATGCATAGGGTAGCACCCTGGCCTGATCAATAATGGCATTGATGACGTGCTCATTGCCATGACCGATATTCACACACATGGTCATAGAATTAAAATCCAGGTATCGTTTACCAGCTGCATCCCAAAAGTACACCCCCTTGGCACGAGTTATCGGTAGAGGGGAAACTTTACCCTGCGCGGACCAGGTCCAAAAATTATGTTCCATTGCAAGTGGCAGAATATCAGAATCAGGGATAGCGAACATTTTTACCTCACGGAGATGTATTCTGAAGATCAGTTCTACCATGATAGTGTAACGGCAGGTTTGATCTGGGTCAAGGATTCGCTTATGTAATTATAATTAGATCCAGACTGAGTGGGGTAAGATGGTACATCAGTGTAAGCGGTATAATCCTGAAGCCATGAACCAGAAACACATTGCTGCATACATTGAAGTTACACTGGCTGTCATTGCGTGGGGGGCTTCGTTTATTGCTACAAAGCTAGCGTTGCGCGATCTATTACCGGTCTCTGTGGTGTGGATGCGCTTCATGATTGGGGTCATCGTCCTGGGAATAGCAGCCCTGGGTCGACGGCAGCTAAGAATGCCTGGAGCCCAGGAATGGCCTTACTTTGCCCTGTTGGGTTTTTTAGGCATCAGCTTTCACCAGTGGCTGCAATCTACCGGATTGGTGACGGCACAGGCTTCCACCACAGCCTGGGTGGTGGCGACCTCTCCAATTTTCATTGCATTGCTGAGCTGGTTATTCTTACATGAGAAATTAGACTGGCTGCAAATTACAGGGATAATCATGGCTGCAGTGGGTGTGCTGCTAGTAGTGAGCAAAGGAGATATTAAAAACATCTTCAGCGGGCATTTTGGCTCGTCGGGTGATTTACTGATCATGATCAGCGCACCCAATTGGGCGATATTTTCGATCTTGTCTGCGCGCGGCCTGAAAAAGTATCCACCTACTCAAATGATGTTCTTCGTCATGTTGATTGGATGGTTTTTCACTTCGATCCTGTTTTTCTCAGGGGGTGGCATACAGGATATGCGCCATATCAGCTGGACCAGCCTGGCAGCGATCGGATTCCTAGGATTGTTTTGTTCTGGCCTGGCATATATCGCATGGTATGATGGCCTGCGAGCACTAACCGCCACGCAGGTTGGAGCATTCCTATACATAGAACCTCTTGTGGCGGTGCTGGTTGCCTGGGTGATCCTGGGTGAACAGCTAATCCTGATATCACTTGCTGGCGGTGTGGTCATCTTATTTGGTGTCCGATTGGTTCAAAAATATCACTCTTAGTTGATATGCCGCCTGTTTGACATTCTGGGATGATTAAAGTAAACTCTTGGATTGCGTTTTATCTACTTTGTGGAGAATCATATTGAAACTTATCGCGCCTCCAGCTGATTATGATTTTAGCAATGCGCTCACATCGAAACGGATAACCGGCTTATGGAGGATGATGAGTGGTTTTAGGTTACAGTATGCCGGGGCGACGATCAGCCTTGCGATTGCTGCCACCTCTAAAACTGCCACTTTTTTGCTCTTACGGTATTTTATTGACCAGGTGTTAGGGCAGGCTAACTACTCTCTGGGAGGCAACCTAAGCCGAACATTGCTGATCATTGCAGCCGGTTTTTTGGCATTTGCTTCCATGGAGGGAAGTTTCAGCTTTTTTTCGGGGCGCCTGGCTGCATTTACTGCTGAAAGCATTACACGCCGTTTGAGAAACTACTTATTTGACCATATCCAGCGACTGGAATTTTCCTACCACGATAAAACACCCACTGGTGAGCTGATCGAGCGCTGCACATCGGACGTGGATGCTCTACGGCGGTTCTACAGCGAGCAAGCCATCGGCGTGGGCAGGATCGTGCTGTTGTTCGTGATCAATTTTGTTGCGATAGCAAATTTGAACTTGCGATTAGCTTTGATATCCATCATGATCGTACCAGTCATCGTCATAACATCTGTCTGGTTTTTCAGCCGTGTCACCAAGGCGTATGAGAAATACCAGGAGCAAGAAGCCATCCTGTCAACGACATTACAGGAAAATCTGGCAGGGGTTCGTGTAGTCAAGGCATTTGCACGCCAGGATTATGAAATTAATAAATTTAATCATGAAAATTGGCAAAAATTTATCCGCGGGCGTAAATTGCTCACTATGCACTCGTTATTTTGGCCTCTATCTGACATTGTATGCAGCATTCAGACCTTGATGGGCTACTTTATTGCGGCAACTATGGCTATCAATGGTGAAATAACAGTGGGAACATATCTAGCATATGCAGGATTAGTGGGCTGGTTGATCTGGCCCATGCGCAACCTTGGCCGCATGATTGTGCAAACATCTACAGGGCTGGTATCTTATGGACGTGTGATGGAAATCATTAAGCAACAACGAGAAGACCTAACTAAGGGTAGTATCCGACCTGAAAAACCTGTTTCCGGAGAGCTGGTCTTCGATAAAGTGGGTTTTTCATATCCAAACAACCCACCAGTCTTAGAAGACATCTGCTTTTCCTGCCAGCCAGGTCAGGTGGTGGCCTTATTGGGATCCACGGGATCAGGAAAAACCACCTTAGTGAATTTGCTGCCCCGGTTCTACGACTACACTTCGGGAAGCATAAAACTGGATGGGGTTGAATTACGGGATTATCCCAAAGAATATCTACGCAGCCAAATTGGCATTGTTGAACAGGAACCCTTTTTATTCTCCCGTTCTATACGTGAGAACATCACCTATGGCGTGGGGCGTGATATTCAACAAGCGGAAATAGAAGATGCAGCTACTTCAGCAGCCATCCACGAGGTAATCGTTTCCTTTCCGAACGAGTATGATACATTAGTGGGTGAAAAAGGGGTGACACTTTCAGGTGGGCAAAAACAACGGATGACGATTGCCAGGACGCTATTAAAAGATGTTCGCCTGTTAATTTTGGATGATTCAACTTCATCTGTTGACACAGAGACTGAAGCGTGCATCCGTGATGCACTGATGGGACTCACTTCGAAAAGAACCACTTTCATCATCGCTCACCGAATACAGAGCGTGATGAACGCAGATTTGATCCTGGTGATGGATAAAGGCAAGGTTATCCAGATGGGTAAGCATGAAGAACTCCTTGCTCAAGATGGTATGTACCGAAAAATCTATGAGCTCCAGACCCGTATCGATGAGGAGCTGGAGATGGAAATTTCGCAAAGCATTTCGTGAGATTATCGAGTGGCCGAGATCGAACTTGAGGAAGATGAATATACCAGCCAGATTACCGGTAAGACTCTCCGGCGCATCTTGGGATTAACGAAATCTCACTGGCGCTGGGTGGCGGGTTTCTGGGTAATGATCAGTTTTACATCTATCTTAGATGCAGTGTTCACTTATCTTAATAAGAGTATCATCGACCAGGGGATCGTTGCTCAAAACCACCAAGCTCTGGTCCGTATCCTGGAATTGTACGGAGGCCTGATTTTATTACAGGCGGCGTGTGTATTTGCATTTATCTACCTCTCGGGAGTATTGGGTGAGCGAATCCAATACGATTTGCGCAGGTCTATGTTCAACCATCTTCAAGAATTATCCCTGGCATATTACAGCCAAACTTCTGTAGGCAGGCTGATGGCCAGAGTAACTTCGGACTCAGGACGAGTATCCGATCTGGTAACCTGGGGCTTGGTGGATAGCACCTGGGCCGTGATGAACATCACCACATCAATGATTTTCATGATGATCATCAACTGGAGGCTGGCATTATTAATCTTTTTGGTGGTACCCCTCCTGCTAACGATTGCCATCCAATTCCGCAAGCGAATTTTAGTGGAATTCCGAAATTCACGACGGGCGAATTCAAAAATCACAGGCTCCTTCAATGAAAATATCAGTGGAGTGCGAGTAGTAAAATCGCTGGGTCGTGAAGATGAGAACCTCAGGGAATTCGAAGTACTAACCAACGAGATGTACCGCTCCAGTTATCATGCTGCGTGGCTGTCTGCGTTATTTCTGCCCACGGTTCAAATCGTTTCTGCTTTGGCATTAGGATTTATCGTCTGGTATGGTGGAAACCAGGCGCACATTGGAGTGATGACGATTGGTGGAATACAAGCATTCGTCAGCTACTTAACCTTTATGATGTGGCCGATACAAGATCTTGCACGAGTGTACGCAGAAATGCAGCATTCCATCGCTTCTGCAGAGCGTATCTTTACCCTGCTCGATTCATCCCCAGAGATCAATGACCGTCCAGGGGCAATTGATCCCGGAACCATTAAAGGTGAGATCGAATTTGACCACGTGGATTTTACATATGAAGATGGAAAACCGGTGCTTACGGATTTCACTATAAAGATCAAACCTGGAGAAATAATCGCCTTGGTTGGCCCAACGGGTGGTGGAAAAACCACGATTGTAAACCTTCTATGCCGATTCTATGAACCAAAACGTGGGGTGATCCGTATCAATGGTCATGATTATACTGAGTACACGTTGCATGGCATACAATCTCGCGTGGGTATTGTGCTGCAAACCCCCCACCTATTCTCGGGCACGGTTCGTGAAAATATCCGTTATGGATGCCTGGCTGCCAGTGACGAAGAAGTGGAAATTGCCTCTAAATTAGCAGGTGCGCATGACTTTATTTTGAACTTCGAGAAGGGGTATGACCAGGATGTTGGTGAAGGTGGAAACCTGCTTTCGGTTGGGCAGAAGCAATTAGTGAGCATCGCGCGCGCCATCCTGGCAAAACCCGATATCTTTATTATGGATGAAGCCACCAGCTCAGTGGATACACTCACCGAAGCATTGATCCAACGTGGCATGGAAAACCTAATGCAAGGACGCACAAGCTTTATTGTTGCTCATCGCCTATCGACCGTCAAGCGCGCATCCAGGATTATCGTCGTGGAAGATGGGCGTATCACCGAAACGGGCACCCATGGAGAGCTGCTGCGTGCCAGAGGCCACTATTATCGCCTGTATACCCAGCAATTTAGAGAGCAGCGCGAGCAGGAATACAGCCCGTACCTATCTGAGGCGTCATCCTTACCTGCAGACTGACCTCGCTCAAGGAATAAACAATACTACCGCTTGTCTCTCAATAACCTGCAAGGCAGGTCATTTTAATATTTGATTTCCTAAGAGTATAATAATTGCTGATTATATTGGATGATAATATTTACACCATGGAGCGCGATATGAAGGTTGTAGGTGAAAAGATTGAACGCATTGATGCCTGGGGAAAAGTAACCGGAGAGACACTGTATCCGGGTGACATCAACCTGCCCAACCAAGCATATATGAAAATATTGTTTTCCGAGCGCCCACATGCTATCGTTAAATCGATCGATACCTCGCTAGCAGATGATTTGCAGGGTGTGATTGCTACATTTACAGCCCGTGATGTGCCTGTTAATGAATATGGCCTGGGCGTAAGCGACCAGCCTGTATTATGCGGCCCGGGTTCAAGCAAGCCATATTCTGACCGGGTACGATTTATTGGTGACCAGGTTGCATTGGTAGTGGCAGAGACGGAAGAGATCGCCGCTAAAGGGCGTGACCTGATCAAAGTGGAATACGAAGATCTGCACGTGATCACCGATATGGAGCAAGCCATGGGTGAGGATGCGGTTTTATTGCATCCAGACAGGGGATCAAACTTATTCACTCACTACCGTATTCGCAAAGGGGATGTGGAGGATGGCTTCGCTAAAGCCGATGTTATCGTTGAGGGCGAGTACCATACTCCTGTACAGGAACACGCCTATTTACAACCCGAGGCCGGGTTGGGTTACATCGATGATCACGGGCGGATTACCGTTCAAGTGGCCGGGCAATGGACACATGAAGATCAGCAGCAAATTGCCCACTCCTTGAATGTTCCTCTTGAGCAAATCAGGGTGATCTATGCTGCTATTGGAGGAGCATTTGGTGGACGTGAGGATATGTCGGTGCAAATCGTCCTGGCGTTGGCCGCTTGGAGACTCCATCAGCGTGGGATTGATCGGCCGGTGAAAATCATCTGGACGCGTGAAGAATCGATCGTTGGCCATCATAAGCGCCACCCGTATATCATTCGAACGCGTTGGGGAGCGAACAAGGAAGGTAAACTACTGGCCGCAGAAGCCGAAGTCATTGCTGATGGAGGGGCTTATGTATACACTTCCCCAAAAGTATTGGGGAATGCTACTTTGATGTGCACCGGGCCCTATGAGATTCCGAATGTAAAAGTGGATTCTTATGCTGTGTACACCAATAACCTGCCAAATGGCGCTTTTAGAGGTTTTGGTGGCCCTCAAGGGGCATTTGCAGCAGAATCCCAGATGAATCGCCTGGCAGAGAAACTCGGTATAGATCGAGTTGAGATGAGGCGCAGAAATGTGCTGACGGAAGGCGCTTTCTTGTCGGTTGGCACTCCGTTACCCAAGGGAGTGACAATCGGGAAGGTGGTCGATCGCTGTGGAGAGGAAATGAGCCGATCGCAAGTTGCTAAACTGCCTTCAGCTAAATCCCATTTGTTGCGCGGGACCGGATTCGCTGCTGCGTTTAAAAATGTCGGTTTCTCATTTGGCGCGCCTGAACGATCGATTGCAACCATCGAGCTTCGTGGAGCTGGGGAAATCGAGGAGGCTATATTGCACCATGCCGGCGCAGATGTGGGGCAGGGGGCACACACCATTATGGTACAGGTTGCAGCAGAAACATTAGGGATATCGGTCGAAAAGGTTCACCTGATTGCCTCTGATACTGCCACTTCGGAAGATTCAGGCAGCGCATCAGCTTCCAGGATGACCTTCATGGCTGGAAATTCTATTAAGGGCGCTTGTGAGATGGCGATGGAGAAATGGAGAGCTGAAGAACGCCCGGCAGTGGCAACATACACCTATCGACCACCACGCACCAGCATGTTTGACCCGCAAACGGGTAAATCGGAGCCAAATTTTGCATACGGTTATGTTGCCCAATCCGTCACACTGGAGGTGGATACCGAAACGGGGTTGATCCGCATACTGGAAGTAATTTCGTGTAATGATGTTGGCAAGGCTATAAACCCACTCAATGTTAAAGGCCAAATCGAAGGTGGTGTGGTGCAGGCATCCGGATATGCCATCCTGGAAAATTTTATTCAAAAAGATGGCTTTGTTTTAACTCCTTGGCTATCGTCTTATCTTATACCCAGCGTGGATGATATTCCCGAACAGATTAATTCAGTCATTCTGGAATATGCCGACCCGCTTGGTCCCTATGGGGCAAGGGGAATGGCAGAAATGCCATTCTTACCCTTAGCGCCAGCGATTATTGATGCGGTGCACCAGGCAACCGGTGTGTGGTTCTACGAGTTTCCGTTAACCCCCGAGCGGGTATTGAAAGGCTTGGGTAAGCTATGATCGTCTTAATCCGCGGTGGAGGAGACCTGGCAAGTGGAGTTGCATACCGCCTGCATCGCTCAGGCTTCAAGGCGGTCATTGCAGAGCTGGCGAAACCATTGGCGGTCAGGTGCCTGGCCAGTTTTTGTGAGGCGATTTACAGCGGTGAGATAAACATCGAGGGTATCGTTGGAAAACGAGTGACTGAAATAGACGATCCGTTGCGCATCCTCCAAATTCTATCTAAAGGACGCATACCAGTGTTGATTGACCCGGAAGGGATATCGATCCAATCCATCCATCCTAATGTGATCGTGGATGCACGCATGCGTAAAAAAGCCCCTGAGCCATTGCGTCATAATGCAAAATTATATCTTGGCTTGGGCCCTGGTTTTATCGGTGGGGAAAACTGCCATGCAGCCATCGAGACACAGCGGGGACCCTGGTTGGGCCGGGTAATTTGGGATGGCCCGACTCAGCCCGATAGTGGAATTCCAGGGGCTATCAGTGATAAACAATCTAACCGGGCATTATATACCCCGGTCGAGGGATCGCTGATCGCGAAAAAATCCATTGGTGATCATGTGTTACAAGGTGAAACGATCGCTGAGGTCAACGGACAGGCGATTATCGCCCCATTTAACGGAGTATTGCGAGGCCTGATTCACTCCGAGGTGGAGTTGAGGGCTGGGATGAAGGTCGGCGATCTTGATCCAAGAAGCGATCCTGCTCTATGCGATCATATATCTGATAAGGCACTCGCTATCGGTGGAGGTGTGTTGGAGGCGATCCTCTCGAAAGCAGAGCTACGACCCAGTCTATGGGTTTGATGAAAATAAGCTGGATAATTTTTGGTAAGGTATGTTTATGGGGGTATTGCAGGTGAGGCTATGCTGCTGATTAGGGCTCTCAGGTATCAGGTGCCG
>Ga0116202_10000878_pt1 | contig 17306 bp, 10 predicted proteins | sample LakKivw325mmetaG_FD_94479 | JGI IMG/M metagenome (GOLD analysis project Ga0116202, IMG submission 94479) | Anoxic lake water microbial communities from Lake Kivu, Rwanda to study Microbial Dark Matter (Phase II) - Lake Kivu water 325m metaG | ecosystem: Environmental > Aquatic > Freshwater >...
GAACTCAGCTCGGGCATGTTGCAGCCCGCGAACCATCCAGGACATATTCGCACCTCCGTGCATTCAAAGTGTTACCTATGTCCTGATAATAACCTGTTACCTATGTCCTGACACCGCACCGGCGGCCTGATAGACGCTCTGCTGGAGCCTCGTCCAGGCTCTCTTGTAGACCATCTTCTGGGGCCTCCGGCAGGTTCTCTCCTGAATCGCCGTCCGGGTTCTCTACCGAAGCCTCTGCTGGGGACTCAGGTAGGCAGTCGTGCCGACGCTCCGGTAGACGCTCTTCCCGGGCCTCGTCCGGGCGCTTCAGCAGAGTCTCCTCCAGACTCCCTGTAGGGTAGTCTACCAGGTTCTCGTCCAGACCCTCTACCAGGGCCCTATGTGGGCTCTCCTCCAGACTCTCTCCGGGAGCCTGACATGGATGCTTGACTCGGCCCGCAATCGTGGCCGCGGGCGGGGCTCGATGACCGACCGTCACACCGGCTGTTGTAAGGCCGCACCGAAACGTCTATAATCTCCCTGGTCCTTTGATGAAGTCCGACTTCGTCCATCCCCCAGACGCCTTGCCATGCAGCCAAGGACGCCTGAGCAGAACGGAGAAGACAACCGCCAAGGCCGCCAAGAGCGCCAAGGGCGGAGCGGAGTAGAAGCAACGCCAGAAATGCCAGGTGCCAGAATGGGAGGCGGCGTGAAATGCCTAGTTCTCGTTGTGTCATTGTCGCTCGCGCAGGCGAGCGTCGTCGTGCGCAAGGTCACCTTCAAGCCACAGCAGTTTGAGTTCACAAGCGGTCAGCGGCTAGCGGTTAGCGGTCAGCCGTACTGTGTTGTGCTCGGCGAGGGGATGGATGTTACGGATAAGGCGGGAGCGCCGCAGTTGCCGGTGCAGCCGGTGGTCATCGCTCTGCCCGGACACCAGGAAGTCACGAGCGTGACGTTTGAGGTGGGGAGATGGGAGGCGATGAGGAGCAGGTACAACGTGATGCCGGCGCAGAGGCAGATGGTGCTTGTGGCCGGAACGGACCTCGGACCTAAGTCAAAGGGCAAAGGGCAAATATCAAAGGTCAAAATGGCGGACGAGGTCGGAGTCGCGTTCACGGAGCCGAATGAGGCGATATATGCTTCGCACAGTCCGTATCCAGCGACACCGGCGAGGTGGACGGGAACGAGCTGCAGGCGTAGTGCTACGGGTACAGCCACGGTTTTCCCAGGCGGAAAGCCGTGGCAGTCCCCTCACGAGTCCACGTACGTGCAGGTGCTGGTGTATCCGGTAAGGTACATAGGCGCGGAGCAGAGGGTCGAGGTTTGTGGAGAGGTAAAGGTAAGGGTAGAGGCACAGGAGACGAAGCCAGAAGCTAGAAGCGAAAAGCTGGAAGCTAGAACTCCGGAGGCAGTAGGCGGTGGGCGGTTGGCGGATAGCGCTTTCGAGTACGTGGTTGTGACCGGGGCGGGGCTGGATACGGTGTTCCAGCGGCTGGCGGATTGGAAGACACAGAAGGGCGTGCCGGCGGTGGTGCGAACGATGGAGTGGGTCTATTCGCACTACACGGGGCGCGACCAGGCAGAGCAGCTCAGGGACTATCTGAAGACCTTGCCGGATTCGGGCGTGCGGTACGTTCTCCTTGGCGGGGATGTGGACGTGGTGCCGTTCCGCAAGGCGTTCGCGATGAACTGCGAATGGGGCTCGCATCCGCGCGAGGATTCGTTGCCCTGCGACCTCTACTTCGCCGACCTCGACGGTTCGTGGGACGCGAACGGCAACGGCGTATATGGCGAGGTGGATGACTCGGTTGACCTGTACGCGGACATCGCCGTGGGCCGCGCGCCGGTGAACGACATCGCGCAGGCGCAGACGTTCGTGCGCAAGGTGCTTGACTACGAGCACGCGGCGGTGCCGGACTATCAGAACAAGGGCCTCTTTTTTGCCGAGATACTGTGGCAGAACCCATACACGGACATGGGCGTGCACAAGAACAAGATGGAGCAGCAGTCGTTTCGGGCCGGCTACAGCCTGACCAAGCTGTACCAGAGTCTTGGTAACGAGAATCTGCTGGCGGTGATGGCGGCGATGCGCGAGAACCAGAACTTTCTGAACCATGACGGCCACGGTTGGATTGACGTCATGGAATGTGGCGGGTCGGCGAACCGGATGCGCACCGCGGACGCGGACACGATTACCAACGCCGGACTCGGCATCCTCTATTCCATCGGCTGCTGGACGACCGCGTTCGACTTCGTGAGCATCGGCGAGGCGTTCGTTACGAACTCGCACGGCGGTACGGTCGCGACCGTCGGCAATTCGTCCTATGGCTGGGGTTCGCCCGGCAACCCCGGATTCGGCTATTCGGACAAGTTCGACAATCACTTCTGGCACGCAATCACGAGCGAGGGCGACTATCGGATCGGCGACGCGCTCAGGGCAGCCAAGGAGTACTACGCACCGTTTTCGCACGAGCGGAACGTCTACCGCTGGCACCAGTTTGACGTCAACCTGATGGGCGACCCGGAGATGCCGGTGTTTACCACAACGCCGGGGTACATTGAGGTGGAGGCGCCATCCAATATCGGCCTCGGACGCGGTCGATATCTCTTCACTGTGTTCGGCGCTTATATTCCCTTGCCCGGCGCGCTGGTCTGCCTGCAGAAGGCAGGCGAGGTGTACAGCCGCGGGGTTACGGACGAAGCGGGCCAGGTGTGGCTTGACGCGGACGTGCGTACGGTTGGCCAACTTCGGCTCACCGTGACCGCGCGCAACTCCCAGCCCGTTGAGCGGTACGTGACGTGCGACACCGGCGCACTGGTGAATTATGCCGGGTGGAGCGTGAGCGACTCCGGCGGCAACGGGGACGGCATCGCGAATCCGGGTGAGACGTTCAGACTGCCCACCTGGCTCCGTAATTCCGGCGACCGGACATCGGGCCCGGTCACGGCCACGTTGCGCACCAGCAACTCGCAGGTGACCGTGTTGGATTCTGTCGGTACGGTAGGTGCGCTCAGCCCCGGCGATTCGGTGCTGCTGACGGACGCCTTCCGGGTCCTGGTTGACTCGCTCACCGGTGACAATGAGCCGATTCAATTCGACCTCCAGCTTTCGGACGGCTTGGTGTTCAAGCCGCTGCTGATAATCGGCGAGCCGATCGTCTTCTATGAGCGGCATTGGATTCGCAGGCCGCAGCTGCTGCCCGGTGAAACAAGGCCGCTTGAGGTGAGGGTGAAGAACTACGGCCACGGCATCGGCCACGGGACGTGGTGCCGGTTGGTGTCGCTCGACAGTTTCGTGACGGTTACTGCCGACAGCGCCTGGTACGGCGAGGTCGCACCGCTGTCTTACGGCAACAGCGCGGACAGCTTCGTCGTCACGGCGTCGTCTTCATGCCCGTCCGAGCACGTCGCCCGGATGGAACTGCAGGAGAACGCGGACGACTTCACCTGGTGCGACACGTTTGACTTGCTCGTCGGCGACTACGGGTTCGCCGACGACATGGAATCGGGCGAGGCGAAGTGGAGCCACGGCGGGACCGGCGACTTGTGGCATAGGACATCCTTCCGGACTCACTCGGGCTCCAACGCATGGTACTGCGGGAACGAAGGCACGCACCGCTACAACAGCGGCATGGATGCGTGGCTGACAACGGTGCCGATAACCGTGGCCCAGAACTGCTCGCTCGCGTTCTGGCGCTGGTTCAAGACGCCGAACTACGGGGTGGACGGCATCCGCGTCATCGTCATCCGCGGCGCGGTAGAGGACACGCTTGACTTCCTCGGCACCGGTGGGGCGCTTCCGAAAAGGCAAACCGCCAAGGACGCCAAGAACGCCAAGGTCTCGGACCGGGTACGGGACATGCCGCGAAAATGGGGACTGTCCCGCGTCGAGTCCGACGCAGACGCTTCGAGGGACTGTCCCCTGTTTTCGCCACAGGTCGTGTCCCAAGCCTCTTCGGAGTCCGGGAATACGGCCACTAGATCACTAGACCACTTGACCACTAGCCTCCTTGTCAACGAAGGTGGCTGGGCCGAGGAGAAGTACGACCTGTCGTGGCTCTCGTTGGGCGAGACGATCCAGGTGAAGATAGCGTTCGCTAGCGACGGCGACACGGTTGACGAAGGATTCTACATTGATGACGTGCGTGTGACCGGCGGCGGGCCGCCGGTTGTCGGAATCGCCGGCGTCGAAGCCGCACCGGGGCCGGTTGGCGGTCTCGACGCGTGGCCCAGCCCCTTCCGGCGGGTGGTCAATGTCCGTTGCGGCGGGGCGTTTGCGCAGGTTCGACCGCAGCTCAGCGTCTATGATGCCTCCGGCCGCATGGTGCGGCGACTGCCGTCGGTATGGAGCACGACCTGGGATGGCCGAAGCAGCGACGGGCAGCTCGTGCCCACGGGCACCTATTTCATCGAAGCCCGCGCGCAGTCCGAGCGGAGGTTAGTGAAGGTACTTCTGGCGAGGTAGGAGCCGGAAGGCTAGACAACCGAGTCTGCAGTTGGCAGTATGCAGTTTGCAGTCAAACCCCAATGACCAAGCGCCAATGACCATTCAAGTCCGAAGGAGTGGACTACAGGTTTTCTTCGTCTCTGTGTCGTGATGGCCAGAGCCGTCTCTTGGTCGGGCTTGGGACACGATACGAAATTGCCGAGCCGATTTCTGTCATGTCCCTCGCCCTCGGGATTCTGCAGCACCTAGGGTTGTCTGTCCTGGGCCGGGCTTGGCGTTCTTGGCGGCCTTGGCGGTTTCATCTCGGCCGGGATTTGACAAGAGCGGTTTTCCGCCGCAAGATTGGGCATGGTTCGTGGCCCAGTTCTTGCCCTCCTCTGTGCCTTTTCCATTGCCTCTGCAATTGAGCCGGGTGTAACCGTCAGACCTGAGCCGGTCGAGCCCGGAGCGGCCACGCGCTTGGCTCTCCCCGGTCACTCGGCGGCCGCGGTCGTCCCGGGCTCGGAGCTTCAGCCACTGCCGTCCGATTCCGGCTGGACCCTGGTTGACTCGATGGTCCTGCACCGGATGATACCGGCGGGGGAGCGGCTGGCGGTCGTGTTCGACAGCGCGACTACAGCCCTGCGCGATACGCTGCTGCCCGTGTTCCTGAACGACTCGGCCTGGATGACGGTGGGGATTGCGCCCGACTGGCTGAAGGATGACCTTGCCGACAATCTCCGTCGTATCGGCGCGGCCCAGCAGAGTCGCTACGCAGATGTCATCCTGAATTGCCCGGACAAGCGGTACTACGACGAGTTCTGCTTCCAGGTCGCGCACCTGTCGCCGGTGACATTGTCGGCGATGAACCCGCAGATTCTGGTCGACAACGTGCAGCAGGCCTACCAGATTGACCGTGACCTGCAGTACGTGGACATCGTGGACTACGGTAACCCGCTCCAGGGCGGCGACTACTACTCGACCACGAAGTACCGTTTCCTCGCGCAGGGCGAGACGAGCTGGGTGGAAATACCGCGTGACGTCTACTACTGGTGGGTCGTCATGCCCAAAGGGACCGACGAGCAGCCGATGTACGTGGACGGGTACTTCTGGCGGGATTACCTGTTCAACTGCTGTGACTCGGGCTACCCGCTGCTGCGCGATGCGCTGGCGCCGACGCGCGTCTTCTGGGACGGGCAGAGACAAGCCTGGGGAGGCGGATTCGTGGACACGATGCCCGCGGTCGCCGTGGTCGGACGCTGGGCTGCGCTCACCATGCCCTTTCCGGCCGAGGGCAACCGGCCGATACAGCCCGTGACCATCGCCCACGAGCACAACGGCAACTGCGGGGAGATGCAGGACCTGCTGCAGGCCGCGGCCCGCACCGCGCTGATTCCCTGCGGCGGCGTGATGGACATCAACGAGGACCACGTCTGGAACGAGACCTGGTGGGACGGCCTGTTCATTCCCTATGCCAACGACCCGACTACGCATATCGCCGATTCGGGGTGTGCGTATGAGAAGAAACACGGCGGCAGCAAGGACTGCTCGGGAATCTGGGACTGGCGCAACGACGGCTGGCAGCGGAGCGTCATCGGCACTTACAGCGACGTCTGCACGCTGACCATGCAGGTGTTTGATTCGTGCCTGCGGCCGGCGGACGGTGAAATCGTGCAGCTTTCGAGCGAGGACTGGTACGGCGGCATGGCCACCTGCTTCTATGGCGTCACCGGCCGCGACGGGCGGTACACCACCACGCTCGGCGACAACCAGAACTACTACCTGTCGCTGAACGGGCCGCTCGGCTACTTCTCCGCCGGCATGATAATTGACTCGACCGCGGCAGTGCCCGGCAGCAGCTTCTTCTACGCCTGCACGCTCGCGGGCCGGCTCGATAGCCTCGCGATTGCCGCGGACAGCGGTACGCCGCTTGACCGCTACCGAATGGACGTGAGCTATTCCGTGGGACGCGAGGTGCTGTACGGTAATGACTGCTACAACTCGAACGGCTCCAACGTATACGCCCTCGTCACGACGCCGGGCGCAACCGATTTCTTCATCGCTTCGCAACCGGAGCTCCAGAGCTATCTTGGCGGGCAGCCGTTCCGCGCATTCGTGAACGACGAGAACGTGGCGGCGGCGAACCACAGCCTGGTTTTCTCCCGGCCCGGCAATCACTACGCGGTGTTTTCGAACGAGGAGCAGGACGACCTGATGGTGCTCGTTGATGCGACGGTGCGCCTGTACGGCTGGAATATCGGCGTGACTGAGAAACCCGGTTTCGTCCCGCCGGGACGCTGGGCGTCGGTCGGTGCCAGTCCTTTCCGCCGGCTGTCGGTACGCATGGAAGCGAACCACCCGGCAGACGCGCGCGTGACTATGCTGGACCGGGCGGGCAGAATCGCGCGAAGGCTGGCGGCTCCGGGCGCGGGACAGTGTCAGGTGGCGTGGGACGGGACCGACCGGCTCGGCAGACCCGTGAGTCCGGGCGTCTATTTCTGTCAAGTCTCGGGCGGCGGCAGAGTCCTGACGCGACCGGTTGTGTACCTGGGAATTAGATGAACCGGCGCCTTTGTCCGCTTGTGATTTGGAGCGTGGTGCTTGGGATTTCCTCTGTCCGGGCCGCGGGACCGGACAGAGGCGGCTATCGTTGGATTGACTCAGACGAACCCGGCGGGCCGCAGTTTGAGTGGATAGACATATCCGGCAGCGGCACACCGATAGCGCTCGGCGACGACGACAACCAGGGGCCGTTTGTCCTTGGCTTCAGTTGTGACTTCTACGGGCACCGGCGCGACTCGATTCGAGTCTGCTCCAACGGCTGGCTCAGCTTCAACTCGGAAAGCCACCAGTTTCACCACTATCCTATCCCGGATGCGCGCGACCCCAACAGCCTGCTGGCCTCACTATGGGTCGACCTCGACCCGGCGCAGGGCGGCTCCGTCCTGTACCTCGCAGATACTTCGCACGGCCGGTTCGTGGTCTCGTGGATTGACGTTCCCCTCCGTGGGACTGGTGACAATTGCACCTTCCAGGCGATACTGGATACCGGCGGCAGCGTCCTGTTCCAGTACCTGCGGCTGCCGGCGCGGTTCGGGGCAGATTCGTGCTCGGTCGGAATCGAAGATGACTCGGGCCTGACCGGGCTTGAGTATCTGCATGACGGTTTCCCTGAGCCGAACCGGTTGCACGACAGCCTTGCTGTCAGGTTCTACCGGCTTCAGCAGGACGTCTGTCCGTCCGCGATTCTGCGGCCGACGGAACATGTGATGGCCGGTGACAGCATTGCCCCGCTGGTTGTGGTCTGGAATGCAGGGCTGAGCCCCGCGTCATTCCCGGTGACACTGAAGATAGGCAGCGGGTACGAGGAGCAGTTGACCGTGACCGGCCTTGCGGCGCTGCGCGACACCCAGCTTGAGTTCCCGGTATGGGTACCGGCGGCTGAGCCGTGTACGGTGGCGCTTGTGACCACGCTTGCCGGCGACGAATACCCGGCCAACGATACTATGTGGACGAGGGTCATCGGTTCCTACATGGGCGAACTTGCGTATGATGACGGTCAGGCCGACACGTGGTTCCTGCGCAACGGGTCGCCGACGGCGGACTGGGCCGGGGCCGTGAAGTTCAAGATTCCCTACAGCCGATATCGGTTGCTGGGCGCGAGGGTCTTCGCTGCGGAGACGCTCCCGTTCGCAAGGGTGCTCGTGTGCCCGGACAGCAGCGGCGCGCCGGGTCTGGGGAGTCCGTATCTGCAGGTCGAGTCGGTCCGAGTGCGCGCGCCGCAGACTTGGCTAGATGTCTCTGCCGACACGCAGGTCACGACATCCGAAGACCTCTGGCTGGTTGCATTCTGGCCCCGTCGGGCAACCGGGCCGCGAATCGGCGAAGACCGGGACGAGCCGATTGACGGCCGGACATACTTCGGCTCGCCGACCGTGCGCTGGCTGCCATACGCTGACGGCGACCTGCTGGCGAGGCTGCGGATTGACGGCCGCGCGGGTATCTGCGAACTGCCGCCGGCTCAGGTCGACCGGTTCAGCGCCAGCCCGAATCCATTCCGGGCGAGGACGAACCTGGTCTTGTCGTTGCCTGCCGGCAGCAGCGCCGCGGTTACCGTGTTCGACGCGCTTGGACAACGAGTCCGTGACCTCAGCTTGGCTCGGCCGGACCCGGATGGCCGGAAACGCCGGGCTGCCTTGAGCTGGGACGGCCGTGACCAGAACGGCCGCCTGCTTTCGGCTGGAGCATACTTCATCGAAGCCCGGGCCGGCAATGAGCGCCGGGTTGCGCAAGTCTTGCTAGCCCGATAGGAGGCAAGCATGCGTAACAGGATAGTGGTTCTGCTGTGCTGTGTCCTGGGTGTGTCGCAGGCAACCATCACCTTTGAACGTACGTACGGGTTTGGGGGCAACAACTATGGCTATCATCTCGAGCAGACCAGCGACGGCGGCTACATCCTTACGTTTGAAGGTCAAGACCCAGCACATCAGCTTGTCGGGTACCTGCTCAAGACCGATTCGCTGGGGAATCAAGAGTGGGTGAACTACTACTACTCACCATTGCACCGCGGAGCAAGTCCGAATGGGTTGTGCGTGACCCTGGACAAAGACTACGTCATCGCCGGCTCCATGGGCGGGACCGGCGTGTGCGACCCCTGGGCGGTCAAGGCCGACTCTGTCGGCGAAATGCTCTGGACCTATCGGCACGACGGGCCAAACTACGACTACTTCTATTCAGTTGCGCCAACTGCGGACAGCGGGTGCATCCTCACCGGGAAGCTGTCAGAGGGCGGTAGCTACGGCCAAGGCCTCCTGAAGCTAACGCGCGACGGCCGGAGAGAGTGGCTGAAGTTCTACCTCCTGCCGGACCAGGAGACCAGCGGCGGCTGGGTGTGGCAGACGGGCGACCATGGCTACTACTGCGTTGGGATGACCAGAGTGGACACGAGTCCTTCCCTCCTCAATTGCGACTGGCGCGTGGTCAGAACCGATAGTCTCGGCGAGACCCTGTGGACTACTACCTACCGTCCGGACATCCCGGGCTACATCGGGAACAACAATGTATCGGCCTGCCCGACCACGGATGGCGGCTGTGTGCTGTCCGGCTGTGACGCATTCGGACACGGGTACATGTCCTACGTGGCGAAGCTCGACTCGTTGGGGCACGGTCTCTGGGCCCGAACGGTCTTTCGCGATACCGTTCCGGGCCCTCCCGCACGCGAGGTGTACTGCGCCCAGGAGACCCCTGACCGCGGGTTCATAGCCGTCGGTTGCCAACCCGGCGGCCAACACGCACGGGTACTGGTCGCAAGGCTCGACTCCTTGTGTGATACGCTCTGGACTCGTCGATATGACGGTTTGGACTCGGCGGTGCACGATAACGCATATTGGGTAGTCAACACGCGAGACGGAGGGTATGCCATCTCCGGAATCGCCGACGAGCGCCCGGCCTATCTGATAAAGACCGATTCGATGGGTGTCGTGTACGTCGGCGTGAGCGAACGGGAAAACAACCTCCTGACTGACGACGTGCTGACAGCCGAGCCCAATCCGTTCCGAAGACTGGTCAACATCCGCTTGGGGCCGGGTACAGGCACGGTTTTCCTCAACGGAAAGCCGTGCCAGTCCCCGGCTTTGACTGTCTACGACGCGTCCGGACGTCTCGTGCAGCGGTTGCCATCAGTGCGCAACGGCACATGGGACGGCCGCGACCGGAACGGCCGCCTGCTTCCGGCCGGCGCATACTTCATCGAAGCCCGGGCCGGTTCCAAGCGCCGGGTCGTGCAGGTGCTGGTGACGAGATGAGGAACGCAGAACTTGACAGACAGCGGGGGGGGGGGGGTAGAATTCTGTCAAGGACGCGACAATGGCTGGTTGACTACCGCTGCGGACGACGCGAGGCAAGCGCCGCCGGTTCGCAGTGGTCGTTCGACGCAGGCCAAGCGACTCCGCGAGTACGGCAAGCTGACCGACCGGATGCCGCGTCAGAAAGCAGTCTGAAGGAGGAGTCATGAGTCGGATATTGACACTCATGGCACTGATACTGGCGGTCGCCGCCGTCACGGCGAACGCGCAGTGGGTCGAGTTGAGCCCATATGGCGGTCCCGACGCGCTGCCGGGTAGCGCCTTGTGTGCCGGCATCGCGCCCGAACCAGGCAGCGGTTCGCACCTGTCCGTCTGGATGCTACACGGCTCGGCTGTTTCGTTCTGGAGATACGATGTGCTTATGGATACCTGGTCGCCGAGGGCTGACATCGGCGGCGCTGGAAACGTCGGCCCGGGCGGTGCGTTGGCATTCGTGCCGGACCCTATACCAGAGCCAACAATCGGTTGGATATTCGCGTTCAAGGGTGGAGGCTCCCGGGAATTCTGGGTCTACTATCCCGAGGCTAACCAATGGCGACAAGGCCCACCGGTCCCGGACCTGGACGGCGTCACTACGGGCGGCGCGCTCTGCTACGGCCGCGACACCGTGGTCGATGAGGCACCGGCCAAGATAGTCTACGCGCTCACCGGCAACGAGGACCTTGACGGCCATGGACGCTTCTACCGATACGTCTTCCCGGTGATGCCTCGCGCCCGCGCGGAATACGGTTCTTGGCAGACCTTGGATGCAGTTCCATCTGTCGTCAACGCGGGAGCCGCAATCACGTGGTGCGACCTGACTGCATCGGCGTACCCGCCGCCCTGGGCCGTCGAAACTTTCACCGGTGGCACCAGCCTTATGTACGGCTACTGCTCGACATACCCCTGGCCCTGGCAGCCCTTTAGCACCACCCCTGTAGGCCAGGGGCCGGGCGCGTGCATGGCCACTCTACCTGACAGCTCCAGTTCTGTCATGCTGTACGGCGGGGATGGCCATCGGTGTGACGTCTTCACGCACGTTACTGCCGGTGGGGCGTTCATCCCACAGCCGTCCACTCCGGATGACCAGCCGGTGCGTGAAGGCGCCGGGATTGCCGTGGTCAGCAACCGCATCTTCGCAGAATTCGGAGCGAGTAACCAGCGACGGTTCTGGTACCTGCCCGTCCCGCCGACGGATGGCGGACAGAGCGCTGGCAGCGTCGATCTGGACACGCGCACTGTGAGCGTTCGCACCGCCGGAGGCCAGACGGTCTTCTACCTGCGGTGCGCAGACGGTCCAGTGGCCCTTAGGGTAGTGAACACCGCCGGGATGGTGGTTGCCTCCGCGGCGAGCCGTTCGCAGTCCGGTCGTGCTGAACTGACTTGGCAGCGCGGTTCATCCCCAAGCGGCGTATACCTGTACTTCATGACGACCCCGTCCGGGTCTCTGGGCGGAAAACTGTCAATCGTGAAGTAGAAGACGCGGCAGAGCGTGAGAACTCTGGCGGCGGCAGGCGGCAAGTACAGGTGGCCGCCTGCCGCTGCCGAGTCGAAGCCGGCCGTGACTGACGTTAGGCGACCACACGCCATCATTGCGCTACTGGTCTGCGTGTGCTTGAATCACGCGATGGCGGTCGTCACTTTCGAACTTGTGCGGCACTTCGGAAGGGGCAACAACTGGGTCTACCAGGTCGGACAGGCGGATGATGGCGGATACCTTGTGTCCTTCGACAGCGGCGATTCCGTGGTTCAATTGGCCGTCGGGCTGCTTCGCACGGACTCGCTGGGCAACGTCAAGTGGTGGAAGACGTACCACTCGCCGACCCAGCGGATGGTCTGCGGTGGGAGTTGCGTCACGCGTGATGGCAACTACGTCGTAGCCGGTATGTTCTCCGGCGTGGGCATGGGCGACGGTTGGGCGGCGAAGGTCGACTCAGTCGGCGACACCATCTGGACCTACGTCCATGCCGGCCCGGGCTCGGATGACTTCCGGAACGTCACCGCGACCTCGGACAGCGGCTGCGTGATAACCGGGCGGCTTTCAGAGGGCAGGGCGAGCGGTATGGGCATGCTTAAGTTGAGCCGGGACGGCCAGAGGCAGTGGTTGCGGATACTCCGTCCCCCGGGCATGGCGACCGAGGGACTCGACGCCTGCGAGACTCGCGACCGCGGGATCGTTGCCCACGGGGCGATATTCGCGGACTCCAGCGCAACGCCTACGTTCGACTACATCGTTCGAATGGACAGTGTCGGCGAGACGCTGTGGACTGCAACGTATGCTCCGCCGAGAAGGGACACCTACGCGGTGTTCCATGGGTCGGTCTGCACAACTGCCAGCCGCGGCTATGCACTCTGCGGTACGAGCGTTGCAGATAGCGGCCTTGATGCCAATGCCTGCTTCCTGACCAAGTTCGATTCCACGGGCTCCTGCCAGTGGACGCGCATCATGTTCGACGAGAGCCTATCCATAAGCCGTACGTACCTGCACTGCGTCACGGGCACGCCAGATGACGGGTTTGTAATTGTCGGAGAACGTTGTGAATATCAGCAGGGAAACCAGGCCTACAAGCTCCTGTTGGTGCGCACGGATTCGCTTGGTGACACGCTCTGGACACGCCAGTTCGACGGCCTCGACCCAACGGTCACGGACTTCGGCGACTGGGTCATCACCACACGCGACCATGGCTTCGCAGCCGGCGGGACAGCCGAAGCCGGCGCTGTCTATCTGATAAAGACCGACTCAATGGGACAGGTGTACAATGCTATGAGCGAGCGCGGGCCCGCTCCGCTGCAGGACGCGATGCTGATAGCCGAGCCCACTCCGTTCCGGCGGGTGGTCAACATCCGCCTGGGGCCGGGTACAGGCACGGTTTTCCTCAACGGAAAGCCGTGCCAGTCCCCGGCTTTGTCCGTCTACGACGCAGCCGGGCGCGAGGTCAGGAAGCTACCTTTTCGGCTGAGCGCGACCTGGGACGGACGAGACGACGGCGGGCACTTGCTTCCCGCGGGTGCGTACTTCATCGAAGCCCGCACGCAGTACGAGCGCAGGCAGGTCAAGGTTTTGCTCGCTCGGTAGCCCCTGGCGCTTGGCCGGGAGCGGTGTCCCGTCCCTTGTCAACGCCGTCGCCGCACCGTAGCCAGGGACCCGCAAAGGCACATGCCCAAGGCCGGCTCGGCGCCATCGGTCCGCGTCCAAGTGCCGGATTCTGCCGAGGAACTTCCCAAGTCTCCGGCGCAGGACGTGCGCCGGGATTGCGGACATCACTTGCGCAATCAGTCTGAACTTGAGTCCGGACTTGAGAGAGCAATTCAATCTCGCCCTGAACCTGCACGTCACGCCGGATTTCAGTCCGCACCTGAACTCGGACTTCACTGCCGAGTTCAGCCTCGCGCTGAACTCGGAGGTAACAAGCGGATTCAGGCCGGCCCTGACGGGTGAATTCAGCCTCCAATTCATCCTTGGCCTGATGGCAGAGTTGAATCTGCATTTGGTCCCTGAAGTGACAGCCGAATTCAGCCCGGCTGTCACTTCACGATTCACGGCCAAATTCAGCCCGAGATTCAATCCCGGATTCAATCCGGGGGTGACCCTTCACTTCCCGCCTCAAGTCCTCCATCTCCCTCTGTAGTCAGCACCTATCCTCCCGCCGCCGTTGACCCGCATGAGTCTTATTGGTATCATGCGGGTGGTATGAGCCGAAGTGAAGAGATGTTCCGTTTTACAGAGGAAATGGGGCTGCGGCTGCGTGCGCTCAGACTCAAGGAAGGGCTCACTCAGCAGGAGCTGGCGGTTCTGATGGGCAGGCAGGGCAAGGGGAACCACCAGCTCATCGGCAAGGTCGAGCGAGGCCACGCGCCGTATCCTTCGCTTGGGTTTGTGGCTGACTATCTGCGGGCGTGCCGGGCTTCGTTTGCGGACATTGCTGACCTGCTTGAGGCCTATACCTCCAGGCCGACTGTCATCGAGCAGCGCGGGTACAAGCGGGTGCGGAGTCTGGCCGAGAAGTTGCCACCCAAGGTGTGGGACGCGGTGTGGCGGTTCGATGACAGGGTCGCGCGCTCAAGGCGCAAGCCTGAACCCGAGGGCAAACGGTTGAGCCGGGCCGAGGCCTACGCCCGCACCCAAGTCGCGCAGCACCGCCTCGACGGAATAGTTGCCGACGAGCTCTCCAAGGCCGGCATCAGTTCCGGCTCCACCATCGCTTTCCGTACGCGCCTGTATGCCCGGAAGCTGTGGGGCGTGTTGAATCGAACCGATGGCGGGCACAAGCGCAAGCTCAAGCTGGAGGAGCTTGACCGCTGGACGGCGGATGTCGGCCTCGCTTCGCTGCCGGTTCTGGCCTCGCTCGCGGCCGGCATAGCCGAACTCGTGAACGCTGATGAGCCCAGACCTGGCGATTGACGTCCCGGCCAGACCGACCGGGAATCTGCCGCAGGGCAGATCACTCGCCGACCTCGAACGGAGACTCCAGCGGGATTCGCGACGCTGGACGCGTTGCAGCGGCGACTCGCGGAGTCGAATGGTCCGTGCCTGCCGATTGGCCGTTGGCCACGGCCTGCACGGGCGACGGCCTTGTGCAGGGACGCGAGAAGGTCGTTCTTGCGAGGATAATCGTCTTCTCTGTCCTGGGGCCGTCAGAGTCCTGGCACCTGCCGCCTTCGGGCGTCTCGGCATTTGCCTCTCGGCTCGCGCGTCCGTCGCGCGCTGTGAGCTAACGTTCTGGCGGCAACTCGATTCCTTTGACAACGCCTCGTTGGTCAGGACAATGAGTCAATGGCAATGACCGAAAGGAGCAACGACGATGAGCAGACTGTGTCACTGGGAGATACCTTCGACTGACCTGTCGAAGTCAACGAAGTTCTATTCCTCCATGTTCGGGTGGAAGATGCAGAGCTGGTCTACCGACTACGCCATGTTCGATGTCGAGGATGGAGTCGGCGGCGGCATCGCCAAGGTGGAGAAGATGCCGGAGCCGTGCATCGACGTGTATGTCAGTGTTGATGACATTCCGGCCGCACTCAAGAAGGCCGAGGAGTTGGGCGCGAGGGTCGAACGACCGAAGACCGAAATCGGCGGCGGGATGGGCTTCTACGCCTACTTGCGTGACCCGTGCGGGTGCCGAATCGGCATCTGGTCCAAGGCCTGACCTGTTCCACCGACGAACGCACCTGTGTCATGATGCAACACTAGGCTAAGCTACAGAGGATACGAGCTTTAGGGCGGCGGCGTGAGCCGCCGTCTTCTCTCTCCGTCTCAATCCGCCATATCACCCCAGCGAAGGCCTGTTCGATAACCTTCTGTAAAACCTGCGGTTAGCGTCTCGGATGAGTCTGGCACGCGCCGTGCATAATCCTGAGCGATGTTGCACATAGTTTCGCAAGGACCGAGCAAACCGGAGGTAATGATGATATCGTTGCGTTCGACTCTGATATTCGGGGCGGTGTTGGTTGCGGCGGTGGTCGGCGTAGTTCTCCCGAACGGCCTGCGGAGGGCGGGTCTGCTGCAGGCTCAGTCGTCCATGCTCGCGGTGTCGGGGCAGCAGGCGGTTGGGCTGGCCGACCGGGTCAACGCTCTTCTGGCCAGCGATGCACCGGAGGAGCGGAGGCTGAGGGTCTTCGTCAAGAGCGCCGAGCGGTGCGTCAATGGTGACGATGGGGCCTGCCGGCAGATGGGCGAACTTCTGCTCCGGCAGCAGGAACTCGAGCGGGAGGGTCGGAGACCGCAGGTTGCAGCGCTCCTGAAGAGCGTACGCGAGGCGCGGGCGGGTGGAACGCCCGAGCCGCAGGTGCGCTCAATGGTCAGGACCGCATTGGCGAACGGGGAGCTGTCGCTGAGCGCCGAGTCTGAGTGCCGGGCCATTCGGCAGCAGATTGAGGAACTTAACCGGGAGCTAGTCGCGGAGGAGATGCTCGCGGCCGGCGGACAATCAGGGCTGATTCAAGTCAGCGCCCGCTAGTGTAGAGACACGTCCGCCTCCTTAGGGCCGGCAGTAAGGGGAACTGCCGGCCCGCGCTCTTGGCCCGAATCCGGTATTGAACCACAGGGCGCGCCTGACGCGCCCTGTGTCCTCCGTGGCCACTGTGGTTAGTCCTATCTCGGGTCCGGGGGTCGGGGCGACGATTTGACACTGCCGCTGCCCCGGCTAAGATTTCCCGTCAGCAACCCTTGAACATCATGCCATTCAACAAAAGGAGTTCCGGCCATGCGTAAGATTGTCGAATGCGTGCCCAATTTCAGCGAGGGCCGCCGGCCCGAGGTAATCGAGAAGATTGTCAATGTCATCAAGTCGGTCAACGGCGTCTCGATGCTCGACCAGGAGATGGACGCGGACCACAACCGCGCAGTCATCAGTTTCGTCGGCGAGCCGGAGGCGGTGCTCGATGCCGCATTCAAGGCGGTCAAGACCGCGGCCGAGCTCATCGACCTGAATCAGCACAAGGGCGAGCACCCGCGGATGGGCGCGACCGACGTCGTGCCGTTCGTCCCGATTTCCGGCACGACGGTGGAGGAGTGCATCGAGATGGCCAAGCGGCTGGCCAAGAAGATTGCCGATGAGCTCCTGATTCCGACCTACCTGTATGAGCTGGCCGCGACCCGGCCGGACCGCGTTGACCTGGCGCAGATACGACGCGGCGAGTTCGAGGGCCTGCGGGAAGCGATTCGCACCGACCCGGACCGGGCGCCCGACTTTGGCCGGCCCGAGCTTCACTCGACCGCGGGCGCGACCGTGGTCGGCGTGCGCGCGCCGCTGATTGCCTACAACGTGAACTTGGCGACGACCGACCTGAAGATTGCCGAGCGCGTAGCCAAGGCCATCCGGTTCCGCGACGGCGGGTTCCGCTACGCCAAGGCGCTCGGGTTCGAAGTCAAGGAGAAGGGCTGCGTCCAGGTCTCCATCAACATGACCGACTACACCAAGACGCCGCTGTACCGGGTGTTCGAGACCGTGAAGCGGGAGGCGGCGCGGTACGGCGTGAACGTCGTCGAGTCGGAAATCGTCGGGCTGGTGCCGCAGGGCGCGCTGAACGCGAGCGCGCGGTACTTCCTGCAGCTCAAC
>Ga0116202_10000880_pt1 | contig 17281 bp, 14 predicted proteins | sample LakKivw325mmetaG_FD_94479 | JGI IMG/M metagenome (GOLD analysis project Ga0116202, IMG submission 94479) | Anoxic lake water microbial communities from Lake Kivu, Rwanda to study Microbial Dark Matter (Phase II) - Lake Kivu water 325m metaG | ecosystem: Environmental > Aquatic > Freshwater >...
GTCAGGTACCAGCTCTACGGCAGCGCGAAGCACAGCTTTGCTATAGGAGCCTTTTCTAAAGCTGCCACCAAAACCCAAAATCGATAGCTGTTTGTCCATTTCAACCCCCTAGGTCCGAGTGATTTTCCAATAATTCGCAGCACCTAACTATCACTCTATGGGCTGTTAAGGCAATTGTCAAGAGTCCAGCAAACGTGCAAAAAAAATGTTCTGCAGCAATTTTATATTTATTTAACTTAATACCAGAAGCATTTTATGACTTCTTAATATTCGCATTCATACAATATAAAAGAACGAAACTCAGGAGAGGAATTATGAAGAAGTTCATTCCACTGTTGTTTTTGTGCCTGTTTGTCTTAGTTGGTCCAGCTTGTGTCTCGCTGGGACCGTCGATTGCTACCTTTGAGGCCACTCCGGCAGTGATCACCTCGGGGCAATCCACCACCCTGGTTTGGAACGTAGCGGGCGCCAGTTCGGCCTCAATAGACCAGGGCCTGGGTGCGGTTCCTGCAGCAGGCAGTCAAATCGTCTACCCTACATCAACCACCGTCTACACACTGACCGCCAGCAACATCGCAGGAACCATAACTAAATCAATCGTGGTTTCGGTTAACCCGCAGCCGATTGTAATTAATATCGATGCAAACCCGTCAGTTATTATATCTGGTTCTTCCGCAGCCTTAATCTGGAACGTCTCCGGCGCTACTTCGGCTTCAATCGACCAGGGAATAGGCACCGTGCCATTATCCGGTAATCAACTGGTGTCGCCAGCAACCACCACTACCTATACACTTACCGCCAGCGGCCCGGCAGGAACTATAAGTAAATCCGTGGTTCTCACCGTTAATGCTCCTATCGTAGCAGTATTTAATGCCGATCCCAACGTAATTGCAGTTGGACAGCTATCCAACCTGCACTGGGATGTGACCGGAGCCACCTCGGTAACCATAGACCAGGGCATTGGACCGGTCCCACCGGTCGGCGACAAAGTAGTCTATCCTTACTACACGACCACCTACACCCTGACTGCCAGCAGCAGCTGCTGCTCGGTCAGTAAGACCGCCGTGTTAACGGTCGGCAACTATTATCCTTACCAGCTGCCTTACGGGTATCCCTATGGCTTCCCGACGCCCTATCCCTATAGATACGGTTATCCGTATATTCACGGTCCGTTCATCGATATTTTCAATATTAGCCCTGGCGTCATAGGTGCTGGTGCTAATGCGCTCCTGACCTGGCACGTCACCGGGGCCAACACGGTGATTATCAGTGGCCTGGGAGCGGTCCCGGCAAGTGGTTCAGCCACGGTGACGCCGGCAGCCACCACAACCTATACCTTAACCGCCACCAATGACTTCGGGACCACTACAGCTGACGTTACCGTGCAGGTCGAATAGGCACTCAAATAATCCATACTTAACTGCATGACATCTGAACAGGGGCTTCGCGGGAATACAATCCATATGAGGCGAGAAGTCCCTGTTTTATTATTTTGGTCAGGATGTTAAACTTTTTATAGAGTATCTTATCGGTCGATCTTACCGCTTTACAGCAAGAAAATAGATAAGGTGACCAATGTAAATGTATAAGAAGATACTGCTTCCGCTAGATGGTTCTAACGCGGCTGAAATCGCTATACCTTATGTCGAGGAACTTGCAGCCAAACTGGCGGTTGATATCGTCGTGGTCAGTGTGTGTGAAACTGGCGACGATGCAAGCCACATGCATAAATACTATCTTGACCACATAATCGACCAGATAGGACGAGATATCAAAGCCTTTGCGCCTGCTAGAAAAATAGAAATTCACAGCGATGTCCTCGAAGGCAAGCCTGCACAGCAACTGGTGCGCTTCGCCGAGGAAATGAACGTAAGCCTCATAACTATGGCAAGTTACGGCTCATCCGGCCGTGAAACGAAACTATTGGGCAGCATAGCCATGAAGGTCCTCTGGTCGACGGCGCGACCGGTCCTGCTAATCCGAAAACCAGCCAGTGACGCTCTGATTAAAGATAAAAAACTAATAAGGAAGATTTTAGTTCCCCTGGACGGCTCGAAAACCGGAGAAACAATAATCCAGTGCGCCAAGCCTCTGGCGAGGGCGCTGGAAGCTGAACTGGTCTTGTTTCAGGCTTTAGAGCCGCTAAGAACGGTGGCCGGTTTTGAGACGGTAACCTCTTACTCAATTCCTCAAAGTACGGAAAGCATAAAGGCTGCTGTTAAAGAATACCTGACTGCCGTCGAAAAGCCTCTGCGGGAAAAAGGGATTAAAACTTCCTTAGAGATAGTTTGGGGTTCGGCGGCGGAACGAATCATCGAATATTCGGAAGCGAACACTGACCTGGTAACCATTTCATCTCACGGACTTTCGGGAGTAGGCAGATGGGTGCTGGGCAGCGTTACTGAAAAAGTACTGCAGGTTGGGGATAAACCAGTACTCGTGGCACGGCCGATTAAATCGTGATCGACCTTAATCGCGTAAACTGTCCAGATTTTATTAAATCGCATGAGTGAAAAAACCGATCATCCACAGGCTCTCGGACTTCGTTCCTTACCACATCGGCAGGTGATGATAACGCTGGCCGGTGTACTGATGGCCATATTTCTAAGCTCATTGGACCAGACCATCGTCAGCACGGCTATGCCGCAAATTATTGCCGACCTCGGCGGATTTACCCACTATACCTGGCTGGCTACAGCTTATCTGGTTACATCCACTGTGGTCCTGCCGATTACCGGTAAGCTGACCGATATGTACGGCCGAAAGCACTTTTACACCGCCGGAACCACCATCTTCATCGTGGGCTCTTTAATGTGCGGGCTGAGCCAGACTTTGGCGCAGATTATCATCTTCCGCGCAATTCAGGGCATAGGTGCCGGAATAATGATGGCCAACGCTTTCACCGTTATCGGCGACCTTTTTCCGCCAGCCGAACGCGGTAAATATCAGGGTTACGTAAGCGCCGTATTCGGGATATCAGCCGTTATCGGGCCGTCACTCGGCGGATTCATTACCGATACATTTTCCTGGCATTGGATTTTCTTTATTAATATCCCACTGGGCATCATTGTTATATTGCTGTTCGCCCTGTTCTTCCCTAACTTCCGACTTGACACCATGAGGCATCGGATTGACTGGGCCGGCATAACCACTCTGGTGGTTATATTAATACCACTGCTTTTAGCACTTTCCTGGGGAGGAACCGAATACCCCTGGATTTCGTTTCCGGTGATTTCTTTACTTGTTCTATCGATCGCAGCAGCGGTAGTTTTTCCCATAATAGAACGGAGAAGCGAAGAGCCCATCGTCCCGCTGGAAATTTTCAGAAACCCCATTGTGGCCGTATCGGTACCCATAATCTTTCTCACAGGCTTTACCATGTTCGGCAGCATCATAATAATTCCTTTATTCTTTCAGGGCGTACTGGGTCTATCGGCGACTCAGAGCGGCAGTTTTTTAACACCCATGGTGCTCGGCCAGGTGTTCGGCAGCTTCGGGTCCGGTCAGGTGCTGGCGCGCACGGGCGGCCATTATCGAATTCAAGGAGCTGTCGGCCTGGCGTTAATGATAATCGGGCTGGGCTTACTAACCAGGATTACACCCAATACAAGCTTTGGACTCGCTGCCGTGGATATTATCCTGGTAGGTTTTGGGTTGGGCATCACGTTACCCTTGTATACGATAGCCCTTCAAAACGCCGTTCCGTACAACATCCTCGGTGCGGCTACCTCTGCAGTTCCATTTTTCCGCTCTATGGGCGGTGCTGTAGGCTTGGCCATACTCGGTTCGGTTATGACCGGCCGCTTCACTACCGATTTTGTGGCCAAGCTGCCTGAAACCATCAAGACATTAATCCCACCTCAAATATTATCCCTAATAGCGCATAACCCGGAGGTATTGGTCAGCCCGCAGGCACAGACTCAGTTGCAAAACCTGCTGACCCAGGGACCGCAGGGTTCGGCACTCTACCAGCAAACTATCGGCATACTGCGCCAGGCGTTGAACGCCGGACTGGCTGAAGTATTTTTAATAGCACTGATTATCACCGTCCCGGCTTTCATCATCAACTTCTTCCTTAGAAAAATTCCTCTCCGTAAGGAACATGCGCTCGCCGAAGATTCCAAGTCGACAGATAATTAGAACTCATCAGCAGTGTCGCTGAACTGCCATGGCGTGGTAAAATGGAATTTGTTTGGATTCTGGTGGCCTGAGCATCTTAACAACTTCCGTTAAAAATAAAGGCTGCTTAAGGAGAAAAATGAAAATAAGAGACATTATGACCTGGAGCGTGGTTACCGTAGCGAGCGACACACCCATAATGGAAGCCCGAAAAATCATGAACGCTCATAATATCCGCCGTTTAGCGGTCGTCGACAAAGGAAAACTGGTTGGCATGATAACCCTCGACGGCATTACTCGCGCCAGCCCATCACCGGCAACGAGCCTGAGCGTTTGGGAAATCAATTATCTTCTGGCACAAATGAAGGTTAAAGACATAATGTCGAAAAGCCTGGTTACGGTCAGCCCGGACGCGACCGTTGAAAGCGCAGTGGCTCTGGCACAAAGCAAAGGTGTCGGTGCCCTGCCAGTTATGGAAGACGGGTCTCTGGTAGGCATAGTGACCACCGATGATTTCTTCTACAAAATCCTGAATCCCATGCTGGGTATAGGTAAACCGGGCATCAGATTATTGGTCCACAACTGCGGTACGCCGAAGTGCATTCAGCAGATAATGGAGATTATGGAGGTCATGGCGGTTGTTGGGAAAAATAAAGTAAAGATACTTGCTGTACACAGTATGCCAACCGCTAATGAGGAACAACCTGACCTGGTATTGCATCTTGAGAACGCTGACCCGGACAGAATTATTAAAGTGTTGGCAGACAGCGGTTTTGCGGCAGAGGTCAGAAAACGCTAATGACGCATATCGGGCAGGCGTCAGGAGATAGGATAGTAAATTATTAATGAATAGAGCCGCAGTACTATACTCTACCAGAACCGGTACTACCGAAATAATGGCAGTGGCTATAAGGGTCGGATTAACCGAGGCTGGAGTCGAGGTTACTTTAAAAAAAGTAGAGAAGGCAAAGAAGGCCGACCTCACCCGCGCTGACGCCATAGTTCTCGGCTGCCCCACCTATTACGATGACCTGCTGCCTTCGATGAAGACATTCCTTTTTGATATTCGAAAGCTGAACTTAAAGGGGAAAATTGGTGCTGCTTTCGGACCCTATTCCTGGAGCGGCGAGTCCGTGCAGATGATCATCGAAACTATGAAGCATATACTTCAGATGAACGTTATAGAGCCGGGCTTGAAGCTGCTGCAGAGACCGGAAAAAAGCGACATAGAAACCTGCGTGGAATTCGGCAGGACCATCGCCCGGAAACTTCAAGAGGTAAAAAGCGGCGGCGAACCCAAGGTTAAAATCGGTTGAATTCAACAGAACTACAAACTATTTATCAGCAGGTCCGCACTATGAACTACTTTAATTTTGCTATGCCTCTTGTCCAGCCCGCCTCTAAGTTGCAGGACACAGGGCAGGCAGTTTGTCACAACTGTGTCCACACCGGTAGCTTCGATGTTGTCCAGCTTTCGCTTTAGAATTGATTTCGACAGCTCCGGATAGCTGAGTACAACGTGCCCGCCGAACCCACAGCAGGCGTCGGCATCCGCCATTTCTACTATCTCGAATCCTTCCCGCTTGAGCAATTTTCGCGGCTCATCGAAAACGCCCAGACCTCGTTTCAGGTGACACGGGTCATGATAGGTGACTTTTTGGTTTGATAGTGTTTTTTCCGAGCGCGACGGGGTCAATTCCAGTATCAGTTGGGACAAATCTCGAACCTTGCCAGCCAGGGCCTTTGCCCGCCGGTTCAACTTCGTGTCATTAGCCGTCAAGGCCAAATATTCTCGCTTTATCACATTGGCACAGCCCGGACAAACAGTGGCAATGAAGTCCGGTTTCATCTCTTCCAGTGCCGCGATATTTGTCCTGGCCAGACTCAAAGCGGTTTCCATGTCGCCGGCAAAATAGGCCGGCGCGCCGCAGCAAGCCTGCTTCTCCGGATAATACGGTTGGGCGCCGCACTTTTTCAGGAGCTGCATAGCCTGCTCACAGGTTTCGGGATAGGCATAGCTACCGACGCAGCCGGAATAAAAAGCCACTCCGGGCTTATCCGTTCGGCCGGGTGACGAATATCCCTTAAGCCTTTCGCCCAGAGGTCTACGTGACAATGATGGTAGGCTGATAGTCTGGGTCAGAGATTTCAGTGAGCCCGGAAGCCGCCGTATCATGAGGTCGTTATCAACGAAAGGCTGTTGCACATAGGAGCCAATCTTAATTAGCCTATCGAACGTCGGCTGGTTCTTTAGAACCCTGCCATAAGCCATCTTGCTCAGCCAGGGCAAGCCTTTTTCCCGCGCCAGTCCGGTTTTAAGTGCAGTGATCATCCGCGGTATATCGATTCGAACCGGACAGGCGTCTCTACAGGCCATGCAACCAAGACACAGGCTGGCCACCTCCTCCGCCTTCTGTGCACTGTGCAGAAAAGCAGTTAGTATGGCGCCTATACCTCCCTGATAAATATGGCCGTAGGTCTGCCCGGCAACTGAGGCAAAGACAGGACACACATTCAGGCAGGTGCCACACTTTATGCAATATAGCGCCTCTCTAAAGTCATCGGTTTCCTGCATCTGCCACCGCCCGTTGTCCACCAACACGATGTGCACTTCACGCGGGCCTCCCGAACCGGTGTGCACTGAACCGGGAATAGCATCGGTGCGACTCGGTCCGGTAATGTGCGACACGTATACCGGCATTTTCATGCCGTTGGTGCATCGGCTGAGCAACCTTAATATGGCGGCGGCATCGTTCCAACCGGAAACTATCTTTTCATAACCAACCATGGCCACATGTACCGGCGGCATGGTCGTGGACATACAACCGTTTCCCTCGTTGGTAACCACAATCAGCGATCCCGTCTCTGCTAGCGCAATATTGGCCCCGGACATTCCCATATCGGCCTGTATATACGTCTGACGCAAGGCTTCACGCGACGCATCTAGCAGTATCTGCGGTTCGATCCCTATATTCCGTCCAGTTGCTTTTGATACCAACTCGGCCACCTGTTCGATCGTCTTGTGTACCGCGGGGCCGACCAGGTGTGCCGGTCTTTCATTAGCCAACTGGACTATCCACTCGCCGATATCCGTTTCTGTTACCGAGATGCCGGTTTTCTCCAGATGCTCTCTTATCCCGATCTCCTCGCCGAGCATAGACTTCGATTTAACGACATGTTTGACTCCGTGTTCCCGTGTAACCATAGATATGTAGCCACAGGCGTCCTCAGCGTCTTCGGCCTCGTAGACGATGGCGCCGGCTTTGGTAGCCTGCAATTTAAACTGGCCCACGAGGTCAGGCAGATTAGCAATAGAAGTTTCCTTGACGCGGCGGATCTCGCTGCTCAAGGCTTCGAAATCGAGATTGGCAAAAGTTATTTGACGGACGTATTTGATAAGCCCCAGAAGCCTGGTAAGAGCGGTCTGCAGATTTTCATCCGCCAGCGCTTTGTGCACCCGCTCGGCCATAGCCCGGCTCATTCAGCACCTCTTTTAACGGGCTTATTAATGACTATTATGTACTCCTCGGCAGGGCCCTGGGCCCGGGCCAGCACCGCCCCGGGTATATCCGCCGTCGTATTTCTACCGGTGATATAAGTAATATAAGCCGGCATTACCTGGCCGGTGCTACTGGGGTTGCTCGTTTGGATTTTACCGAAGACGTCTTCCAGCGAGGAAACCACATTATTCCCTTCAACAAGGGTAACATGTATACGGGGCAAAACGGCAACCAGACGCGTAACTCCCTCGTTTCCGGCCACGACGAGCGACCCCGTTTCAGCTATAGCCGCGCTGGCTTCGGATATGCCCAGGTCAGCCTCTACGCATCTTTGTCTTAGAAACAGGTTAGCCGCATCCAGCAGTGCCCGGGGTTCGTTATCCAATTTCTGTCCCGTCGCCTCGGAAATAAGCTCCTGCATGTACCCAATCGTCTTTTTCCCCGAAGGTTTATCACCCGACAGCTGCGATAACCACTCCTTTAAATCTGTTTCGACTATGCTGATACCTTCCTTCGCCAGGCGTTCTCTTAATTTTATTGTATTCGCGATTTCGGATTTCGATTTTACTGCAGTTTTCACATTTTTCTCTTGAATCATTTTCAGTAAACAGACACCGGCATCTTCAGCACTCGACGCCTCGTAGACCTTGGCGCCTGCCTTGCTCGCTTCTTCTACGAAGGCAGCTACAGGATTTGTAACTTCAGCACTCATTTTCGTCTAAATACAAAACTCTTACTAAGCGGCTGACAAATATTGAATAGTGCCATCGGGAATCACTGCCACCCGGGCACCGTTGGGATAATCGTCCCTTAAAGTCGCCAGTGCCTCGGGCCATGTCCTGGCCCGTATCGTATCCGGTATCGCTATCCAGTCAGTGGCTGACTTCTCATACTGTGGGGATAATAACACAAATTTTTTTATCCAGGGCAGCCGAAAATTGATGGCACTGAACAAACGTCCCCGTACTTCCTTGCCAAAGCTGCCCAGCAGGTAGTGTACTACCTGGCCGGCAGGACAGTCCATTATGAGCACCAAGTCCCCACCCCTTTCCATCAGCAGTTGCATGCCCATAATCAAACCGACCACCGCCTCACTGCCTTTGCCGTAAGTATTGACCACAGCCACATCCACCCCTTTAACGGGTTTCGTGGCGTAGTGCCGCGCTGCAAATTTAACTGTCTCGAAGTATTCGGCCTCCGGCTCGCCGGTGAAGACGGCGCAGGGCTCAGCACTGCCGTTGACTACAGTATCGATTTTGAAGTTCAGACCTATTATCCTAGCGGCTTCATTGAAATCATTGACCATAGGGTTTTCCAGGTAGTTGCCTGGGCCGACAGTATTTCCTCTCCCGTTTTCCCTGGCTGCAATTTCAAGTTTGTGGAAGGCCTCTATGGACTCGATGGAAGCTACACCCGGTAGAACAATCTTGCCCCCACCACCGAAGCCGCTTTGAGGGTGAGGAATAACCGAGCCGATGCCGATTTTCAAATCGCAGCCCATGACCTCGGAATTGACGCTTAGCTTTGTCCTCTGCGAAGTCTGTCCCACGTAGGTGCAGTTCTCATAGATATTGTGATTGTAGACCGGGAACCGGTCCATTATTTCAGCTCCGAGCTTCTTGCGGAAGTCATGATAAGAATGTGCCCCATGGGCTCCCGAGGCACAGACAAATCGAATAGCCTCATCCGGAATATCGGCCGATTGAAGTTCATTAAAAACGTAGGGCATCAAATCAGCTACCCGGGTCGGACGGGAAATATCGTCGAAGATTACAGCTGCCTTCTTTTTACCTTTAGCCAGTTCACTTAGCCGGGGGCTGCCGATGGGATTATCAAAAGCAGCCCTTATCTTTCGCGGAGTTAGCCGGGCCGCATTATGCCCACCCATGAGGCATGGAACCACCTCCCAGGATTCGGGAAAGCTCAGTCGTAATTTCCCCTCCTGGTACCACATCTGCCTGGGGACGGCAATTGACTTAGAATTCATAGTTTTTCAGATTTCTTATTCGTGGTTGGATAGCTCGACGATGGTTACCCCGGTGCCCCCTTCACCCCAATCACCCAATCTGAATGACTTAACTAGAGGATGTTCCGCCAATGTCTCATGCACAACCTGTCGCAGGACTCCGGTCCCTTTTCCATGAACGATACGCACCCACGGCAGCCCGGCCATAAAGGCAGAATTAAGATAACGGTCGAGCTTGGGCAAAGCTTCATCAATTCTCATGCGCCGTATACGCAATTCAGAATCAACCCCCATCAAACCAACCTTTCGAAGCGCAGACGCAGGACCTGCTTAGTCTTATCCGTAACCTTCACCCTGTTGTCGATTCGCCAACCGACTACCCAAAGAATTTGTTTGTCGGAACTTACGAGCGGCACCCGGTCGCGCCAGTCTACTGGGATTTTAGCATCGACCATAAAGTCTTGCAGCTTCTTAGCCTGGCGCATACCCAGCGGTTGAAAGCGGTCGCCGGGTTTCCGGCCCCTTATCATAAGTTTGCGGCCAGCCTTTTCCAGGTCAAAGCTGGCAGTTAATCCATTGTCGCTTATTGGCACTTGGCTTAATACCTCGGCACTAATGCGCCAGCCAGCGGCATCGGTCTCTCCTGGAACATTTATAACGGTCGAACCGGGAATCGGAGACCAGGGACATACGGATGTCCGGCTTGTCGTCACAATCAGTCGTCCGTATTCCGTTGACAGAGTTAAACCATCGGGCAGTCTAAATTTCTTCCCGGCCGGTTTGTTCAGAAGTTCAATCATGGCCTCGATATGGTCGGCCTGGACATCTTTGAGGTCGCCGCGAAGCTGTTCAACTACCATTCTGAAGACCTGTCTTTGGATGGCAGTTGGTAAAGGAAGTAACGTGTTAACCTCCAGGTAGATGGCATCGCCTTCCCTGTGAGCCAGGCCTGGCCACAGTAAACGAGCCTGTTGCTCAATAAAGGCGATGTCGTCCCCAGCGATTTTAGCCAGTCGAAGTAGCGCCTTATCGATCGCTGGATTATAGCTTCTAAGCATCGGCAGCAGTTCCAGCCGGACGCGGTTTCTCAGAAAAGAAAGCGATTGATTCGAGGAGTCCTTGCGTGGTGACAGCCGGTGGCGACGGCAATAGCTGATAGTTTCTTGCCGGGTTGTTCCGAGCAGGGGGCGGACCACCTCAATAGGTCCTCCATTTTCCCCGAAATTAAGCACGGAGCGGGCACGAAGGCCGCTGAGCCCTGCGGTACCCGTCCCCCGCAGCAGATGCAACAGAATCGTTTCTACGTGGTCATCGCCGGTATGGCCTGTGGCTACTGACGCTGCTCCTGTCCCGGTGGCAACTTCCGCTAGAAAGCAATAGCGCACTTCGCGAGCGGCTTTCTCTAAAGAGCAGCGCTTATTGTCCCTATAAATGGCCACATCTCGCCGCTCCATCGTTGCCGGCACGTGAAGCTTTTGTGCCAAATCCGAAACATAGGCAGCGTCTTTATTCGATTCATTGCCACGCAGCGAATGGTTTAAATGGGCGACGTGCAACTCTACACCCATCTCATGTCTATGCCGCGCCAGCATATGCAGCAGGCAGGTGGAATCGGCGCCTCCGGACACCGCCACCACCACTTTATCCCCGGTTGAGATAAGGCCGTTTCCACGTATGTACTCGATGACTCTTTGTTCGAGTGTTTTTTCTCTCCCAGCCACTTCAGTCCTCTTTTAAATGGCAGATGTCGCCCAAAGAAACCATGCGAGCCTTTACGTTGTCGAATTCGATGATGCTGATGCTGCCGTTCTGGACCCGGAGTCGTTCAATGGTCGTAATCGGCCATCCCAGCGCTTTACATATAGCCGCCACGCAGGTAAAAAAGTGGCTGACAACCACCACATTGCCATTGTCCTGGCTTCCCTTTATTTTTTCCATAACCGTCCAAACGCGGTCGGCCAGCTCGATAATGCTCTCGCCACCAGGCAACTTTTCCGAACCCTTCCCCTCACGCCAGTTCAGTAAGAACTGGCCGAAGTTCGCGGTTAGCTGGACAATTGGCACACCTTCCAGATCTCCCACTTCCATCTCTCTCAAATCCGGCTCTATTTGCACGGTCAACGGGTGGTATCTGGCAATTGCCTGCGCTGTTTCCAGAGCGCGTTTCAGGGGACTAGAGTAGATGGCGCTGATGTCCATGCCCTTGAGTGCCAGCCCCACCCTGGCAGCCTGGTCCTTACCGGTTTCGCTGAGTTCGGTATCGCTGCTGCCGCCTTGAATCCGCCTTTCCTGATTCCAGGCGGTCTCACCATGTCTAATCAGAAATAACCTAATCGTTGCCTCCTTACATTCTTTGCCACCGCAAGAATCCTCTCCTCGCCTTATACGCCGATGTGTCAGTCGAATAGATTTATCGGACTATCTCGCAGTACTCGTTGAAATGATCTTTTGTCCCTGTAAGACCTTATGAATTATAGCGCCTGGCCAAGTTTACCCGCTTAGTATAAGACGGATGGTCGTAAAATAACAGTTCCACCCACCGGCCGGGGTCGGCTACACTCAAATTCTGATTGGTCAGCCGGGTCATCGCTGATATAAAGGCCTGTGGATTAGCCGATAATTCCAATGCAGCTTTGTCCGCCTCGGTCTCTGCCAGCCGGCTGTAAGCATTCGTCAAGGGACTAACTGCTACGGATAGAGCGCCTACAAATAGGAATAGTAATGGCAATCCCGCGGCATCGGCAGGACCTTGAAAACCAAGGGGGACAACAGTGGCTTTTAAGACCAGATTCGCCAAGTATAGGCCTAGAAAAATCATAGCTGCCTGTATCGCCATAAGCTTGGGAATATCTTTGTGGAGATGGTGCCCCAGTTCGTGGGCCAGCACGACCTCGATCTCGTCAGCGGCATATTTCTGGAGCAAGGTATCCGTCAGTACGATCCGTCTGGTGCGCCCCCAGCCAGCCAGCATGGCATTGGCCGTGGTGCTTTTAGTACTCAAATTTATAGTGAACACGCCCAAAATTTTGGTCCGTGCCCGCTTTGCCAGATTCATAAGCCTGTTTTTTAGCTTTCTATCGGCCAGAGGCTCCAGCTTAAAGAACATGCTCAGCAGTAACGTCGGCGTTAACCGCGATAGAAGTAAGCTCAGCAGAAACAAGATAGTGGCCGACCACAACCACCAGCTATTCGGTAAGCTGACCAGCAGCCAGTAAATTAGAACCACCACCGCCAGGCCAAGCAAGAAACTCAAAGCCGAGGCTTTGGCTCGGTCAGCCAGCCAGCCTCTAAATTTTTGGTGTGACAAACCGTATCTGTGCGACAGGACAAATCCCTGGTAATAGTTAATCGGCATTAAAATTATGCCCGTGCCGGCCATCAAAATGGTAAAGTACAGGGCAGATGCCCAGGGTTGAGGGAAGTCCAGTAAATGGCTGAGTTTAAGCGACAGGCCACCGAAAATGAGTACCAGAAGTACAGCCGCCACTATTGCCGTCTGCGTTAAGGATAGCCGGCGTGCCTCCCGGGCTAATTGCCTGGCCAGCTTTTGTCGTCTGTAGTTTAAACGGGCCTCTGATGATGGCATATCTAACTCCGGCCGAGAGTCAGTCCAATACTATATTTGTGCGATGGATGTATCTCGGGTGTTTAGTGAAACCAAGAGCCTTGGTCACCTGCTCCGGCCTGCCGGCACCTTTCTCATCGCAGCGCAATCTCATATCCAGGGTACAAATCGTATTACGACAATCAATAAGGCGGAGGCTCTCCACCAGCGCCCGTAAATTATAATATCGCTCGCCAGTATCCCGGTGATGGTGCCACGCCAGTTCTTTTTTAGACAGGAATGATTCCAGCTCTGCCTCAACTTCCCCGGTTGCTTTTTCCGTCTCAACCTCGACCTTGTAGTCCACGAACTTAACTTGCGACTGAAGAGAGGGAACGTTTAGGCCGACTGGCCAGACATCAAGTAAAATAATACCACGCGGCAACTGTTCTTCTATCCAGGCCTTAAACGACTGTGGAGAAACCCACCTGGAGAGGGAAATGTCCATCAGTTCGGCCTCGCTGGTGACGCCCACCAGCAGTGGAGCTGCCAGAGCAATGTGTGGATGAGGAGTGAAACCCTCTGAATAAACTAGCGGCATCCCTGCGCGGCGTAGTGCCCTCTCCCACAACCGCATCAAGTCTAAGTGTGACAGAAACTTGAGTTCTTCACCACGACTAAACTTTAGGCGCAGGCGCTGCATCCTTTTCCCTGGTTATCTGAATCTTCTCTATCTTCCGGCCCTTCATCTGGGATATGACTATCTTCAGGTCTTTGTATTTTAATTGCTCGCCCTGCTTTGGGATCCGCCCCAGATGGCTCAGGATAAAACCGGCTACGGTCTCATAGTCACCGGTAGGCAGGTCCAGCTCCAGTTCCTCATTGGCATCCTCGACTCTTACGCCGCCATCTACCTCACAAGTATGTGCATCGACAGGCACAAAGTCCTTTTCCTGGCCGGCCAACTCGTCACCTATAACGCCCATTATCTCTTGCGTTAGCCTTTCCAAAGCGGCTACACCGGATACACCCCCATACTCATCGACCACCGCCACCATGTGGTAATTATTGTCCCTCATCTCTGCCAAAAGCTCGCCCAGGCGCTTGGTCTCAGGCACAAAATGCACCGGGCGTACCAGTTCGTCTATGGGGCTGTCCGGACCCAGGGTTTTATTAGCCTCCGCCATTAATACGTCTTTAATTGATAAAATGCCGACCACGTTATCGGTAGTCCCTTTGTAAACCGGAAAGCGGGAGAAAGGATATTGTTTATAAATTTCCTGAAAGCCGGACAGGGTCGTACCCTGCCTTATCCAGGTAACCTCTGTGCGGGGCTGCATTACCTCGCTGACCGGCCGGTCAGCGAACTCGAAGGTGTTGTGTAACATCTCGGCTTCTTCCTGTTCCCACACCCCCTCGGCTTCGCCGACGGTAATAGCCGTCTGGAATTCCTCTTCGCTGATCGTAGGCCGTATACCTGGTTCTCCCGCCAGCCTGCTGAAGCGAAGGCCGATATGGTTCAGTACATAGACAAACGGATATAGTATTGTTGATATGATCTCTATGGGTCGGGCATACGCCATGGCTATATTCTCGCCGTAGCGAGCCGCCAAGCTCTTAGGAATAAGCTCGGCAAAAATGAGAGTCAATATGGTAATTACAATGGTCGCGATGGCTACCCCCAGATTCTCCTGCCACAAGGACACAGCCATTACGGTTCCCAGGGTGGCCACTGCTGTCTCAAAGAAATTTATGCACAGCAGGACGGTAGCCAGAAATTTTTCAGGTTTGTCCAGAATACGGGCTACGATTGCAGCCCTGGGATGTTTGGTACGTATGAGGTGTTTAAGGCGCAGCCTCTGCATGCCTATAAAAGCCGTCTCCGCGCTGCAGAAAAAAGCGGCTGCCGCCAGAGAAACCAGAAATAATATTAAAAATAGACCGTTAATGCCGTCCATATATAGCCGGGCCGTCAAACGGCCAGGCAGTCCGTACCATGATAGCATCGGCAACCCATCGTGTCAAAAGTGCCTTGCGATTATATATGACCGAATAAAAAGGGGTTATCTGCCTTTCTTCTCGTAGTCCGGACACCAGATGGCATTGGGACGCTCCGGGTGGTGGCAGGCATTTGGATAGTCCCATTTGCAACTATCGCATAATACAATGTTCATACCCAGCATCCTCTTGATACGTATTTTAGTCCTATCTGTCCACGTCCAGGCCAGTTTCTTCTTTGTAGACATCGAGTCAACTAATAATAACAAACAGCTAGTCTCACGGCAAAACCAGTCAGGATTGTTAACCTGCCCGCGAATTACTATAATTGCGCATTACCTGTAAAAATCCATGCATATGAAAATAGTCAGTAAAAGTCTCATTGGCATCGTCGTGCTATTTACCGTCCTAACTGCGACCCTGCTGTTATTCGGTGGTGCTGCAGCCACCGATAAGGACTACCACTACCAATCGATAAACGTCGATATCAGCATATTAGAAAACTCAGATTTGCGTATCAGAGAAGTTCAAACGTTCAATTTTACGTCAGGTGATTTTCACTATGGTTACCGGTGGATACCCACAGACAGACTTGTATCCATTGATGGCGTAGAGGTACTGGAAGGTGACCGTCAGTACCCATATAATCCGGCAGTTAAAGACTGGATTACCACCCGTCAAGAAACTGGAGGGTCACCCGGTGGAGATACATATGCGTACTCCACCTGGATAGAAGGCAACAAATACTGGATAGGCTGGTGGTTTCCGGAAACCAGCAGCGGAGGTCGGGTAATTAACCTAAAGTATACCGTTCATGGAAGCCTTCGTATCAACTCGCCCGATGACCAGTTGTACTGGAAGGCCATCTTCAGCGGCCGGGATACCTATGTGGAGTCAAGTGAGGTATTAGTACACCTGCCTGAACCCGTTCCGGCTGCCAAGTTGTCGATCTATAGCTACGGTGTGCCCGCTACTTCCCGGATATTAGATGACCAAACGATTGAGTTCACCACAGGTTACATATCGGCCCCCGACGAACTGGAAATACAAATCTTCTTCCCTTACGGCCTGGTCAGTGGAGTGCCGTCGCCATGGCAAATAAAGTTGGAGAAACAGGAAATCTATGATCGAGACACAAAACCGATAGTCAATCTATCACTTATGGTATTTGGCCTGGTGGTAGTACCTCTGCTCGGTGTCCTATGGATAAGCCGTGCCTTTATGCGCCGGGGAACCGTCCCTAAGCCTGCCTACGAACCGCAATCTCAATACTCTCCACCGGGCGATTTGCCTCCAGCGCTTGTAGCTCTGGTAACCTCGGGTAGAGCAAGGCCAAGCGCGCTTTCCGCCACCATCTTCGATCTGGCCAACAAGGGCATACTCGAAATAGTCAAAACGGAAAACCAGCGATTATTCGGAACGCGGAAAGATATCATGCTCATAAAAGACAGGGACGGCGAGAAATATCCTTTCGAGGAAATGGTTACTCGGACTCTGGCCGGCTCCGATGGCAAACTGTTTTCCGAGCAGGCCGTAAGGCATCCACAGCTATTGCAGGAATTTTCTCGTTTCGTAGAGAGCGAGGCTGTTAAACAAAAGTTATTCCAGGAGGAACCTTCACGCTCAATCCAGCGTCTAGCGATGCCCGGAATACTGATTGTGGTATCCTCAATGATCCTGGGAATAATGCTGTTTATCCTCCTATTCCAATACGCTGAAATGCTATTTGTCCCCTTTGTCACCGGTGTTCTAGTCGGTATAACGGCCATAGGTTTATCTTCCAGGATGCCAAGGTTGACCAAAGAGGGTAGCGAACAGAGGGCCAAGTGGAGAGCCTTCGGAAAATATCTCAAACAAATAGCACGCAACAGACAATTGGCCACCGATAATATGAGCTATTGGGACTCCTATTTCGCCTATGCTGTGGTTTTTGGTATAACCCAGAGCTGGATTAATCAGTTCAGCGACCTCGATGCCCCAACGCCGGTCTGGTTTTATACAAGTTCTATGGACCACGGTACCAGCCCTGCATTGACATCGGCCCCATCGTTGAGCTCGATAGGCGATGCATTTAGCGGCATGGTAAACATGGTTAGCGGCTTTTCCGGAGGAGGCAGTAGCGGAGGCAGCGGAGGAGGTGGAGGAGGAGGTGGA
>Ga0116202_10000882_pt1 | contig 17267 bp, 17 predicted proteins | sample LakKivw325mmetaG_FD_94479 | JGI IMG/M metagenome (GOLD analysis project Ga0116202, IMG submission 94479) | Anoxic lake water microbial communities from Lake Kivu, Rwanda to study Microbial Dark Matter (Phase II) - Lake Kivu water 325m metaG | ecosystem: Environmental > Aquatic > Freshwater >...
GCTCCGGATATTATCGCGGAAACCTCTCGTTTTTAAAAGGATCAAGGGGCAAAAATCAAAAGGTTCTAGCCCTCAAGAGTACAAGCCTCAGCCGGCGGGCGGAAGCCGGAGGCCGAACCATAGTGGCCGACGTAGCCCGAGACATCGCGGGCGCCGAACTCGACCCGGCCGTCGTCGAACCTGAAGTACGGGGCCCGGGAGAAACCGCCATCGCCGTCAGGACTGTATTCAGCTCCAGGGCAATCAATCCAGAGATCATTTAAGTCCATCAACCGTTCAGGATGGGTAAGCAACATAATGCCAATAGTGAACGGATCGAGACCGAATTCGCTTCCCGGCATGACCTCAAGGGCCCGCCTTACCGAACGACCGGCATGACGCAGGCCGAATTGGGCCGGAATGACTATGATGTCATAATCGGCTTGCTCATGGTAATAAGCTTCAAAAGCTTCAGCGGTCTTTTTGCTTAGACGCAGATACTGCGGACCGAGCCGACCGTCGCGGTAATTATAGAACTGACCGCGGGTTTTCTTGATCATATTGAATATGATTTCGACGGCTTCGCCATAGGTCGGGGCGACCTTGTCCCATCTGGGGATAGCGAAGTATCCTTCGGCGTTTTCCGGCAGGGGTTGTTCAGCTAATTTTTCGTTGGCGTAACCGATGCCCGAAAAAAGTTCGCGCAGGCGATTAGTCTGTTCGGTGATGCTTTTGGGCTTGTAGCCGGAGAGGTAGCCATAATTCGATTTGACTTCCTCGTCGGCGAACTGATTTGAGATTGAAAGCCTTGTGACAGAGGCCACAATGTCGTCTGAGAATTCGTCGCCTCTTTCGATAAAGCGCTGGAATCTGTCTTTGCCGAGATTTTTGATTTTTTCCCATGCCCGGTCAGCGGCATCCTCGACAAAGCGGCGATACTGTTTTTCTTGACCTTTGGTGATTTCTTCTTGACCTTTGGTGATCGAACTCATGTCGTCATCCTCCATATTTAATTACCAGAAATGGCTCTGGCAGCCTTTGTTAAAGTTCAATTTTATCTGATAATTATAGCGAATTTGCTTGTACTTGTCAAGACTAGAAAAATATGCCATAATAATAGCGGAATTAGGCTAATGTCCAATAATCCAAGGATTATCGGCGCCGAAACTTCTCTTCTTAGAGAAAAACAGCCGGAATTCCGGAGATTAAGGTTTCCGGAAGAGTGCTGTTCTAAAGGAGATACTGCTTGCCCTTATTCAGCGCGGGTTCCCTCGGGGATGCCGCCGGATAAAATTCAGGGCCGAGAAGATATAAGCCGCTTTCAGGGCGGCCATAAATTTCCAGGCCCGGTGACAAAGGCGGATAAGGGCAATGATCCTGACGGCGATGGCGATTTCTCCCAGGCCCCTAACTTCAAGTTCAACGACGGCCAGGTCAAGTTCGACGCCAACGATGTCTCGAACTACAACGACAACTATGGTTCGGCCTCCGGCTTCCGCCCGAAGTCTCTCCTGACAGACAAAAGAGTGCTTAGTTATAAGCGCTCTTTTGCTTAAATAATCTTAATTGACTTCATCCAGCCGCCGAGCATCCGGCCGATTTCGTCAATGATATTTTCCAAATCGATGTATTTCTTGGTATCAATGACTTTAGTGTCCTTGAGCAGGCGGATAAAAACCCTGAGCAGGTTGAGGCGGGAGCTAGCTTTATTTAAAGTAGCCAGTTTTTCCCGGCCCGGCTGGCCGCTGGCCAGCATGATATTGTCCAAAACGTCCAAAATGGCGTTCTCGCCTCTTTCGAAAATCGTATAACGATCGGCTTTGGGAACTAATTTTCGATATTCGTGAAAAGTTTTATATAAATCATAGCTTTTCTTGAAAATGGGAATATCGAAATTATCCATATATGAAAATATATAAAAATCTATTCGCCGAGATTGTCTCCCCGGATAATCTGTTCGCGGCCTGGTCTAAATTTCGGCTCGGCAAAAGCCGGAAAGAAGACGTGGCCGCCTTCGAATTCGAGCTGGAACAGAATATTTTAAAACTGCAACGGGAACTGGCGGATAAAAGCTACCGCCACGGTCGTTATACTGGCTTCTATAGACCATCAAACCCTTTTACGTATCTTAAAACGGAAGATAAGGGATTCCGAAACTCTTTGGCTGATGGCCGAGGTAGTTGGCAGTTTCCCAGGTGGACAAAACAATCTTTTTAATCAGCGCGGATTACCGATAGGCAACCTGACTTCCCAGATTTTTGCCAACATTTATCTGAACGAGCTGGATCGGTTCGTCAAGCAGAGCTTAAGGATAGAACATTACGCCCGCTATACCGATGACTTTATCATTGTTTCCCAAGACAAACTATTTTTGGGAAAAATAATCGCTCCCATCAAAGAGTTCCTGAAGATAAACCTGAAATTAGAAGTGCATCCGAGTAAAATTTCCATTATCTCTTATCAAAGGGGCTTAGATTTCCTGGGCTATGTTATTTTGCCGAATTATCGGCTCCTCAGGAAAAGAACGAAGCGACGAATTTACAGGAAATTGAGAGAAAGAGTTAATGAGCTTAAGGCGGGGGCTATTTCCGAAGAAAGGTTCAATCAGTCGTGGCAATCATTTCTGGGTGTTTTGTCCCATGCCGATACCCATGAGCTTACCCAGGATTTGAAAAACCGAATCTGGTTTTGGTTGGAGGACTGAAAAAGTTAAGTTTAATAAAATATTATAATATCTTATTTGATTTCTGTCAATAACAAAAATTAGTGAAATTGGACACAAAAAATAGGGATTTACTCCCTATTTTTATTTATAATTTCAATATTTTACTAATATCACCCCATCTTCTTCCTGATAAAGGCCGGCACGCTCAAATCGTCCTCATCCTCGTTTTTCTTCACTTCCGGTTTCTCCGCTTTCTTTTCCAGAGCCGGCTTGACGGGAACGTTTCGGAAAACCGAAAACCTGCCCTTGCCCTTTTCCGCGGGCGCGGCCGGCGCCGCTTCCTTTTCCGCTTCTTTCTCAATGATGAAGGCGTTGGGGGTATAAGACTTAATGCTTTCCGCCTTCGGGCCTTTAGCGCGGCCGTCAAAGCCGGTAGCCACGACCGTGATTTTGATCTGGTCCTTCATCTTCTCGTTAATGACGGCGCCGAAGATTATCTTAGCGTCCTCGGCGGCGGCGGAAGTAATGACTTTGGCCGCCTCGCTGACTTCGGTCATGCTCAAATCCGAACCGCCGGTGACGGTAAAGACGATACCGCGCGCGCCTTCAATGGACATATCCAGAAGGCTGGAATTGATCGCCGCTTTGGCCGCCTCCACGGCCTTGTTCTCGCCCGAAGCCTGGCCAATGCCCATCAGGGCCGAACCGGCGTTAGCCATCACGGCTTTGACGTCGGCGAAGTCGGCGTTAATGACGCCGGGCACGGTGATAATTTCGGCAATGCCCTGCACGCCTTGGCGCAAGACATCGTCGGCGATCTTGAAAGCGTCCAAAAGCGAGGTCCGCTTGTCTATGACCTGCAATAATTTGTCGTTAGAAATAGTGATGATGGTATCAACTTTATCGGTCAATTCCGATAAAGCCCGGTCAGCGATATTCTTGCGTTGGCCGCCCTCAAACATAAAGGGCTTGGTGACTACGGCCACGGTCAAAGCGCCTAAGTCGCGAGCGATTTGCGCCACTATCGGCGAACCGCCCGAACCAGTGCCGCCGCCCAGGCCGCAGGTGACGAAAACCATGTCGCAGCCTTTTAAAACTTCACGGATTTCATTTTGCGATTCCTCGGCGGCGCGCTTACCCAATTCCGGATTCATACCGGCACCCAAGCCCTTGGTCACGCCTTTGCCGATATGCAATTTCTCGTTGGCTTTATTGTAGTGCAAAGCTTGGACGTCGGTATTAATGGCCACAAAACTGACGCCGCGGATGCCGTTGTCCACCATGCGGTTGATGGCGCTGCCGCCGCCGCCGCCGACGCCGACGACTTTTATCTTGGCAAAGGTTTCTATTTCCGGTTTTACTTCCGCCATAAAATTAACATGATTATATTAATGTCTTAACGCGGCATTATTTTCTGCCATAAGGATTTGGTTTTCGCGAACAGGCCGCCCAGACTGCGTTTTAATTTATTATTAGCCCTACTCACCGCTTCCGGCTCCAAATTATTGCCCCAAATGACTAAACCGAGAGCGGTTAAAAATTCCGGATTTTTGACTTTATCAATAACGACGTTGACGTTCTTGGCCTGGCCAATGGCGGCCGGCAGTCGCAGCTTCTTCTTGGCCGCGTCTACCAGTCCGACCAGCTCGGCGGCGCCGCCGACAAAAATCACGCCCGCCGGCAAAAGGCCGCTCCTGTCAATTTTTTTAAATTCATTGTCCACTTTTTCAAAAATTTCTTCCACGCGGGCGTTGATTATCTCCGACACGTACTTGCGGGAAATAATGTCAATGTCATCGTTGACCTCTTCTTCTTTAACTAAATCGCTGACGTCAATTTCGTCTTTTTTGGAAAACTCGTCCGGCATGGCGCTGCCGTATTCTTTCTTGATGCGCTCCGCTAAATTTATCGGGCAACGCAGGCCGATGGCGATATCGGCGGTGATGTGTTCGGCGCCCAAAGGCAAAATGGCGGTATGAATTAAATTGCGTTCTTCATAAACGGCGACGGAAGTCGTGGATGAACCGAGATTTATCAAAGCCACACCTAGTTCTTTTTGCTTGGGACTTAAAACGGCTTCGCTGGCCGCCAAGGGCGCCAAAACCAAATCTTCAATTTCCAAACGCGTGCGGTAAATGGCTTTGGTTAAGTTTTTTATCTGCGTGCTTAATCCCTGAACGATTAAAGTTTCCACTTCCAAACGAATGCCGTTCATGCCGATGGGATCCTTGATATCGGCTTGGTTATCCACGCTAAAAGTGATGGGAATGACGTGTAAAATTTCGTAATTGACCGGCACAGCCAAGGCCCGGGCGGCTTCTATGGCCCGATTGACGTCGTTTTCGTTAATTTCGCCGTCGCTTCTCCCGACGGCGACCACGCCCTTGGAACGCTCGCATTTGATATGGGGATCGTTGATGCCCACCCAAACTCTGGTGATGGGAACGCCAACCAAACGCTCGGCTTTTTCCAAACAAGCGGAAATGGAAGAGGTCGTTTCTTCAATGCTGTTAACGATGCCGCGGTTAACTCCGGCCGTGGGCACGGCCACGGCCCCGATAATCTGCAACTCCTCGCCGGCCGGGCCCGGAATTTTTTGTCCGACGACCAAGCGAATGGCGGTGGAACCAATATCTAAGCCGGCGATAATATTATCTTTCATAAAATTAAAAAATTAATCCCTAAATATAAAAATATGGCCTTGTCATTTTAAGCAAGATTGCTGTTAACATTATACAAAATTTATAAAAATTAAACAATTATTAAGCCGGGCAGCCTCGTCCTAAAATAAGCCCAAATACCAATTAATCATCCTTTCTCCCCAAATTAGTGTAATAATCGCCCCGAAAACCAAAAAGGGGGCGAGGGCGAGGCGTGATTTCCAGCCCTTTTCCCCGGCTAATATAAAAGCCAGAGAAACCAAAGCGCCAAGGCAATAGGCTAAAATTAAAAGCAAAAGCAATTGTGCCCCGTTGGCAAAAGCCAGGCCGAAAAGTAGGCCCAACCAGATATCCCCCTGCCCCAGACCGCGGCCTCTAGTCAAAAGACATTGTAAGAGGAAAAAGGCGGCGCCAATAGCGCCGAAAAACAAAAGCGTCAAGAGGGGCAAACCGAGTAAAAGATTAAGAATAAAAAGGACCGCTGACAAAAGCCAGACAAAGGATAGGGGGATGAGCTGCCAACGCCAGTCAAAAACCAAAATCACTAAGCCGCCGGCGATTAAAAGCCAATCGTGAGTCAATAAAAGAGCGAAATGCGGACTACTAACGTCTTTTAAAAAAACTAGAAGAAATAGAAGGGCGGTTAAAAATTCCACCGCCGGATACTGCCAGGAAATCGGGCGCCGGCAATGCCGACAACGGCCGCCTAATAAAACAAAACTTAAGAGCGGGATATTGTCATACCAAGAAATTTTATGACCGCAACGAGGGCAATAGGAACGCCCCCACAAGCTCTCTTCGGTATAAAGACGCCAAATCAGACTGTTTAAAAAACTGCCGATGATCAGACCGATAATAACTACGAAAACATAGAAGAAAAAAGGCATATTTAAGATTTAAGCAAAGTGAAAAAAATTTCCTGCCAGTGCGCCGCCGCGGCCGCGGTCGTATAAGCTTGAACTTTAAGGCGAGCCTTTTCTTTTAGCTCGGCGGCTAAACTTTTATCATTAATAAGCGTTTTTATTTTCTCGGCCAAATCCTCGGCCCTTCCCGGCTTAACTAATAAGCAAAGGGCTTCGGGTTCATTTATCTCCGGCGTACCGCCGGTCGTCGTGGCGATGACGGATACATTGGCCATCATCGCCTCCAAAACCACGGACGAGAAAGGTTCCGGACCGAGAGAAGTCAGACAAAGAATGTCTAAAGCGCGCATCAAGCGAAAGTTGTCTTTTTCCCAGCCAGTAAAAATAACGGCTGGCGCCAAGTCTTCCTCTCTAACCAAGCACTTCAGTTCGGCCTCATTGTCGCCTCTTTGATTTTTGCCCGTACCGGCGATCAGCGCTTTAACGTTATTATACCCGCTGACACGCAAAAGTTTGAGGGCGGCGATTAAAATTTGCGGCCCCTTCCAATTGACTAAACGCCCTAAATAGCCCAAAAGAACCTCGTCTTCTTTTATTCCTAACTCCCGCCGTTTATCGTCTCTGGTTTTAAAAGAAATATCAGCTAATTTTTCACTAAAATTACTCCAAAGATAAAAAACTTTTTCTCTTTCGACGCCGTGGCCTTCATAATATTCGGCCAGCGAGCGCGAAACATAAAAAATTCGCGCCGGCACCCTTTTTAAAATTTCAAACAAAAGCCGGGGAAAAGTATAGTCAAGCTGATACCAAATTAAAGGCCGATGGGTAAGAAGACTGGCGGCGGCGGCGAAAATCGCCGCCCGGACGGTATTGGTAAAAATTAAATCAACCTTTTCCCGCTTAATAATTTTAATGATTTTTTTTAAATTCCGTAAAAAATATAGGGGCGATAAAAGGCTAATTTTTTTCAAACGCGGCCAAGGCAAAAGCTGATAAGGTAATTGGTAGCCTTCATATTCCGCCGTCAAGCCTAAATCGCGAGCCGCCGTAGAATTAATAATAAAAGGACGAATTTTTCCTCGATCCAATTTTTTCAACAATTCCACTAAGGCCAACTGCGCCCCGCCTAAAAAGGGAGTGTGATCTAAAAATAGAACGGTTTTTGAAGCTGAAGCCATAAATTTAGGGCTTAAAAACAGTCTCCAAGTCCGATCGTTCTTTTAAGGAGGCTTCCAAATTGACGGCTTGATTAAAATAATTTAAAGCCGTAGCCTTTTCATCTTTTTGTTGGTATAAAAGAGCCAAAGCCAAAAACCAATTATAATCTTTGGGGTCGCGGCTCAAACCGCGCTCATTATAATCTATAGCTTCATCTAAATTACCGCGGGCGTAATAAGTATCGGCGATTTTTTTGAATAAAGTGAAATCCTCGAGGTTATAGCCATAAGCTAGTTGGTAATATTCTTCCGCTTCATTATAAGCCTGGGTTTGAAAATAAAGGTCGCCGCGGCCGCGGTTAAGCAAATACTGATAGTATTTGGCCACGCTCAAATGTTCGGCATTGATATAAGGACTGTTTACATCCGGTAAAGTTCCCTCTAAAGAGGCGTAAGCGTCTAAGGCTTGCGGCCAAAGGTCGGCGTTCGTAAACATTTTCGCCTCCTGCAAATAAAGCGAGGGCCAAAAAGGAGTTATGGCTCTCACTTGAGAGAAATAAGCCTCGGACTCTTCATAAGCGCCGAAAACGTCGGCAACCTCGGCTTTGGCCAAAAGGTTTCGATAGCCTGAATTTGGCAAAGCCTTAAAAACGACTTGCAATTTTTGTTCGGCCAAGGGTTTTTCCAGGTTTGGGTCTAAAGAGGCATAGGCCGCCGTCAATTTATCCGCCCAAAAACGATTATAGAAATCTTCATTAACGGGGTTGGTTTTCTCGGCCGCCAAATAGTCTCCTTGCTTGAAAGCGGAAAAATAATCACCAAGGGCCAAGTTGTGATTAACGGCGTTGAAATAATGGTCGGCGATCAAGTTCTTGAAAGCCAAACTGATTTGCCAAAGGCTTAAAGCGCCGAAAAGTAGAGCGGCCGCGACTTTAAGTTCGCGGGGAAAAAATTTTTTAACTTTCTGGCCGGCCCCTTCTTCTGGACTTGTTAACGGCTTATTGCTCACTGCTGTTTTTGTCCCAAAGGCGGCGGAAAAATTAATCACCGCCAAGAGGGCAAAAAAAGACCAAAAATAAACTTGGCCGGCGACAAAGGAAAAACTAAAAAACAAAGATAAAAAGTAGGCGGCCGCGCCAAAAGTCAAGGCCAGCGTCAAGGGGGCTAAGACCCGCTTCTTTAAATTTTCCCCCGCTAAGCGAAAAACTAGGTAAAAAAGCCAAGTAAAAAGCAATAAACCCCAAAGGCCGGTGGCCACTAAAATATCCAAAACTAAATTATGGGCGCGATCGGTAGAAGCGCCGACGTTTCCGTAAATTCCCCAGTCCGGACGGTAATAGCGGATAAAAACCTCGCCGCCGTTCTCTAGACCGTAACCAAAGACAGGCCGAGAAAGCCAAGCGTCCAAAGCGGCGCCATAAAAATTCAAGTGCGCGGCCACGCTGCCACTACGATAATCGGCTAGACTGGACAGGCGGCCGGGCGAAATCTTTTCCAAACCGAACAAGCCGCCGCTAATAATTAACAACAATAAAAGGCTAAGCCCGATTTTTTTAGCGCGGCTAATTAAGGCCGACCAATTTAAATAGACAAGGTAAACGACCAATATCACCACTAGGACCAATAAAGCGCCGCGGCTGGCGGAGGCGAACAGAGCTCCCAAATTAAAGACTAAAATCAAAAAATAAACAAATTTAGTCCCGAAGCGCCGGTTTTTAAAAATTTGGTAAAAACTCAAAGGAATGACCAAGAGTAAAAAAGAAGCGAAAAAGTTGGGTTGGCCCAGAGAAGAAAGGGCGCGCTTGGTTAAAAGCGGGGCTTCCGGCCAAGACAAGAAATCAAAACCTAAAAGCTGGCAAAGGCCGTAAAGGCTGACAAAAAAACCAGACCAAATCGCGACTTTAATTAAACGCGCTAATTTCGCCTCCAGACCTCCATCGCTCGCGCCGCGAAAACGATTATCAACGCTTAAAATATTAAACGAAATTAAAATGAACCAGCCGAAATAGAAAAGATAGCTTAAAAGGCCTTCCTGCCGCTCATAGGAGCCGAAGAAACTTTGTTGAGGATTTATGGAAAAAATCAGGCCCAAGGCCAAGCCGACGATAAAAACAGCCGGCAAGAGCCAATACCTTTGTAAGGCCTTTAATAATTCACGCTTGTCCAGGCCCTTGAAAGGCGCGAACGGCCAATAAAAAATCACTTTCACCAGCGTGAAGAAAAGCAGGGGCCAAACAAAAATCTGGAGCAGGACCAGCTTGTTAAGCTCAAAAATATTATAGGTCGGGAACCAGACGGCGAAATAAAGCGGTACTAAAAAAATGGCGGCCAAATAGCTGAATTCTATCAATAAATCCAGGATTTCCCGGCCTGACCAGCGGGGCATTTTTAGGCTTAATTTCATATTGGTATTATAGCATAAGGGCAAAAAAAATGAGCCTATTATTGACGAGAACCGTGGCCCCGCTTTACCAGCGTTGGTACATCAACATGCGCTACCATGATGACGGGGACTCGGTAAAAAATAATTAAGCGGCTCTTGGGGGCCAAAAAAGCGAATTGCTTGTCAATTCGCTTTTTTTATTTTCTCTGATCTTGGAGATTAAGCCTTGGCCCGATGCGCCAGCTTGTCCCAGATTACCAGCACCGGACTGGCGATGAAAATGGAACTGTAAGTGCCGATAAAAATGCCGACCGCCAAAGCCAGGGCGAAATCCTTGATGGTGCTGCCGCCGAAAAACAGGATCGCCAATAAGGCCAAGATGGCGGAAAAAGACGTGTTGATGGAACGGGTCAATGTCTGATTGAGGCTGCGGTTGACCGTATTTTCAAAGTCTTCCTGGCTTTTGGGCAGATTCTCGCGGATGCGGTCAAAGACAATGATGGTATCGGAAACGCTGTAGCCCAGAACGGTCAGGACGGCGGCGATGAAAGGCGTGTTGATTTCCACTTTGAACACGTGGCCCAAGAGCGCGAAAACGCCAAGAATGAACAAGAGGTCGTGGACCAGGGCGATGATGGCGGCGAGGCCGTATTTCCAGGAAGCGACCGGCTTGGAAACTTTACGGAAAGCTAAGGAAATATAGACGATAATCATGATAAAAACAATGACGGTGGCGTTAAACGACTTGCTTTTTAATTCCTGGCCGATGGAAGGACCGACCGAATCAAATTGCAATTCCTTAAAAGAAGCGCCGTCATGAGCCGCGGCCAAAGCGGCCAAGTCACCAACAGCCGCCTGGTGCGCCGTTTCGCTGTCCTCTTTGAATTTTAAGATATAGGAATTGCTGGTCGGTTGAATGACCAGATTGTGCAAGTCGGCGCTCTTTAAGCTATCCTGAATTTCGGCGATAGTCGGTTGATAATTGGTAAACTGAACTTCCAAGGAACTGCCGCCGGTAAAATCAATGCCAAAATTCAAACCCCAAAAAATCAGAGCCAAAACCGCGGCCGCCAAGGCCAGAGTGGAAAGCGTGAGAAAAATTTTCCTTTTTTGAATTATCCGATAAATCATATGGTTATTTAAGCCTATTTATTACTCTCACCCACTTCGGCTCCTTCTGCCTTCGCCTTCCTGACGCCTAAAAGCCAAGTTCGCTTTTCCAGCCAATCGCCCAAAATGACGACAAACAAGGTATGGGTGATGACAATGGCGCTGAAGAGCGACACGGAAATGCCGATGAACAAAGTCGTACCGAAACCCTTGACCGTGGAGGTGCCGAAGAAAATCAAAATTAAACAGGTTATCAGAGTGGAAACATTACCGTCTCTTATGGACGGCCAAGCGCGCTTGAAACCGGCGTCCACCGCTTGGCTGACGCTTTTACCCTGCTTTAATTCTTCGCGCGTGCGGGCGAAAATCAGGATGTTGGCATCCACGGCCATGCCGATGGACAAAATGAAACCGGCGATGCCCGACAAGGTCAAAGTCACCGGTTTCAAGGCGTAAACGAAAAGCAAAATGCCGATAATGGCGAATAAAAGCGCCAAAGTGCCGTTAAATATTTTTAGGTCGTTAAACGTATAGAAGATAAGGCCGACCATAATGACGATAAGAATTAAAGCCAGCCAAATCGGCAAAGCCTTAAAAATCGCCAAAACCGTAAAGCCATAAATCAACAAGGATAAAACCGACAAAAAGCCGGGCAAACGGTAATAGAGGATCATAAAAAGAGAAACCAATAATAAGCCGATTAAACCGGCTTTAAGGCTATTGGCAATGGACTGCGAACCAAGACTGGCTTCCACGGTTTTTTGAGAAATCAGGCTTATAGGCACGGGCAAGGCGCCGGAGTTAAGGCGGGTGACCAGAAGTTTCGCTTCTTCCACGGTAAATTGGCCGGAGATGACGGCTTTGCCGCCGGTAATCGCTTCGTTCACGGTCGGAGCGCTGATAATATAGCCGTCCAAGAAAATGGCCACCGGCTTACCGACGTTTCTGGTAGTGATGTCTTCAAAAATTTTAGCGCCCTCGGCGTTAAATTCCAAGGCCACTTCCGGCCGGCCGTCATTGGGATTGAATTGCAAGACGGAGCGTTTTAAATATTTTCCGGTCAATTCCGTGTTCTGCCAAACAATATCAGCGGGATTCTGGCTCGTTTCCGTCGGCGTTAAAGTAACCGTGGACGTGCCGCTATCGGTCGTTACCTCGGCCGTGGCCGGCGTACTCGTGGCGGCCGGCTGGTTAGGCGCCTCTTCTTTGAATTCCAAAATCGGCGTTTCTCCGATCATCTTGATAGCGGCGTTAATGTCTTTTATACCGGCTAATTCGGCCACGATTTGGTAACCGCGGGCCGTACTTTTGTTGACTTGGACGACGGGCTCGGAAACGCCGAAGGCGTTAACCCGACGTTCAATAACATCGCGAGCCGAAGCCAAGGCGCTGGCCCGATCGCTTTCCGGAATATTACCCACGTCAGCGGAATAGACCAAGCGCGTACCGCCCACTAAATCCAGACCCAAACTGAAGGAGATGGGTTTTATCGGCGGCAAAACGATAATATGATTAGTTTTGTCAGCCAATCTCTGGCTGAAATTATTGTAATAATTACTGCCTACCGTCAAAATTACCACTAGGGCAAAAATGATAATCAGGCCTAAAATCCACCAGGCTTTGGCCCGTACGGATAATTTGGCAAATCTTTGCGCTAAAGACATAATTTTATAAAAATAAACCGACCGGACGCCGGTAAAAATCAATTTGATGCGGGAATTAAAACTTTAATTATTTTAAAATAATTAAAAATAAAAATCAAGCTCAATCTTTACAAAAAGCAGAATTTTATTTATAATAGCTCTATAAATTTAAGAAGCAGAGCGACCAGCCGGCCGCTCCAAAACCAATAATATGCCATTAATACCTACGGTTATTGAAAAAGAAGGCCAAATTGAACGCGCTTACGACATCTATTCCCGCCTCTTGAAAGACCGGATAATTTTTCTCGGCGAACCCATAGATGACCATGTCGCCAACATCATCATCGCCCAATTCCTCTTTCTGGACGCCGAAAACAAGGATAAGGACATAAAATTCTACATCAATTCCCCGGGCGGTTCGGTCTCCGCCGGCCTGGCGATTTACGACACCATGCAATACATTAAATCGCCGGTTTCCACCATTTGCGTCGGCATGGCCGCTTCCATGGCTTCCGTCTTATTGGCGGCCGGTGAAGCGGGCAAGCGCTTCGCCCTGCCTAATAGCGAAATTATGCTTCATCAAATCATGGGCGGCGCCGAAGGCCAAGCTTCCGATATTAAAATTCGCGCCGAGCATATCTTAAAAATGAAAGACAAGATGAATAAAATCTTAGCCCAGCATACGGGCAAATCCGTGGCCACGATAGAGAAAGACAGCGACCGTGATTATTTTATGGAGGCCGAAGAAGCGCAAAAATACGGCCTGGTAGACAAAATTATCCGCAAACCTTAAAGACAAGGGAAAAATCTAAACGCGAAAAATATAAACGCCGACGAAAAGCCGGCGTTTCTATTTAATCCGTCCTGAATTAAAAGCCTTATTTTAAAACAAAAGAATTAAGCATCAGTTGATAAATATTCGGGTAGGCGACGCGATCGCTAATCGCCGGGATATAAGAAATGACGTAAATGTTTTTATGACTTTTGTCCGTCAAGTAAAAATTCAGGCCGTCTTCTCCCCAAACGCCGTCCCAACCGTCGGCGCTTTTTAATCTCTCGTAAGTAACTGTGTCGTTGGGGAAGGAGTCGCCGTACCAGCTCAAAATAGATTGTCCATCAGTGTTGTCGGCCACGGAAATTTGCACCAAGGAGTCGTCGGGAGCGGAAAAAACCACCGTCGCCTCGTTATTCAAAGATTCTTCCGGCCAATTTTTGGGCGCTAAAATTTCATAACCCATGGCGACGCTGGAGAAAAAAACCAAATTTTGGTTAGCCGTTAATTTGCCGGCACTTAAAGGATCGTAACCATTGCTTATTTCCGCTAAATCATCATAACCGTCATTATCGGTATCGGCGCGGTTGGGGTTAGCGCCTAAGACCATTTCTTCATTATCATAAAAGCCGTCGTTGTCACTGTCTTCTAAGGACAAGAGACTGACACTAGCCGTCGCCGTTTCCTCCGCGGCCGTAGCCGTCAAATCAAAAACGGCTGGTACGCTCGTGGCTACGACTGCGGCCGGTATTGTCGTCGGTACGGAGGCGGCGTTCTCTTCATTAGCCGGCGCCGAGGCAACAGTTTCCCCTGGCGTTGAGCTAGAGACTGATTCTATAGGAGCTGTTACCGCCACTTTCGCTCCGGATTTACTCGCCGGTTTTATAATATAAATATAGCTAATATAAGCCAAAATAAATAAAAAAACTAAACCGCCGACCATAATCAGCAGGCCGACTCTTTTGAAATTGCCTTGCGGACTGACCGGAGTCGCGATTTGAATGGCCGGCGTCAGAGCCGGCTTCGACGCCAGCGGAATGACGGGCGAAGGCATATTATGCACAATTAAATCTTCGGCCGCCGGCTTTTTTTCTTGGCCGACGCTCACGGCGGGCATTAAAGGAGCTTTATTTTTTTTCTTAAAAGCGAACATAATTTTTTAACTGAAAAGGAAATAAGCGACTAAAACTACCAGGGCCAAAATTAAAATACCTAAAACCAGCCATCGTTGCCAATGATGACGGCTGGTTTGAGGCATGGTATGCAAATTTAAAGATAAGCGCGGCAACGATTTTGACGCTCTAAAGACGCCCAACCGCGACCGCGATTTGTTCTCGGGATTATTGACCATAAATGAAAAAATTTTTTACCGTGGCCTTCTTTTATGGCGTCGTTAGCCCCGACAAACGTCCGGCGCCGTTGGGATTATAGCCGTTTTGCACCTCTTCACCGTCGCTATAACCGTCTCCATCGGTATCACTTAAGAGAGGGTTAGTCTGATAAATCTTGACTTCCTCATAATCGCTCAAACCGTCGTTATCCGTGTCAATCACGTTGGGATTGGTGCCGTAAGTCGCTTCCTCGGCGTCCGTCAAACCGTCGCTGTCGGAGTCAACCACGGTCGGAATGACGCTCGGCGTCTCCGAAGCCGTTTCCTCGGAGGTGGTGGCCGGCGCCAAAGTAGATTCGGAAGGCGTTGTCGCCGCCGGCGACAATTCAATCGGGCTCGGCGTCGTCACTTCGGAAACCGTGTTATTAGTAGCGCTTGGCGCTACTTCGGAAACAACCGAATTGGTGCTCGGCGTATTAACTACCGTCGGCAAACTCTCACTCGCGCTTTTCTTTAAAAATTGCGAATAGACCAAATAGCCGATTAAAACGACGATAATCACGACGATGGCGATTAAAACTACTTTAAACCAGCGGCCCCCGCCTTTCTTGCTTTCGCCGCCTAAATTTTGGTCTTCGTCGGCCGCCAAACCGACTTTTTTGGTCTCAATTTCGCCCAAAGGCGCCGGCGGATTGTAATTGCCGCCAGCAGCGTTATTTTTGTCGGTTTCGGCGAAAATATCGTCTACCGCCGGCCGATTGGCTTGAGAAGGATTGTCATTAAACATAAAGTTGCCAAATTATTATTAATTAAATTATAACGGATAAATCGCCGGCTGTATAGTTCCATACTTCCCCGAGAGACGCGAGTGGCGGTGGGCGAGGCCAAAGGCAAAAACAAGCGCTTAGGGCAAACGCGGACTGACCGGACCAACTTGGCTCGGATCAGTAACAATATCGCTGTCGTTTCTAATTATCTTATAAATCATCACCTGGCCGCCGGCGTCCCGCTTCAAGGCCTGAATCCGGCTAGAGGCCGGCAAGCCGAGATTCTGTTTCTCGCTCGCATTTAAAAATTCCGGCTGATAGGCGGGGACGGGCGGCAAAACCGGATTTTCTTTAAACATTATAAAAATAAACACGATCGCAATCGCGACAAACAATAAAAGAAAACTCAAAATTATCACTTTTCTATTTTTAAACATAAACCTCTGGGCTTAAGCTGTTTTAAAAATTACTACTTATTTATTCACACAATGATGCTGCTTATCGCAAGTTTGTTGCTTAGTGCAGCAAGATATGCCGCAGGCGGTATATTCACTTTTTGATCGGCAAACGTTGTCGCAACAAACTTCTTTAGAATTATGGCAACAAGCGTTGCCGCAAAGAGAATAAAGGTTTTTGGGCTTACATTGATCCCCACAGCAAATTTGTGTATTAGAATTGCAGCAATCCTCGCCGCAAATAATCTCGCAGACGCATTGGCCGGCCTGATTGCAGGTCTCGTCGGGGGCGCAAGTGCCGCAGGTGTCGCCGCAACCGTCCGGGCCACATTGCCGGTCGGCGCAATCAGGAGTACAGACGCATTTATGGTTCTCGCAGGTCTTGCCGGGGGCGCAAGTGCCGCAGGTGTCGCCGCAACCGTCGTCCCCGCATTCCCAGCCGGCCTGGCAATTGGGCGTGCAGCCGACGCAAGGCGCCTGGCTCTCGCAGCCGTTAGCCGGGTCGGCGTCGCAGTCGTACCAGCCGTTATCGCAGACGCACTTCATCCCGGACAAATGCTGGTGGATACTACTATCGCAAGTCGGCGAAACCGCGTCAGGAGAACAATCCATTGGACAGTTGGTCGGATTTTCCACATCCACCGGTCCGGCCGGCGTCTCTATCTCCAGCTGGCAATAGCCGTCGCCGCAGAAGCCGCCGCCGGCTAGCGGCGATTTGAAGACGCAATAATTGTTGCTTAATATGGGTTCGGGCGTAGTCTCGCCAAGGGCCGGCTGGCAGCCGTACTGTTTCTCCGGCGAACTCGCGGCCGGATCCAAGGTAACGCCGGCATTGCCGTCGCAATCTTCATAGCCGTCATTATAGATGCCGCCGCGGCCTTCCAGGTTCGGCGTTTGCTTCTGGCCGTCGCCGCAGTAATCGTTGACGCGGAGGGTGAAGCCGCGAGTGGAAAAAGGCCCGTATTCATTGGTGACCTTGATGTTTATCAGCGTCCCTGTGGAAATGACTGTGGCTTGGCCCTGCAAATAGACTGGTTCAGTCGAGGTCGGAGAACCGGGTGCGATTAAATATAACCCGGCGGGCAAGTCGGTTAAATTATCATAGGTTAGGGTATGGGGGGCGGAGTACCGCGGCCCCAAGGAACAACGGTAATTCAGGCTCAAGCGGGTGGCCGACGGGCAATTGAAATCCAAATAGGGACGGTCGACGCGGATATGGAGGGTAAACGTCTTGGTGGAACGGACCTTGAGCTTGTTAGTGACAGTCACCCTATAGACGAAATCGGTGTCGGCGAGAAATTGATGGGAAGTGGGAATTATACCGCTGTAGGTCACCTGATATTTATTGATTCCTAAAGTAACGAAGCTCTTGCTTATGCTCTTGATGGCCAAAAGATTGAAAAGTCCGGAAATGAACTCGACATTATAGGCCTTGTCCGGCTTGTCGATATTGCTGCCGGAAAAGGAAAAGCTGTAGCCAAAA